>JACXTT010006043.1_pt1 | contig 17393 bp, 13 predicted proteins | sample 9270951 | NCBI WGS metagenome assembly JACXTT01 (sample SAMN15532306, study PRJNA645909) | rock metagenome | isolation source: weathered quartz diorite | place: Puerto Rico | collected 2017-06-21 | reverse complement strand
ACCGACCAAATCTGTGGAACTAGATGTGGAAAACCACATCGGTGTAACTACTAGATGTAGGGGTTACCGTACGCCCGGGGCGTGACCTACGCAACAGCGGGGCCGCAAAATCTCCACAACGAATCACCTCGAAGACAAAGCCGCAGGTCAGGGGGTTGGAAACTCTCAGGAACCGGCGTGTCGCCTTAGTCTTCCAGCGGCCACCGACAGTTTCTGGCGTCCGACACAATGGCCCTCGTGGTCATGAACTCGGGTGGTGCCAGACGGGGAGCCCCTCCCCCTTTTGACGCTCAGCGGATGCTCAGGCTGGTCGCCGGCCTGACCGCGACCGTGCTCGCGTGGGTGCTGCTGGTCTGGCAGGCCATCGACTTCGGGACCCGTGGGCGCAGGGGTGAAGGCCTCGCCTGGGTGTTCCTGTTCCTGGCCACCGTCGGCGCCGCCGCGTGCCTGGTTGCCACGATGATCCTCGGCGGCAAGATCTTCCAGGTGCTCCGCGGCGACCCACCCGGTCCCCCGACGCCCCGCTCCGGAGGCCGCCGCTCCGCCCGCTAGTCGAGGCGCAGTCTCAGCCCCCGTCGATTGAGCCTGTCGAAATCACTCGTGAGGTTTCGACAGGCTCAACCCCCGGGGCTGGGTCTCCTACAACCGGTCCTTCAGGCGGCGTACGAACTTCATGCCGGACCAGACCTCGTCGATCGCGCAGATCTTCACGTCGACGACGCCGGCGTCCAGACCGATCCCGCGGACCACGTTGTCGTCCAGGTCGGACACGTAGCCGAGCTTCTGAGCCGCCTTCTTGGGCCAGCAGACCCAGATCATCCCGGCCTGCTCGGTGTGCTCGATCAGCGTCGGGAGCCGGGTCTCCAGCGTCTTGGCGTGCGTGTGGAAGGTCAGCGAGATACCGGACAGCTTCGGCAGCCGCGTGGTCGTGAGCGCCTCGAGCTCGAAGCCGTCGGGCGCGCGGTCGAGGTACACGGTCTGGCCGTCCTTGATCCCGAGCTTCTTCTCCAACGGAGTCCCTGAGTACCCGGCCATGAGCGAACGCTAGTAGGGACTGAGGCGACTCACGAGGTTTCGACAGGCTCAACCACCGGGAACGGTCCGCGACCAACCCAGCCACCGTCGGTTGAGCTTGTCGAAACCACTCCGCCTGACTGACAGCGTGCACACGGACTAGATTCGGGCGCGTGCCCTCACTGCCCACTCACCTCAAGTTCAAGCTCGCGTACGTCGGACTGGCGATCGCCGACACCTGGCTCGCCGGCTCGGACAACATGACTCATCACAAGGCCCGCGTGCTGACCAAGCCGCTGCTGATGCCGACGCTGATGACCTCGCTGATCACCAACCCAAAGGCTGCGACCTCGCCGCTGCGCACCAGCACCGTGATCGCCCAGGCAGGCGGCTGGGGTGGTGACGTCGCATTGATGGGGCACAGCTCGACGAGCTTCGTCGCGGGCAGCAGCTCGTTCGCAGCCGGGCACGCGGCGTACATCTCGGGGTTCCTGGCCAACCGCAGCAAGACCCGGCGCCCGGGACCGAAGGCGGTCGGAGCGCTGTGGGCTGTGACCGCGCCCGGGATGATCTTCGGAGCGGCGCGTCACGACGCGAAGCTCGGTCCGACGATCGCTGGGTACTCCGCGATGTTGGCTGGGACGGTGGCTGCCGCGACGCAGCTGGATCCTGAGCTGCCGGCGTCCGCTCGGCGCGCGACGATCGCTGGCGCAGGGCTCTTCATGCTGTCGGACTCGATCCTCGGGACCCGGAAGTTCTTGCTGAAAAACGCTCCTGCTCGGGTGGAGTCGGCGGTGATGGCGACGTACACCGCGGCGCAGTTCTTGCTGAGTGAGGGTGCTGCACGGGCTGGGAGTGCGTAGGCGGTCACCGGGTTTCGACAGGCTCAACCAACGGGCTGGGACCGCGCAAAAAACGAAGGCGGGGCCAGCGCTGGCCCCGCCTTCATCTCTTCCCACACTGCCGATGACCCGGGTCGAGGGAGTCAACGGACGATTTGCTCACCCCTTGAGCGGGATGGCGAGCTTCTGGCCGACCACGAGGCCGGCGCCGGGGAGCGAGTTGAGCTCCTGGATCTGGTGGACGACGTCGCGGATGTGGCCGGGAGCGGCGAGGTTGCTGGCGATGCCGTACAGGGTGTCGCCGGGCTGGACCTCGATCGTGCGGTAGGCCGGCTGCGTGCCGCCCTCGTGCGTCGCCGTGGCCCAGCTGCTCAGGCTCATCATCACGATGAGCGCGGCGGCGAGGAATGCGAGTACCAGGACGACGCGTCCGCGCTGCGTGAGCTTGACGGTCGAGTGACGGGTCAGCCGCGGAAGCTGCGTGGAGCCCGAAACGAATGCGGGGGAAATGCTGAGCGTGCTCATCGGTCTACCTCCTGGGGAAGCCAGTCCGTGTGACTGGTTAGGTCTGTGACCCCTCTGTGTGTTGGTCCTGTCTAGTCGCGACCACCGACAGAATCCGCCGGCCGGTCGATCAGACGTTCGATCGAACACATGTACGAAGTTAGAGCATGTGTTCGAAGAATGCAAGAACATATGTTCGAAGGGATTCGCGCGCGTGTCGGCGACACGCGGATCGAACATATGTTTGAACTCGGGCCCGGTTTGGGTCTAACGTCGACCCATGGCGACTGACGGCACCAGCTCAACTCCTGGCAACGACGCGACCATCAGCGAGCTCCCCGACGCTCCCCCGGACGCGACCGGACTCACACCCCGCCAGCAGCGGATCCTCCATGTCCTGCGCGACGAGATCGAGCTGCGCGGCTACCCGCCGAGCATCCGCGAGATCGGCGAGCACGTCGGCCTGGCGAGCTCCTCGAGCGTGGCGCACCAGCTGCGCGTGCTCGAGTCCAAGGGCTTCATCAAGCGCGACCCGAACCGTCCGCGTGCGCTCGAGGTGTTCCTGCCTGAGCTGATGGCAGCGCGCCGCTCCATCTCCGCTGGCGACGACAGCTTCGACGTCACCGGCATCGGCGACGCGCTTCCGGACGCGATCAACATCCCGCTCGTGGGTCGCATCGCCGCCGGTGGTCCGATCCTCGCCGAGGAGCGTGTCGAAGAGGTGATGCCGTTGCCGAAGTCGCTCGTCGGACCGGGCACGTTGTTCATGCTCCAGGTCGCCGGCGAGTCGATGATCGACGCGGCGATCTGCGACGGCGACTACGTCGTGGTGCGCCAGGAGCAGACGGCCGAGAACGGCGACATCGTGGCGGCGCTGCTCGATGGTGAGGCGACGGTGAAGACGTTCCTGCGCAAAGACGGCAAGGTCTGGCTGATGCCGCACAACGAGGCGTACGACCCGATCGATGGCACGCACGCATCGATCCTGGGCATCGTGACCGCGGTGCTGCGGAAGGTGTGAGTCTGCGGGGGTTTCGAGGCTCGCGCTAGCGCGCTCGCACCTCAACCACCGGCGGGACGCCCGCCCCACACAGAATTCATGTGTTGAGCACGCGAATGTTCCGACATTTCGGGCACCCGCGGCGGTTTTTGAGCGAGAATTCGCTCCATGCCGTTTCGACTCGGGGCGATGGCCCTGCTCACCAGTGCGATCGCCCTTGCCGGAGTCCAGGGAGCGCCCGGTGCGCAGGCCGACGGGGGTACGCCGACGCCGGGCAACCTCAGCCACCTCGCGGCGATCAACCACCTGAGCCCAGCGACGCTGAGCAACATCCTCGCCACGGACAAGACCGCGCACCTGGACCGCACCGGCCACATGTTCTACGTCGAGCCGGCTCCCAAGATGGCGCCGGCGGGCACATCTCCGCCGCGGGCCCAGTCGAGCACTGCCGGCTCGACCGTTTCGAGCGTGCCGCAGCTGTCGAGTCGACCGAGCTCGACGCACAAGATCTTCCTCGACTTCAACGGCACCACCGTGTCGGCCAGCAGCGCCTGGGCCACCGCTCCGTCGAACGCGATCCCGGCCGGCACCTACAGCGGGTTCAGCCTGGACGGTGACCCGTCGACGTACACGCCGGCTGAGGTCAGCTACATCCAGACGGTCTGGAAGATCGTCTCGGAGAAGTACTCGATGTATGACGTCGACGTCACCACCATCGACCCGGGCGCCGCCAACTACACCCGCGGATCGACCACCGCCGACATCAACTACGGCGACCACGTCGTGATCACCGACGACCCGGCCCCGGTCAACGACGTCTGCGGTGGCGGCTGCGCGGGCGTCGCGTACGTCGGTGTCTTCGACGGACTCAACAACGCGCAGTACGACCCCGTCTGGGTCTTCTCGTCGAAGGACTTCGGCTCCGCGCAGCTGGCCGCCCACGACGCCGCCCACGAGATCGGACACACCTTCGGCCTCAGCCATGACGGCACCAACGCGATGGGTGCGGGCAGCTACTACGGCGGCCAGAACAACTGGGTCCCGATCATGGGGCTGACCGACCAGAACGCGATCGCCCAGTTCAGCAAGGGCGAGTACCCGGACGCGAACAACACCCAGGACGACCTCGCGATCATCGGCGCGAACGGCAATGACGGCTCTGCGGGCAGCCTGCTCCTGCCCGACGACTACCCCAACACCACGCCCGATGCGTTGGGCGCCCAGACGTCGTACGCGCTGGACGGGATCATCAGCAACGCTGCTGATGACGACCTGTTCTCGGTGACCCGTAGCTGCACCAGCGACCTGACGGCTACCGCGACCGGGATCGGCGCCGGCCAGACGGTCGACCTCAAGGTCGAGATCCTCGACGGCAGCAACAACGTGCTGGCCAGCGGCGATCCCACCTCGGGCCAGACGTTCGACAACGTCCTGAACGCCTACACCCCGACCGGGATGGACGCGAGCGCGACGCAGAGCGCTCCCGCCGCCGGGACGTACCGGATCCGGGTCTCCGGGGTCGGTTCGGCGGCGAACGGCTACACGAATTACGCCAGCATCGGGCAGTACCACCTCACGATCACCGGCTGCGCGAGCACGCTGCCGGACGCCCCAGCCACGGCGAGCGCCTCGCCGAACCCGCGCACCACGACCGGCACCGTCTCCTGGACCGCTCCCGCCTCGGACGGTGGCAGCACGATCACCCACTACAAGGTCAGCGGCCTGCCCGGCGGCCCGGTCACGCTGGGCAACGTGCTCACGTACGACGCCACCAACCTGGTGCCGGGGACCACCTACCCGGTGACCGTGGCGGCGATCAACGGCGTCGGCACCGGACCGACCGCGAGCACCAGCCTCAAGGTCGACACGTGGGCGCCGACCACCAAGCCCGTCCTGACCGTCACGAAGTCCGGTCACACAGCGAACCTGAGCTGGACCGCGCCGGCGAACCCGGGCGGCGCCGTCCTGACCGGCTGGCACATCGCCGGCTCCGGTCCGAGCAACTCGATCAGCGACGACCTCGGTCCGAGCCCGTTGAGCGGCCACTACGACAACCTGGCTGCGGGCACGCAGAGCTTCACAGTCACGGGGGTCTACACCGCGACCGACACCGCCGGCGTGGTCGCCTCCGACCCGAAGAGCGTGCTGATCGTCAACACCACGGCACCGACCGGCAAGCCGATCCTGACCGTCTCGATCAGCGGCACCACTGCCACGCTGCAATGGACGCCGCCGGCCAACCCGGGCGGGGCGGTCCTGAACCACTGGACGATCCACCGCAGCGGTCCGGGCGTACTGCCGTCCGACAAGACGGTGCCCGCCAACCTCCCGATGAACACCACCACGATGACCGGGCTTGCGGTCGGCACCCAGACCTTCACAATCACCGGTGACTACACCGCTGACGACGCATCGAACGGCGTGCCCTCGGACCCGAAGAGCGTCTCGGTGGCGATCAAGCCCGGTGCCCCCAAGATCGGCACCGCCTCCTCGGGAGCCAAGCACGGCCCGAAGACGGCGACGGCCCGCTGGTCGGCGCCGGCGAGCAACGGTGGTGCCTCGATCACGAGCTACAAGGTGGTCGCCTACCAGCTGAACTCGAAGGGCCACATCGTGAAGACCTTCACCTCGAAAGCGCTGTCCGGCTCGGCACGCTCCTACTCGTGGGCGCTGCCGGGAGGGCACTACAAGTTCCGGGTGGTCGCCTACAACCGGATCGGCGGGTCGCCGTACTCGGGCTACTCGGGGACCGTCATCTCGCGATAATCGGGTGACATCTCAGCGTCAAGCAGGGCATTTCTGTCACTGGACCTGATGCCCTGGTCTGCACCAGATTGCGCACCAGACGATCCGATTCGCGGCCCGAGTAGCCATTCTGCGCAAGGACTTTTGTGAAGCTGCAGGTTCTCGCAAGATTCGTGCGCCCTGAGCGTTGACGCCGGGGACAAACCGGACTGAAGTGTGCGCAGAAGGCTGCTCCAGGCCTTCGTCGAGCACTTCAAGGAGAACCTGTGTCGCGCAAACTCCGCGTCCCCCTCGTGGGCGCCGTCGTCGTCGCCGTCGGACTCGCAGTCGCCGGGCTCAACGTCCCGGCACAAGCTGCCTCGCACCACTCGCTCGCGGGCAGCGTCCCGAGCTGGGCGAAAGCGTCAGCCAAGAAGGGCACCCCGAGCAGCAGCGACACGGTGGACTTCCGGGTCTACCTCGACTGGCGCGGTGGCACCGCGGCCGAGGACTACGCCCGCGCCGTGACCACGCCCGGCAGCAAGACCTACCGCAAGTTCCTCACGCCGGCTCAGTTCACCGCGGCCTACGGGCCGACCTCGGACACCGTCAACAACGTGAAGAGCTGGCTCAAGGGTCAGGGCTTCACGATCGGCGACGTCCCGGACAACAACAAGTACGTCGAAGCAGCAGGCACCGTCGCGCAGGCGGCCGCCGCGTTCTCGACCTCGTTCGCCAACTACAGCGTCGAGGGCCAGGTCCTGCGCAGCAACACCACGCCGCTGGTGGTGCCCGACTCGCTGACCGGTGTCGAGGGTGTGATCGGCCTCGACGAGTCCGGTCTGCTGGTGCACCACAACTCCGCGGCGGGACCGCCGCCGGTCTTCAAGAACGGCACCCCGTGCTCGGCGTACTGGGGCGAGAAGACGGTCGCCGGCAACCCGACCCCGGATGGCACCGTGCTTCCCGCGACTCCCCCGACGTTCGCCCCCTGCGGGTACGCGGGCGCTCAGCTGCAGGGTGCCTACGGGATGAGCAGCGCGATCACGAACGGCGACAACGGCGCGGGCGTCACGGTCGGCATCATCGACGCGTTCGCCTCGCCGACGATGCTGTCCGACGCGAACACCTACTCGGCCAACCACGGGTTGCCGAGCCTGAACGGCCTCTACAGCGAGCACGTCGCACCGGGCATCAAGCAGCACCCGTCGACCAAGAAGCAGGACCCGGGCGGCTGGAGCGGCGAGCAGTCGCTCGACGTCGAGGCCGTGCACACGATGGCTCCCGGCGCCAAGATCCTGTACGTCGGCTCGGCCAACAGCGGTGCGGACATGGACGCGGCGATGAACTGGATCGTCTCCAAGCACGCTGCCGACATCGTGTCGAACTCCTACGGCTTCACCACCGAGGCACTGCCGCCGGGCAACATCAAGCCGACCAACGACATCTTCATCCAGGCAGCCGCGACTGGCATCTCGCTGTTCTTCTCCAGTGGCGACAACGGTGACGAGACGTTCGGCGACCCGACCGTTGCGCCGACGCCGGACTGGCCGGCCTCGAGCCCGTGGGTGACCGCGGTCGGTGGCACGTCTCTGGGCATCACCTCGTCCAACACCCGGCTGTTCGAGCTCGGTTGGGAGACCAGCAAGTCGCTGCTTGCCAGCGGTTCGTGGGCGTCGCCGGCGTACATCTACGGCTCCGGTGGTGGCACCAGCCGGCTGTTCGCGCAGCCGTCGTACCAGGCGGGCGTCGTGCCAGCGTCCATGTCGCAGGTCTACGGCGGCGCGGCGATGCGCACCGTGCCTGACGTCGCCGCTGTGGGTGACCCGACCACCGGCATGGCGGTCGGCCAGACGCAGCTGTTCCCGGACGGGCACGCGGCGTACGCCGAGTACCGGATCGGTGGCACCAGCTTGTCCTCGCCGCTCTACGCCGGCATGTTCGCACTCGCCGTCCAGAAGGCCGGGCACGAGTTCGGTCTCGCCAACCCGGTGCTCTACCAGGTGGGCGCGAACGACATCACCAAGTCCCAGCTGAGCGCCTACCCGGGCGCCGTCCGGGTGGACTACGTCAACGGCGTCGACGCCAGCAACGGGTACGTCTACTCGGCGCGGTACTTCGACGCGGACGCCGGTCTGACCATCCACGTGGCCAACGGGTACGACACCGTCACCGGTGTCGGCTCGCCCACCGGAGCTGCCTGGCTGAGTGCGATCGCGTCGCACTGACCGGGGGTGACCCGGGTGAGCGAGTCCTTGATCGTCGTCGACGACCAGCTCCTGGGCTCGCTCCCCCGGATCCCCGGACCACCGAGCGCGTGACCAGCGACGAGAAACTTTTGACTGGTTTCGCCATTTTCGTGCCTGTGTGTGCCGGTCTCGGCAGACTCGTCGCATGCACCTTCGCCGCCTCCTCCCGCTGACCGTCGCCGCGGTCCTCGCCGTCCCGTTCGCGCTGGCCACAGCGCCCGCCGCCAACGCTGGCCGGGACCCCCTTCCGAGCGGCGGTGGAGGGCTGCACCTGCACGCGACCCCGGTCGCCAAGGCGAGCGCCAGCCACGTCCTCGCGCAGCCGCAGCACGGTCAGCGCGCGATCACCGCCCTGACCGGCAAGCTGCACGCCGTCGCGACCCGGAACAGGATCAGCACCAGCCGGCTGACCAGCGTCCTGGCGTCGGACCCGACCGCCTGGATCGGCACCACCGGCAAGCTGTTCTACGTCGACCAAGCCTCCACCGCTGTCGGGGCCCGCACCGGCGGCCAGTACTCGCCGGCCGACATCGCGCCGCCGCCGCAGCCGCTCGCCAACACGTTCCTGCTGCACAGCGACCCGACCTCGACGCACACGATCTACCTCGACTTCAACGGCTACACGCTGCCCGCCAACGCGCAGTGGATCGCTGACGGCGGCTACCACGCCGGCACCTTCAAGGGCTTCAGCATCGACTCGAACTACGCGGACTTCTCCCCGACCGAGCAGGCCTACATCCAGGACGTCTGGCGGATCGTCGCCGAGAAGTACTCCAGCTTCGACGTCGACGTCACGACCCAGGACCCGGGCGCTGCGGCGTACAACCGGAACGGCGCCGGCGACAACACCTACGGCGACCACGTCGTCTTCACGAACGACCCCGGCGCCAAGCCCGCCTCGAAGTGCGGCAACGGCTGCGACGGCATCGCGTACGTCGGCGGGTTCGACGAGGTCAATGACAACAGCGACGCCCTCGAGCCTGCCTGGGTCTACACCTCGAACATGAGCGACATCCCCTCGTACGCCGCCAACGTCGCCGCGCACGAGATCGGGCACACGCTCGGTCTCCTGCACGACGGCACGAACGCCCTGGGGACCGACAGCTACTACCAGGGGCAGGGCAACTGGTTCCCGATCATGGGCGCGAGCATCAACGCCGTCGGTCAGTTCAGCAAGGGCGAGTACGCCGACGCCAACCAGTTCCAGGACGACCTCGCGGTGATCGCTTCACATGGCGCACCGGAACGACCCGACGCCGAGGGCAGTGTCGCCAGCCCGATCAGCCTGGGCCAGCAGACCAGCTACGACTACCCGAACGGCATCATCGGCGACGCAGCCGACAAGGACGTCTTTACGGTCGACCGCACCTGCGCGGCCGACCTGCACGCGACCGTCACCGGGATCGGCGAGGGCCAGGCCGTCGACCTCAAGCTGAGCATCCTCAACGCGGCCGGCGACACCGTGCTGGCCAGCGACAATCCGCTCTCGGGCCAGGACACCAGCACCTTCCCCTACACCCCGACCGGGCTCGACGCCGACGTCACGCTGCCGGCGGCGAGTGCACCGGCCGGGCTCTACCGGATCCAGGTCGAGGGCGTCGGGGCGGGCGATCCGCTCACCACCGGCTACTCCAACTACGGCAGCATCGGGCAGTACCACCTCACCGTCAGTGGTTGTTCGGGTGCGAGCGGTGCCACTCCGTCGGCTCCCACCGTTCCGTCCTTCGGTCAGACCGCACGCAGCACCACCGGCACGATGAGCTGGAACGCTCCGAGCAGCGCCGGCGACTCGCCGGTGACCGGCTACCGGATCAGCGGCACCCCGCAGGGCACCTTCGAGGTCAGCACGCTGAGCACGCCGCTGACCGGACTGGTGCCAGGGACGACGTACGACGTCAAGATCGCGGCCCTCAACCAGTACGGCGCCGGCCCGGCCGTGACCGACTCGGTGCGCGTGAACACGTGGGCACCCACCGTCGCCCCCGGCATGACGCTGAGGCCCGTCAAGGACGTCCTGCACCTGGATTGGACCGATCCGCCGAACCCGGGTCACGCGGACCTCGCGGAATGGCAGGCGACCATCGACGGCCAGACGTTCCCCGACCCCTGGGGAGCCCACAGCGGATTCGACATCTCCGGCTTCCCGAACGGGACCTACACCGTGCGCCTGGTCCTCTACGTGAACGCGGACCTGGGCACCCAGGCACCGTCGGTGACCCGCACCTTCCGGATCGGGCCGTCGGCGCCGCGTATCGGCACCGCCTCGAGCGGCAAGCGGGGACGGCCGGTCAACGCGACGGCGCGCTGGGCGGTCCCGACCACAACGGGCGGCTACACGATCGTCGGCTACAAGGTCTACGCCTACAAGCTCAACTCCAGGAACCACGTCGTGAAGACCTACGTCTCGAAGGCGTTGAAGTACTCGGCGCGGTCGTACGCGATGGCGTTGCCGGCCGGGCGCTACAAGTTCCGCGTGGTCGCCGGAGCTCCTGGCGGAGGCTCTCCGTTGTCGAGCTACTCGGGGATCGTCACTGCCCGGTGACCGGCTAGCGTGAACCGGGTGAGCGGGCCCGTAGTCGTCATCGGCGGCATCAACCTGGACTCGCTCGCCCGGATCACCGGGGACACGGTGCGCGCGACCAGCAACCCCGGCAGCACGGTCACCGCTCCCGGGGGCGTCGGGCGCAACGTCGCGGAGAACCTGGCACATCTCGGGTCGCCGGTCCGACTGATCGGGACGATCGGGCACGACCACGCCGGCGACCTGCTGCTCGACGGGTTGACCCGGGTCGGTGTCGACACCCGCCGGATCACACGCAAGCCTGAGGTCGCCACCGGCACCTACACCGCGGTCCTGCACCGCACCGGTGACCTCGACGTCGGGGTTGCCGACATGGCGGCCACCGACTCGATCACCCCGGACGAGATCGAGGCGAGCCAGCTGGCCGACGCGTCGTGGCTGGTCCTCGACGGCAACCTGCGGGCCGAGACCGTGGCGCGTTGCCTGGAGCTGGCTCGCTCGGCCGACGTGCCTGTGGTGCTGGACCCGGTCGGGGTCGCGAAGGCGGCTCGGCTCGGGCCTCTGCCCGGCGTGCACACGTTCACCCCCAACGGGCCGGAGCTCGCTGCGTGGTCGGGGCTGGAGGACGCGTCGGCCGCGATCGAGGCCGCGCACGCCCAGGGCATCGGGGTCGTGTGGCTGCGGGCCGGCGCCGAGGGCAGCACGCTTCATCGACCCGGCACCGACCCGATCCCGGTGCGGCTTCCCGCGGCTCCTGTCACGGACGTGACCGGTGCCGGCGACGCGATGCTGGCGGCGTACGTGCACCGGCTCCGAGGCGGTGCCTCGATCGAGGACGCCGCGTGGTTCGCAGCGGCCGCCGCCTGGCTGACCGTAGCCAGCCCGACCGCCGTACGGGCTGACCTGACCGAGGCCCTGGTGGCCGCGACTCTCGAGGAGCTGACGGCGTGATCGAGCTGCAGATGACCGACGAGGTGAGCACCGCACTCGCCGAGGGTCGACCGGTGCTGGCGCTGGAGAGCACCATCATCAGCCACGGAATGCCCTACCCCGACAACGTCGCGATGGCGCGCGAGGTCGAGTCGATCGTGCGCAGTCACGGCGTCGTGCCGGCCACGATCGCCGTCCTGGACGGGACCCCGAGGATCGGCCTGGACGACGACGGCCTCGAGCTGCTCGGCTCGGGCCAGGACAGCATCCGCAAGGTCTCGATCCGCGACCTCCCGTACGTCGTCGCGCGCGGCGAGCACGGCGCCACCACCGTGGCCGCCACGATGCGGCTCGCCTCGCTCGCCGGGATCCGGGTGTTCACCACGGGCGGTCTCGGCGGGGTGCACCGCGGCGCCGCCACCACCTTCGACGTCAGCGCCGACCTCACCGAGCTGTCCCTGACCGCGGTCACGGTGATCTCGGCCGGGGTGAAGTCGATCCTCGACATCGGCCTGACCCTGGAGATGCTGGAGACCCTCGGGGTGCCGGTGCTCGGGTACCGCACCGACGACTTCCCGGCGTTCTACACCCGCACCAGCGGGTACGCCGTCCCGCTCCGGGTCGAGTCCGCCGCCGAGATCGCCGCGCTGATGCAGGCCAAGGACGCCCTCGGGATCGCCGGAGGGATCAGCGTCGCCAACCCGATCCCCGAGGCCGACGAGATTGGTCACGAGCGGATCGACGTGATCATCGAGCAGGCGCTGGCCGACCTCGACCCACTCGGGATCACCGGCAAGGACACGACGCCCTACCTGCTCGGCCGGATCGTCGAGATCACCGGCGGCGACTCGCTGGTGGCCAACATCGCGCTGGTCAAGAACAACGCCGTGCTCGGAGCGGAGATCGCGACCGAGTTCGCCGCCCTGAGGTGAATCAGCGCCCGCTGAGCCGCTTCAGCGCCTTGCGGGCGACCTCGGGATCGGTGGTCATCCACATCGGCGGCAGGCTTGCACGCAGGAAGCTGCCGTAGCGGGCGGTGACGACCCGGGGATCGAGGATCGCCACAACCCCGCGGTCGGTGGTGGTGCGGATCAGGCGGCCGGACCCCTGGGCGAGCAGCAGCGCCGCGTGGGTCGCCGAGACTGCCATGAACCCGTTGCCGCCTGCCTTGTCCGCGGCCTGCGCGCGCGCCGACATCAGCGGGTCGTCGGGGCGCGGGAACGGCACCCGGTCGATCAGCACCAGCTGGCAGGTGTCGCCCGGGACGTCGAGCCCCTGCCACAGGCTCAACGTGCCGAAGAGGCAGGTGTGCGGATCATCTACGAACTGCCGGGCGAGCTCGGGCAACTGAGCGTCGCCCTGGCACAACGTGGTCAGGTGAGGCAGCCGGGCCCGGACCTCCTCGGCCGCAGCCTCGGCGGCGCGGCGGCTGGAGAACAGCCCCAGGGTGCGGCCGTCTGCCGCATCGACCAGGTCGACGATCTCGTCGAGCTGGGCCTTCTGGAGGCCGTCGCGCCCGGGCTGCGGGAGGTGACTGGCGACGTACAGGATCGACTGCTGGGCGTAGTCGAACGGCGACCCGACGTCGATGCCCTTCCAGGTGTCACCGTCGTCGTCGCGGTCCAGGCCGACCGATCCCGCGACCACGCTGAAGTCGCCGCCGAGCTTGAGGGTGGCCGAGGTGAAGATCGCGGTCTTGTCGGTGAGCAGCCTGTCGCGCATCGGGCCGGCGACGTTGAGCGGGGCCACGCAGAGCTGGTTGCCGCCGCGTCGGGTCTCGCGCTCGTTGACCCAGAGCACGTCGTACTCCGAGTCCGCCGCCATCCGCTCGGCGGTCGCGAAGATCTCCTGCGCCCAGCCCTTGGCCTGGGTGGCGCCGGCGTCCGCGTCCTCGCCCGGAGTCGCCTTCGGGAAGGCGCTGACCAGGGCTCGAGCGGCGTCGCGGACGAAGACCAGCGCGTCCGAGATCTCCTGCGGGATCGTCTCGAGCCGCCCACCTGAGGCGGAGTCGACCGCGTGCCGCAGCGCCTCGGCGGCATCGGCGAGGTCGTCGGCCTGACCGCCGTCGACATGGCGCTGGGAACGCCTCGCCGTCCGCTCGACGTCGTTGGGCGAAAGCTCGTCGGTGGCGGCCTGGGTGACCCGGGCGGTCAGCTCGTGGGCCTCGTCGATCACCACGACGTCGTACTCGGGGATCATCGGGATGCCCTCGATCGCGTCGATCGCGAGCAGCGAGTGGTTGGTGACGATCACGTGTGCCTTGGCGGCCTTGTCCTTGGCGCGCTCGGCGAAGCACTCGGCGCCGTACGGGCACTTGGCGGCGCCGACGCACTCGCGGTGGCTGACGCTGACCTGCCGCCAGACCTGGTCGGTGTGCCGCGGGGCGTTGTCGCGCTCGCCGGAGCCCGACTCCTTGGCCTCTTCCTCGATCCACTCCCGCATCGCGACCACCTCGGCCCCGAGCGAGCCCTTGGGGAGGTCGACCAGCGTGCCCTGGTCGTCCGGCACGCCCTCGCGGACCCGGTGCAGGCAGGCGTAGTTCGAGCGCCCCTTCAGGACGGCATACCGCGCCTCTTCAGCCAGTACGTCGGCAGCGGCCTCGACCAGGGCCGGGATGTCGCGCTCGACCAGCTGGTGCTGCAGCGCGAGGGTGGCCGTCGCGACCACCACCCTGTTCTTGTGCAGCAGCGCCGGGACCAGGTAGCCCAGCGACTTGCCGGTGCCGGTGCCCGCCTGGACGAGCAGGTGCTGCCCGGACTCCATCGCCGCGCTGACCGCCTCGGCCATCTGGATCTGGCCCGGCCGCTCGGACCCGTTGACCGCCGCGACGGCCGCCGCGAGTACGTCGCGGACGCTCGGCTTGGTGGGGTCGGGATCAGGCACCCGAGCACCCTATGCGGTGCAGCCGACTCTTCGTTGGTTGAGGTGCGAGCGCCAGCGAGCCTCGAAACCTGGTGCGGTCACCCGGTTTCGAGGCTCGCGCTAGCGCGCTCGCACCTCAACCAGCGATTCAGGCGGTCGGGGTTGCCGGCGGGGTGACCGGCGGGGCGACCGGGGGCGAGGTCGGCGTGCCGAAGTTCACGGTCGGCGCGACATCCTGACCAGCCGGCGCCTCGTAGAACGTGCGCGTCTTGACCCCGGCCATACCTGCGAAGAACATCGACGGGATCGTCGTGACGGCCTTGTTGAGCGTCGAGACGGCGTCGTTGTAGTAGGTCCGCGCGAACGAGATCTTGTCCTCGGTGTCCTTCAGCTGCGCCTGCAGGTCGAGGAACTGCTGGTTGGCCTTGAGGTCCGGATAGTTCTCGGCGACCGCGTTGACCCGGACGAGCGCCTGGCTCAGCGCTTGGTCGGCGGCGGCCTTCGCGGGCACGTCGTCGCTCTTGGCGGCAGCAGCAAGTCCGGCCCGCGCCTGGGTGACGGCCTCGAAGACGCCCGACTCGTGCGCGGCGTACCCCTTGACGGTCTCGACCAGGTTGGGGATCAGGTCGGCGCGACGGGTCAGCTGGACGTCGATGCCGCCGAGCGCCTCCTGCGCGTTGATGTCGGTCTTGCGCAGCTTGTTGAAGCCGCTGATGCCGAACAGGACGAGCAGCACGATGATCACGACGAGGATCAGGGCAATGAGCATGGGGTTCCCTCTTTCCTGGGGGTTGCTCCTATTGAACAGGACGGTGGCAATTCACGGCACGGCCCGTGGTGGACAGAGCGCTCACCAGGAGCCTCCGCCGCCTCCTCCGCCACCGCCACCACCGCTGAATCCGCCCCCACCACCGGAGGAGGAGCTCTGGGTGGCGTTGTACGCCGACACGGCCGAGGACATCGAGGAGTCGAAGGAATCGACCATGCTCCCGATCGCGCTTCCGGCGTACAGGGCGCTGTAGCCGAGGAAGTAGTTCGGCGTCGGGGGCTCCTCGTTGGTGGCCAGCTTGTACTTCCTGGCCCAGGTGTCGGCGCAGTCGAAGGCGACGGCCCAGGGCAGGAACGAGATGTAGAGGTCCTTGCGACCCGCGAAGTCGAAGCGGTCCTCGGCCGAGTCGGTCGACAGGATCCGGCGGAAGCCACCCGCGCGGGACCACAGGTCGCGACCCGCAGGGGTGCGCTTGGTGCCGGCACCGGTCGCGGCCACGCCCAGGGCGGTGATCCCGAAGGCGCCGGGCACCACCGCCATGATCGACATGTGCTGCGGGTTGAACGCACCCAGGTAGACGGTCGCGATCCAGGCCAGGGCGACCACGATGATGCCGCCGGCGCCGAGCCCGCTGCTCACCATCAGGCCGCTGATCTTGGCCCAGCCCTTGGTGTTGGAGCTGAAGGCGCTCAAGGCACCCTTGAGCTGCTCGCCCGCCGAGACCGACGTCGGCGAGGCCGTGAAACTCGCACCCGGCGCGTTGATGCCCAGGCTCTGCAGCGTCTGCTGGGTGACCCCGTCGATCTTGGTCCAGGTCGTGACGTCAGCGGCGCCGGTGACGGTCCAGCCCTGCTCGCTCAGCTGGAGCTCGATCGCGCCCTGCTCGGCGGCGTACATCAGGGTGCCGATGAAGGCCTTGTTGTGCACGGCCTCGGTCACGATGTACGTCGCCTGAGCCGGCCCGATCCCCTCCGGCGGGGAGTAGAGCAGCGGGAAGCCGGGGTCCTCCTCCTTGGTCGAGCGGCTCAGCAGGGCGCCACCGACACCGAGCAGTCCGGCGAGGATGAGGACTGCCAGCAGCAGCGACGGGTGCTGTCCCAGGAGCGGGTCCAGCGAGCTGGACCACGGCAGCGTGTCACCGGCCGGCGTGGCGATGTCCATCCCGGCGCTGATCGTGACCGGGGTGTTGGTGGCGAGGGCGCCGGTCGTGATGGTCAGCGTCGTGGTCCCCTCGCCCGAGGCGGTGCACGGCGAGCCGGTGCCCTGGCCGACCGTGCACCTGAACGCGGTGGCGGCTGCGGGCAGGTTCACGACCAGGTGCGACTTGGCGATCGTGTTGCGCCAGCCCTGCGGGATGACGTTCCAGTAGAACTGGGTCCTCGTCGACGTGCCCTTGGTCAGCACGCCCTTGATGTCGTAGGTGATCACGTAGACGTGGTCGCCGGTGATTGTCGTCCCGCCGCTGCCGATCTTGAGCACCTTGAGGCGACCGCGGCTCTCGGTCTGGGTGGTGTACGGCTCGGACTGGCCGTCGCGGGTGACGGAGATGTTGGTCGGGAAGAACCGGTTCTTCGGGTGGTTCGGGTCACGGGTGTCGAAGAAGCGGAAGATGCCGTGCTTGTAGTCCGGGAAGTTGAAGGTCAGCGTCTCGACGGCATGCAGGTCGCCGTGCGCATTGACGTCGAAGACGGCGTCGTAGTTGTTGATCGTCGCGCTGTCGTACTGCGTCGAGCTGCTCGAGATGGTCACGGCACCGATGACGACCACGAGGGCCAGGACGAACAGCCCGAGAACCCCGGCGACGATCTTCTTCATGCCGCGACACTACCGAGTGATCGGCAGCGGGCATCAGGCTTCCGGCGTACCGGTCAGGGTGTAGAGCTCGAGCTCGCCGGCAAACGCTTCGCTCACGCGGGCGTGGACCAGGGTGCCGTCGCCGGTGTGGTCGAGGGTGAGGACCTCGCCGTGGTCGTGGATC
>JACXTT010006042.1_pt1 | contig 17394 bp, 13 predicted proteins | sample 9270951 | NCBI WGS metagenome assembly JACXTT01 (sample SAMN15532306, study PRJNA645909) | rock metagenome | isolation source: weathered quartz diorite | place: Puerto Rico | collected 2017-06-21 | reverse complement strand
GATCCATCTTTGTGCCGCACACGGTATTCGAGCCGTTCGCCGCGTCCGGTGAGACGCGCCTTCTCAGCCGCTGCCAGCACCCGGGCTCGGTCGTCGGGATGAACTTGTTCGAGTGGCGATGTTGCGTCAAGCTCGTCCGGACTGTATCCGAGGATCTTCTGATAGGCCGGACTGTTATAAATGCGACGGCCTTCCGCGTCGATCACGGCAATCATATCCGCGGCGTTCTCACTGATGAGCAGGAAGAGTCGGTCGCGCTCTGCCAGTTCGCGGCGCACGCGCTGGAGTTGTGCGTATTGATAAATCGTGTAGATGTCGAACAGGAGGACTAGCACGGCGAGGCCGCGAACCCACTCTCTCAGAATCAGCGAACTTGCTTCATCGCTGTTCAGATTGGATCCGGGGAAGGTCAATGAAAGAATGGCGAGAACAAGAACCAGCGTGACGACTACGGCGAGGCCCCAGAGCCACCATTCACGACCGTCAACTCGCCGTAATGTCGGCAGAATACGTTGAATGCCATTCGCGGGTTCAAGGTGGCGATTCATATCGTCGCAGCCTGTTCTATCGGGAGTGACTAGCTATAGTTTGTTGGTGCTACCAAGCGTCGCAGTCACACGGCGCCCGCGGAAAAGTCTGCACTTAGATCGCCACACATCTCTGACATAAGTCGCATCTTTCCTTCATCCGTCGCACCTTGTGTGTCTGGAAACTGGAAAAGTCTCGAATTCGAGCGGTCGATACGATCTTGTCGCTTCGAACTATGAATCCCGAGATCTCTCAATTTCAAACCGCCTCGCCGGACATTCACGAGTCTCTCCTGGGTCGTCTCGATCGCGGCCCTCCGCCCTCGGCAACTGCTCTTGATTGCACTCAGCCACTGTCTTGAATTTAGACAGGAGTGCAGCAACCAGATCAGTGCCAATCCTGAGCAACAGGAGACCCGGCCCACAGAGTGCACGCGGGCAATGGGTTAGAACGCATCGCCCCGTTTGGTGATCCACGTGCGGCAGGGTCACCAACTATGACATCGCCCGTTCGACTTGACGGCCTCTTGTTCAGCAACGACGCCAACGTCGTCGGCGTCATGAACCAGGTTCTGCGGAATTTCACCATCGATGCTGAGGTTTACACCGAACTCGGCTCGGCTCTGGCAGCGGTGTCTCAGCGGAGGCTCGACGCGGTGATCGTGGACTGGGACGGCGCACACGATCCAGGCCGCATTGTGCGAGCCGCCCGCAAGTCGTCCCCCAACAGCAACTCGACGATTGTGGCTTTGGTCAATGAGGGTTCAGAAACGCACGCGCTTCTGGTCGGGGCGAATTTCATGATCCATAAGCCCGCAGACGTCGATCACGCCAGGCGTTGCATGCGGGCTGCCTACGGAACAATGCTGCAAAATCGCAGACGCGCGGCTCGGGTTCCTGTCGACATACCCGCAGAAGTGAAAATTGGGGAGATGGAGAGGATAGAAGCCAGAATCAGCGATCTCAGCGTGAGCGGTCTCGCTCTTCAGTGCCCGCAGCCCCTGCAAGTCAATCGGGAATTGCTAGTGCAATTCTCACTTCCCGACAGCACCGAGATCATTCATGTTACGGGCAAGGCTGTAAATGCCAGCGCGACAGGACGCGTGGGAGTACGTTTTTCATTTCTTCCTGAGGAGGATCTCGTGCTCCTCGAGGATTGGCTGGCAACCGAACTCGCCAAATTGGAAAAAGCAGAAATGCCCGCCGACCATGTACAGACCGAGACCTCTTGAATGAGCTCTACCGGAAGTATGCCACTGGTCGAAGCGCACATTCGGCACATCTATGCTTGAAAACCCACGCAGGTGACTCTTGTCGGCTGATCGGGCCGTCATTCCATTCTGGTCGATCCTTTTTCTCCATGGCACCCCCAGTTTCTACGCTGCTGACAGAGACATGTTGTCGCCTATGCTGAGTTACCACGTGGACCCCGGCCAGATTGAGCGCGGCTTTTTTCACCCCAACGACTCCAGATAGGGCTGCATCACTCGCGCTACCCGGCACATCTTCGCCGCCAGGAACAGTTCATCCATCGTGGCTTTGCGCTGCCGGTAGCAATCCCGCAGGGCTTCCAGCGCAACCTCCAGTCCGATCTTGTTCCGGAACTTGAAGCAATCCGCGACCGTTTTGGCAGGACCAAAGACCCGCACCGGCACACCTTCGAGTTTCTTCTGCTGGACCCGGTAGGAAAGCGGCTTGCCGGAGAAATGGACAATCCGGAGCGGAGGATAGTCCGCGCGAGGGCGCCGCGCCTTATGGGAAATCGCCATCCATACTTCATGCGGGGCCTGGGTAGTGAGCCCATGGAAGCGCAGAGCCGAGAGCAGGAAGATGACGCCATGCGGCACACGTTTCGCGGCCTCGGCCAGAGTGTGGCGTTCCGTGACCGGACTGCCTTCGGCAACGTAGAGTCCTCTCCCCACCCGCCGCACCAGCCCCCGCTCTTTCGCCTCACGAAGATACTGCCGGGGAATCCCGTCACGATCCAAGTCGCGGGACCGGAAGACTCCCGACCGCCGCACCATACGGGCTACGAGTTCTGCTCTGGAGAGTGCCATCGTCACGCCTTTACAATACGTCGGCATATTGTCATAACTGCATGCATATCGTACATGAGGTACTGGCCTGTTAATATAGTTCATCCTGGAACTCAACTGACACCGCCCTTTCTCGCGTGTCTGGACTGGACCCCTGGGCTGAAACAATCGGTTAAGCGACATTTCGCCGTTTGCTGCCGAAGCATTGTCGGGCGCGGTTGATAGTTGGCAGTATAGCTCCGGCTGGTGAAGCGGAAGTGGGCTCTGCTGGAGAGCAACCTGCCAGGAATAACCAGCTGGAGACTCATCCACGGCGATGAGCGGGGGCACGGTCGCGAGATCGTGCCCTGATCGCATGGATAGATTTCCCCATGCCTCAGAAAACTCACACCACCTCCTGCGCCACGACCACCGCCAGCACGGGCGACGGCTGTCGGCGCTCGAACTCGGCGGGCGGACAATAGCCCAGAGACGAATGCAACCGCTTCTGGTTGTAGATCTCCTCCAGAAACTCGCCGATACGGTTGCGCGCTTCGGCCAGGTTGCGATACTCGCTGCGATACACTTCTTCGCACTTCAGCGTTTTCATGAACAACTCACAGGTCGCGTTGTCCCAGGGATTGCCCCGGCGCGACATGCTGATCCGTACTTGGTGCGTCTCCAACAAAGCGACGTAGTCATGGCTGGCATATTGCACGCCCTGATCGGAATGATGCACCAATCCGGGCGCAGGCCGCCGCTGCGCGAATGCCATCTCCAGCGCCGCCACCGCCAACCCGGCTTCCAGCGTGGCCTCCAGCGCCCAGCCAATCGCCCGCCGCGAAAATGCGTCCAGCACCACCGCCAAGTACACGAACTCTTCCAGCAGCCGGAGGTAAGTGATATCGGCCCGCCAGAGCTGGTTGACGCCGCTCACCACCAGGGCCGCCGCCAGATTCGGATACACTTTTAACCCGTGGACGGTGTCGGTCGTTGTCACGAACTTACGCTTCCGCAAGCACAGCAGATTGTCTTCCCGCATCAGCCGCTGCACACGTACTCGCGAAGCATTCGAAGTCTTTCTCGCTCATTGACTATATCGCGGTTGGCGTCGATCGGATGCAGCGCAATTTCGAGCCGATGCGCAAGCAGGTAGAGGCCTGGCAGCGTAGTGAACTCACCGACGTGACGGCTAAAGTGGTCATCTACGAGGCCTTTGTCGAGGGCAGACTCGAATCTCCGAGGCATCTGGCTCGTACGGTCCACGATCTTTACTTCGAGCCGAAGTACGAAGAGTTCCGGTCGCGAACGATCTGGAGTCTCTCCAACGCGTTCACATCAGCGTTCAAGGAACTGGACCCGATTCCGCAGTTTAAGGCCACTGCCAAGCTGGGCGGGTTCCTGCAGGCGCGGTTCTCCGAGTCGTTCTAGCGTATGGGGCGGTATCGACCGACTGCTCCTTCCCAACTCGTAATGCCTGCTTCGAACGGCCTACGCAGGCGAGGCGAGCTATCGCCCCTGGCGGGGTCTTGTATGTGCCGCAGTGGAGGGACTTCATAATTGCCTACAACATCAGCGCACTGGCCACGTGTCCGTGCGAAAGGGAGACGCCGGCAGCCCCTGTGCGTTAGAAAGGTTGCATTCCGGACTGTCGGCCCAGGCGTACCGAACTGCGACGGGTGCGGCAACCTCGGAACTGCGCACGATGACTGAGTCTCCCTCGATCACCGCTTGCGCCCAGTGGAATTTTCGATCTGCACCGGCGATCGCAAATCCCTGTAGAGCGCCTCCTCGGGTCGCTTGCAAACCACCGTCCGTCTGGTTAAATCGAATCCTGATCGCGCTCCCTTCCACCGTCATGGATTCATACAACGGTCCGGAATAGACGACAGGTTTCTTGTATGTGACGCCCAACGCCCACAGCGCCAAACGTTGTCCGACCTCCGCCTTCCGAGGTGGGTGAATATCCTTCGGATCCCCGACATCAATTGTCACGGCTAGGCCAGTATGGGGAATCTCTTTCACTGTTAGAAGTTGGGTTTCGCGCAGTTCCGCCCATGCGGATTCTGTTGGCTGGTCAGGAATCGCACCATGATTTGGCAGTTGCACAATCAGGAACTGCATATCGTCCCGATAAGATGCCGACCGCCAACTCTGGATGAGGTCGGGCAGGAGGATGCGGTATTGCTGAGCCTTCAAAGCGTTGCTCTCACCCTGGTACCAAATCGCACCACGAAACGGATACAGCATAAGCGGCGCAATCATGCCTTGATACAGGCCCGAGGCGGGACGATGCGGGTAGCCTGCGGTGGGAATGTTCTCGATCGAGAAGCCCGTCAATGCCGAGGGAGTGAAATCCTTAACCACTCCCCATCCCTCCTGGCGGAGGTCACGGAACCAGATAGTGACCGACGCCCATTCGGCGGAGGCATGAATTAGCGAGGCACCGTAGTCGTCCCAGTCCGCAATCGTCGGCTGCAACGAGCGGAAACGGAATGAGCCATTACCCCGAACCCAGAAGCGGATGCCTCCGTAGCCGCTCAGGTCCACGGGTGCTCCATCGGGCTGGAATTTAGCGGTCAGGCGGGAATCGTCTGAGGCGTCGATCCGGCCGGCAATATGAGCGGCGAACCCGCGACCACCACGTCCAGGAGATGTGAGATCAAATGTCGTCTCGGGAGCGGCGCGCCAGTCGTAGGACCAGTCGCCGCCTAGGGCAGTGTGCGCGCCACCATCATCAAAGTTGGCGAGCGGGAGAGACTTGCCGGGACGCGACGGGTCTGGAATCAGCTCAAAGTCGTCGAATTGCAGATCAAACGGGGATCTACTGGCAGTGAATGCGTCGCCCTCGGACCGGTTCCATTCGTCAAGAAATGACTTGACTTGCGGGTCACGCTTGACCGCCTCCGGCGCGATCCATTCTTCGATGGTAGTTCCCGGCCAAGCGCTCTCGATAATTCCAATCGGCAACTTCAGCTTGCGATGAAGATCGCGCGCAAAATAGTAAGCGACCGCAGAGAATTCCTTGACCGTGTCGGGGGTGCACGGCTGCCACGAGGCGGGGAGGGTATCTAGCTGGGGTTCGAGCGCTACCCTCTTTGGAACGTTGAAGAGCCGAAGGTTTGGGTAATCGGCTTTGGGAATTTCCTCGTCGGCGCCGGTGGAGCCGCTCAGGGCAAAGGCCATATTGGATTGCCCCGACGCAATCCAAACTTCGCCAACCATTGCGTCTCTAACCAGGAGCGTCTTCTTGCCGGCGACCCTCAGATTAAATGGCCCTCCAGCATTCATTGGCGCCAATTGCACACTCCACCGGCCTTTGGCGTTTGTGATTGTCGCGCTTGAAGCTCCCGCCAGGCTCACTACGATCTTTTCGCCGGGATCAGCCTTTCCCCAAATGTGGATTTCGCGTCCTTGCTGCAGGACCATATGGTCGCCGATCAGATTGGGGAGCGCCGGATCCGCCCGGCAGTACAAGGGCAAAAGGCACCACCAAAGCGATAACACGAGGCACTGGCGGCGAAGGATCGGGCTTCGCTTCGCCGGTGTTGTATTGCTTATGCGGCGACGCCAATGCGAGGGGCGGAATGAACCACTGAGGCACAGATGGATGCGCATGAGATTCTGACCTCGTGAGTACCAGTCACTTTTCTTCGATCACCACCAGATCCCAAGGTTTCAGTGTGAGCGTTTGCGCCGCCGCAACCGCGGTGCTCGTCAGGAGATCTTCGCCGGGCCTGTACGAATAATGAAGGGTCTGCGGATCGCTTGAATAGTTCATGTAGTAGTGAATGATTTTTCCCGCGCGGTTCGTGCCATGCTTCACGCGCACGGGCGTCGGTAGTTGCTGGTCGGGGCCGGTCAGTCCGGCTTTGTTGAGCACGTCCACAATTACTCTTGTTTGGAGCGTGTCGGAAAGCACCGTCCCTTCATAGATCAGGTTCCCGGCGCCGAAATGGTTCTGTGTGATCGCCGGGTATTTACCAAAAAAAGGGTGATCATAGAAAGCCAAGGGCTGCGCACCTTCAAGAATCAGCATCTCGGCCCAATCCGAAACCTTGTTGTCGGAGCCGGCTTTGAAGGGGTCGTCCTTCAGCGCCAACGGCTCTGCCAAGCTTGAAAACTCCTGATAACGAAAGCCGGCAGCCTTGCGAAGCGGCCCGGGCGCCATGCTCCAACGAACGGTGTTGAACTCATTCGTAAAACCGCTCTTGAACGCCATGATGAGGTTACCGCCACTGCGGACATACTCAGCCAGGCGGTTCAGAACTTCGTCGCTAGCCACGTACAACGGAGGAACGAGGATTACTTTGTAGTCCGCGAGATTCGTGCTCTCGGGAAAAATGATATCGACGCCGACGTTCTGCCGATAGAGGGTGCCGTACATCTGGTCCAGGATGGTTCTGTAGTTAACTTTGTCACTAAACTTCATGAATTCGATGCCGTAGTAGGAATCGTCGCTATAGAGAATCGCCACTTTGTTACTGCGTTTCAAGTTGACGATCCTGGGGCCAATGCGCTGTAACTCATGCGCCGTGCGGTTCACCTCGGCGTAGGCGCGATTCGGTTCCAGGTCGTGCGACAGAACTCCTTTCCAGTAGGTTTCCTGACCGTAGTGGATGGAATGCCAATGCCAGTACTCGACCATATTCGCGCCTGAAGAAAGGTGGGTGTAGACGTCGAGGCGCAGCTGACCGTCATACGGCGGGAACTGTTCCTTGGAATCCCAGCCGATCGTTTGCGCGTTGGTTTCAGTGACGAGGTAGTTGGTCTGCTTAAGCGAACGGGTGTAGTCGCCCCGCATCGTGGAATCAAGACCGTCGAAGCGGTCTTGCGTGCCGTGATAGGGATTGACAGCCACGATATCCAGGCTGCGGGCAACGTTATATTCGTTAACGTCGGATAGCGGCGGTCCGGCAAGATCATGGGTCACGAACTGGTCAGAGCGTTTGTACTCGTTTACGATGCCGGCTTGCCACGCGAGAAAATCGGTGGTCATCGATTGCTGATAGCGTTGCCATTCCAGCTTCCAGCCAGGATTGATGATGCCCTCTTGCGGCGGAATCTCGGTCCAATCGTTCAATCGCTGGCCCCAGTAGTTCAGGCCCCAGTCCTTGTTCAGTTCATCCACAGTCTTAAACTTCTTCTGGAGGTAACTGACAAACCCTTCCTGGACATCGTGATTCGCGGCAGCTCCGGCGGATGTCTCGTTGTCAATTTGCCAGCCGATGACTGCAGGATTGTTTTTGTAGTGCTCAAGAAGTTTCCGGATCACACGCTCGCAATAAAAGCGGTACGTGGGATTCAGCAAGTCGGTGTTTTGGCGGTACCCGAAGGTGATGGTCTGTCCGCCGAAGCGTGTGATTACGATTTCCGGATGTTTCTTGTACATCCACGCAGGAATGGAGTAGGTGGGTGTCCCAAGAATGACTCTGATACCTGCTTTCTGCATGCGATCAATCACGCGATCCATCCAGGCATACTCGAAGCGGCCATCCTCTGGCTCCCATAATCCCCAGCTGGACTCACCCATACGAACCACGGTGATGCCGGCTTGCTCCATAAGCCGAACGTCCTGGTCCAGGCGCTCGTACGGCATGTATTCCGTGTAGTAGGCAACTCCGTAAAGGACAGACTCCATCTTGTCGGGTGAGAATGCGGGTTTGCTCTGGGCGACAGAAATGCAGGTGTTGGATAAGATCAGCGCCAGGATTGTCGGACAGAGGAATGATCGTGTCATAGGAGTTTGGTTCACCGTCTTGTGTTCCTTTAACCTGCGCTTCGGACGCTGTCCGCGCGAGCAATCTTTATCAGTGCCGGCAAGATACTGCCGAACTCACCCTGCGCCGGCTTTCCAAAGCCGAAGTAAACGCCACGGTACAGGGAGAAAAGCTCGTCATACGTTGTTCGTTGTGTGGTATTGGGGGTGAACGTCGTGTATGACGGGCACACCTGCTGCTGCGCTTCGTCGATGGTGCGGAACGTGCCAGCCGCGAGAAAGGCAAAAATGGCGGAACCGATACCGGTCACCTTGCTGCTAGGCACCAGTACAGGTCTGCCAAGGACGTTCGCGTAGACCTGATTGAGCACAGGATTATTCTGGGGAACGCCTCCGCCATTGATCACCCGCAGCGTGGGCGCGCCAAACTCGCTCATGCGATCGAGAATCACGCGGGTGTGAAATGCCGTGCCCTCGATGGCGGCAAAGAGTTCGTCCTGTGCCGTGTGTTGGAGATTCCAGCCGATCGTGATGCCGCCCAGATTCGGATTCACCAGCACGGTGCGATCGCCGTTATCCCAAGTTATGCGTAACAATCCGGTTTGCCCGGCACGATGGCTTTCCAGGCCTTTGCTCAACTCGGAAACGGTGGTCTTCGCCCGGCGCGCGATCGCACTGAAAATGTCGCCTGTAGCCGACAGGCCCGCCTCGACCCCCGTGTATCCTGGGTGCACACTCCCCTTCACCACGCCACAGACTCCGGGGATCAACTGTGCTTGTTTCACGTAGGCGATGATGCAGGTGGAGGTGCCCACGACGTTCACTACGTCGCCTTCTTTCGCTCCAGCACCGATGGCGTCCCAATGGGCATCGAACGCGCCCACCGGGATAGGGATACCCGCCCGTAAGCCAAGCTTTTCGGCCCACAAGGGAGAGAGTTTGCCTGCGATCTGATCGGAGGTGGCATATTCACCATTCAATTTGGCGCGAACACCCGCTAGAAGAGGATCCACCTTGGTGAGGAAGCTCTCAGGCGGAAGGCCGCCGAGCGCCGGATTCCACATCCACTTGTGGCCCATGGCACAGACGCTGCGTTTGACCTGCGCGGGGTTGCTGATGCCGCACAGGGTAGCGGCCACCATGTCGCAATGTTCGAAGGCGGATGCAAACCTCTCACGCTTGCCGGGATTGTGACGCAGCCAGTGGAGCAATTTCGCGAAGCCCCATTCCGACGAATAAACGCCTCCACACCACTGAATCGCTTCCAGTTTCTCCTGGTGCGCCAGCGCCGTGATCTGGGCGGCTTCCTGTTTGGCGCGGTGATCGCACCAGAGGTAGTAGTCGTCCAGGGGAGCGAGGTCAGCCGCCACGGGAATGACGCTGGAGCCGGTGGTGTCGAGGGCAATGGATTCGACGTAATCGCCCGTGATTCCGGCTTCCCGCACCGCTTGACGAATGGCAGCCGCCAGGGCGCGCATGTGATCGTCGTGCGATTGCGTTGCGTATTCCGGGTCTTCCCGTTTGCGATGCAGCGGATATTCGGAGATGGCGGACGCGATCAGACCGCGGTCGCTGTCCACCAAGGAGACGCGGACGCTCAGAGTACCGAAGTCGACTCCCGCGACAATGGCCATCCCGTTCGCCCCTAGTTCCGATGCCAGTACATCTGCCAGCCGAGATACCGCGTGGTAGCTTCGTGAGTTGCGCCCGCAAGGGTAGAAAAGTTCGCTGCCACGTGGTGTTCAAATCCGTTTTCGCAGATGTAATGCAGAAGGTCTTGCAGGTGCGGTATCTCGACCACTCCGGCGCCGCCGAAGGTGTTCAACGGGTCGTCGGTAAACGCACCTTCGCCGACGTAGCCGCGCATCTCTCCGGCGGCATCATTGGTGGAGAAGCGGGCAAAGCTCATGGCGCCCGCCTTCACGCGACCCACGCAAGTTCCGAAGGTATTCTCCTTGCCTACGGTGCCGGCAATGATTTCCTGGAAGTCCATGCGGACATCCTGGAAAAAGTGTTTTGGCAGATTGCTGCAATGAAAACAGACTGCTTTGTTGGGGTCGTCGCCGTAATTGTTATTCCAATCGAGCAGGGCGCTGGGTGTTTCCGAAGCCAGCGCCAGAGCGTGCATGCTGATGGTTCCGCAAACGTCGACCTCGCACGCGCTCGGAATCAGGTTATTGCTCATCATGCTCATGATGGTGCAGGGCACAACGCCAAAGTATTCCTCCATCGAGGTCCAGCACTGCACTGCGCTCACCTTGACGTCGGTTGCCTTCATCCATCCATCAATCACCGCGCCCAGCTTGGCCATCTTAATGAGCGCCGAATCGGGCACGCCGCTGGTGGTGACGTACTTCCGGATTTCGCTGAGTTTTCCTTCAACACTAGCGTCGGTATCCTCCAGTCGCGAGATCCGTCCGAAGATTTCGGACAGGTCGAGCGTTTCGACCGAAATACCCTGGGCTTCCAGCAATTTCTCGCTGTAACGTACCGTGTTGAAGGCGGCTGGGCGCGCGCCGATGCTGCCGACACGCAGATTGCGCAGCCCGTTCGCAATCCTGCAAACGGCGGCAAACCACCCGAGGTCCGTTTGAAATTCCGCGGAATCAGGATTGACCGTGTGCAGACGAGTCAGTGAATACGGAATGCCGTATTGCCTCAGGTTGTTGCAGGCGGACATCTTCCCGCAAAAACTGTCGCGCCGCGAGGCGATGGTCATCTTGGCGGGCGTGTCGGGTGTGGCCTGTACGAGCACGGGAACATTCAGGCGTGCCAGACGTAGCGTGTCCGCAATCGCGCGCTCGTCGCCAAAGTTTGGCAGCGCCACAATCACGCCATCCAGGCGGTCCCGGTTCTTTTGAAACAAAGCTGCGCAGCGTTTCGCTTCTTCGTGGGTCTCGACCGCGCCGTGCTTGCTTTCGTCCGGGCCGAGCACAACGTAGTCGGCCCCAGCTTTCTCGAGCGCCCGCATCATTTCTTCGCGACCTGTCTTTGCCAGGTGATCGGGGAAGAAGCCACGATTCCCGATAATGAGGCCGTATGTCATTTTCTTTGTGGACATATATATCCTTCGTCTATGAAACGAGTAATTGACGCGATCTAGGGATTCTCGGCATTCCGCGACCGTTCCCGCGCCGGCGAAAAACGATAGCAGTAAACCGCACCGAAAATCAGCAACAGCCCGCCCCACCAAAGGCTGGCGTGGTGATTCAGGGACAACACCGGATTATCCGCATGAGAGGCAACCTCCCATACGCCCGCTCCCGTGATCAACACGCCGTTCACCAGCATCGACAAGCCGATGAAGAACCATATGGACAAGGAACCGCCGGATTTCATTGTTCCTCCCTCACCAGAAAATGATTTGCAGAATGACAAACACAGCGCCCACAACCACCGCCCAGAACGACGGCCGATGGAAAACCGAAACGTGCTCCTCGTGCGGAACGTCCGTCAACGCATAGACCAGACCCGTTAGTTCGGCATCTGGTTTGGGCTTGGTGACCAGGCTGACCGCGACCGTTACCACGATACAAAGGAGGCAGCACCACAGCGCGCGGAACATGTTCTGAGCCTGGTCCTGTGCATGGGGCGACAGTGCCACGTATTTCACCGCATCTGGACTGATCTTCACCCAGGCCCACATGCCGACCGAAGACAGGGTTCCAGCAAATAGTCCCCAGAAGCCGCCCGCCGGGGTGGCCCGTTTCCACAGCATCCCCAACAGGACCGTGCCAAACAGCGGAGCGATGAAGAAGCTGAACAGCGCCTGCACGTAGTCCATGATGCTTTGAGACTGCATCACCAGGTACGCCGTCCCGATACTGACGGCGACTCCCAGCAGGGTGCACCAACGGCCCATCTTTACTTTCGCATCGTCCGACGCCTTCTTGTTGATCAGGGCGCCGTAGATGTCATAGGTCCAAACGGTGGCGAAGGCGCTAACGTTGCCGGCCATGCCCGACATGAAACCGGCAATCAAAGCTGTAATGCCGAGGCCCAGCAGGCCGGGTCCGCAGTAGCGCGCCAGCATGAGCGGCAAAACTTCGTCGAAGCCGTGCAAGCCTTGCGCTCGTCCCGCCTCCGACCACGCGAGATCGCCGGGAACGAGCCTCAGCAGATTGCCCGTATGCGGATCGCGCAGCAACCCCAGACCGAGCAGGCCGGGCAGAATGACGATGAATGGAACCATCATCTTGAAAGCCGCCCCAATTACTGGTGCGAGCTTGGCCGAGCGCAGGTCTTTCGCCGACAGGACGCGTTGCACAACCAGGAAGTCGGTGGTCCAGTAGCCCATCGAGATCACCGCGCCCAATCCAAATACGATGCCAACCCAGTTGATCCCCATCGGATTCTTATTAAAGTCGCCCAGGGTTGACCACAGGTGCGTATAGGCACCGGGGTTTGCCACCTGCTGCTCCGTGAGATTCTGGAGAATCCGTGCCTTCAAACCGCTCCAGCCGCCAGCTTCTACCAACCCAAGAATCGGTATCAGCAAAGCGCCCGCCCAGATCAGAAAGAACTGCAGGACCTCATTGAAGATCGCAGACCGCAGGCCGCCGAGGGCCACATAGATGGCAACCGTGATCGACGACACCCAGATGCTGACGTGAATGTCCCATCCCAGGACGACCCTCATCACCACCGCCATGGCGTACATATTGATGCCGCTCATGAGCACGGTCATGAAGGCGAAACAGATGGCCGACAGCGCCCGGCTGCTTTCGCCAAAACGCAGCTTGAGATATCCGGGAACCGAGTGGGTCCTGCAGATGTGGTAGAACGGCATCATCACCAGGGCCAGGAACAACATTGCAGGTATGGCGCCGATCCAATACCAGTGCGCCGCGAGGATACCGTACTTATAGGCGTTGCCGGCCCAGCCCATGAGTTCCAGCGATCCCAGGTTCGCTGACAAGAACGCCAGGCCTGCCACCCAGGCTGTCATCTCGCGTCCGGCCATGAAGAAGTCCTCGCCCGTGTTGGCACGCTCCTTCAAGTACAGCCCAATCGCCAGCACCAGCGCGAAATAGAACACGATGATCGCAAGGTCCACCGGCGACAGGTGAACCAGCGATGGCGCAGCCATCAGTACGGGGGCATGAGTCATTTAGCTTTTTCCTGACCGTAGTAAGCGGTTCCACCGTGCTTGCGGAAGAAATGCTTGTCGCGAAGACAGCCCGCAATCGGTTGGGCATCGGGGCCAATGGTCAGCGTGTAGTATGCCATCCGCGCCACCGCTTCGAGAATCACAGCGTTGTGGGCAGCTGCCGTCGCGCTCAGCCCCCAGCAGAAGGGGCCGTGCCCTGCCACCAGTACGGCAGGCACAGTGTCGGGATCGAGTTGGGCAAAATGCCGGCAGATGACGAGGCCGGTGTTCCTTTCGTAATCGGAGGCAATCTCTTCGCCGGTCAGACAGGGGGTCACTGGGACTTCTCCATGGAAATAGTCAGCATGGGTCGTCCCAAAACAAGGGATCGGCCGGCGTGCTTGCGCCCAAGCAGTGGCGAATTCCGAATGCGTGTGGGCAACGCCGCCGACGTTGGGGAATTGTCTGTAGATCTCGAGGTGAGTCGGCAAATCAGATGACGGCCGAAGCTCTCCTTCGACGATCTCACCGTCAAGCCTGGTGACGACCATGTGCTCCGGCATCAGCGTTTCGTAGGGTACGCCGCTGGGTTTGATGGCGATCAACCCGTCCTTGCGCGAAATCCCGCTGGCGTTGCCAAACGTGTAGTGCACGAGTCCGCGGCGGACCAGTTCCAGGTTGGCGTCCAGAACTTCCTCTCTTAATATCTTCAACAGCATAAGAAGTATTCACTCTCCGGCGGAACCTCCGCGCCCGAAATAGCCACAGCGCCCGGCTGCGGCAGCGCTCTTCAGCGCTTTCCGTTTCCTCGCGTCCCCGACGGCGAGCCTTGAGCCAGAGCCGTCGATTCCCGTAGCACCAGATTCGTCTTTAAAACATATTCCGTCCCGTTCGGGGCAGGTGAGTCCCGCCGCACATCGGAGAGCAGGGCGTGAAAGGCCATTCGCGCAAGTTCGGCCTGCGACATCTGCACGGTCGTCAGTGGCGGCAACATGAACTGCGCCATCCGGATGTCGTCAAACCCCACTACCGACAGACCATCGGGGATGCGAATTTTCTCTTCGTAGCTCTGACGCATGACTCCGATCGCCGTCATGTCATTCGAGCACAGGACCGCACTGGGCTTGATTCGCCCGTCCAGCAACTTTGCGAGCGCCGCCATGCCACCCTCCAGCGTGTGGTCCCCCTCCATCACCAGCTCGGCCTGCACGGGGAGCCCAATCTCTTGCATGGACTGGACAAATGCAATCTTGCGGGCGACCGCTGACTTGAGATGCAGCGGACCGGTAATGAACGCGATCCGCTCGTGGCGCAGCGCGGCCAAGTGCTGGACCGCCTGACGTATGCCATGGAGGTAATCGATTCGAATGTTGCTGATCCGCGGCCGCGGCGGCCCGACGTCCACAAACACCAGCGGAACGTTTCTCACCCTCAAATCCTCGAGCAGCAAGTCTTCCATGCCAAACGTCATCACGGCCACTCCGTCGACGCGCCGCTCGATCATGCGGCGGACGGAGGTTTCCATTCGCTTTGGGTCGTGCACCGTCGAGGTGAGCAGAATCTCGTAGTGGTTCTGAACGGCAATGGTTTCGAAGACTTGGACGATTTCCGGAAAAAACGGGTTGGTAATCTCGGAAACGATCAGGCCGAAGATCCGGCTGCGTCCAGAAACGAGCGCGCGGGCCTGGGTATTGGGATAGTAACCGAGCTCGTCAACGACCCTCCATACCCGTTTGGCCAACGTGGGATTGACGGTAGGAATCCGGTTGATTGTCCGTGACACAGTAGCGGTCGACACTTTGGCGCGCTTTGCGATCTCCCGGATATCCATGCTCTTGCCCCTAACCTCGATCAGGTCCTGCCGCACGAGACGGATTCTATCGCTCCCCGATCGACGCCGCGGCAGGAGGGAACACGGTTCCCTGGGAAGTCCCTTCCGCCGCTATTGGGGATGGCTCGCCCCGAATCAATTGCTGGCGACCCCGGTCGCAGCCGGTAGCCGGAGACAGTGTCCCGGCCCAACCCAGCTGTGCCTGGGCTCACGAACATGGGATCACTCGTGCTACCGTGCGCGTCTTGAGCAGCCTGGACGTTGCCGAAGTAGACGTTGGAGTCGAATACCGTGTCCTTGCTCATGCCAGAGCCCGGCGCGGTCGCGTAAGCACCATTCTCCGCGCGTGAAACGCCGTAGGCAAACTGGGCAGTTCCCTCGACATAGAAAATGTTGTTGTAGAGGTAGGTGCCGGTCGCCCAGCCCTTCCAGTCTGCGTGCAACAGAAGGCTGACGTTCTCGTTCTTTCCGACGTAGATCGTGTTGTTGTAGATCGTCGTGTTCGTGACCGGACCGGTGACAGCGATTCCACGCGTGTGATCGTTCTGGCTGATGTTGTAGCGCACGATGGTCCCGATATTGCCCACGTTCTCGCCAGGATCGTGGCCGCCTTCGTTGCAGATCAGCAGGAAGCCGCCATCGTTGTCATGGCTGTAGTTGTACTGGATTAGAGTGTTGCGGCTGTTCCAGTCGGAGTCGAAGCCCTCGCCATCGCGCTGGCCGCGCGTGCCGTAGACTTCATTGAACTGCACGAGGGTGTTGTCGGCACTCCAGGGCCAGATGCCGACGTTGTAACCTTCCGATCGCTGGTTGGCGCGACTCACCATGTTGTACTCGACGACTGCGCCGTCGGTCGCCACCGGTACGATGCCGTCGCCGCCAATGTCGTCGAGAACATTTCCGCGGATGACCACTCCGAGGCTGGGATACCATTTCGAGCGGACCCAGTGGGTTGACCATCCAAAGATGCCGCTGCGGTCGACGTGGAAGACTCGATTGCCCTCGATTCGCAGATCGATAAAACGGCTCGGCTTGGACTCGCCAACGCAGTTGTAGGTGATTCCCCCATTCTCTTTTTCGTCGTCGATGCCGTTGACGTCGTGGACAGTGAGGCCACGCACGTAAACGTGGTGCGCGTTGCCGTAGTTGTCGGCCACAAGGCGGACCCCTCGGCGCACTCCCGGAGTTGAGCCCGTATTGGTGACTTCGAGATTGTTGATCTCCCAGTATTCCTGGTTCTTGAGCAAGATCGTATCTTCTGCTTCCCCGTTTCCGTTAATGACTGGCTTTGCCTCACCCCCGTACTTGTCAATCACAATGGGGTGTCGATCTGCTCCGGATCCTCTCGGCCACAGCTGCCCTGTCCACTTCTCGCCGGACTTAAAGAGAATGCGATCGCCAGGGGCAAAGGCGGTTGCGTTGACCTTGGCCAACGTTTTCCATGAAGTCGCCGCCGAAGTGCCACGACTCGCGTCATTCCCCTGCGCCGAATCGACGTAATACGTGACGCCGTTCGGACGGCCGCTCTCTCCTAGAGTTTCACTCGAGGTACTGATCCCGCCGGCGATCAACGAAAGAGCCGTCATCGTCATCCATTTCATCCTGCTCAAACGGAACTCGGGCATCGCTGGCATCAATTCAGGCATCCGGGTCTGACATTCAACCGCCAGCGCCGCCGTGGACCGAATAGCTAGACAACAATCGGGCAACCCGCAGGTTCGCAAAGTTGCCCGAGCGATGGACGCAGTGCTAGAACTCGAACCGGATCGCAAACTGCCCGTTTCGAGGGTCGCCGGCAGCTCCCCAAATCCGCCCGAAATCACTGGAGCCAATGCCGGAGCCTGTGCCGTAACAACCCTGGATGAAGTACTCATGCCGGTTGAAAATGTTGTAAAACTCGGCGCGGAACGATACCCGGTACCGCCCGTCCGAGCCCATCGGAAAATACTTGAGCAAGCTGGCGGCTTCGTTCTTGCTGCCGGGGCAGCGCAGCGCCCCATTCGTCGCCGGACCCTTGCCCAGCTGTCCGGCCGGCGGGCTACTGGCTACGCTAGCCGGCATGTAGCAGTTCACCGGCGGATTCGGGTCGGAGCAGTTCCCCAAATCGTCGCCTGGTTTCACATAGACAAACCTATGGGGATCCAATGGACACTGGAAGCCACTGAGGTTGGCGTTGGGATAGAGCATCTCCCACAAACGCCAAAAGGGACTCG
>JACXTT010006041.1_pt1 | contig 17395 bp, 11 predicted proteins | sample 9270951 | NCBI WGS metagenome assembly JACXTT01 (sample SAMN15532306, study PRJNA645909) | rock metagenome | isolation source: weathered quartz diorite | place: Puerto Rico | collected 2017-06-21 | reverse complement strand
TGCCGTGTGTCGCGGATGATGCCGACGATCTCCGTGGGTCGGTCGCGATAACCGTCCATCACGTTCAATCGATGACCGATCGGATCTTCGCTCGGGAAGAATGTCCGAGCGAACGTCTCGTTGACGATCGCGACAAACGGCGCATCCACCGTGTCGTGCCCGTCGAAGTTCCGTCCCCGCAACAAAGGGATTCCCATCGTTTGAAAATAATTCGTGCTCACCTGCGAGTAACCGGCCACTTGAGGTTCGCTGGCCCGAGGGTCGCCGCGGCCCATGACGAACACTTGCATCGTGGCGCCGATCGCGGTGAGCGGCATGCCCATGACGGACGCGGCTGATTCGACACCTGGAATCGCGGCAACTCGCTCGACCACTCGAGCAAGAAACGCTCTGCGCAGGGGTTCGCGTTCGCGCACGTCTTTGCCAGGGAATCGCGCGTCACCCATCGTCAGCGACGCGGTTAGAATGCGGTCTGGTTGATAGCCGGGATCAACCGTGCGGATGTTGGCAAAGCTGCGCAGCATCAGCCCCGCGCCGATCAAGAGGACAAGGGCAAGCGCGAGTTGCGCCGCCACGAACCCGCTGCGCATCCCGTGTCCGCGACCGCTCGATGAACCGCGGGCAGAATCATTGAGCGCGTCGCAGAAATTGACGCGGGACGCGAACCAGGCGGGCACCAGACCGAAGGCGAGTCCGGTGAGCAAGGTCACCCCCATCGAGAATGCCGCCACCGCGCCGTCGAGCCGGACGTTTTCCAGGCGAGGCAGACCAACCGATCCGAACTTGAGAACGAGCGCCAGGCTGGCTTGGGCCAGAAACCAACCGGCCACGGCTCCTGCGGCGGCGAGGAACAGGCTTTCCAAAACCAATTGCCGGATGATGACCGGACGTCCGGCGCCGAGCGCGGCACGAATGGCAAACTCCCGCGTGCGCTTGGATGCGCGCGCCAGCAGCAGGTTGGCGATATTGCTGCACGCAATGAGCAACACGAATCCCACGGCGCCGAACAAGATGAACAAGGGTCGCCTGGAACTGCCGACGAGTTGGTCGCGCAACGGCAGCATCGTCGCGGTCCAGCCCCGATCCAGCTCATACTGTTGCCCGAGCCGGCCGGTGATCGCCGCCATTTCGGTCCGCGCTTGTTCCAGGGTGACGCCCTGTTTGAGCCTTCCGATTGCTTGATAATTGTGACCGCCGCGGTTTTCCAGTTCCCACGCTTCAAACCCCATCGGCACCCAAACGTCGGCATCGATTCCGGCGAAGCGAAATCCCGAGGGCATGACACCGATGATCGAATAAACATTGCCATCCAGCGTGATGCCTTTTCCCAAAACTGCGCGAGAGCCATTGAAGCGCTCCTTCCACAGTCGATTTCCAAGAATGGCTACGCGCTTTTTTCCATCCTCGTCCTCGGTTCCAGTGAAGTTTCGACCCAACATCGGCTGAACGCGCAGCAGCGGGAACAAACTCGCGGAAGCACGGACGCCGAACAGGCGGGCTGGCTCAGCATTGCTGGTGAGATCGAATCCGCCGGGTTGATAGGCGGCGAGGTCCTCGAATGATGTGTTCTGCGAACGCCAGTCGATGAAGGCCGGTGCGGTGAGTCCGACGAAATCCTGGCCTTGTTCGCGCTGGTTGTTGAACAACGCCACCAGTCGGTCGGAGTCGGGATAGGGAAGCGGTTTCAACAACACCCCGTTCACGAGCGAGAAGATGGTTGTGTTGGCGCCGATGCCGAGCGCGAGCGTGAGCACGGCCACGGTGGTGAAGCCCGGGTTCTTCACCAGCTGGCGGAAGGCGAAGCGGAGGTCGTTCATTGCCCGTGGTCAGTCAAAGACGATGGCAGCTTGCGGCTTTGGTGTTCGATGTTTGGCGTTTGGGCATGGCATCGGAGCTCAATTGTGAATTTATTTCCACTCCACTTGCAGTCATCGTGCCAGTGCGGAGCGGAGGTATTAACCCGATTGAAGCCAGCGAATTGCGCAAGGAACGGCTGAGCAACCCAAACCCGAAATCCGTTCGCTCGTGGGACTTATCCGTCCCACCGATGGGACGTTTCGAGGCGGTTCGCGCTGACAACAGACTGCGCCCGATGCGCGTCTTTCGGGATCTGTCCTGAAGATCGGCCTTCGCTCATCGTAGAGGTAAAGCAAAAGCCGGCAAGTCCCGAGACTTTCATTCCGCGCTGGATCATTCGACGCGGCAGGCGCAAACTTCGCACATGCCCGCAGCAGACGAAACTCAATCGCCAACCGTCTCGGCCGGGGCACAATTCCACACGACTCACTGGAGCCTCGTGCGCGTGGCGGGAGAACGAGGCTCACCCCAAGCCGACGCCGCGCTGGAGAAGCTTTGTCGCGCCTACTGGTATCCGATTTACGCCTACATCCGGCGGCGAGGTTACAGCCAACACGACGCGCAGGATTTGGCCCAGGCGTTCTTCGCGCGGTTACTCGAGAAAAACTACCCGGGCCAGGCGGACCCACGCAAAGGCAAGTTCCGTTCCTTTCTGCTGCTCACGTTGAATCACTTCCTCTCCGACGAATGGGGCAGAACGAGCACGCAAAAGCGCGGCGGCGGCCACACGACTATTTCCCTCGATGCGCAGCAGGCCGAGGAACGGTATCGGCTGGAGCCGGTGGAGGAAGCGACGCCCGAGAACATCTTCGAACGGCGCTGGGCGCAGGCCATGCTCGAACAGGCAGTCCATCGCCTTCGCGAGGAATACGTGGCGTCAGGCAAGACGCGCATTTTTGACGTGCTCCGCTGTTTCCAACCCGGCGAGCAAGCGACGCTCTCCTACGCCGAAGCCGCAACGCAACTCGGCGTCACCGAAGGTGCCGTCAAGACGCTGATCCATCGGCTGCGCGAACGGCACCAACAGCTGGTCCGGGAAGAGGTGGCCCACACTGTCACGACCCCCGTCGAGGTGGACGAGGAGTTGCGCCACCTCATCACGGTGCTCTGCGGCTAAAGATTGTTCGAAACTTTCCGCCGGTTTTCCCGCAGTATCAAGTAGACGTCCGACGCCGCCATGAACTCAGAGCCGCAAATCAGCGAGCCGCGTTGCCCTGCCTGCGGCGGACTCCTGTCGTCCGCCGCGAACGGAACCAAAACGTGTCTGCGATGCGCGCTGGGAAATGCCCTCGGCCTCGCGGGCGCCGAGCAGCCCGGACAATCGGGCGTGGCCACGGTCCTCACCCAACCGCTGGAGCAAGACAACGGCGAGCCCCAACGTTTCGGCGATTACCAATTGCTCGAAGAAATCGCCCGCGGCGGCATGGGTGTGGTCTACAGGGCCCGCCAACTCAGCCTCGATCGCATCGTCGCGGTGAAGATGCTCTTGTTTGGGCCGATGGCAGGCAAGGATTACGTTCAACGCTTCCGCGTCGAAGCCTCCGCGGCCGCCGGTCTCCAGCACCCGAACATCGTGGCCGTGCACGAAGTCGGCGTGCATCAGAACCAGCATTACCTGGTAATGGACTACATTGCCGGACAGACGCTTTCGAAACTGTCCGGCGGCCAACCGTTGCCGCCGCGCGCAGCAGCGAAGTACGTCAAGACCATTGCCGAGGCGATCCACTTTGCGCACGAGCGCGGCATTTTGCATCGGGACCTTAAGCCATCGAACGTGCTCATCGATCAAAACGACGAGCCACGCGTGACGGACTTCGGCCTGGCCAAACGTCTGGACGCCGACTCCGACCTCACGATGAGCGGGCAAGTGCTCGGCTCGCCAAACTACATGGCCCCCGAGCAGGCCAGTGGCAAGCGGGGCAAGGTGGGCCGCCACAGTGACGTATACTCGCTCGGGGCGATCCTGTTTCACTTGCTGACGGGCCGCCCGCCGTTCGTCGCGGAGAGTGTGCAGGACACGATTCAACTCGTGCTGGAGCGCGAGCCGATCACGCCCCGCGCGCTGGTCGTCGGTCTGCCGCGCGATCTGGAAACCCTTTGCCTTAGATGCCTGGAAAAGGAACCGGCCAAGCGCTATGCAACGGCGAAGGACTTGGCCGATGAACTTGGACGCTTCCTGCAGTACGAACCGATTCTGGCCCGTCCGATTACACGTCCCGAAAGGCTCTGGCGCTGGTGTCGGCGCAAACCCGCGCTCGCGGGTTTCGCAGGCGCGACGCTCATGCTCCTGCTCACCCTGGCCATCGGCGCGCCGATCGCGGCGTATCGCATCAATCAAGCTCGCCAAGCAGTGGCCTCACAGAGCCAGCGAGTGGCAGCAAGCGCGAAAGCACTTCGTCGCAGCCTTTATCTGGCCGACATGAACGCCGCACAACTCGCCTTGCGGGAGAACAATCGCGGGCGCGCGATTGAGTTGCTGAACAAATATTTTCCCAACACGAACGAAGACGATCTGCGCGGCGTCGAGTGGCGCTACCTCTGGAAGCTTTGTGACGGAGATGAGCTTTTCACGCTGGATTATCACGGATTTGCGGTCAGTGCCGTAGTTTTTTCGCCAGACGGAAAGTGGCTGGCTGTTGCCTCCTTCGACAACAAAGTCACGATCCTGGATGTCGCAACCCAGCGGATTTGCACCTGGCTGCCTGACGCCTTCAACCGCATCAATAACCAAGGACTGGCCTTCTCGCCGGATGGAAAAATCCTGGCCTCCACGGATAACCTGGCGGTGAATCTCTGGGAGACCGACCGCTGGAGCCGTCTTCGCCGATTGGAAGGGGAGGGTCTGACCGGCGACTCCGTGTCTTTGGCGTTTTCACCGGATGGAAAGATCTTGGCAATTGCGGCCAAGCAAAAGCTTTTGTTGTGGTCGCCTTCCTCTGGTGAACAACTCGCTTCGATCCAGACCGCTGAGGTTCCTACGTGGTTAGGAAGTCGGCTCGCGTTCGCTCCTGACCGCGGAAGAATCGCGGTTAGCGGCGCTGACAGAATTGAAGTTTTCGACACGGAGTCGTGGTCAAAGGTCGCGGAGTTTCGTGAGCTGCCCAATTCGGTGTTGGCTCTCGCTTGGTTTTCCAATTCGCTCGCCGCCGCTCATTGGGGAGGCATGGTGAAAATCTGGGACACGAACAACGGCCACGAGGTCGTCCAGATGCAAGCGGACCCGAACGCAACCGTGGCGTTGGCTTTTTCTCCCGACGGCAAAACGTTGGCAACGGCTGGAGTCGATCAGAGAGTACATCTGTGGGACGTGAGCGCTCTCACTGAGCAGTCACAACGTAGCGCGGCTTCCGGAAAACCGGGCACGCTCACGGAGATCGGGATCTGGAAGGGCCACCAAAGCGAAGTCTGGTCGCTGGCATTTTCTCCGGACGGCCAGAGGCTCGCCACGGGAAGCAAAGACGGGACGGCCAAACTCTGGCACAGTTCACCGAGCCGCGCCGAGGCTGCCCTCTTGCACACGCGTAATCCGTTGATCTTCTCACGCAACGGTGGGGAGCTTTTGACTTTCAACAACGATGGCACGCTCACGTGGTGGGATAGCCGTTCCAAACAGAAGCTTCACGGCATCGATTTGACCATGCCAACCAACGGCTTTCTTGCGGAGACTATCTCGAGCGACGCCAAGATTCTTGTGCTGAGTCGGACGAATGGAATGGTTGAAATCTGGAACCTCGAGTCTGGCCAGCAGACCGCTCAACGGAAGGTATCCGACGCGAAAATCTACCGGCTGCGTCTTTCGGCAAACAATCGAGTCCTGCTAGCCACTGGCGAAAAAGGGGTTGGAGACACGCCCAAACGACTCGCTGTCGTGTGGGATCTGGATTCCAATCGACTGAAGGAAATTCCGCCGGGTCTGCTCTTCGATTCGGAACTTTCCCCCGACGGGAGAATCGTTGCCAGTGACACAGCGGACTACGGTGTGCACCTATGGGATGTCCCCAAGGAGCGCCCTTTGCGAACGTTGAAAGGACATACGTGGATCGTCGGGCGACCGGCCTTTTCACCCGATGGCAAATGGCTCGCCTCCCCAAGTTGGGACAACACGATTCGGCTATGGGACACGGCTTCATGGGAGGTGCGCGTTCTCGGTGGAAACCTGACCGGCGTCAGGAATCTGGTCTTCTCACCAGATGGCAGCATCCTGGCGGCACGAGGCACCGCGGAAAACGCGGTCAAGTTGTGGAACGTTACACCAGGCCGAGACATGGCCATCGGCCAGGAGCTGCTCAACCTCCAACTCGAACAAAAAGATTTCTACGAGCCTCTGGTGATCTCTCCGGACGGAAGCGCCCTGGCGCTGGGTGAAGACAGGGACGACAGCTCTAAAGTCCTGCTCATGCGCGCGCCAGCAATTGCGGAGGTTGAGGCGCGCCGGAAAGCCCAAGCAGAACTGACCATCTCTGTGTCCGACAAATCCGTTTCCCCACGAACTCAATGACCCCAAAGACGAACCTCATTTGTGACTGCCTTCCGTGCTCGCCCGCCATCCTGGCAGTCAATGCTCAAGCCAGGCGAAACTTTGCTGGTTTCACGCTCATCGAACTTTTGGTCGTCATCGGTGTCATCGCGATTCTTGCCGGAATGCTGCTTCCAGTATTGTCCAAGGCCAAAGCGAAAGGGCAGGGCATCGCCTGTTTGAGCAACAATCGGCAGCTCATGCACGCCTGGCATTTGTATAGTGGCGACAATGACGACCGGCTCGTCAATGACTTCTGGTTAGACCCGAATCTGGCGGAAATTCAGAATCGCACCTACCGGAATTGGGTCAACAACATGATGAGCTGGGATCTCAACGAGGCGGTGACGAACCAACTGTACCTAACTCTTGGTCCTTTTGCTCCCTACGCCGCAAATTCCCGCAATCTGTACAAGTGCCCGGCCGACAATTTTCTGTCGCCGCAACAACGCCAACGAGGATTCAGTGCCCGGACTCGGAGCATTTCCATGAACGGTTATATGGGTCCGTGTGAACCCGGTTGGAAACAGCCGCAAAACCGATGGTATGTGGATTTTCGACAGTTTCTGAAACTCGGTGAAATACACACGCCCGAGCAACTCTTCGTGACGGTGGATGAACATCCTGACACCATCAACGACGGGATATGTCTCAACGACGCGTACCCCGACGTTGCGCTGCCGTGGCTGGACCTTCCCGCTTCCTACCATAACGGCGCGGCAGGTTTCAGCTTCGCCGACGGCCATTCCGAGATTCATCCTTGGCAGAACTCGAGTAGCAAACGGCGCGTCACCTACCAAGATCTTGTCGGCAACATTCCTGTGCCCAAGGATCAAGGGCAAGACCGCCTGTGGGTAGCTCGCCATTGCAGCGTGGGGCTTCGGTGACGTGGCAGCCCCTGGGACGAAACAACAGCGGAAAAGGGTAGTAGAAGTTCGATGCCGCCATGAACTCACAGCCGCAAGTCAGGGAGCCGCGTTGCCGGTCTGCGGCGGACTCCTGTCGCCCTCCTCGAACGGCCTGTCCGTTGTACGCAGCTTCAGAACCTCGGCGGTTCCACTGGACCATTTCAACGGTTCGTTCTTCTTCAATGTGTCGGGTTGTGTCATGAACGAGAGATCGTTTGGAAATCCATTTGGGCAATGGCCTGTCGAAGTGGATGTCAGCGATCGCTTGCGTCACTTGGTGGATCTCGAACCAAAGGTGATGCGCGGCCTCGTTCTCGAACAGCAGCAAGTCAGAGAGGGAGGATTGTGTGCCTTCAATCTGTGAAGAGAGCAAAGCTTCTTTTCGAATGTAGGAATACAGGAAGACCGTCGGGTCCGGCAGCACGGCAGTCAACCCGTCCAGCCGGCCCAAGGCTAGATTGGCCCGCGCGAGCAGGTCTTGAAGTTCATCGTCGAATGCCAGCGGGGGAATTGGCGGGAGCGGATTCGGCATGAAAGCGCGGCACTTCTCCCCAACCGAGGAGACGGCATGTAATGTCCTGCAAGCCCGCGCTTCATTTGTTTCGCAATGTTTAATTGCTCGCAAGCCAATTAAACGATACTTACGCATCGTTTAACAATAACATTTGCAATTAAACGTTCCGCCGACGGGGAGAAATGGATCTGTGGAGTTTTTCAGCCTCTGCCAGGATTTTTGGGCTCGTTATTCAGGCGGTAATGTTCCTTTAGGTTTCCGGCAAGAAGCCAAGCGGTTGATTGAGCAGCCACCGTCGTTGTTCTGACCCGCAACCACCATTCCGAATTGCGGATCCAAGGGCTCACCTCCGGCCCTAATCCCACTCGCCCAAGTAGCGGACTAAAATCCCAAAGCCCAAACTCCAAACTCCAAAGAAATCCCAAACATCAAGCTCCAAAAAGATCTCGGCCCCTCCGAAAAGGGTGTTGGGTGTTTGGATTTTGGAGTTTGTTTGGGATTTGGGATTTGGATTTTGGAGCTTTCATTCGGCTCGACTTTTGGGCGCGCGGCGCGGGCAGCCCACAGACACCCACCACCGTCTCATTCCATCCTGGGCGCGTCGAACTTCTGGCCGCCTTGTTCGTGGATGGCCTTGGTGACTTTGCCGTCCTTGTCTTTCACGAAGGTGACCTGTGCGCTGACGACTTTCCAGTAGAACTCGGTCTCGGATTTCGGAAAAATCTCGAATTTCGGTTGGCCGGTGAGCTGCGCGAAAAGGTGATTGCCTTCACGCGTCACGGTCATAATCGCATTGCCCCCGCCATAGTCGTAACGACCTGCGTAAGCGTCGTAGAGTTTCGGATCCACTTTCGCCTCTTTGACGTCCTCCAGCCTCGGCGCGTTGAGGGTCTGGCCGTTCTGTTTGTGGATCGCGCTGATGACGACGTCCTTGTCGTTCTTGACGAACGTCACTTCCGCCTCGACGACCTTCCAGAAGAAGTTCGTCTCGGATTTCGGGAAGATTTCAAACTTCGGCTGCCCCGTGAGCTGCGCAAACACTTTGTTGTCGCCTTCGCGGGTCACGGTGAGGATGGCGCCGCCATAGTCGTACCGGCCCACGATGGCCTCGAAGGCCGTCAGGCCAACTTTGGTGTCGAGCCTGGACGTTTCGCGCGGCGCGAGTCTGTCGCCCAGGTAAAACTCCGCGATTTCGCGCGCGAGTCCGCCGGGATCGACGCCCGGTGGCGATGGCGAGCAATTGACCAGTACGGCGACCGTGAACTTTTCCTCCGGCAGCCGCATGAGGTAGCTCACGAAACCGTTCAACCCGCCCCCGTGCGAAATCTCCCGCAGGCCGCGCATTGTTTGAATCCCCCAGCCGTAGCCGTAGCCGTCCTCCTTGGCTTGCGACGCGTCATCGGCCGCGGTTTTCACGGGCGTGAAGGCGGCCTTGAGGCTTGATTCATTGAGCACCTTGCCGTTGAACACGGCTTCGTTCCAACGATACAGGTCGCGCACGGTCGAGTAGAGCGCGCCGGCGCCCCCGGCCTTCGACATGTTCCAATCGAGCGCCTTGTTAATCCTGCCGTCTTCGAAGGAGTAGCCGATCGCCTCGAACTTCAACTTTCCGGTCTGCTCATGCACGCCGGTGTCCTCCATGCCCAACGGCTTAAAGAACGCCATCTTCAGATAGTCGCCGTAGGACTGGCCCGACACCTTCTCGATGATGTAGCCGAGCAGAAAGTAACCGGAGTTGTTATAGGACCATTTCTGGCCAGGATTGAAGTCGTACGGGTCATCTTTGAAGGATTTGATGTGATCCTCCGGTTTCGCGCTTTCCGTCACTTTTTCCAGGAACTCCGGCTTGCTGGTGTAGCTGTGAATGCCAGACGTGTGCGTCAGCAGGTGATGCACGGTCACTTCGTCCCCCCTCGGATAATCCGGGATGAACTTCGAGAGCTTATCCTGCACGCTGAGCTTGCCGCCCTCGGCCAGTTTGAGGATCGCGGACGCGGTGAACTGTTTGGTAATAGAACCGATCCGGAACTTCGTTTCCAGTTTCACCGGAACGCCGTGTTCGAGGTCGCCCATTCCGTAGCCCTGCTCGAAGAGGATCTTGCCGTCCCTGGCCGCCAACACGGCAGCGCCAGGGCCGTCGCTCCGGAACAGGCTGTTGAACAGCGCGTCCACGAGGCGGTCGGGCGGCGGGATCGGAGCGTTGGCGTCGGCGCCTTTGCTCACAAGAAAAGCGACCATTTCCTTTTGCCCGCGCAACTTTGCGGCTTGAACGGCGGTGAGTCCGGCGGCGCCGCGGCTGTTCAGGTTCACGCCCCGGTCGAGGAGGAGCTTCGCCGCGTCCACGTCCCCGCTGCGAGCGGTGGCAATCAGTTTCTTCGCCTGCGCTTCAGGACCCAATAACCGGCAGACAAAGCCCCAGGGACCCTGCATGTTCTGAACTTTCAACAGGAGGTGGTTGCTCCCCTTTTTGAATTCGACCGGGACGATATCGTCGTCCGGCCGGGGCGCCCGGCCGATCCAGTTCTCGTGGATCAGCCTGCCGTTGAGCCAGACCTTGACTCCGTCATCGCTGCCAATGCCGAGCAAAGCTTTCGCGGCCTCCGCCATTTCAATCTCCGCCCAGGCATAAGCGATCGAGAATTCCTCTGGCGTCTTCGCCACCTTCAAGTCGATGATATCGTTCCTGGATTGAACGAGTCGCCATTCGTAGTTTTTCCTCGCCACCGGGGTATTCAGCCCTGCTTTCGGGCTAATCTTGTTTTCACCGGCGCCCGCTGACAGCAGATCGTCCCCGAACGCTTTCTTCTGCGTCGCTTCGTCCGGCGACGCGCCCTCGGACACGGGAATGGGCCCGAGCACGAGCCAGTTCTTCATGAACTCGTCGGGTTTGAGTCCGGAGTACCTGGCGGACTGGGCCGCGGCGATTGAGGGGGCGGCGACGAGCAAGAGCCCCAGGAAAACACCAAATCCCAAACCCCAAACTCCAAAGAAATCCCAAACATCAAGCTCCAAAACATCTCGGCCCCTCCGAAAAGGGTGTTGGGTGTTTGGATTTTGGAGTTTGTTTGGGATTTGGGTTTTGGTGTTTGGTGTTTTCATTCGTATCTCAATGCCTCCATCGGATCCACCCGCGCCGCGCGGCGCGCGGGGACAAAACAGGCGAGCAGGGCGACTGTCGCCAACACCAATGCGACGGAGAAGAAAGTGATCGGGTCGGTCGTGTTCACTTCGTAGAGCAGACTCGACAAGTATCGCGTCAAAGCGAGGGAACCCATCAGCCCCAGGCCGACACCCCACAGTATCAGCGTCATCCCCTGGCGCAACACGAGATGCAGCACGTCGCCGCTTTGCGCTCCGAGCGCCATGCGCACGCCGATTTCGCGCGAACGCCGTGCCACGATGAACGACATCACGCCGTAGATCCCCACCGCCGCCAGCGTCAGGGCGAGTGCCGCGAAACTGCCCAGCAACAGCAGGTTCGTTCTGCGCGGCGCCAGGGTGGTGTCGAGCCGCTCGCGCATCGTCATCAGGTTGTAAACGGGCTGGTCTTTATCGAGGCTCTGCATCTGGGCGCGCACGGCATTGGCGTAGCTCATGGGATTGCCCGGCACGCGCAGTGCCACGCTGATCAATCCCGCGCCGCTGCCGGCGCCGAGCCGGTAGACCTCCGGAGTTGCCGCCTCTTCCAAACGGTCCTGGTGAGTGTCAGCGACCACGCCGATAATCGTCACCCATTCAGGACTCCGGCCGCGGTTTTCAAAATCAAGGATTCGCTTTCCGACTGCGCTCTCCGTTCCGAAAAAGTGGCGGGCGAGGCTTTGGTTGACCAGAACCGACGCGGCCGCTGGAGCGTCTTGTTCCGTCAACAAGCGGCCTTCCTTCAATGCGATCCCCAGCGTGTGGAAGTATTCCGGGGTCACCGAAGCCACCGAAACTGGCGGGTCCTTGCCGAACGGCGCTTTCGGCCGACCTTCGATGGTAATGTCCGACATCAGCGTGTAGTGCGTCAGTGGCAAATGGTCGGTGGCCGCCACGGACTGGACTCCCGGCAGAGCGCCCAGCTGCTCGACCATTTGCTTGACGAAATTGGCGCTCTGCTCGCGGGTCGGAAATTTCCCCTCGTTCAGATTCAGTTGCAGGGTCAAAACACCGTCCGGTTGAAATCCCGGCTCGACGCCGCGCAAGCGAACGAAGCTGCGCATCAACAGGCCGGCGCTGACCAACAGCACCAGCGCCAGCGCGGTTTCGGCCACGACCAGTCCGCCGCGCAACCGATGCCGGTTCAAGCCGTCTTCCGCCCCTGGAGCGCCATCCTTAAGCGAAGCATTCAAGTCTGGGCGCGTCGTCTGGAGCGCCGGGGCGAGGCCGAAGACCAGACCAGTCACCAGCGCGATTGCGAATGTGAAGACCCACACAGGCCGATCCAGGCCGACCCTCTGCAGGTGCGGCAGGTTTACCACACTCAGCGACTGGAGAAAGTTGCTTACCCAAAGCGACAACAAGAGGCCCAGCGCGCTGCCCACCAACGCCAGAAACGTGCTCTCGGTCAGCAGTTGACGGATCAAGCGGAGGCGTTCCGCTCCCAGCGCGGCGCGAATGGCAATTTCCTTCTGCCGCGCCGCACCGCGCGCCAGCAGGAGGTTGGCGACGTTGGCACAAGCAATGAGCAGGACCAGACCAACGGCGCCGAGCAGGACCCACAGCGCGCGGCGCACGTTCGCCACGAGATGTTCCTGCAGGCGGACCAGGACCACTTTGCACGAACCTCCAAACAGCATCGGCGCCATCGGCTCGCCAGCCGGGTCGGCTCCAGACGGGCCTCCCGCGGCGAGAAACAGTTTCTTATCGCCGAGAGGAGGACCGGCAGCTTCTACCGGTTGCCCGGCCGGGACGGGGATCGCTTTTCCAACGGCATCGGCTGATACCGGCGGTGGAACCAGCGTGTCTTGCGGCGGCAACGCAGCCGTCTCGGCCGCGGGTTCAGCCGTCCCCTTCTTGCGAGGTGTTTCGCGCGGCGCGACGCTCGGCGAGCCCGCAGGCGCAGGCGGGGCGAACGACTGGCGCGTGCGTTGGGCAATCGTGTTCAGCTCGGCCTGGGCCTGTTCCAGCGTCACGGCCGGTTTCAACCGGGCAATCGCGCGGAACAAATTGATCTGAACGCCGCTGCCCTCGGCGATGGAGTTGAGGGTCATCGGCTCCCAGATTTCGTACGGTTCGGCGAACTGAAACGGGGCCGGCAGAATCCCAACAACGGTGGTCGGCCGATTGTCCAGTGTGATCGATTTGCCGACGATTCCGGGATCCCCCGCGAAGCGCCGCTGCCAAATCCCATACGAAAGCACGGCGACGCGCGGTGCGTTCGGCCGTTCTTCCTCCGGCAAAAACACGCGGCCCAGCAGCGGTTGCACGCCGAGCATGGCGAAGAAGTCGCTGGTGACCTGGCCGCTCAGAACGCGCGCCGCTTGATCCACGCCGGTCAGATTCGAGTCGCTTCCGCCGTAGGCGGCGATGCGCGACAAGGATTGGGACTGTTCACGCCAGGCCACGAACTCGAGGCCGCTCACGTAATTCCCCCCGCCGAGGACTGGAGCGCCTTGCGCCTGCGCTTCGATGCGCACCTGCACGAGTTGGCCGGGCTCTGGATAGGGCAAGGGTCGCAGGAGCACCGTGTTGACGACGCTGAAAATGGCGGTGTTGGCTCCGATGCCCAGCGCGAGCGTGAGCACGGCCACGGCGGTGAAGCCAGGATTCTTCAAAAGTTGGCGGAGGGCAAATTTTAAGTCCTGCATGGTTCGTTGTAATCAAACTCCAAATCCCAAACCCCAAATCTCAACGAAGCTCCAAACACCAAACACCAAAATGCCGGAACCGCCGCGGCTTTTGACGCTTGATGTTTGGGTTTCTTTGGTGTTTGGATTTTGGAGCTTGGAGTTTCATTTGATCCTCACCCGCGCGTAGGCGTCGTACGCCGACATGTCGGAGAGAATCACCTGGTCCCCCACTTTCAGGCCGTCGATGACTTCGATGGTGCTGACGGAACTGCGGCCGAGCTTTACAGGCACGCGCACGGCTTCTTTGCCACCGTCAACAATCTTGAACAAACTGATGGCACTGTCGGACTGGGCCTGCACCGGCCGGCCGACGTACATCACGTCATCCAACCGTTCGAGTTCGATCGTTCCCTCGACGCTGAGGTCGGGAACGGCGCCCTTGGGAAGCGGGCCGTCCAGGGCAACGTCCACGCTCCGCGTTCCATTCTGGGCGGAAGGATCAATGCGAATCACGTGGCCCGGGATCACTCCGTTGCGCGTATCCACGTAGGCTTTTTGATCGAAGGTGATGTCCTTGGCCTGGGTCTCGGCGACTTTGATTTCGGCCTTGAGCTTCGCGGGGTTGGCAACGCGCGCGACGTTGGCGCCCGGGGCCAGTTGCTGGCCTTCCTGGAGCATGGTGGTCGCCGCCGCGTCCCCGAGTTTTTGCAACACGCCATCAATCCCGGCGCGGATTTTCAGCCCCTCGAAATGCTGGCGCCGGAGTTGGAGTTGCGCGCGGAGCTGGGAGACTTTGGCTTCCTGCACGGCGAGCTGCGCTTGCGCGGCATCGGCACTGATGGTCAACCGTTGCTGCTCGATCTCCAGGAGCTTGGCCAGCTCCTCGGCCTTGGCTTTGGATTGCTTCAACGTGAGGCCGGGAACGAGGCCGACTTTCGACAATTCGTCGTTCACCTCGAAATCGAGTTTCGCGCTGTTGTAACTCGCCTGCGCGATCGCCACGGCGGACTGCTGGTTGAGCCGCTGGGTGTCCAGCTGCACTCGCAGGTTCGCCTGCTCTGCCTCCGCGCCCTTGAGCTGCCACTCCGCCTCGAACGCGGCCTGCTCGACTTCCGGATTACTCAGCTCCACCAGCACGGTGTCGGCTTTCACCGCGGCGCCGGGCAAAACCAGAATTCGCTCGACCCGGCCCGCGTTGAGCGTCGGGATCCAGAGGATTTCCTCGGGCACCAGCGCGCCGTTGCCGCGCACCTGCCGCAGAAACGGGTTCTCGGTCGTGGCGCGCTTTACGGTGTCCGGCCAGGGGTTTTCCACCAGGGGCGCCGCCGGCTGGAGCCGCGACAGCCCAATGGTGATGAGCACCAAGGCGCTGAGGCCGGCCAAGGAATAGAGGATGCGGCGGCGGCGTTTCTTTCGGGCCTGGTCGGGTCGTGGGATGTCCATCTTGGGATTTAGATTTGCGATTTGCGATTTGCGATCGACGTGTTCTCAGGGCGCTCGGTGCGACACGCAGACCGCGCCATTCTGTTTTCCGATCATTTCAGCGGCTCGATCGGTTGGGGTCGTTCCGCGGCGCTCAATCGGTGCCACGCTTGCAGCAGTTCCTCCTCATGTTGGGCGGCCCACTCCAGCACCATGGCCCGGACGCGGCCCGGCGCGTCGCCCTGGATGATTCGAAGCGGAGCCACGCCGACGATCAACTCACAGTTCTGGTAAATGGCGTGGAAATGCGCAGAGAACGGACGGATAAAGAGCATCCGGATCACGATCCCATAAAATTTGGATAGGACAGGCATAGGTCAACTTGATTTTCGCTGTCATTCCCAGCATCCCGCTGGACAGCTGGAAAGTTTAGACCCTCCTTCGCAACGCCCGTGCCAAGTCTTCGGCCTCGTACAACTCATTGGATCTGTGAGACAACCCTGGACACTCATCTCGGCAGTCGAATTCGGATTCGCTCGGCTCTGGGATTCGGCTTTCCCGCAAATGGGACTAGTTAAAGCTCCAAACTCCAAACCCCAAAGAAATCCCAAGCCTCAAGCCCCCAAAAGATGACCGCGTCAGCATTGGTTCTTGGTGTTTGGAGCTTGGAGCTTCTTTGGGATTTGGGGTTTGGGATTTGGAGCTTTATTCACCCGCCTCCCAATTGATCGGCGACCACTTGCTTTCCACGCGCGGAGCCCTTTCACCAAACGGACGCAAGGCCAGGCCACGGAAGTGTTCGATCAAGATACTCCGGGCGTTCAAAAGGAAGATCAGGTCGTTGACGCCGCTTAAGAACAGCCAAAGAAGGGCCAATTCACCGGGCGCGCTCCGAAAGAAGATGGCGGCTCCAAACGCGAAATAGAGCCAGGGCAGCAGCAGAATTCGGCCGAGCGTCGCGAGGATGGCCTGGCTGGAATCGCGCGCGACCAATCCGCGCAACATGCCCACCCAACACAAACAGTAGGCATCGATCAGGAGCATGCCGGCTGCGGCACCAACCAGGACCGCGCTCTCGCTCCTGCCCAGCAGCGCCAGCCACGCTGCCAGCGCCGTATCGAGGAAGAACAGCGCAAAGACCGGCCCCAAATAACGACGGCGGAACCCGGAAAAGGTGCCGCGGGCCATATCTCGCGCGCGCAAGGGCGTGAGCAGAAGCAGCTCGAGCGTTCCATCCCGCCTGCCAGTGGCAAAGGCATAACTGGCGTCCGCGCTCAGCCAGATTTTGAACAGCACGTGAATCGCCGCCACGGCGACGAAGCCAGCCTGCGACGCCGCGTTGCCGAGCGGGTCGAGCTCGAACCCCATCCAAAGCCAGATTGTTAGTGTCAGTGCCGGGAAGCACCAAACCCAACGGCGCCTTGGCCGGTCCCGATCCGCCAGCCACGCCATGGGGCTGCGTTGCAGTTGCTCCCGCCGCAAATCCCGTCGCCCGACGTCATCCCGAAATCTCGACCGCACCGATGCCGTTGCCGAGTTTTGACGTTCCTCGCTCGGCTTTTCCAAAAACACCCGCGGCAGGAGAACGGCGCTCAGCGCGAGGCAAAGCCAGGCAAACAGATGTGTGGCCAGGACCGAGCTCCAGAAAACACCGGTTGCGGTCTGATAGCCCCGGTCGAACAGCGCGAAATAACTGCCCGCAGGGCCGAGTTGAAGGGCGAGTTTGCCCCAAATCGGGTTGGCAGTCCACGCGGACACCCCGGCGCCGAGCAACGGCACTCCGGGCACGCAGACCAGCATTATCAGGAAAGCGCTGGCTTGGGCCGCACGTTGCTTGCGACAAAGAACGGAAGTGAAGAGCGTGGCAGAAAGCGAAAAGAAGAGCGTGTTCAACAACGCGAGAGCCAGCCGTCCGACTTATCCCGCCAGCACCCCGCCGACCAGCAGACAGACCGCAAGCGCCGGCAGCATCGCCAGGAGCGCGTAGAAGGGAAGAATCGCCTTGGCCGCGAGTTTCCCGAATGCCACGTCGACTCCCCGCAAATCGGTCAGAAAGAGCAAACCCAGGGTTCCTTCGCGCCGCTCCCGGCTGATGCTATCCGAGGTCAGGACCAGTCCGGCGAGCACCGCGCCCGCAAAGCCCGTCCGCGCCAGCGCTTCCAACAGCGAATGGCCAAGCGCAGCGGGAGATTTCCAGTCCGCCCAAATCAACAATCCCCAGAAACTGATGGCGATCGCCGCGGTGCCGTCCACCAGCCGTACGTAATAAGTGCTGCGCCGACCCACGGCCATGCCCAGCTCGCAAGACACCAGAGGAAACCGATTCACCATTGCACGCTCAACCGTACCTTGCCCTTTCTTTTACTTACCCCCCGCCACCAAAAACCATACCCACTCTTCCCCCCCC
>JACXTT010006040.1_pt1 | contig 17396 bp, 16 predicted proteins | sample 9270951 | NCBI WGS metagenome assembly JACXTT01 (sample SAMN15532306, study PRJNA645909) | rock metagenome | isolation source: weathered quartz diorite | place: Puerto Rico | collected 2017-06-21 | reverse complement strand
GCATGCTCAAACCCGCCGCGCGCGACGGACTGCTTTGCTTCGGTCCGAACCGCGGCCAGAGCGTCACGTTCGTTCGCCCCGAGAAATGGCTTGGCTCCTGGCGCGCCGTCGACCGCCAAACAGCGTTGGCCGAGATGGGCCGGCGCTACCTTCGCGCGTACGGTCCGGCCACCAGGTCCGACTTCACGCGCTGGTGGGGCGCCTGGCCAGGCGTGGGCGGTGCGGCGTGGTCGGGCCTCGCCGAGGAGCTCGTCCCCGTTTCCGTCGAGGGCGCCCGCCTCGATGCGCTTGCCACGGATCTCGACGCCATGCGAGGGGCCGCTTTCGAAAATTCGGTGCAGCTCTTGCCCCTCTTCGACCCGTACGTCCTGGGCCATGCATCGCGCGACCACCTCGTCGAGCGCGCCTTCGCGAGCAGGGTCAGCCGCATCGCGGGCTGGATTTCGGCCGTCGTGCTCCTGAACGGCTCGGTGACGGGGACCTGGACCCACACGCTGGCGGGCCAAAGCCTCGAGGTGAAAGTGGAACCGTTTCGCAAGCTCAGCCGGGCCGTGAAGGCTGGGATCCAGCTTCGTGCGGAAGAGGTGGCCGGCTCGCTCGAAGCTGCAGACGTCCGCGTGAAGTTCGGTTAGAGGCCCGGCCTCTCAGGATGCGCGGGAGATGGTCTTGACGACGCGAAGATTCGCCTCGCGCTGACGGAGCCGGCGCGCCCGCTTCCAGCGCTCCATCGCCACCGAAGCCGACCAGAACGCGATCACCACGACCGCCATCGCCGTCTGAACGGCGGCCACCGTGTAGAACGCAGCCTCGATCCCGTACCCGTTTCGTCGCAGCCCGATGGCGAAGAGACCCGCCACGAAACCAAGGACCGGACGGATCGCCCAGGACTCGGGAAGCAGCCTGCGGTCGGCCAGGAGCAGCCCCGCCACGAACCAGGTCGGGCCGCTGTCGAGCTGGAAGAGCGGATCCCAGTGAAACGTGTAGATCGCAAGGCCGGCGCCGGCCAGAAACGCGATCAGGACGACGATGCTGACGCGGCGCGCGTAGGCGAGCCATGCCACCCCAACAGCTACCGCCAGCAGTGACGTGGCGAAAACAGGCCCGGGCACGTTGCCGACGTAAAGGCGGATCGGGTCGATCGGTGCCGAGGTGGGGCTGAAGAACCGGAACCACGTCGCGATCGGATCGCCGAACACGCTGCCGTTGGCGGGATTGACGTAAATGGACGGACCGCCTCGTGTGAGCAAAGCGATCGCGGCGTATGCGAGCAGGCCGGCCTGGGCCCTGATCGCCGGCATGTAGCGCGCGCGTAGCAGCTCCAGGGCCACCGCCAGGGTTGCGATCTCGCCGGCGAGGGCGAGTCCGGCGCCTGCGCCGACCAGCGCGACGCTGAAAATCGCGGCGATCAGCGGACCAGCGCCAGGGTGCGGAAATTGATGGCGCGACAGCCAGCGGGATATGAGCAAACCCACCATGCCCACCGCCGCGGCTACCCCCAGCCTCTCGGCCGCCGGCACCTTGAAGATGATCAGTCCGGCCACGAGGGCGGGCAGCAGTGCGATCCCCGTGACGAGGTCGTCGGGGAGGGAAGAAGGTTTGAAGGCAGCCCGGTCGAGCCAGGCCCCCGCGCGCGCCAGCACGTTCGGATTGTAGGCAAAGTGCCTGCCGGGCCGATCCGAGGTTGGAGTGGGCGTAGGCGGCCTTGGGTGATAATCGGCAGGTTCGTGTCGCTTCTTGGCCAACGTCTCGCTGCGACCGGCGCGGCGCTGTGGGTGATCGCGATCGCAAGCCCGACCGCTTTCGCTGACGCGCTCCCGGACTCGACCTGGGTGGCGGTCAAACCGCTGCCCCATCAAGCCCGCTCTGCCGTGTTCGCCCTGGCGGTCGACCCCGCGAACAACCAGTCGATGGTGGCCGGCAATTCAGAAGGCTCGCTCCTGCGAAGCGCCAACGGTGGAACCACCTGGACCACTGTCCACTCGGGCAGGGCGAACCTCACGACGGTCGGCTACAGCCCCTTCACCTCGGGGCTCGTGCTGGCGGGGACGCTCGGCTCAGGCGCGCTGGTCAGCCGCGATGGTGGGGCGACGTGGAGTGCCGCGCAGGGCCTCGAGGGGCGCAGCGTGCGTGTCTTTGCCTTCGCCCTCACCCTGGTGGCGGCGGGCACCGACCGCGGCGTCTATGTCAGCAGCGACGGCGTCACGTGGGGCCAGTCCGGGCTCTCCGACCGGAGCATCGACGCCCTCGCCGTCGAGGCCATTCACGCTCCGATCCGTCTTGTCGCCGGCAGTGACTCGCAAGCCTCGAGCGGCCCGCTCCCTCTGTATCAGAGCGTCGACGGAGGACTGTCCTGGACCACGCTCAATCCCCCGCTCAGCGGCAGCATAGTCGTCAAGCTGGCAGCCGGTCCGCTGCCGCCGACCGGCAGCGTGCGGCCCCTTCTCGTGGGCACGAACACAGGCCTTTTCGCGTCGGTCGACAACGGTTTGACGTTCGCACCCCTGAGCGGGGGCGCGCTGCTGCCTGCCACCGACTACACCCAGGTGAACTTCATCACCGACCACTTCGACCATTTCTATGTCGCGAGCGACGGCGGCGGATCCAGGTCAGGAGGGCTCTGGCGCTCCAACGACGCGGGACGGAGTTTCACCTCGCTCAGGCCACCTGAAGCGTCGGTCACAGCACTCGCGGTGTCCAGTGACGAGCAGCCCATCCTGTACATCGCGACGTTCCAGCCCTCGACGCACATGCCATCGCTGTGGACCTTCCATGACACCGGCGGGACGCCACAGGGTCCTGCGACCGCAGAATCGCCGGCCGCGAGCGGCAGCCGCACAGCCCATCCAGGCGGCGATTCCATATTCAGCCAGATTCTTGCCTCGCCGCAGCTTCCCTACGTCGGGCTCGGCCTTGCCGCCCTGGCGGTGCTCCTGACGGCCGTCGTTGCTCACCTGCGCAGCCGCCACAGGTAAGGGACTAAGGCGGATAGACTCGCGCTCATTGACGACACCCCATGAGCGCTTGCGCGAGCTTGGCATCACGCTGCCTGCGGCGCCACCTCCTGCAGCCTCGTACGTGCAGACACGTCTGGTTTCAATGGGCGAGGGCCGATCGCTGATCTATGTCGCCGGTCAGATCTCGCGCGAAGGCGACAGGGTCCTGACGGGTCGCTGCCCGGACCAGGTTCCGCTCGAGGAGGCCGCCCGGCGGGCGAGGTTGTGCGCGCTAAGCGTCCTGTCGCAGATTGACGCGGCGGTCGGGATAGACGGCATCGTCGCGATCACCCAGCTCATCGGATTCGTGCTGTCCGCGGAGGGCTTTGGCGAGCAGCCGAGGGTGATGAACGGCGCCTCTGACCTGCTGGTTGACGTGCTGGGCGAGGCCGGAAAGCACACCCGGGCGGCGCTTGGCACGAACGCGCTGCCTTTCTCGGCGACGGTCGAGATCGCGGCGGTGGCGGTTGTCCGCGCCGGCTGAGCCACGATCGAGGACGCGCCGTCCAGGCGCGCTCCTGATCGGCAGCCTCCCCTACCTCCTGGTGGTGTTCGGCGTGATGCTATGGCGCGGCATCTCGATCGAGCCCGAGTGGGTGGTGCTCGCCCTGCTCGTGATCGCCATCGGCATGGGTAGGACGTGGACCTTCATCGCCGACTGGGGACCGTTCCTGCTGCTCTTCTTCGCCTACGAGGCGATGCGCGGTTTCGCCGCGAAGACCGGGTTCGCCCCGCACGATGTCTCGGGCCTCGAGCGAACCCTGTTCGCCGGAACACTTCCCACGCTGACGCTTCAGCATGCCTTCTACCGCGTCGAGTCGGTGGGTCCGCAGGACGTCGTCGCCATGTTCTTCTACTTCATGCACTTCCCCATGCCGATCCTCGTGGGATTCGTGTTCTGGCTCCGCAGCCGCGAGCACTATCACCGCTTCATCGCCGCGCTCCTGCTGATGGCTTTCCTTGCTTTCGTGACCTACCTCTTCTGGCCGTCAGCTCCGCCCTGGTATCAGTTTCCTGAAGGGCAGGTCCCCAGCTCGCAGGTGGTGCACAAGATCCTCAACGAGACCGTGGACAAGTTTTGGGGACCGAACTATTTCGTATCGCCGCTCTATGCCCATCTCAACCCCAATCAGTTCGCAGCTTTTCCCTCGCTCCACGCCGCATTCCCGGCGCTCGCCGCCGTGTACGCGTGGAACAGGTTTCGCCTTCTCGGCATCGGCCTTATCGCGTGGACCGCGGCCGTGCTGTTTTCGATCGTCTATCTCGGTGAGCACTACGTGGTCGACGCGCTCGACGGCTTTCTCTACGTTGCGGTCTCGATGCCCCTGGTCGAGGGGTTCGTGAGGTGGCGCGCGCGGCGCGTCAGGCCTGCCAGACCTTCCTCATGATCGTACGGGCGAGCTTGTCGGGATCGTGGTGGGAAGGGATCCGAACGTTGACCACGTCGGAGGCGATGAAGCGGACCTCGGGGTGGCGGGCGGTGTCCTGCGCCCGGAAGATGACCTGCGCCTGACCACCCGTCGGCGCGTGCGCGTTGTTCGAGTTCACCAGGACGAAGTCGAAAAGATCCGCACCTGCGTGCTCGCGGATCACCCGCAGGTAGTCATCGACGAAATAACCTTCCGTCTCGCCGCGCTGCGCAGCCAGGTTGCAGATGTAGAGCTTGATCGCCGGTGAGGCTTTGATCGCCTCCACCATCCCCTCGACCAGGAGGTTGGGGAGGATGGACGTATAGAGCGAACCGGGGCCGACGATGATGAGCTCGGCACTGAGGATCGCCTGCGCGGCTTCGGGGTTGACCTGCACGCCGTCGGGCTTGAGGAACACGTGGCTGATCGGTGAGTTCTGTTTGGGGATCATCGACTCACCCTCAACCGACCTCCCGTTGATCGACGCGACGAGGGTGACGTCCTGCAGTGTGGACGGCACGATCGTGCCCTTCACCGCCAGCACTTTCCCGGACTCGCGCAGGGCTTGCTCGAAGTTCCCGGTGACGTCGGCCATCGCCATGATGAACAGGTTTCCGAAAGCGTGGCCGTCAAGCGAGCCTTCCTTGAAGCGGTGATCGAAGAGCTGCTTCATCAGCGGCTCTGCGTCGGCCAGCGCGATCAGACACTGCCGGAAATCGCCCGGAGGCAGGATTCGATACTCGTCGCGCAAGCGGCCCGAAGATCCGCCGTCGTCGGCGACGGTCACGATCGCGGAAAGATTAGACGTATAGGTCTTCAAGCCGCGCAGCAGGGAGCTCAGGCCGGTTCCGCCGCCGATCGCCACGACGCGCGGACCGCGTCCCCGGAGCCGGAAAGAGTGGATGACCTCGACGACGCTGGTCGTGCTGTTGCCCGGGAGAAACGGGCCCAGGACGGATTGGGTCAGCTTGAGGTAGCTGACGACCAGGAGGCCAACGCCGACGACCAGGAAGATCAGCGCCCGGACCACATACGGCAGCGGCTGCAGGGTGATGTAGTAGAAGATTCCCGGCAGGCGGGCCGTCTGATAGATCTCCTTCAGGGCGTAGGCCACACCCAGCACGAGAACGAGCTCGGCCACCATAAGCAGAAGCAGCCAGCGCTTGATCTGCAGACCAGGCGTGAGCCACCGAAGCCACCCCGCGCTCGAAGGAAGCCTGCTGGCCATCTACCCCGCCTGCTTGAACGAGTGGAAAACGTGCAAGGTTACTCTGGCTCTACGCTTGACTGAAGTATGCGTACTTTGCGCCGTATCCGTCGGCTCGTGCGTTTTGTCACCTTTGGGCTGGTCGTGGCCGCCGTCGCCACAGAGCTTGCCAAACCAGCGGCGGAGCGAACGTGGCACGGCAGGGTCTTCGGAGCAGTTCCGTACGACTTTCGGCCACCGACCTGGAGCCGGATCCGCGACGCTTACTGGAACCCGGAGTCGGACAGACTCTTCAGCGACCGCGTTTTCGGAGTTGGGTGGGCGGTGAACCTCTATAGGGCGAAGACGCTCATGGAGGAGGCTTTCGCGCAGCTGATGAGGAAAGAGGGGCCCGTATCCATAACGATGCCCGTCAACGCCGAGGGTGCGGGCCGCAAACCTGACGTCGTGATCACCCGGGAGTAACCGGCTCGCGATTGCGACCTCCTTAGAATGAGTCGCCCCGGCCTGGCTCCTGGTGCGACTTGGGGAGTGGCGCAACGGTAGCGCAGCTGACTCTGGATCAGAAGGTTGAAGGTTCGAATCCTTCCTCCCCAGCCAATACGTCGGATTTGGTCACCTCACCCTTGACCAACAGCGCAGTCAGCGGGCGAACCTCGCGCGGATCTCGTTGGCGAGTTCGGTGATCGTGTACGGGCGCTGAGACTCTTCCGACTTGAGCAACCGACCTAGCTTAGACACGCACCCGCTGGGTAAACGATGTCACTCCGTGAGCCAACCATGAACTGCCGGGGCTCCTGGCCGTCCGCGTAGAGCCAAACGCCTCCCTGTCCTGAAATCCACACGCCTCTGGAGTCGGCTACAAAGCCGCTTGGACCTCCGATGGCGGTGCTGATGTAGCTCTGCCCTTGAGTGGACAACTCAACCACCTGACCGGGCCTATCAACCCGCAAGAGCGGTGCGCCGTAGTTCGCAGCATAGAGCCGGTGCATGTTATCGACGCCCAGAGGCCACCCAACCTTGCCAGGTGGCCCCTCCATCCATGGGGTGACCTGCGCAGTGCCTAGATCCAGCCGAAGAACCGAGGACACATCGTTGTTGTCGACAACACGATGGTCGATCCCCCAGGCGGCACCGTCAGCGATCAAGACCCAACCGTACTGACCCATATGACGGTCGCTTCCAGGCACCAGTTGGGGCGTTCCACCGGCTGGGTCCAGGCGGTACAGGTGCTCGAAGGCGCCTTGTCTCGCATTGATTACGTGGGCGAGGTAGATGGCGTCGGATTCGAAGCCGACGATTATGAATGGGACTGTTCCGCTGTATGCGATGTGGTCAGATCCTGTCGCCGCGTCGATCACATGCACCTCGGCATGCGCGGAATCGGCGGTCCAATACCCATAGCGACTTCCGTCCGGCGCCACAGCCGGGCGACTCGCGCGCAGCCACTTTCGCGTGGCCGCGAGGTAGCTGCCTCCGTACGCGCCACCGAGCTGGTTGGGCTGCGCAACTGACGGGAGAATACCCTCGTCTGAGAATGATCCATCAGGCACGCTGACGAAGCCTGCATGGACGTCGGATCCTTCACCGGCCCACCAGACCGGTAGCCGGCATGGCGAGGCGACAGCAGGACTCGAGCTCGCCCTCGGTGTGGAAGAAGTGGCGCCGGCAGCCGTCGGCTGGTCGCAGGCCGCGACCAACAGGACTGTCAGGACGCCCAGAGCGCGCATTGGACTCTTGAACGAGTCGCGTGGGATTTGGTTACTCGATCAGCCGCCGATCTGCGACATCGACTTCGCAGGCTTGATGAAGCCCCGGTTTGTTGATCAGGTGCCTTTCTTCCTTGCGCCAGAGCGCGGTCTCAATCACCGAGCCGGATGCGATTGCATGTCGTGCAGAACGCATGGCTGAGCGACGAGATGAAGCCGACGCCGCCCTCAGCCCGACCTAGACTCTGCCTGTGCCGCCGCCGCCCAACCGCGAGGATCTCGAGATCCTGCTGAGGATCATGGAGATCTATCTGTCGGACCCGGTGCGAAAGGCACGGAGCTTCTGGAGGACCATCCCGGACGGTCTGACCTTCGAAGAACTGCTGGAGAAATACCCGCGAGGCGGCGATGAGTACGAGCTGTTCAGCACCATGATGGTTTTCTGGGAAACCATCGGCTCCCTGGTGAAGCACGGTTTGCTGAACGAAGAGCTTGCCTTCGACACGTTTCTTGACGCCCCACCGTGGAACAAGGTCGAGACCGCATTCCTTGCCATGAGGAAGAAGGAAGGGATGGCGCTGGAAGCGGAGAATCTCGAATTCGCCTACCGACGCTCCTTGCTGTGGAAGGAACGTCACGCGCCTAAGCCGTCCAGCTGACCTTCGTGCGCCAGGAGGTCCGCTTTGTCACCGGCCGCGACGGGATTCAGGACACCGAGCTCAATTCTCGTGACGGCCGCACCCGAATCGGTAAGGCGAAATGGAACTCCGCTCCATGACCGGCTGTGCTCTCGAACCAGATCCGCCCCCCGTGCATCTCGACGATCTGACGAGCAATCGGCAATCCGACACCGGTGCCGGCGCCGGGCCTCGGGCCGTTGCCGGCGCCGGTTCGCGACCGCTGATATCCGAAAAACAGTCCGTCGTCAAAATCGGCGGGCATGCCGGGACCCTGGTCTTTCACAGTCACTTCCACCTCGTCGGCCCGCGCGCGGCTGGTCACGACAACCTCGCTGCCGCGGGGCGAATACTTCGTGGCGTTGCTCAGCAAAATCGACAGTACGTTTGCAACCTTGTCCCTGTCGCATGACACGGACGGAGTCTCAGCATCGAGATTGACCGTGAGCTTGTGTTCGGGACTCTGCTTGCGAGTCGTTTCCACGATCAGGTCGACGAGCTCATTGAAGTCGACCCGCGCAATTTTCAGAGTCGTGCGACCAGCTTCGATTCGGTCCAGCTCGAGCATTTCATTGAACGCACGGTCCAATCGCTCGGCGTCCTTGTAGATATCGGTTGCAAACGCCCTCAGCTCGACCGGGTCGAGGTGCTCTGAATCCCGGATGACTTCGGTGAATCCCTGTATGCCAACCAGCGCGGTGCGGAACTGATGGCTGATTCTGGTGAGGAATTCCGTCTTGAGCCGGTTCAACCGCTCCAGCACCGCCAGGTTGGCCAGCGCTGTTTCTTGAGCTTCGCGGAGCAGGCGCCGCCTCCACCGGTCGGCGAGCAACACGACCGGAAACATCGAGGCATAGAACACAGTCAGGCCGGCCGCCAGAAAGAGATACAGCTGATGTGATTCACGGTCGATCGCGGCCTGCACCGGTTCGTAAGGGAGGTACAGCTCGAATGCACCGCTCGGCGAAGGCGTTCCCGAGAAAACAAGCGGAACGTAAACCTGGATCAGGGTGCCGCTGAGAGTGTCACCGGCATTTTCCGCGCTCTGACCATTGGTGATACTGGCGCTCGACTCTCCCGCCAGCGCCTTACCCAGATCGTCATCGATCGGAAACGTCTTTCCAATCAGCGAGTGGTTGTCCGAGTAGACGATCATGCCGTCACGGTTCCACACCTTGATCCGCTGCACCTCCTCGCTGACCGAGGCGCCTTGCAGTTTGTCATCTGTAAGGAAGATCTCGGTTGGGCTCATTCCGGAAGACACCTGCTGGGCGTTGAGCAGAGGTTGGATTCCGACTTGAGCGATGAGGGTCGCGCTGCTGCGCGCCGTATCCAGATACCGCTGCTGGACATCGGCGTTCAATTCGTGGGCCAGCACAGCTCCGAGTGCCACGACGGGAACCAGGGCGAGCAGCCCAAAACGTACCAGCGATCCCACCGCATTAGGCCCGTATTTCGTGGTGGCGAGCATTGTGACAGTGAGTTTCCAGAGGGCTACAGTCTTAACCAATTCGGCTTCGCCGCATGACCTGGAAACCTCCCTTTCCGCTCGCGATCTTGATCGCGCTTGCGCTTGTTTTCGGCTCCGGGGCGTGCCAGCCGGCATCCGCGGCGCTGCGCTCCCCGTCAACCGCCGCTAACAACCCGCCGGCCGGCATGCAGTGTCCCGACGGCAGGCCGGCACGCTCGGGCCTCCAGAATTTCGGGGCGTACATCGGCACCTGGCAAGCCAGCCGGACGCATGACAGCCAGTTCCCGTCCGACTACGTCATCGGAACGATCCCAGGCCACGTTGCCGTGCGCTGCAGCCAGGACGACTACGTGATCGCCGAGCAGATCCATCCTCTGTTCCAGGCGCCGGCAGGCCAGGCGCTGAGAGTGGCGTTGACCGACATCCCCGGCGACGGCAAGAAGGTGTACGACCACGTTCGCACACTTTGCCGGGTGCTTCAGTACAGCTCGCTGGAGCTCGCGCACCAGCTCGGCGCCGACGATCCAGGTGGGCAGGTCGACATCTCGTTCGAGAGCGACGGTGCCTACAACTCGGCGTCCGTCAAGCTCATTCTGATCGACCTGCTCGACGGCCCAGGCGCCGACACCCGGGTCTGCTGATCACCCGGCAGCTCCGGGGACGCATACACTCATCGCACGGTGGAGACGCAAGCGCTGGATACGGCCAGGTGGGCGCGGACCCGCGGTATGCGCCGGATGCGTGCGGCGCTGCAGTCGAGCCTGTTGTTCCCAGCGCTTTCGAGCTTCTGCCGGCTCGACATTCGCGACCGCGATCTACTTCGCGTCCTGGACGGGCCGGCGGTCTTCGTGGCCAACCACGTGAGCGCGCTGGACGCCGTCGTGATCGCCGAGGCCCTGCCGCGGCGTTATCGGAACCGGTCGGTGGTGGTCGCGGCGGCCGACTCCATCTTCAAGCGCAAGTGGGAAGCCCGACTCGCACAAGTCACGGTCGACGCGTTCCCCATCCCACGGGGAGGTGGTGCGCGACAGCACCTCGAGTACCTCAAGGAGCTCCTGCGCAACAAGTGGTCGGTGATCATCTTTCCTGAAGGCAGGCTGACGGCCACCGGCGCAATCGGGAACTTTCGCAAGGGCGCCGCGATCCTTGCCATGGACGCGGGCGTGCCGATCGTGCCCGCCTATGTCGACGGCATGTACGAGGTCATGCCTCGGTTCCGGCGCGTACCGCGGCCTGGTCGAGTGATCGTGACCTTTGGCGGTCCGCTGACCGCCAACTCCGACGACGACTACGACAGCTACATCGCACGGGTAGAGGCGGCGGTGCGGCAGCTGGCGGGACCGAAAGGAATCGCAGTCGAGCCGCCCGGCAGCGGGTCGCGATCAGAGGGTCCCAACTACTGGTACTGAGCCGCGATTGGCCCCTGGGCGCAGTCGAGCTGAAGGTGCTGGACCTCGAGCGCGAGGTCGACTTCTACGAATGGTTCGGTCTGACTCGAATCGGTGGCGACGAACAGCACGCCTTGCTCGGCGCGGATGGTTCCCCGCTGCTGCGCCTCGTCGCGCTTCCGGGGGGTCGCGACCGGCCCAGGCACACGGCTGGTCTCTACCACTTCGCGATCTTGCTGCCCAGCGAGCAGGAGCTCGGTGGCTTCCTCCAGCGCACTCTCGAGGAGCGGTTGCCGCTGACCGGCACGGCCGACCACCTCGTCAGCCAGGCTCTCTATTTCGACGATGTCGAGGGCAACGGAATCGAGGTGTACGCCGACAGGCCGCGGAGTGAGTGGGGGTATCCCGGCGGCCGGCTCAACATCGGCACCGAGCACCTCGACTTCGAGCGGCTGCTGCGCATCGCTTCACCCTCGGCCAAGAAGTTCTCGCCTGGCACCGTGCTGGGACACATGCATCTCAACGTGAGCGACCTGGACAGCAGCCAGGCGTTCTACGAATCGCTTGGCATGGAGCTGAGCGCAGAAGCCGGACGCGTGATGCGCTTCCTGAGCTGGAACGGCTACCACCACCACCTCGGGATCAACATCCTCGAGGGGCGTGGGGCGGCGCCGGTGACTGGCGAGGTTCGAGGCTTGCGGAGCTTTCAGGTCCCAGGGCTGGCCGGGCCCCGCACCGACCCGGACGGCATCGTGCTCACGCCGACACTTTAGATTTCCCCGCGCCGCCGTCGGTTTGTCGGGTAACTCGGGGGGCGCACAGGCCAGTTGTCCTTGAAAAATCGTCATGTAGGCTATTCTGCCGGCGATGTCCCTGGTCCTCCTGGTCCTCCAGCTGGCCATCGAGCTGGCGTTCTCGCTGCTCGCGATCCGGACGATCGCGAGCTGGGTCCGCCAGCCCGACAGGCGACACGGTCATCTGGCGATCGCGCTGGGCTCGCTGGCCAGCCTCGTCCTGCTCGGGTCGGCCCTCGGCGGCACCGGCACGGCGGCCCAGGTACTGACCGATATCGCGATCGTCCTCTTCCTCGTTTCGGGTTATGGGCTGCTCATGTTCCGCAACTCTTTCGTGCCTCTTGGCACCTGGACGAGCCGCCTCATCACGGCTGCCATCGTCGGCGCCGGAGGGCTCGGGATGGCTCTCCAGCTGCCCGAGAACCCGGAAAGCCAGCACACCCCGCTCCAGACCCTCGTCCTGGTAGCGATCGTCGGGATCTGGGCGTTCTGCATACTCGAGCCGATCGTCACCTTCTGGCTCGCCGCCCGCGGCCGGCCCGCCGTAGAGGCGGCCCGACTGCGTGCCATCAGCAGCGGCTACGCCGGTTTGCTCATGGTCGTGGTCATCGGCACGGTCGCCGGAGCCTTGAACGACGCGATCTCGGTCGCGGTCGACCTGCTCGCGCTGGCCATCGTGCCCACTCTCTATGTCGCCTTCTTCCCGCCGGTGTGGCTGCGGCGAATCTGGCGGCAACCCGAGGAAGAACAGCTCCGCAGCGCGCTTCACGACCTGCTCCTGTACAGCTCCAACCGAGTGACGCTTGCGGAGAAGGCCCTCGGCTGGGCTGAGCGCCTCGTCGGCGGCGACGCGGCGTTCATCCTCGACGCTGAAGGGTCTGTCCTGGCCAGCCGCGGCGTCAGCACGACGGAGGCGGGGCAGATCGCCCTGACGGGCGGGTTCCTCAGCCGGCGCACCGACGATCGCACCCCACGGCGTGAAGGCGCGACCATCGTCGTGCCGCTCGACCTTCGCGAAGGTCGCGGGGCGATCGTCATCCGGTCGGATCGTTTTACTCCGATCTTTGGTGATGAAGAGCTCAGCCGGCTCAACCAGTACGCGACGAGTCTTACGGCGGGCCTCGACAGGGTGACCCTCAGCTCGAAGATCGCAGCCCTCGAGCGCGCGAAGACCGACTTTCTGAACATCGCGTCACACGAGCTGCGCGGCCCGATGACGGTGATCAAGGGCTACCTCACGATGCTCGAGGCGGGTGCGCTGGGCGAGCGGACGCCAAAGGCGCGTTCGGTGCTTCCGCTCCTCATCTCCAAGTCGGATGAGGGCAACTGGATGATCGAGCAGATGATCGAGGCGTCCCGCCTTGAGGAAGGCCGGCTCGCCCTGAAGCGACAGCGATCCGACATCGTCCAGCTCACGGATTCCGCGATCGACGGCGTCAGGATGCTGGTCAGCGGCCACACGCTCAAGGTCGACCTGCCGGGCGACGCAATCGAGGCCGATGTCGACCCCGATCGCTTTCAGATCGTGGTCCGCAACATGCTCAGCAACGCCGCGAAGTATTCGCCCTCCGGCAGCGAGATCACCGTGGATGTGCGGCGTAACGGCGACAAGGCTTTCGTCTCGGTGCGAGACAAGGGCGTCGGCATCTCGGAAGAAGATCAGGCGACGCTGTTCACGCGGTTCGGCCGGATCGCCACCCCGGCCCACGTGCAGGGCACCGGACTCGGTCTCTGGCTGTCCCGCGAGATCGCGCGCATGCACGACGGCGACCTCACTGTCGAATCGCGCCCGGGTCGGGGCAGCACCTTCACGTTCTCGGTGCCGCTGAGTCACTAATCTCGATCCGTGGTATCGGATGCCGAGGTGCGGTTTGAGCCGCGCCGTCCCCTGGATCTCGGGCTGACGCTCGCGCCGCTCGGCTCAGGGCCCTCGTTGCGGCACGAGGGCGGAGCCATCTGGCGCGCAACGCGCACGCCGGTCGGTCCGGCAACGATTCAGCTCCAGCGGCACAACGGCAGCGTCGACGTGCGCGCCTGGGGCCCGGGGGCGGCGTGGGCCGCGGCGCACGCACCGGTGTTGTGCGGCGAGGACGACGACGACACGGGCTTCGTGCCGGCCCATCCGCTCGTGGCACGCCTCCACCGCGAGATCCGGGGCATCCGCATGCCGAAAACGCTCGCGGTCTTCGAGTCGCTCGTGCCGACTGTCATCCTGCAGCAGGTCACGACGGAAGAAGGGCGCGATTCCTACCGCCACCTGGTCAGGGCCCTCGGTGAGGCGGCGCCCGGGCCAGGCGGGCTCAAGCTTCCTCCCCCGCCGCAGGTGCTGGCCGGAACGCCGTACTGGGCGTTTCATCGCTTCGGCATCGAGCGCCGACGCGCGGAGGTGATCATTCGCGCGGCCCGCAGCGTCAAACGCCTGGAGGAAATCGCGACCATGGACATCGCGGGCGCCTATCGGAGGATGCTGGCGTTTCCCGGCGTCGGTCCCTGGACGGCGGCCAAGGTCGCCATGGCGGCCCTGGGCGACGCGGATGCCGTACCGGTCGGCGACTATCACCTCCCGCACTCGGTCGGCTACGCCTTCGAGGGCACCCCGCGCTCGAGCGATAAGCGAATGCTCGAGCTGCTCGAGCCGTATCGAGGGCATCGGGCGCGAGTCATCCGGCTGATCACTGCGGCGGGCATCGCCGCGCCGCGCTTCGCCCCAAAACGACCATTGAGGAATATCGCCGAGCTCTAGGCGTCGAGGGTGGAGAGGGTTTCCTCCACGAGCCCGATCAACTCGCCCATACCTTCGCTGTCAAAGATCAGGCGAGCACCGGCTGTCCTGTAGAGCTCGGGCAGCGGCCGCGTGCCACCCAGGGCGAGCCCGTTGCGATAGTCGCGCACCGCCTGACTCCGGTCGGCCAGGCTGTTGCGCCAGACCTGCAGGGCTCCGAGCTGCGCGATGCCGTACTCGATGTAATAGAACGGGTACATGAAGAAATGCTGCTGGAAGTACCAGCGCGCGATTCGCTCTGCGTCGAGCCCGCTCCAGTCGACGGTGTCACCCTCGAACCGCCGTCTCAGCTCGAGCCACTTCTGGTCGCGCGCATCCGCATCACGGCCTTCTCCATCCGTGTACATCCACTGCTGGAAGGCATCGACAGAGGCGCAGTGCGTGAAGAAATGGACGGCGCGCTCCAGGAGGGCCCGTCGCGCGCGCTGCGCGTCGGCATCGGAGTAGTAGCCACCGTGGTCCTGGTCGATGTACGGCGCGGCAAGAAGCTCCATCGACATCGAGGCGACCTCGGCCATCTCCGATCCAGGGTGGCGCTGAAAAACGAGCGGGAGCCTCGCGGCCTCGAAGACATGAAAGCAATGTCCCGACTCATGGAGGATCGTCCTCACGTCCTCGTCGATGCCGACGGCGTTCATGAAGATCAGCGGCAGCTTGCGCACCGGCAGTGAGTCGCAGAATCCGCCCGGCGCTTTGCCTTTCCGGTTGTCCAGGTCGAGCAGCCTCGCGTCCGCCATCTTCTGGAAGTACACGTGGAAATCGGGCTCGACGTGCTCGAAGACTTCGCTCGTACGGGAGATGAAATCGCCCACGTCCCGGTAAGGCTTGAGCGGTGGACGGCCTTTCGGGTCGACCCATAGGTCCCAGGGCCTGAGCCGCTCCACACCGAGGTGCTGGCGGCGCACCTCGAGCAGCCGGTGGATGGTGGGCGCGACGGCCTTTTCGACCGCCTCGTGAAAGCGAAAGCAGTCTTCAGTCGTGTAGTCGAAGCGGTTCTTCTCGCGGTGCATGTAGTCGCGGTAGTTGGCGAACCCGGCGTTCTTCGCGACCTGCTGGCGAAGGTCGTACATGCGGTCGAAGAGATCGGCTATGGTGTCGCGCTGCTCGATGAACGGTTTGAACATGGTTCGGAAGGCGCGCTCACGAACATCTCGGTCGTCGCTCTCGAGGAACGGCCACATCTGCTGGGGAGTCTTCTCCTCGCCGTCCCAGTCGACGGTCATGGCGCCGTTCACCTTCGCCGATTCGGTCGACAGCTTCGCGAGCTCCGTGAAGAGCGGCACGTTGGCTTCGCGGAAGATCTCGATCTGGTTGCGGAACCGGCGGACCATCATCTCGAGGCCCGGCCTCACGTAGCCAAGGTCGACCAGCCGGCGCTGCAGCTTCGTGCGCTGCTCGTCCGCCCTGGGTTCGATCTCGCTCCCGAATCTCAGGTGGGCGGCCTCGCTTTCGCGATCGGCCGTGTTGATCGCATACGCGAAGTTCGCCAGCGCGGCCGCCTCGTAAAGGAGCGATTCGAACTGCGACCAATCGGCCAGCCATGACTCGACGTTGGCACGGTCGAGCGGCCGGGCAGCGAGCTCTTCGTAATATGGCGCGACGTCAAGCCAGGTCGCGTCTTTGAAAGACTCGGCAGTTTCAGGTAGAGCGATCACCACACACCCCCCGGCGCACATCGTACAGAGCCTCTTGCGGTGAAGTCCTCACCGCTACCGCTGCCTGCAGACGTCCGCGCGGCGGCCGAGTCCGCTCTTGGCATGTCCCCCATCAAGGAGGAGTTCGCGTGGATGAGCTGGGCGGGGACGGTTTGGCGCCTGAGCAGCGACTCGGGGTCGGTGTTCGTGAAGCGCGCGGCGCACCTCGCGGGTGAGCGGGACCGGCTGGGGTGGCTCGCCGGGCGCTGGCCGGTGCCCGAGGTGCTTGGATTCTTCCGCGAGGCCGGCGACGATTGGCTTCTCACACGCGAGATCCGCGGCGTGCCGATGTATCACCCATCGGTCGGGTGGGCGCCCGGCCGTGTGGCCGCGACGCTGGGCGCGATCCTGCGCGAGCTTCATGCCACGGAGGCGTCCGACTGTCCCTTTGGGGTCAAGAAACGCGGCCATGTCCTCGTCCACGGGGATTACTGCCTGCCCAACGTGCTCGTGAGCGAGGAAAGGCTGAGTGCGCTCGTGGACGTGGGTGGTTCGGGGCTCGCCAACCCCGAAACCGACCTGGCGGCGGGGGTCTGGACGCTCCAGTACAACTACGGCAAGGGTTTCGCCCGGACGTTTCTCGACGCCTACGGCTGGCCTCCGATGACGGACGAGGCGATCGAGCGGCTGCGCCGCAAATATGGTCGCTAGGCCGGCGCCGGGCGCGCGCAGGGCGCACTCATGTTGGTAAGACGAGCTTCTCGACGGCGCGCCAGCAGTACCACGCGGCGATCGTCCGATACGGCCGGAACAGCTCGCCTTCGGCCTCCAGCGCGCGCGGCGTGATCATGACCCTCTTGCTGTGCGCGATCGTCCAGCCCTTGCGCACCCCGTAGTCATCGACCGGCCAGACGTCGAGGCGGCGCAGCTGGAAGATCAGGAACATCTCAGCGGTCCACGGCCCGATACCGCGCACCTGGACCAGCCGCGCCTTCAGCTCGTCGTCCGAGAGCGAGTTGACGTCTCCCAGCGGCACGGTCCCATCCACGACCTTTCTGGCGAGGTCGCTGATGGCTGCCTCTTTGGGCCCGCTCACGCCGGCGCTGCGCATCGCTCCTGCAGGCAGGGCGAGGACCGTGGCGGGCGCGAGACCATCCGCAAACAGATTCAGAAAGCGGCCGTGAATCGCCGTGGCCGCGGCGCCCGCGAGCTGCTGGTACATGATCGAACGGACCAGCGCGGCGAAGTTGTCATCCAGCGGACCACGCAGGTCCACGGGTCCAGCGCGCTTTATCAGCTTGGCCAGCGCCGGGTCGCGGCGGGCAACAAGAC
>JACXTT010006039.1_pt1 | contig 17396 bp, 12 predicted proteins | sample 9270951 | NCBI WGS metagenome assembly JACXTT01 (sample SAMN15532306, study PRJNA645909) | rock metagenome | isolation source: weathered quartz diorite | place: Puerto Rico | collected 2017-06-21 | reverse complement strand
CTGTTAGAATAAACCCACTAGATTGGGGTATTGGTAAATAATCGGCAGAAACCGTCCAGCAACGCTCAAGAAAGTCGGGGCTGGCATTACAAAGGAGACGCATCAATGTCAGCTCAACTCGACCAGTTGACGGCCCAAACGGCCAACGACCCGGACACCCTGGAAACCAAAGAATGGCTTGAAGCACTCGAGGCCGTCATCGACAACGAGGGTTCCGATCGCGCCCACTACCTGGTGGAGCGCCTGGTTGACCTGGCCCGCCGCCGCGGTGCCCATATCCCGTTCTCCAGCACGACCGCCTACGTCAACACCATTCCTGTCAGCCAGGAAGTGCATAGCCCCGGTAACCTCGAATATGAAGAGCGCCTGCGCTCGTGGATGCGCTGGAATGCCATGGCCATGGTGGTCAAGGCCAACCGCGCCGACGGTGACTTGGGCGGCCACTTGTCGAGCTTCGCCTCGCTGGCAAACATGCTGGGCATCGGCTTCAACCACTTCTGGCACGCACCGACGGCCGACCACGGCGGCGACCTGCTGTATATCCAGGGCCACTCCTCGCCCGGCGTCTATGCGCGCGCCTTCCTTGAAGGCCGCCTGACGGAAGAGCAGATGCTCAACTTCCGCAAGGAAGTCGATGGCAAAGGCCTGTCGTCCTACCCGCATCCAAAACTGATGCCAGACTTCTGGCAGTTCCCAACCGTGTCGATGGGACTGGGCCCGCACATGGCCATCTACCAGGCGCGCTTCTTGAAATACCTGCACGCACGCGGCATCGCCAAGACCGACAACCGCAAGGTGTGGGCTTTCTGTGGCGACGGCGAGATGGACGAGCCGGAATCGCTGGGCGCCATCGGCCTGGCCGCGCGCGACATGCTCGACAACCTGGTCATCGTCGTCAACTGCAACCTGCAGCGCCTGGACGGCCCGGTACGCGGCAATACCAAGATCATCCAGGAGCTGGAAGGCGAATTCCGCGGCGCCGGCTGGAACGTCGTTAAAGTCATCTGGGGCCCAGGCTGGGACGCCTTGCTGGCCCAGGACAAGGACGGCATCCTGCAGCGCGTGATGATGGAAACCGTCGACGGCGAATACCAGAACTACAAGGCCAAGGATGGCGCCTACGTGCGCAAGCATTTCTTCGGCAAGCATCCAAAGCTGCTGGAAATGGTCGCCAATATGAGCGACGACGACATCTGGCGCCTGACCCGTGGCGGCCATGACCCGCACAAGATTTACGCCGCCTTCAAGAACGCCCAGGAAACCAAGGGTAAGCCAACCGTGCTGCTGGTGAAGACGGTCAAGGGCTTTGGCATGGGCAAATCGGGTGAAGCACGCAACACCGCGCACCAGACCAAGAAGCTCGACGACGAAGCCATCCGCGAAATGCGCGACCGCTTCTCGATCCCGATCCCGGACGACAAGCTGCCAGAGATCCCGTTCTTCAAGCCGGCCGATGACGCGCCCGAAATGGTTTACCTGCACGAACGCCGCAAGGCCCTGGGCGGTTACCTGCCTTCGCGCCGCCAGAAGGCGGAAGAAACCCTGCCCGTGCCGGAACTGTCGATCTTCAAGAACGTCCTCGAAGCGACGCCGGAAGGCCGCGAAATCTCGACCACCCAAGCTTTTGTACGTGTCATTACCGCGCTGCTCAAAGACCCGAACCTGGGCGCACGCGTGGTGCCTATCCTGGTCGACGAATCGCGTACCTTCGGCATGGAAGGCCTGTTCCGCCAGATCGGTATCTACAACCCAATGGGCCAGTTGTACGAGCCGGTCGACAAGGACCAGGTGATGTACTACCGCGAAGACAAGGCTGGCCAGATCCTGCAGGAAGGTATCAACGAAGCGGGCGGCATGAGCTCGTGGATCGCCGCGGCGACGTCGTATTCGACCAACGACCGCATCATGATCCCGTTCTACACCTACTATTCGATGTTCGGTTTCCAGCGTATCGGCGACCAGGCCTGGGCGGCGGGCGATATGCGCGCACGCGGCTTCCTGATGGGCGGCACGGCGGGTCGCACGACCCTGAACGGCGAAGGCCTGCAGCACGAAGATGGCCATAGCCACCTGATGGCTGCGACTATCCCGACCTGCTTGCCGTACGATCCGACTTTCAGCCATGAGGTGGCCGTGATCATCCATGACGGCCTGCGTCGCATGATCGCCAACCAGGAAGATGTGTTCTATTACATCACCATCATGAACGAGAACTATGCCCACCCAGGCCTGCAAGCTGGCCAGGAAGAAGGCATCCTGAAGGGTATGTACCAGCTGTCGAAGGGCGACGCGAAAGCCAAACTGCGTGTGCAATTGATCGGCTGCGGCACCATCCTGCGCGAGTCGATCGCTGCCGTCGACCTGTTGCTGAACGACTGGGGCGTCACCGCTGACGTCTGGTCGGCACCGTCGCTGACCCTGGTCGCGCGCGATGGCCAGGATTGCGAGCGTTGGAACATGGTCAATCCGACCCAGGCGCCACGCGTGCCTTACGTAACTGGCCTGTTGAAGGACACGGTTGGCCCGATCATCGCTACGACCGACTATATGCGCGCGTTTGCAGAACAGATCCGCGCCTTCATGCCAAAAGACCGCACCTACAAAGTGCTGGGCACCGATGGCTTTGGCCGTTCGGACAGCCGCGTCAAGCTGCGTGAATTCTTTGAGGTGAACCGCTACTACGTCACGGTCGCTGCACTGAAGTCGCTGGCGGACGAAGGCAAGATCGACGTGAAGATCGTCGAAAAGGCCATCGCCAAGTACGGCATCAATCCGAACAAACCAAATCCGGTCACCGTTTAATTCGGACCTACACTAAGAACAAGCGGAGCACACAATATGAGCATTGTTGAAGTCAAAGTCCCGGATATCGGCGATTTCAAGGAAGTGGAAGTCATTGAGCTGATGGTCAAAGTCGGCGACACGATCAAGGTCGACCAGTCGCTGATCACGGTGGAGTCGGACAAGGCCAGTATGGAGATTCCATCGAGCCATGCCGGCGTGGTCAAAGAACTTCGCGTCAAAGTTGGTGACAAAGTAGCGGAAGGTTCGCTGCTGCTGACGGTGGAAGCAAGTGAAGGCGCAGCGGCCGCAGCGCCAGCCGCCGCTGCACCTGCTGCAGCGCCTGCGCCTGCGCCTGCAGCTGCTGCCCCCGCAGCGCCTGCCGTCCCGGCACCTGCGCCGGCCGCAACGCCAGCTGCCGCAGCGCCATCCGGCGCAGCACCAGTGGCGACGGCAGCGGCGGGCAAAGCCCACGCCTCCCCATCGATCCGCAAGTTCGCCCGTGAACTGGGCGTTGACCTGGCCAAAGTCGCTGGCAGCGGTCCGAAAGGCCGCATCACCCAGCTCGACGTGCAGAATTTCGTCAAGGGCGTGATGGCCACTGGCGACGTGCCAGGCGTGTCCAAAGCTGCCGCTGGCGGCGGTGCAGGCATGAACCTGTTGCCATGGCCGTCGCTGGACTTCAGCAAATTTGGCCCGACAGAGCTGCTGCCACTGCCGCGCATTAAGAAGATCTCTGGCCCGAACCTGCACCGCAACTGGGTGATGATCCCCCACGTGACGCAGTTCGACGAGTCCGACGTGACCGACCTCGAGAAATTCCGTGTCGATTCGAACGCCGCCCTGGCCAAGGCCAAGTCGACAGTCAAGCTGACCATGCTAGCCTTCGTCATCAAGGCATCGGTGGCTGCATTGAAGAAGTACCCGGCATTCAATGCGTCGCTGGACGCGGAAGGCGCCAACCTGATCCTGAAGCAGTACTACAACATCGGCTTCGCGGCGGACACGCCGAACGGCCTGGTGGTCCCAGTGATCAAAGACGCCGACAAGAAGACCGTGTCGCAGATTGCTGTTGAAATGGGTGAACTGTCGCTGCAAGCGCGTGAAGGCAAACTGAGCCCGGCAAACATGCAGGGCGCTACCTTCACCATCTCCTCGCTGGGCGGTATTGGTGGTACGGCCTTTACGCCGATTATCAACGCGCCGGAAGTGGCGATCCTTGGCTTGTCGAAGTCCTCGATCAAGCCAATGTGGGATGGTGCCGCCTTCCAGCCGCGCCTGATGCTGCCGCTGTCGCTGTCTTACGATCACCGTGTGATCGACGGCGCCTCCGCTGCCCGCTTCACCGCCTACCTGGCCGAAGTCCTGGCCGATATGCGCAAAACCCTGTTGTGATTGGAGCGCGTCGATGAGCACAGTTGAAGTAAAAGTACCTAATATCGGCGACTTCAAAGAAGTCGAAGTCATTGAGCTAATGGTCAAGGCGGGTGACACCATCAAGGTGGACCAGTCGCTGGTGACGGTGGAGTCGGATAAGGCCAGCATGGAAATTCCATCGACCCACGCCGGCGTCATCAAAGAATTGCGTGTCAAGCTGGGCGACAAAGTGGCGGAAGGTTCGCTGCTGCTGATCCTGGACGAAAGCGGCGCTGGCGCTGCTCCGGCGGCGGCTCCAGCGGCTGCGGCACCTGCTGCAGCGCCTGCTGCGGCCGCTCCGGCACCCGCAGTTGCGGCGCCAATCGCCGCGCCAGCTGGCGCCGCGCCTACAGCCGCGGCCTACGCGGGCAAAGTCGATGTCGAATGCGACATGATGGTGTTGGGCGCCGGCCCCGGCGGCTATTCGGCTGCCTTCCGCTCGGCTGACCTGGGCATGAACGTGGTCCTGGTTGAAAAGTATTCGACCCTGGGCGGGGTCTGCCTGAACGTCGGTTGCATCCCGTCGAAAGCGCTGCTGCACGTGGCCGCCGTGATCGACGAGACAAAGGGCATGGCCAAGCACGGCGTCAAGTTCGCCGCGCCAGAAATCAATATCGATGAACTGCGCAGCTACAAGGAAGGCGTCATCAAGAAAATGACGACGGGCCTGAACGGCATGGCCAAGGCGCGCAAGGTCAATGTGGTGCAGGGCGTTGGCCAGTTCGTCAGCCCGAACCATATTGAAGTGACCGCAGCCGATGGCAGCAAAAAGGTGGTGCAGTTCAAGCAGGCCATCATTGCAGCCGGCTCCTCGGTGGTGAACCTGCCCTTCGTGCCGCAAGATCCACGCATCGTCGATTCGACCGGCGCGCTGGAACTGCGCCAAATTCCAAAGAAAATGTTGGTCATCGGCGGCGGCATCATTGGCCTCGAAATGGCGACCGTGTATTCGACCCTGGGCGCACGCATTGATGTCGTTGAAATGATGGACGGCCTGATGCAAGGCGCCGACCGTGACATGGTCAAGGTCTGGCAGAAGTTCAACGAGAAGCGCTTTGACAAGGTGATGACCAAGACCAAGACCGTCGGCGTAGAAGCGCTGAAGGAAGGCATCAAGGTCACCTTTGAATCGGCGGAAGCCGGTGTTGCGGCGCCCGAGCCACAACTGTACGACCTGGTGCTGGTGGCCGTTGGCCGCAGCCCGAACGGCAAGAAGATTGCTGCCGACAAGGCAGGGGTGATCGTGAATGAACGCGGTTTCATTCCGGTCGATGGCCAGATGCGCACCAATGTGCCGCATATCTTCGCCATTGGCGACCTGGTTGGCCAGCCGATGCTGGCACACAAGGCCGTGCATGAGGCGCATGTGGCGGCCGAAGCGGCACATGGCGAGAAAGCCTTCTTCGATGCCAAGGTCATTCCAAGCGTGGCCTACACCGATCCGGAAGTGGCATGGGTCGGCATCACTGAAGACGAAGCCAAGGCCAAGGGCATCAAGCTGGAGAAGGGCCACTTCCCATGGGCAGCCAGCGGCCGCGCCGTGGCCAATGGCCGCGACGAAGGCTTCACCAAGCTGCTGTTCGATGCGGAGACGCGTCGCATTGTCGGTGGTGGTATCGTCGGCACCCATGCGGGCGACATGATTGGCGAGATCGCGCTGGCCATTGAGATGGGCGCAGACGGTGTCGATATCGGCAAAACGATCCACCCACACCCAACCCTGGGCGAGTCGATCGGCATGGCAGCGGAAGTCTATAAAGGCGTTTGTACCGATTTGCCGCCGCAGCGGAAAAAGTAAGAGTCGACTTGAAGGGCACACGGTGCCCGGAAAGCTCAAAGCCGCAACAGGATCGCAGATCCCGTTGCGGCTTTTTTGTATTAGCTGACGCTGATCCAGCGCTGCGGAATGTCGATATGCCCACCTTGTACGGCTTTGGCATAAGCTTGCAGCAGGGCGACCACGGCGTCGAGCTGTTCTTTGCCGGGGTTCTTCAGGAAGCCTTTGAGGCCTTCATTGACCAGGGCTTGTTGGTCACGCCATTCATCGCGGCCGTCTTTGCTCATAAGATGCTCCTCAAAAACTCAGGATGCATCAAGCCGGCCGGGCAGTCAGTGCGTTGCCACACCGATCAGCGCAGCACACTCCGGTAGAACAGTTCCAACCTTTGGTTCAGCGCCTTGATGCCGTCATTGCGCACCGTGCCATCAGGGTCAAACAAGAACCTTGAGAACTGGTCGCCCATCACGCAATTGAGCAGGTGGACAGGGATCAGTTCCGCGGCCACGTCGTCGCGCAACTGGGCCTTGACGCTGGGACGGGCGAAATAGCGCTGCAGGATGGCGCGCGTTTCGCGCGGGCCCGCTTCAAAAAAGGTTTGTGCCACTTCCGGGTTGCTGGTCGCCTCGGCGATCACCATGCGCTGCATCGCCAGCGCGGCAGGGGAGGTGATGAGCTCCAGGAAGCGCTGGCCAAACTCGCCCAGCACCTCACGCACGGGCCGCTCATCATGGTCCATTTGCGAGATATCGGAAAAATAGCGGTTGCGGTTGGCCAGCAGCACCGCGCTGAACAAGCCCGGCTTGCCGCCAAACTTGACGTAGATGGTGCGCACGGCCACGCGTGCTTCGCGGGCGATCAGTTCCAGGCTGACCTTGCTATAGCCTTTTTCCAGGAATAGGCGGCCAGCCGTATGGATCAGGTTCTGGTTGCGCGCCTCCACTTCGTCGGCGCGCGGACGGCCGGCGGAGCGGCTGGCGCCAAGCTCGCATTCAACAGGGATAGGGGTGTTAGTTGCCATAATAATAATTCCAACAGCTCGATTCGTGATTTCCTTCCACTGTAGGACAAAATAAAATGAAATGCAACCGTTTCATTTCTTGACTTCGGCTGAATCTTGGCCAATAATGCTCCTATCCCATTTCATTTTTGCCGGAGCTGCCATGCCAGACGCGCACATCACCGAAAACCAAAAGCCGCAAGCCATTCCTGCTGCAGCTCCCCCAGCCAGCCCGGCCGACAATGCCGCGCCGCCGTCGAACCGCCGCGCCATTGTCGTGGTCAGCATCATCGCCCTGGTGGCCCTGGCCGTGGGTGGCCGCATGTGGTGGCGCAGCTATAGCCATGTCGAGACCGAGAACGCTTATGTGACCGGTCATGTCACGCCGGTCTCGAGCCGGATTTCGGGCATCGTCACCAAGGTGCTGGTCAATGACAACCAACAGGTCAAGGCGGGTGACGTGATTGCCGAACTGGATCCGGCCGACCAAAAGGTGCGTATTGAACAGATCGAAGCCCAAATTGCTTCGGCCAAGCAGCAAGTACTGCAAAGCGACGCGCAACTGGCGCAAGTGCGTGCCCAGGCTTCTGGCGCCCAGGCCCAGGTGGCCCAGTCCGAAGCCCAGCTGCTGCGCGCCAAGCAGGACGCCGAGCGTTTCGGCCAGCTGCACACGAGCCAGATGAAGGCCGTCTCGAAGGCAGAACTGGATGCCGCAGTGGCTGCGCGCGCCAGCGCTACCGCAGACCTGGCCGCCCGCCGCGACCAGGCCGTTGCAGCGCAGGCGCAGATCGGCGCTGCCGGTGCTGCGCGCGATGTCATCAAGGCGCAGATCACCGTACTGCAAACCCAATTGAAGGACGCGCAGCAGCAGCTGTCCTATAACCGTATCGTGGCGCTGGTCGATGGCCGCATTGGCAAGCGCAGCGTCGAAGTTGGCGCGCGGGTGCAGCCGGGCCAGCAGCTCGCCGCCATTGTGCAGGACGATGTATGGATCACCGCAAACTTCAAAGAAACGCAATTGTCCGGCCTCAAGCCTGGCATGGAAGCGCATATTGCCATTGACGCCATGCCGGGCCTGACCCTGGTTGGCCGGGTGGACAGCTTCTCGCCCGCCTCGGGCAACCAGTTCTCGCTGCTGCCAGCTGATAACGCCACAGGTAACTTCACCAAGATCGTGCAGCGCGTGCCCGTTAAGATCACGCTGCGTGCGGAAGACGTTAAGAAGCTGGCGGGCCGCCTGGTGCCGGGCATGTCGGCGCTGACCGAAATCGAACTGCACCAAGCTGCCAAGTAAGAGACTGACATGAGTGCGTCTTTCACTCCCTTGCCGGTTCCGCCGGAGAAGGTCAACGCGCGCACCAAGATCGCTGTTGCAGCAGGTTTGCTGGGCGCGTTCATGGCGGTGCTCGACATCATGATCACCAACTCCTCGCTGCGCGACATCCTCGGTACTTTGTCGGCAACGCAGGAGGAGGGCTCATGGATCTCCACCGCTTACCTGTGCGCGGAAATCGTCGTCATTCCGTTGACGGCCCTGATGGCCCGCGTGTTCGGCATGCGCATGTATATGATGGCATCGACGGCCCTGTTCCTGGTCTTCTCGACCCTGTGCGGGATGGCCTGGAACCTCGAGAGCATGATCGTGTTCCGGATGATGCAAGGCTTTACTGGTGGCGCCCTGATCCCGATGGCGCTGATGCTGGTGATGACCAAACTGCCCGCCTCCAAACGTGCGGCCGGCATGGGCTTGTTTGGCCTGACGGCCACGCTGGCGCCTGCCATGGGACCGACCCTGGGCGGCTACCTGACCAGTATCTACGGCTGGCCTTCGGTGTTCTACATTAACTGGGTACCCGGTGTCCTGCTGATCATGGGTGTCAGCTGGGGCCTTACCAAGGACAAGATCCAGTGGCGCTTGCTGCTCAACGCCGACTGGCTGGGCATGGCCTTTATGGCCCTGGGCCTTGGCTCACTGACCATTTTCCTGGAAGAGGGCAATGGCAAGGACTGGTTCAATTCGCAGTTCATCCTGAACTCCGCAGCGCTTGCCCTGTTCGGCATCCTGGGCTGGGTGGTGACGGGCTTTACCCGCAAAGAACCGTTTGTGAACCTGCGCCTGTACGGGCAGCGTAACTTCCTGGTGGCGTCGGCCCTGTCGGCCGTGATCGGCATGGGCCTATATGGTTCGTCCTTCCTGCTGCCGCTGTATCTGGGCCAGATCGCCAATTACACGCCGATGCAGATCGGTGAAGTGATCATGTGGGCCGGCCTGCCACAGCTGTTTGTGATGCCATTTGCGGCCGTGCTGTCGACCCGCGTTGACAACCGCCTGCTGTGTTCCATCGGCTTATTCCTGTTCGGTGTGTCCTGCCTGATGAATGCACACATGGACGCAACAACCGGTTACGACCAGTTGCTGTGGTCGCAGATTGTGCGCGCCATTGGCCAGCCTTTCGTGATGCTGACCCTGTCGAACTTTGCCATGCAAGGCATTTCGGCACAGGACATGCCATCGGCATCGAGCCTGTTCAACATGACCCGTAACTTGGGCGGCTCGGTCGGCATCGCCATGCTGGCAACGCAGTTGACCAACCGCGAGCACTTCCATTCGGCGCGCCTGGGCGAGTCCATTTCGAACTACGCACCAGCCACGCAGGAACGCCTGGACCAGCTGACCCAGATGTTTGTCTCCCGTGGTATGGACGTGGTGACGGCGGCCGACCAGGCCGTCGCCACCCTGGACCGCATCGTGCGGCGTGAAAGTTATGTGATGGCCTATAACGACGGCTTCCAGATCATGGGTGTCGTCCTGCTGGGCTGCATTGTGACCCTATGGCTGGCCAATAAAGTCAAGGCGCCTTCCGGCGCTGGCGCAGGCGCCCACTAATTCTGTTTGAGGACAAGACTATGTTCAAATCAATGACACGCGTGGCACTGGCCGCATCGGTGGCAGCCGCATTGGCAGGCTGCACCACGGTGGGCAAGGACTTCACCGAGCCGAGAGGCGTGGCGACACCGGCCTACCGCCATCAAGAAGCGGGCAAGGCCGACCAGGCCCGCCTGCCGTCCGAATGGTGGACGGTGTTCAATGACGCCACGCTGAACCAGCTGGAACAACAGGCCATGCGCGACAACCCCGGCATCAAAGCCAGTGCGCAGCGCCTGCTGCAGGCCCAGGCCCAACTGGGCACTTTGCGCGCGGCGCAGGCGCCGACCGTGGCGGTGGGCACTTCGGTCGCCAATTCGCGCAGTTCGCAGAACACCTCGCAGGCCATCATGCTGGGCCGCCGCACCATCGAGGGCAATAACTATACGCTGGGCGCATCGATGTCCTATGAACTGGACGTTTGGGGGCGTGTTGCGCGTGTGGTCGAAGCAGCCGACGCGCAGGTACTGGCAGCGCAGGATGATCGCGACAGCGTTATTTTGCTGCTGTCGTCGCAGTTGGCCACGACCTATTGGCAGCTGCGCGGCACGGACGCCGAGCTGGTGATCCTGAACGAAGCGCTGGCCACACGCCGCGAAACGGAACAACTGGTCAAAGCCCGCTTTGATGCCGGCCTGTCCAATGAGCTGGACGTGTCGCGTTCGCGCATTGAGCGTGCCAATGCTGAAGCCGACCTGCATGAGGTGCAGCGCCAGCGCAATACGCTGGAACACGCACTGGCGACACTGGTTGGTGTGTCGCCGTCGACACCATTACTGGCGCCTAAACAGGTCAGTGGCAGCAATGTGCAGGCAGGTGCTGAATTGCCGGCGCCACCAGCTATTCCTGTTGGCCTGCCCGCCACCTTGTTGGCGCAGCGTCCCGACCTGGCAGCGAGCGTCGCATTGCTGCGTGCGGCCAATGCACAAATTGGTGTGGCCGAAGGCGCTTTCTATCCCTCATTGAGCCTGACGGGCAGCTTCGGCTACGCCTCTGAGAGTCTGAGCCAGCTGGTGCAGGGCAGTTCTCGCCAGTTCAGCATCGGCCCGCTGGCCCTGTCGCTGCCCGTGTTTGATGGCGGCCGCAACAAGGCGAACCTGGCGCTGGCCAAATCGCGCTATGACGAAGCCGTCGCCAACCACGAAGCCAAGCTGCTGGCAGCGCTGCGCGAAGTGGAAGATGCTTTGTCTGACGTGCAGCAGCGTGCCAAGCAAGGCGAAGTACAGCAGCAATCACAGCAGGCAGCGAAGCGCGCACTGGAAGTGGCAACCGCCCGCTATGAGCGCGGCGTGTCGACTTACCTGGACGTGACGGACGCGCAGCGCAGCGCGCTGGCCGCCGATCGTGCCGCTGCGCAGATCAACACGCAGCGCCTGCTGGCGGCCGTTGCTGTGGCCCGTTCGCTCGGCGCCGGCTGGAAGCAATAAGCACAATCGACATGGCTCTGTGACGTGCTCGGTGGGTAGCCGTGGCTACCCACCCTACGGTCAGGAGCGGCTGGCCAGCGGCCAGCTTGCGGTAAATTCCCAAGTCTTGATGTAAGTACGGGGAGCGTTGGATTACAATGCTCCCCGTTTCCTTACCTCTCCAGGACCCATGAAAAATCTCTTCGCCCCCATCGCCCTCGTGGCAGCCCTGGGCAATGCCTTTGCCCACGACGCACCCACAGCGCCAGCGCCTGCCGATACGGCGCAGCTGACCAAAATGAGCCAGCGTTTTGCCCCCATCCAGCTGAAGGCCGATGCCTCCAAACTGAGTAAAGGTGACCGCGCCGCCATCGCAAAACTGATCGAAGCGGCCAAGATCGTCGACGTACTGCAGTTGCGCCAGCGCTGGGACGGCAACGAAGCCCTGTGGGCGGCCCTGAAAAAGGACAAGTCGCCGCTGGGCCAGGCCCGCCTGAACTACTTCTGGCTCAATAAAGGCCCATGGTCGATCCTGGATGATCACCAGTCCTTCCTGCCAAGCGACATCGCTGGCATCAAAGTGCCATCCAAGAAGCCGGAAGGCGCTAATTTCTATCCTGCCGGTGCCACCAAGGCGGCGCTGGAATCGTGGATGAATGCTTTGCCTGCCGCTGACAAGGAGCAGGCGCAGTGGTTCTTCACCACCATTCGCGCAGGTAGCGATGGCCAGTTCAAGGTCGTCAAATACTCGGACGAGTACAAGGCGGAGTTAGAAAAGCTGTCGGCCCTGCTGAAAGAAGCAGCCAGCCTGACGGACAATGCCTCGCTGAAGAAATTCCTGAGCTTGCGCGCAGACGCCTTCCTGTCCAACGACTACCTGCCGTCGGACTTCGCCTGGATGGACCTCGATTCGCCGGTCGACATCACCATCGGTCCTTACGAGACCTATAACGACGAACTGTTTGGCTACAAGGCCGCATTTGAAGCCTATGTCAGCATCCGCGACCAGAAAGAAACGCAGAAGCTGGACTTCTTCAGCAAGCATATGCAGGAGCTGGAAGACAACCTGCCCCTCGATGCCAAGTACCGCAATCCCAAGGTGGGTGCGCTGGCGCCGATGGTGGTCGTGAACCAAGTCTATGGTGCTGGCGACGGCAATATGGGCGTACAGACGGCGGCCTACAACCTGCCGAACGATGAACGCATCGTCAGCCAGCGCGGCTCCAAGCGCGTCATGCTGAAAAATATCCAGGAAGCGAAGTTCAAGTCGACGCTCACGCCGATTACCAAACTGGTGCTGCGCCCGGACGCGCAAAAGGACCTGGACTTCAACTCCTTCTTCACGCATATCCTGGCCCATGAGATCACGCATGGCCTGGGCCCGCACATCACCAAGGTCGACGGCAAGGAATCGACGCCACGCCAGGACCTGAAGGACGCCTACTCGACCATCGAAGAAGCCAAGGCTGACGTCACCGGCCTGTGGGCACTGACCTATATGATGGAAAAGGGCCAGTTGAATGATTCGCTGGGGCAGGGCCCGGTGGCGGAACGCAAGATGTACAACACCTTCCTCGCTTCGGCCTTCCGCACCTTGCATTTCGGCCTGACCGATTCGCATGCGCGCGGCATGGCGATCCAGCTGAACTACCTGCTCGATGCCGGTGGCTTCGTGTCGCATGGCGATGGCACCTTCTCGGTCGACTTCAAGAAGATCAAGCAGGCGGTGATGGACCTGGACCGCGAGTTCCTGACCATCGAGGCGACAGGAGACTATGCGCGGGCCAAGGCGATGATGGCAAAGTACGTTGTCATCCGCCCGGATGTGCAAAAGGCACTCGACAAGATGAAGTCCGTGCCGAATGATATCCGCCCCGCGTTCACGACGGCGGCGACGCTGCTCAAATAAGCTCTGCAGTAAAGCATGCCTTGGCAGGCGGACAAGGATTGACTTGTTCACTTGCCAAGGCAACGAATAATTACACGAAGAAAACTTACTTTCCGCTTGTCCTCGTGTAGGCTCATCTCATTGCTGACAGGAATTGAATTGGTCAGCCTGGAGCAAAATGATGTGGCCATTCCTTTCCCGTTTTCCGTCCGCCCTGGTGCACCTTCCGGCGCCCCTTTCACTGTTGAGTTTGTTTGTCCTGCCAGCGCCAGCCAGCGCTGTGGTGCTGACTGCGCAGGAAGCGCGCTGGATCCATGCAGCGGCACCCGTCATCGCGCAAGCACGCGCGCTCAAGCTTCCCCTCGACATCATTGTCCAGCCGCAGGCCGGGCCGGACGACGTGCCCCTGGCCATGGGCTTTGCTGCCGAACGCTGCAAGCTCGTGCTGTCCATGCGCGGCAACCCAGCCGCTGAGGCCATCCTTGAAGGTATCGACGAAGCACAGGGTGACCTGATGATCGAAACCATGACAGTGCATGAACTGGCGCACTGCTGGCGTTACGCGCAAGGCGTGTGGCATGCCTTGCCTGCCGGTTTCGTGGAAACTGGCGAAGAACAGGCGGCCAGTGCCGGCCTGCTGGAACTGGCACGCCTGCAGCGCCAGACGCGGCGTGAGGAAGGCTATGCCGACCTGGCGGCGCTGGCATGGACCCAGGCACACCATCCTGCGCAATACGGCCAGGTATATACATGGCTGTCCCATGTCCGCAATGAACCACCGGCATTGCATAGCGCGCACGATACGCGCGCCTGGATCCGGCTGGCACAAGATCCCGTGGTGTTCAAGGCGGGAGAGCGGCATCAAAGCCAATTTGAGTTCGACCAGGTGCAGGCCTTATGGCAACAGGGCATGTTGCAAGATGACTGAATGGCGGCTGTTTATCACTTGAGTGTTCGTAAGTTCGTAAGCGCACAGAGTAGCAGAGGATTCGAGCGTTAAATCACGCTACCTCCAACCGAACATTAAAGGAACCTCGCCATGAAGAAAATCCTTGCCATCTTGCTGGTGGGTGCTGCCGGCATGGGTACCGCCGTTGCCAACGACGACACTGACACGATGCGCAGCGCGCAAACCAAAGCCGCTGCGGACTACAAGACTGCAAAGGCCCAGTGCGATGCCATGAAGGGCAACGCCAAGACCGTCTGCATTGACGAGGCGCGTGCCACCCGGGCCCATGCCGAGTCGGACGCCATCGCCAGCGACACCAAGAGTTCTGCGCGTGACCGCAACAAGGCCAGGGTGGCCGCGGCCGATGCCGACTATGCGCTGGCACGGGCACGCTGTAACGACAAAACCGGCACCGACAAATCGAGCTGCATGAATGACGCCAAGTCCAGCCATACGACGGCGCTGGCCGATGCGCGCGCTAACCGCCAGGCCGAGAATACGACGGCTGACACCAGCACCAGCACGTCGGGTACCTCGGGCACGACCGGCACGACCGGCACCATGGGCAGCTCAACGAGTTCGGGCACCTCAGGCACATCGGGCAGCACCGGTACCGCTGGCAGCCCCCCATCGCGTACCGGTGAAGTCATGGCCGACACCACCATCACCACCAAGGTCAAGGCAGACCTGGTCAAAGAACCGGACTTGTCCTCAACGGGCATTCATGTCGAGACGGTCAAAGGTGTTGTCATGCTGAGCGGCTTCGTCAACTCCAAGGCCCAGGCTGACCGCGCCGTGGAAGTGGCGCGCGGCGTCGACGGCGTGAAAAAGGTGGAGAGCGCCATTAAGGTCAAGTAGAGTCTAAACCCCGCACACGAAAGGCAAGAAAAAGGCTAACTTGCTACAAGCCTGATATTATTATGCTTGCGACAATACTTTTTTGTCGCCGCCCCCCTGGTGAGCAGCGCTAGGGGCGCGCAAAGTGCCTGCGGGGTAGTAGAACGTGAACAGACTTGAAGCCTTTGGATTGATTACCGCCCAGGCGTCGCGTGGGGAGCTTGCTTTCCCCACCAGCGTGAATGCGGCCTTGCGCCTGCAGCTGGCGCTGGACGATCCGGAGTGCCATATCGAGGATGCCATCAAACTCGTCCTGGCCGAGCCCTTGCTGGCCGCCCGTGTGGTGGCACTGGCCAATTCGGCCGCTTTCAACCAGGGCGGCGCCGCCATCACCAATGTACGTACAGCCGTGATGCGGGTGGGTTACCGCAGCCTGCAAAACCTGGTGGCTGGCCTGGTGGTGCGCCAGTTTGGCAGCAAGATTGTCGACCCTGTGTTGCGCGCCAAGGCCGAGCAGTTGTGGGAGCACACTGCCCATGTGGCGGCCCTGTCCTATGTGCTGGCCAAACGCATCACCAAGATCAATGCCGATACGGCCATGTTTGCCGCCATCGTGCACGAAGTCGGGGGCTTCTACCTGTTGTCCCGTGCCGACGAGTTCCCTGGCCTGCTCGATGAAGACCCGGAAAAATGGGCCGAATTGTGCGAAGAGGTAGTGTCGCGCGAAGTCATGAAAAAACTGAACATCCCCGAAGCGGTCAGCACGGCCATCGAAGGCCTGCGCGACGGCTGGCTGGAAATGCCACCGGACACCTTGTTGGATACGCTGCTGCTGGCCAACCAGTTATCGCCCGTTGGTTCGCCGCTGGGACAGGTCGATGGCGAGGCAACGGAACACTCCGAGTCCGTGCTCGACTTCATCATGGACAACGAGACCCTGGCCAGCATCCTTGAGCAGTCCTCCGAAGAAATGAAATCCATGAGCGCTGCGCTGCTGGTGTAAGGCGAAGGCTTGCCGTGCCGCGCCCCATCAGAGCGCCGATAAAACCAAGCTTCCAATAAAAATGGCCACGCATCGCGTGGCCATTGTCGTTTTGGAGCAAGGCGGGCGCTGCCGCCCGCCGCTCCAACAAGCCGCTTAGAAGCGGTAGTTCAGGGACACGTTGTACAGGCGGCCCAGCTGGCTGAATTGCGAACCGTCATAGGTCACCATGTCGTAACGACCATTGAAGGTGATCAGGTTGCGCTGCATTTCAATCGGGGTCAGGCCATAGGTTGGGTCCAGGGTCTTGGACGTCAACAGGGCTGCGCCGGTCGAGTTCAGGGCCTTGAAGTCCCACTTCGGCGTGACATTGAACATGTTGTTGATGTTCATTGCCAGCGTCACGTTCTTGGCCACCTGGTAGTTGATGGAGAAGTCCGTCACCATCTTGGTGCGGAAGTCCACTTCCAGGTTCTGGTCCATACCCGCATTGCGGAACTTGGTTGGTCCGAACACCGTGTTGTTGATCGAGTAGTTGATCTTGCTGTAGTCCAGGTCCATACCAAGGATGGTCTTGAACTTAGGACGCGAGGTGAACATCAGCGCTTCTTGCGTTACGTCCAGTACCGACTGATGGGCAGCCGCAATCGATGCCGGATTGTGCACATCGCCTTCGCGCTCATTTTTCAGCGTGTAGTTACCCGACAGGTTCAGGGTCAGCTTACCGTCAAGCATGTTGATGTTCTTGCGATTCAACACGTAGTCGATACCCGAGGTGCGGCTGTCCAGGCCGTTGACGAAGAAGCTCAACGACACGATGCCATTGGCCTTCAGGATCTGGTCCAGTTGTGCCTTTGGATCGCCGCTAGGAACGATCTCCTTACCCAGGATGATGCGGTCCTTCAGCTTGATGTTGTAGTAGTCGAAGGTCATGCTGGTGTCCGAGTCTGGCTTGAAGCCCAGGCCCAGGGTGATGTTGTCCGACTTTTCAGCTTTAAGCGAAGGTACGCCCAGTGCTTTGGCTTGCGCCGACACGTTGCTGGCCAAGCCCGACACCTGGATCGCGCCACCGGCGACGAACGAGTACTGCTGTTTCTGCGTGTAGATCTGGTGCAGCGATGGGGCGCGGAAGCCCGTCGACAGCGAAGCGCGCAGCGTGACTTTGTCGTCGATCTTGAACTTCGACGCCAGTTTCCACACGAAGGCGCTGCCGAAGTCGCTGTACTTCTCATAGCGGCCCGTTGCATCCATCAGCAGCTGCTGGGTCGCGTCGAACTGTGCACCGCCATAGATACCGTAGTTGGAACGGGTCGAGGCGAACGAATTGGCTGGGTCATTACCCGCGTAGGAGTCCGCACCACCGAGGATGTAGGAAGCGGTTTCGCCGGCGATCACTTCATACTTCTCATGGCGTGCTTCGGTACCGAAGTAGGC
>JACXTT010006038.1_pt1 | contig 17396 bp, 12 predicted proteins | sample 9270951 | NCBI WGS metagenome assembly JACXTT01 (sample SAMN15532306, study PRJNA645909) | rock metagenome | isolation source: weathered quartz diorite | place: Puerto Rico | collected 2017-06-21 | reverse complement strand
TTTTTCGAGCAGCATTCCTCATTTTGGCACGTGAGAAATTAGTGCCCACCAGATCGGGTAATTTTGATTTTAACAGAGACGGGTCGAAAGCTTTGCTGCCTACCACGCTGACGTTCTCGACCACGGTCGGAGGCCCTTCTTCTACCTCAAAAGTTATTATGAGATCTGTTCCATTGGGAGCAACACCCTGATTTACATGCACCTGGGCATCTCGATAACCCAGTTCTGACATGATCGACCTAACGGTTGCTGCATCCTCATCCATGATTGACGTGCTGGTAAGACCACGCCCGTAACCAAAAATCGGAATGATGCCGAGTGGATTTGCTTTTTGAGAAGTCAGGACCGTGCTTATGTCATCGATAGATATTTTTTTTGTTCCGTGAAGACGTATGTCAATCAGGCGAAACCGGCGACCCAGATCGACAGTATATTTGACTGCAACGTTATGGTTGATCAGATCTTCGCCGCCAAGGAATGAGCAAAGAAATTCTGAGTCGTTGGCGATAGCATTGCCTTCCGCATCTTTTAATGCTGGATCAGACGAGCATTTAGGGGTTACGTTGACGAAAAAGAATCCCTGCTGCTGGTAATGATCTTCGAGCCGGCGCTCGCCCTCCACGATCGCGGCATAATCGAGAGTTCCTTCGCGTTTTATAGGAATAAACTGGTCAAGCGAGGAAGAGCCGACTTTACTTCCTGTCTCGACAATGACCTTTACCTTAGGGCCGACATTTCCTGTTAATTCAATTGAGATCGAATTGGCCTCTTTGTCGTATATTATTTGTGGTTCATTTAGCTGAGGAACTGTAAAATTTGATTTTTTGAGCAGTTCCCGGATAGTGCTTATATCGCTGGTGAGCCGATCGCGTGAATAAAGGCCGCCTGTTTTTAATTTCAACTGGGACTGTTGGATCGGAAGATCATATCCATGTATGTCAATCTTAAAATTTTCGACATGCGCCTGTATATTTGGGATAACGCGAAAGGTCACACCAACCTCATTCTCAAATTGTAACGGTGTTTGCTCATAGGTAACTTCGGACTTGTAAAAGCCCCGTTCACGCATATAATCGAGTATCTGATCGGCGTTATTACGAAGTATTTGCTCCGTTATTGCGGTCCCGGGCGTCAGCAGATTGAGTTTAAAAAGCAGGTCTTGTTCTGTTACAGGGTCGCCCGTGGTTTTGCCAACAACTATAGATACCTTTTGGACCTGTGTTTTCCGTGTTATCTGGTAACGCAGATCGACATTGCCCGCCGGATCCAGTTCTGCCGAAACCGTGACCATCGCTACGGTCTTAATTTTGCTATAGAGTGCTTCGATCGAGTCGCGCACCCTAGGAGTTGAATATGTTTTGCCTAATGCTTCAAGAGCTATTGATCGGTAAATTTTAGCCTCGGACGTTTCCAGTTCAGGCCCGCCAAAGGTGATCGTGATCTTTCCGATAGGACGGTCATCATATTTCTTTTGGGAGAACGACGAGACCGTAAATATCATCAGCGATATAGCGCAGATGACCAATGCACCTAAATGTTGCCGACAGGACGTCATTCTGTAATGGCCATTGATCCTATACATTGATCGGGACACTTGACTTACAGGCCGGTCAGAAACGCTTTCTAAAGCGCACTTCGAAGCTGAAATTGTCGCGATTGCGAGTAACATTGCTAAGACTCTTATGTTCGTACTGAGCGACTAGAGAAAGCTTGTTAGAGACGCGGTATTCGAGTGCCAGAACCTGGTTCTGGTCCTGCGACAGGTTGGTCGAATATGTCACTCTGAGATTATTATTGATCTGCCGCCCTACAGTAAGTCTTGCCGACGTATTGAGCTGACGGCCGGATATGATCGGGTCGATCTCAAAAACATTCAGTCCGAACAGTTTATCGGTGGCCTTGCGTACAGGATTATTGACGATCGTATCCGTCAGTATCTCGGCCGCGGTATTTATTCCAGTCTGGGCAAACGTGGGAATGCCGCCTGCGGTATTGGTCACGCTCCCCGTCGTGATGAGCGACACAATATCGGCTTGTGGCAGTGCAGGGCTCGACCTAACTGTTGCCGTTAACAACTCTGAATCACGCAATGGCCCAGACAAATTCACAAAGACCTGGTAACCGCCTATTTCAGATTCAGCCTGAAGATTTATCACAGGTTCGATCGAAGTATCGGGCGGAAATTCCAGCACGCCGCGTTGCACCTCATATCGGTCCTTGCGAAAAAGGATAGTTCCGCTATTCGCAATGATACGGCCGGATAGACGCGGGTTATCCGCATCACCGGTCAGTTCGAGAGAAACAGAAGCTGTTAGGTCGGCTATGTTGTTGTGGACGACCAAAGCATCACGGCCTTCGATAATTAGGTCATAGCGCGGAGCGGTGAATGAGCTGCCGCCCTTTGATAGCACCTGATCTCGACGGTTACCCACCAGGTCAGCAAGATCGATATCTTTTGAGAAAACACTGCGTCTGGCAAACACTCGACCGGCAATGGTCACCTGCATATTTTCATTTTTTGATCGACGAAGGCCAGATATTTCGAGCCTGGCGTCACCAGTAGTGATGAAATCCTGCGGGATCGGAACGGTCACGTTATTGCCATTGACCGAAAATCGAAACGCCTGTAATGCCAGACCGTCAATTAAGCCGCCACCCGATGCAGTAAACTTGCCACCGCCAAGATAACCGCTGGCTTCCTCGATCTCCACCTGATTAGAGGTGAATACTAAATGAGTATTTACATGTTCGAAGGTCAATCTATCCGAACCTATGAAGGTCGAGACAGAGCCATTTTCGATCGACGCTGTGCCCGATAACTTTGATTCAGCATTGAGCCCTGTAAGCCTGACGAATGTGTCCGCAAATCCCGAGAAGAAAGTATCTTTTGTCGCCAGATTCAGCAGGTTAAGATTGACACGCCCATCTATAGCAAGATCGTTAACCGCATCTGCTGAAATGGCTTTGGTGCCGCTAATTTTCATATTCGAACCACCGCCTGAAAATCTAGCCTGCTCGAAAGTTACCTCCCGCGTATTAAATCGGATAAATACAGGCTCGGCAGCAGCCAGAGGTGTGTCTTGTATCTGCAGGGCAAGCTGAGAAAATTTAGCTGTTCCGCTCAGGTTCGAGGCTGAATAGATGCGAACTCCTTTGCTGTCCAATTGAGAGAGGTCACCGCCAAATTCGATGTGCCCGGTTCCGGTTCCAGTCACCGGAAAACCCTTAAGTTTAGGAATAAATACGAGAAACGGGGCAATAGGGCTCTGATCAAAATCTGTTGCCACCATGAATGGTAAATTGTCATCGGCAAAGTTCAGCGTTGCAGTTACAAGCTGCGGATGCCCGTCAAAGCTGGCGGTCAGATCGGCGAACAAGGTCTGATCGGCCGTATGGCCTTTAAAAGCTACTTCACCGAATGGACTATCATCTACCAACACATTGCGCGCAGTTCCGTTGAAATTGACAAGGTAAGTAGCGGTCTTGTTATATTCACCTCTTGCCTTGGCAATAACATCTACATTGCCTGTGATCGCCGGAATGCCGTCACTTTTTGGCAGGAATGAAAGAGCGAGCGGTGCGGGGACATTCGTCCCACTGATATCCAGATCGAAACCGGTCGAGGCACGGTCGTAATTTCCTTTTGCAGATAAAACGCCAGTTCCGACATGTATCTCGATCTGTCGAAGCTCAACACGCGTACCGTTAAAAACAGCTTTGGCGATCAGGTTATCATAAGCCTGACCCGCAACAACACCCCTCGCCGCGCGAAGGTCAATTTCACCCTGCGACCTGTTTGGCAGACCGCTTATATCCACCGTGCCCGATGTCTGGCCGTCGAGATCGCGGATCCGCTCGGGGATCTCGATGGGCAATGCAGCTAGGAGGTTTCCTGCGTTGATGTTGGTTAGCGTCGCTTTTACGGTAATGTTATTGGCTCCGATGCTGGGAACGCTTACGTTGAAAAGCGCATTGCCTCCGCTGCTCTCCGTCAGTTTGCCATTTCGCAGCTCAAAACTGGCTGGGGACCTGTCGATCTCGGTAACGACACTGCCCAACTGTCGGCCACGCATAATGATCGAATCAAGTGTGGTTTTACCAACTATCACGGGATCGGCCATATTGCCTGTCAGCGTGCCGTCAAATGTAAGATTGCCGGCAAATCGCATCTGCATATCATCGAGCTGGCTGTCGAACCCATTGGAAAGATCCAATACGCGTATTATCCGGTCCACTTCGGACGCATCGGTCGAGCGCACTGTAAGAGCGAGGTTAGAATTATTATTTTTCAGGTCGAAACGCCCCGTTGCATCAAGCTCGCTCATAGCAGAGTTGAGCTTTCCCTGCTCGATGTTAAATAGACCGTTTGCCGCGTTTAATTTGACCTTGCCGGTCACTGGTATCATGTCTGTCGGGCCTTTGCCTGCATTAGCTGTGATGTCGCCATTGATAGAGCCGCTCGCTGTGCGAAAGTCGGTACCGGCAAAGCTAAGATCGACGGTCCCAGTTGTTTGCCCGTCGATCGGCATAACGCGCCCCCCCATCAGGGCGATACGCCGGGCAACATCCAGGTTTGCAAAATTTCCCGTTATGCTCGATTGGGCCCGGTCGTTGAGAGCTATCACAGCTCTGCCTTTGACATTTCCTTCCATTACTCCAGCGTTCAGATCATTAAGGGCTGCGCGGTCGTTATTTACATCGATCTTCGCGGTTGCCGTCCCGATAGAGACGCTCCCGAGTATGCCGCCGCCTAAACTCATATCTGCCGTCACTCTGTAACGGCCCGATGGCTCAAGCACGTAAATGGGAGTGGCGAATTTCACATCCTTTAGCGTTCCGCCGTCAGGGATAGCTTTCGTTTTTGCGATAGCGATATCGCCAGCATCAATATCCTGCGATCTGGCCTCTATGGTACCCTGCCGTATGGTCAACCTAACTCCAGCTATATTCAGACTGCCCAGGGTCACCGCGCCGGCCTCGATCCTCGCAACGCGAAGCTTATCGGAATACACTACCAATCCGCCCGGGCCGTCCATTAGATCTACGCTTGGTATATCTAGGCCCACGATCCTGGTAGCGTCGCGTTCGAGCGTGTCCGCCCGCAGATTTTTTGCAGCGATTGTCGCCGAACCAGGCGCACCTGCATATTTGAACTGATCGGTCGACAGATTTTTGATCTTTGCTTTAGCGATACCCGCGGTCTGAGAATTGAGATGCTCGATGTCAACATCAGTATGACCGTGGCGATGCCGTACGCTGACGTTTTTACCGCTGAGGCCCTGTAAGCTGTAATCCTTAGCGGAGAACGATGAGGCGCGGGCCGATGGAGCTGAGATTGTCGTCAAACCTGAGCCAACGGCCAGCCGCAGATCGCTCGCGGCCAAGCCCTCAAATTCCGTATCGCCTATAGCAAATCTCTGCGCCCGGCCATCCGCAGATGTCATCCTGAATTCACGGTCGCGATACTCGGCAGATGCGTCCGACAGGTATAGCCCGCCGAGCGATAATGAAGGCGAATTTGCAGCAGCGGCCTCTAATTCGCCGAACCAGCGAAGATCAGTTCCCGTTCCGCGTATATTGCCTATGAGTTTTAGAAGATCGACCCGAAATACATCGTAGGTTAACATCTGGGCGACCGCCCGGCCATTTGCCTCGTAGCTCGAATTGGTCCCGTTTACTGTGGCATTTACATTCAACGCCTTCAGATAAACACCGGCAGCACGCAGCCCTTCGGCATCGGCGTCACCCTCGATGCGTTAGTTTTCCCCTTTGCCTTTGACCCTGCCCTTGAAATTGCCAACGCCGATCAATTTTGTTCCTATCGGGAAGATGCTCGACGCCTGTGTAAGGTCAATTGATGATCGTATATCAAGGTCGTATCTTGGAGCCGACCAATCAGTGAGAGTGCCGCTCATCGTCGATTCGCCGATCGGCGACCTGAGTTCGAAATTGGCTATCTCGGCACCGTTGTGGTCGGCTATGCCATTTGCCCTGATGCCGATCTTGTCGATCTTTCGGTTATCGTATGCAAAGTTGGAGTCGCTGGCCGTTAGGTCAAATTTATATCGCTTTTGTTCGTCAGGGACCTGGAAATTCTCTGGCGAGAGCGAAAATATGACATTAGCTGCATTCCCCGATATCTTTCGCGAAATGTCGCCGAAATGGACCTCGCTGTTTTGCAGTCTCAGGACAGTCGACTGGTATTTAAAATTGACTGCCCCTCTCCCCTCGTTCTCGACCAGCTTCACATTTGAGAAATTTGACCGGCCATTCTCGTCAAACGTGACCCATACTTCGGCACCATTTATATCCGTCTTGTCGATGCTGATATCGCGGCTAAGCTGCATCGAAAAAACATCGGGAACCGTCATGGCGAGGTCCGCCTGGCGTATAAAGAAAAGGCGTTCGCCCGTGGTGCGGTCGTTGAACGATGCGTTACGTAAATGAAGCTCCAGCGGATTTACCGTTACGCGGAACGACTCGGCATCGAAGCTGATGCCCATCTCCGCCATTCGTTGAGAGAATTTGTTGCGAAAATAGCTGTCGAATGATCCAGTGCGGTAAAGGACGACGCTGACCAGAGAAATGACCAGCAGAGAGACAGCGACCACGGCCATTGCGACAAGCAGATTACGTCCGTGATACCGGCTGCGGGTGCCAGGCGATCGCTCGTCGCCGTCGTTTTGATCATCGATCTCTTTGCTTGGCATAATTTGGAACCGGCTTACAAATTGACCGTTTCTACGATCTCGAGCTCAAATGCATCCAGGGCGCTGACCCGCGGCGGGTGATTTGTCAGCAACCGTATTTTCTTGACGCCGAGGTCTTTCAGGATCTGTGCGCCGATCCCGTGGTCATGGACATTACCATAGCCGGTTTCGATCTTGGCTGCCTGAAAATCGATCCCCTTTTCCTGCATCAGCGCATATGTCCTGAGCTGGTTTACCAGATCGAGATTATTCTCTCGCTGGCGTAAATAAAGTATGACGCCATACCCTGCCTCAGCAATTTTTTTGAGCGAGATCAGAACGGCACTCGACGCCTCGCCCAGGCCGACACCGAACATCGCAAAGGTCACATTCTCGGTTTGGACGCGCACCATTACCGGATCGGTTGTCCCCGAAACATCGCCCGCGACCAGCGCGACGTGCGTTTCTCCATTGACGACGTTCTCGTAGATGATCGAGCGAAATTTGCCGTATTGCGTCGGCAGGTCACACTCGACAACGCGCCGCACCAGCATCTCTTTCTGGATCCGGTAACGCACCAGATCGGCGACCGATACTATCCTAAGGACGTGGCGCTCGGCAAATATCTCGAGCTCGGGCAGGCGGGACATCGTGCCGTCGTCGTTCATTATCTCGCAGATGACGGCAGCGGGCGTAAGGCCGGCGATCCTGGCGAGATCGACGCTGGCCTCGGTCTGGCCGACGCGGACCAGGACGCCGCCGTTCTTGGCCCTCAATGGGAATACATGCCCGGGCCGTGCCAGGTCGGACGCACGAGATGCCGGATCGACCGCAGTCAGTATGGTTCTTGCCCGGTCGGCAGCCGAGATGCCGGTCGTTACGCCCTCACGCGCCTCTATCGAGGTAGTGAACGCGGTGCCGAGGTGCGAAGTGTTTTCAGTTGTTTGCGGAAAAAGCTGCAGCTCGTCACAGCGTTCCTCGGTCAGAGGCAAACAGATCAAACCGCGTCCGTGAACCGCCATAAAATTGATGATCTCTGGCGTGACCTTTTCGGCAGCGCAGACCAGGTCGCCCTCGTTCTCACGGTCCTCGTCATCGACCACAATGACAATTTTACCGTCACGGATGTCGCTGATGGCTTCTTCTATGGTTGAAAGTGGCATCTTGTTTCGGCCATTTCTGTGCCTTATACAATGTAAATTCTAGCGAATAGAAACGATATAAGCGAGCAAGATAAATATCAGTAGCAGACTGATCGGCTTACATGGCAAAGTTGTTGAGTGAGTTGAAAAGTATTCTTCGTAATCCGACCGTATAGTTAGTCGTTTAGATCGAGGCTGCGGAGGTATTCGCGAAAATCGGTGCCGAGGTCTCCACGTTTTAATGCAAATTCGACCGTTGCTTTGAGAAAACCAAGCTTGTCGCCGGCATCGTGCCGCTTGCCGTCGAGCTTTAAAGCATAGAAAGGCCGCTTTTTCAACAATATACGCATCGCGTCGGTGATCTGTATCTCGCCGCCCGTACCGGGTGTGGTGTGTTCGATTGCGTCAAAAATGTCGGGCGTGAAAATGTAGCGGCCGATTATGGCCAGGTCCGACGGCGCGTCTGCAAACGTGGGTTTTTCGACCATGTCCCGGATCATATAAACACTCGGCTCTACTTCCTCTGCATCGATCACGCCAAAGCGTGAGATCGCCTCGCCGGCAACCTGCATCGTCGCTATGACAGGGGCGTCATATTTCTCGAATACTTCGATCATCTGACGCAGCGCCGGCCGATCGCTGTCCATGATGTCATCGGCCAGCAGCACGGCAAAAGGCTCGCTCCCCGCAAAATCCTTTGCCTGATAGATCGCATGGCCCAATCCCAACGCCTGTTTTTGCCTCGTATAGCTGATCTGGGCTATATCCGAAACAGCACGAACCTTGGCGAACATGGCGTCTTTGCCGCGCTCCTTCAAAACCTGTTCCAATTCGAACGATATGTCAAAGTGATTCTCGATCGCGCTTTTGTCTCGGCCGGTGATGATCAGTATGGATTCGATGCCGCTCGCCACCGCCTCTTCGACCGCGTATTGGATCAACGGCTTATCGACGAGCGGCAGCATCTCCTTTGGCGATGCCTTTGTCGCCGGCAGAAATCTGGTCCCGAGTCCGGCGGCTGGGAAAACGGCCTTGCGAATTTTATTTGTCATACCAAGTTTGCTAAATTCGTTAAGTTCTAACAGAGAAGAACAATCTGTAGATTTTAGGCTAAACCGGGAAGAAACGCGAGTGTGAACGAGCGTGCATTCATGTGATAACATTGTAGTCACATAATAGAAACAGCAGAGATGTTAGACCTCAATTTAGTAAGAAAAGATCTCGAAGCGGTCCGCAGAGCTCTCGCCAGCCGCTATTTTCCTGTCGAGGCTCTCGACAAATTTGCCGAGATGGACGCGACGCGTCGTCGCATCATAGGTGAGGCCGACGCGATCAACCAAGCCCGCAATGAGGCGAGCCAGGAAATCGGAGCTTTGATGAAGGCCGGCAAACAGGCAGAGGCCGACGCAAAGAAAGCAGAGGTCGCCGGATTAAAGGAAAAACAGGCCGATCTCGAACAACAGCGTGACGAATCGGACGAGGCCATGCGCGAACTACTCTCAGGGCTGCCTAATATACCTGCATCGGATGTTCCCATCGGAGCAGACGAGATGGCGAATAAAGAGATACGTCGCTGGGGCGAGCCCCGGGAGTTCGATTTCGAGATCAGGGACCATGTCGACCTCGGCGAAGCGCTTGGCATTGTCGATATTGCCCGGGCTGCCAAGATAGCTGGTTCGCGTTTTGCCATACTGAATGGCGCCGGAGCACGGCTGAGCCGGGCGCTGGCCGATTTTATGCTCGATGTCCATACGACCAAGCATGGATATACTGAAACTCTGCCGCCGTTCATGGTGAACCGCACGGCCCTCTTCGGCACGGGCCAATTGCCAAAATTTGATGAGGACCTGTTTCATATCAAAGACGAGCGTAGGTTCGCCCTGATCCCGACGTCTGAGGTGCCCGTTACCAACTATTATGGCGGCGAGATCCTCGACGCGACCGATCTGCCAAAGCATTTTACTGCCTACACACCATGCTTTCGCAGCGAGGCGGGCAGTTACGGCAAGGACACTCGCGGGCTAATCCGCCAGCACCAGTTCGAAAAGGTCGAGCTTGTAAAACTATGTCTGCCGGAAAACTCGGAGGCCGAGCACGAAGCTCTGACGGTCGACGCAGAGCGCATCCTCCAGCTTCTGGGATTGCCCTATCGCACCGTTGTGCTTTCGACCGGTGACATGGGCTTCGCCGCGCAAAAGACATACGACATCGAGGTGTGGCTGCCATCACAGCATACCTACCGCGAGATATCGAGTTGCTCTAACTGCGGCGATTTTCAGGCGCGGCGGATGAACACTCGGTTTCGACGCTCGGGCGGCGCCAAGCCGGAGTATATCCATACCCTCAACGGCAGCGGCTTGGCCGTCGGCCGGACGTGGATCGCCATCCTTGAGAACTATCAACGGTCCGACGGGTCAATAGTCATTCCTGAGGTCCTCCGACCGTATATGAACGGCCTGGAAAAGATCGGTTGACGAAACCCCAAAATGTAATTACGATGTAATTATGAAAACGCAGATCATCCAGATCGGCAACTCCCAAGGCATACGCATACCCAAGGTTTTACTTGAGGAAAGCCGTATCACAGGCGAAGTCGAACTCGAACTCCACTCGGAGGGCATCCTCATCCGCAAAACACTAAAGCCGCGTGCCGGCTGGGATGATGCATTCAAGCTAATGGCCGAAAATGAGGATGACGAACTAGTGGATCAAAGCAACGTTACGGCATTCGATAAAAAGGAATGGCAATGGTAGCCCGGTTTGATGTTTATCTCGTCAATCTCGACGAGCAGGCGTCGAAAGACGCCAAGAATACGCGTCCCTGTGTAGTGGTCTCCCCCGACGAGATGAACCGAAACGTCGCCAACGTGATAATAGCCCCGCTTTCGTCGGCCGGGTCGAAATACCCAACCCGAATATCCGTGAATTTCCTTAACGCAGAACGGACTATCGTGCTTGACCAGATCAGGACAGTGGACATCGAGCGGTTGGTAAAAAAGATCGGAGAGATCGACAAACCTGCGCAAAAGGCGACGATCGAGCGGCTGCAGGAACTCTTTGCTGAATAGACCGAAACGGATAATCTCAGGAGGCCAGACCGGCGTCGATCGGGGCGCGCTCGACATAGCGGTCGAACTCGGCATTCCCTACGCCGGGGGGGTTCCGGAAGGGCGCTGGGCCGAGGACGGTCCCATACCTGATATTTATCGAGGAATGGTCGAGACCGATTCACCTGACCCTGCCACACGAACCTTGCTGAATGTCGAACATTCGGACGCAACACTTATCTTTTCTCATGGAAAACTCAGCGGTGGAAGTGCCCTGACTGCCAGAACAACCCGCTATTTACACAAGCCGCTGCTGCATATTGACCTCGACCGAAATGACGACCCAGCAGCGATCGAGAAAATATCCTTGTGGCTGAGGACCATCGACATCGAAGTGCTCAATGTTGCCGGTCCGCGGGCGTCGGGCGATCCTGTTATCTACGAAGACGTAAAACGGATCCTGGCGAATGTGTTAGATAAGACCGACCAATCAAACATGCGTTGATTTGGCCTCGTTCCAAAGCATGTCCATTTCTTCGAGACTGGCGTCATCAACTGAAATACCTCGCTTCCGCAATTCGCCTTCTATAAATTTGAACCTGCGGCGGAATTTGCGGTTTGTTTTCTTTAACGCCGTTTCTGGCTCTACATCTAAATGCCGGGCTAAATTCATCACGGCAAAAAGCAGGTCGCCGATCTCATCAGCAACACGTTCATGATCGGCCGATGACATTTCTATTTTTAACTCACCGATCTCTTCGTCGATCTTGGCGAAGATCTGCTCAGTATTCGCCCAGTCGAAACCAGTTTTAGCTGCCTTTTTCGTGAGCTTCGTCCCTTCTAGTAGCGCCGGGAAGTGAACCGGCACTTCGTCGAGAATTGATTCGTGGTTCTTTTCAGCCTTGCCGGATACCTTTCGTTCATCGGCCTTGATCTTGTCCCAATTATCGAGCACGTCCTGTGCTCGGGCGAGCTTTTTATCGCCGAATACATGCGGGTGCCGTAGCAATAGCTTTTGCGTGACGCCTTCGACAACCTCATCGATGGTAAAATCACCGCGCTCGGCACCGATCGTCGAGTGAAAGACAACTTGCAGTAGCAGATCGCCCAACTCTTCACGTAGGTTCGCCGTGTCTCCGGTCTCGTCGGCCTCTTGAATGGCATCGAAAGTCTCGTACGATTCTTCGAGCAGATACTGAGCCAGCGAAGCGTAGGTTTGTTCGTGATCCCACGGGCAGCCGCCTGGGGCACGCAGCCGCTGCATAACCGCGACGAGTTCGTCAAATGATCTAGACATGGCCTAGATTTTGAATTCTTTTTCGGCAAAATGCTACTATCGAAACAATTATTGAATTTATGATCGGCAAAGAAGAAAACGAGGAAGAAGTAAATTTCAAGGTCGCGGACAGGCGAAAATTCAATCCGGACGGCTCGGTAAAAGAGGGAGTTACGCTCGATGCGGCTCCTGAGCCGGCCAAGAGCACGCAGCAAGGTGCCCCTAAATCGGAGCCAGCCGACGAACAACCTGATACATCGGATATAGACCTCAGCCAGATAACTCTCGACGAGGAAACGCCGGATACCGACGATGATATCCCTGGCGCTGACGACCCGGCGAGCTTTGTCAATTTTCTATCGACGCTCGCGACGAATGCCGCCGCCGCTCTCGGTGCCGTGCCGCATCCTGCAACGGGTAAACGCACGCTCGACCTCGACACTGGGAAATACTGGCTCGACGTTCTCGGCATGATCCGGGACAAAACCGCCGGCAACCTGCACCCAAAAGAAAGCCATCTGCTCGAAGGCCTGCTCGCCGATCTTCGTATGCAATATGTACAGCTCGTCCGAGCGACCGAGGAAAAACTCAAGGCCCAGGCCGCCGCAAAATTCTCGGGCGACGAGATCTTGGGCAAGAAATAGCCACAAAGAGCAAAGAGCTCTCCGAGAATTATTGTTTTTAACTCGGTGTTCTCGGTGAACTCTGTGGCTAATTTGTTATGAAACTTACCTTTCTTGGAACTGGTACATCGACAGGCGTTCCTTCGATCGGCTGCGACTGCGAAACCTGCCGTTCAGACGACCCTAAAGACAAGCGGCTGAGGGTTTCCGTGCTGATCGAGCATCGGGACAAAAAGCTCCTTGTTGACACATCGATCGACTTTCGCCAACAGGCTCTTAGAGCCGGGATCAGCCATCTCGACGTTGTTTTGATCACGCATTGTCATGTCGATCATGTTTTCGGGCTGGACGACATCCGCCCGCTTAATTTTCGCTATGGCGCTATGGGCGTCTATGCGAACGAAGTTGCTTGGACCGACCTCAAACGGATTTTCAAATACATTTTCGAGCCTACTCATTTCGGCGGCGGCCTTCCGCAGTTGATACCGCACACGGTCGGGCATAATTCACCGTTCTGCATCGGCGACGATCTCGTTGTCACACCGCTCGAGGTCATCCACGGCCAACTTCCGGTCCTAGCCTACCGCTTTAACGATTTTGCCTACGCCACCGATCTCAAGGTCATCCCACCCGATTCTATGGACGGCCTTCGTGATCTTGACGTGCTGGTTCTCGACTGCGTCCGCATCAAACCGCATTCGACGCACCTCTGCCTCGAAGAAGCGCTTGCGATAATCGACGACCTCAAGCCAGGCCGTGCATTCCTCACGCATCTCAACCATGACATCCTCCACGAACGCGACTCAAAACTACTGCCCGATAACGTCAAACTAGCTTATGACGAACTCGTTATTGAGGAAAATTGATAACATCTCACCCCCGTTTTCCTGCTAAATTATTGGCTCTGAATATGTTACCGGAGTGTTGCGCGTTATTTAACGTCAAACGTGAGGCCGCGCGCGCTAATTATTGAAATGATTGTGTTTAGAAGAAAGTTTCAAAACCACTACATTTAGTGTTGACAAAGTGGTTTGACTACAATATATTCTATAACACTGCGGCGCAGCTTTTGGCGTTTTTTAGGCAAAAACCCGCCTGCAAATACACAAAAACAGCGGTTAGGAAACCGGCCTCGTCTGAGGATCTCAGACTTGGCATGAGGGACCTTCTCTCCCTTTTTGACACGATCAACCCTTGAATATGGACACTTTTATAGGACAGACGGCAACAGCAGCGGCCAGACAAATGGACGATTCGGTGCAGAGCGGGATGCAGGTCCATAAGCGTAACGGATCGCTCGAACCGGTCGATATCAACAAGATCGTTCGTGCCATTTCACGCTGCACGGCAAATCTGCTTTCCGTCGATGTGATGCGGATCGCTACCAAGACGATCAGCGGCCTGTATGACGGCGCCACGACCAAAGAGCTCGACAAGCTTTCGATCCAGACTGCGGCGAGCCTGATCTTTGAGGAACCAGAATATTCGCGCGTCGCCGCGCGGCTGCTTAACCAATACATCGAAAAAGAGGTCCGCAATCAGGAGATACATTCGTTTTCGCAGTCGATAGCCTTCGGCGTCAAAGAGGGGCTGATCGGCGAGCGTGTAGCTCAATTCGTCGTCGAAAACAGCCGCAAGCTTAATGATGCTATCGACCAGACCCGAAACGACCTGTTCGAATTTTTTGGCCTGCGGACTCTGTATGACAGATACCTGTTAAAAAATCCCGAGACGCGCGATGTGATCGAAACACCGCAATTTTTCTGGATGCGCGTCGCCTGCGGACTGGCGACGAGCCCCTACGAGGCGATCGATCTTTATCGGCTCTTTTCGTCTTTGGAATATGTGCCATCGACGCCAACGCTCTTCAACTCGGGCACCAGGTACGAGCAACTTTCTTCGTGCTTTCTGCTCGACAGCCCGCAGGACAGCCTCGACAGCATTTACCGCAAATATTCCGATGTCGCCATGCTTTCCAAGTTTTCCGGCGGCATCGGAATAGCCTATCATCGCGTCAGGTCTCAGGGATCTCTGATCCGAGGCACGAATGGCCACTCAAACGGTATCGTGCCCTGGCTTAAGACACTCGATTCGTCAGTTGCGGCGGTAAATCAGGGCGGCAAACGAAAAGGAGCCTGTTGCGTGTATCTCGAGACGTGGCACGCCGACATCGAGGATTTTCTTGAGCTTCGTGACAATACCGGTGACGAAGCACGACGTACACACAACCTGAATCTGGCGAACTGGATACCCGACCTGTTTATGAAGCGCGTCCAGGCTGATGGCCAGTGGTCGCTGTTTGACCCTAAAGCTGTCCCGCATTTTCCAGACCTTTATGGTGAAGAGTTTGAGGCCGCTTATTTGAAAGCGGAAAACGACGGCCTCTTTATGCGGCAGGTAATGGCGCGTGACCTCTATGCCAAGATGATGCGGACGATGGCCCAGACCGGCAACGGCTGGATGACGTTCAAGGATGCCGCTAACCGCAAATCGAACCAAACCGCGAGGGCTGAGAACGTTGTGCATCTCTCAAATCTCTGCACCGAGATCATCGAGGTCACTAGTGAGAACGAGACCGCCGTTTGCAATCTCGGCTCGATCAACGCTGCTCGTTATGTAAAAGACGGCGAGTTTGATTTTGAGAAGCTGTACCGAAATGTGCGGCTCGCCGTCCGCCAACTCGACAAGGTCATCGACCTTAATTATTACGCCATACCAAGCACGTCGGATTCGAACAACCGCTGGCGCAATATCGGCCTCGGGCTGATGGGCCTTCAGGACGTTTTTTTCCAGATGCGGCTGGCTTTCGACTCGGACGAGGCTCGCAAAATTTCGGCCCGCATACAGAAAGAGATCTATTTTGCTGCGCTCGATGCGTCGAGTGATCTTGCTGTGGAGCTAGGGCCGCACCCGGCGTTCTTAGAGACCCGCGCAGCGCATGGCGATCTGCAGTTCGACCTGTGGGGTGTGACGCCCGACGATATGGCTCGCTGGGACGCCCTTCGGGAAAAGATCAAGGCGACCGGATTACGCAACAGCCTGATGATCGCTATCGCGCCGACCGCGACGATCGCTTCCATCGCCGGATGCTACGAGTGCATAGAGCCGCAGGTGTCAAACCTGTTCAAACGCGAGACACTGAGCGGCGATTTTGTCCAGGTCAACAAATACCTGGTGCAGGAGCTGAAAAACGCCGGTCTCTGGATCGACGAAATTCGAAACAAGATCAAGTTGGCCGAGGGCTCGGTGCAAGACATTTCAGAATTTTCTGACGAATTGAAAGCCATCTACCGCACTTCATGGGAGATACCGATGCGGTCGCTGATCGATATGGCCGCTGACCGTGGGGCCTATATCGATCAGTCGGCCTCGCTCAATTTGTTCATGGAAAGCCCAAATATCGGCAAGCTCTCGTCGATGTATATGTATGCGTGGCAAAAGGGGCTGAAAACGACGTATTACCTGCGTTCGCGGCCGGCTACACGGATCGCACAGGTCAGCGCTGAATACAAGGCTGTGGAGATCGCCGACGCAGTGCCGAAAAAGACATACACTGACGAAGAGGCTCTCGTGTGCTCGCTAGAGAATCCAGAAGCATGTGAAGCATGCCAATAGAGAAGCTATGTTATTAGACCCGGGATTTAATTTGACGTTGCGCCCGATGCGTTATCCGGACTTTTACGAGATGTACCGGAACGCCATCAAGAACACATGGACCGTCGAGGAGGTCGATTTTGCGACCGATGTGATGGACCTCAAGAACAAGATGTCACCGAGCGAGCGGCATCTGATCAACCGGCTGGTGGCGTTCTTTGCGACCGGCGATTCGATCGTGGCGAACAACCTCGTGCTCAATCTATACAAGCACATCAATGCCCCCGAGGCCCGCATGTACCTCTCGCGGCAGCTTTACGAGGAAGCTTTGCATGTGCAGTTTTATCTCACCCTGCTCGACACCTACATCCCTGACCACAACGAGCGGGCGGCGGCATTCGCGGCGGTCGAGAACATCCCGTCGATCAGGAAAAAGGCCGATTTTTGCATGAAATGGATCGATTCGATTGATGAACTGGACTCGCTGCGCTCGCCCGCTGACCGCAAACGCTTTTTGCTCAACCTGATCTGCTTTGCGGCGTGCATCGAGGGGCTGTTCTTTTTTGCCGCATTCGCCTACGTCTATTTCCTGCGCTCAAAGGGTTTGCTTCACGGCCTGGCGGCGGGAACGAATTGGGTGTTTCGCGACGAATCGGCCCATATGAGCTTTGCTTTTGCCGTGGTCAACAAAGTGCGCCGTGAAGAGCCCGACCTGTTTGACGAGGCACTGACCGTCGATATTGTCACGATGATCGATGAGGCTGTAAATTGCGAGATGCAGTTTGCCGATGACATCCTATCTTTAGGTGTGGCCGGGCTGTCAGTCGCGGATATGCGGCAGTATCTCGAATTCGTTGCCGATCAGCGGCTGATGATGCTCGGCCTTCGGAAAGTTTACGGCGCCAAGAACCCTTTCTCGTTCATGGACCTCCAGGACGTACAGGAACTCGCCAATTTTTTCGAACGCCGTGTTTCAGCCTATCAGGTCGGGGTAGGCGGCGAGGGTATTTTCGCAAAAGATTTTT
>JACXTT010006037.1_pt1 | contig 17399 bp, 20 predicted proteins | sample 9270951 | NCBI WGS metagenome assembly JACXTT01 (sample SAMN15532306, study PRJNA645909) | rock metagenome | isolation source: weathered quartz diorite | place: Puerto Rico | collected 2017-06-21 | reverse complement strand
CGCATCTGCTCAAAACGGACCGCTGCGTCGCGGCCGCGCTTCTCGCCAGCGTCGGTAACTACGGAAAAGTGTGGGGAATGGATTTCCACCCATTGAGCTTCGCCGGCAAAAGCCGGAAGTGTGGCGCCAAAGCAGAGCAGCAGGAGACTCAGTAACCAGACGCGGGAATTCATAGACACCTACGGCGAGCCATCGTAGCACTATTGTGCGTCGATTCCGGCTGTCGAGTAAGGTGCCTAACGGACAGTAACCTGGAGGTAAATAGAGAGGCGAGGGTGCGTCAGTCGTCCTTTGACGGTCGCGTAAGTAGTGCGCGGTCGCAGCAACAGTTTCGGAGGCTAGCATACTTACTGCTCAAACCATTCTGAGCAGCGATGCGCGCGCAACGACTCTTGAGCACTACCTCCTGTATCCAGGGACTTCCGGGCCCAGCTTTAATGTCGCCCAGTTTGAAAGCTCTGCTGGCATTCTTTGGCACTGGACAGCAAGTGGGCGAACTGGGGGGTATGGCGCAGCTTCACCAGCGCGGGATCGGCCTGCAAGGCGGCGTAGGCGCAATAGTGCCCTTCGATGGCGCTCCTAAGAAGACGGAGAGCAATCTCGTCCTGGCCGCACATAGCCAGGGTGGTTGCCTCGAAATACCTGGCTTCCGGGTCGGGGCTCGACAGTGCATTGGTTTCTTGCTGGCGGGCAATTCTGTCCAGTTCCGGCTTCCCGGGATCGAGACACGCGTCCAGAAACTTGCGATCAGGATCATCGAGTGACACTCTCTTCACGCTCTCCCTGGCTTCCTGCACCTTGCCTTCACGCAAGAGAATGATGGGGGTCGCGCCCGTGGCCCATTGCGAACCCGCGTCCAGGTGGACAAAATCCATGGCTCTCTCGGTCTTGCCGAGTGTCGCAAAGGCCCATGCGCAGGAGCGGAAACCGTAATCGCCGGGATCCAACGCGAGGGCGGTCTCGCACTGACGTGTGGATTCCTCCAGCATGCCCGTATAGCGGAGAACATAGCTCAGCGCGAAATGGGCCTGGGCATTCTCCGCCTGCCGTTTGACCAAAGCATCTGCGTCGCTCAAGGACTTGGACAACTCGCCTCTTTCTGTATGGTTGACAATCAACCCGAGTACCGCGCTGATGAGGTTCGGATCGAGAGACACGGCGCGCTCAAAGGCCGCGTTGGAGCGTTGGAACATCGCTTCGCCGCCGCTCGAGTAGGTCGCGTCGTAGTAGTAACGATTGCCCAGGGCCGACCACGCGGGCGCGTAGCTCGGATCCATGCCCACCGAGCGTTCCAGCATGGCGATAGCCTCTTTATTGGGAGCAGCATCATGCGGTACGGAGATGCTCCGCAAGTACAGGTCGTAGGCTTCCTCGTTTTTGGGACGAGTACCGCTTTCCCCGGAACTGGTCACGCCCAGTGCCGGCACTAGACCCTGCCGGACTTGGGTCGTGATCTGGCTGCGCATCGCGATCATGTCCAAAGCCGCGACATTCAGCGTGTCCCGCCAAACCGTGCGGTTGTTATCCACATCTACGGCTTCCAGGGTGAGCTGCAACTGGTCGCCTTCCTTCAGGTAGTGGCCGGTTACGATGTCGGTCACTCGCATCTCACGGCCGGCCTGCTGCAGATCCAGACTTGGGCCGCTGTACTTGCTGGTAGTGGCGAAAGGACGGATGGATAAGGAGTGCACGTAACTCAGGGCGGTGGCGACTTCGTCGGGCAAGGCCAGGCGGAGAAAGTCCGTATCCTTATCGGCGCCAAGATTTTGAAATGGAAGCACCGCCACCGTGGTCGGGTTGGCGGAGCTGACCAGGGAAGCGGAGCGGCGCCGGATCTGCCATAGCACGAGAGCAATCAGACTGACGACGACAATGGCAGCCAGCGAGGCGGCGGTCTTGAAAGCTGACCACCGGCTGGAGGAGGGCGCCTTCAGGTGGCCGGTCGCAGTTGGGGAGCTGGAGGCTTCGCTCCGAACCACACTGGCACTATCGCCGGCAGCGCTGACGGCGGCAGCTCGTCCCGACTCTGTATCGCGCCTGAGACGCAATAGCTCCGAACGCATCTCAGAGGCGTGCTGATAACGCAGCTCACGGTCCTTTTCCAGCGCTCGGCTGATGATGCGTTCCAGTTCGGGTGGAAGATCTGGATTCATGCGCAACGAAGAAACCGGCGCACGGCTGAGAATCGCTTCAAAGATGACTGCCGACGTGTCGCCCCTGAAGGGCACCATACCCGTCGCCATTTCATAAAGCACCGCTCCGAAAGAAAACAGGTCGGTACGGGCATCGAGTTCTTTCCCTCTGGCCTGCTCCGGCGACATGTAAGCCACGGTGCCCAAAGCTGCGCCCGGACTGGTCAGGTGTTGCTCGTCCACCGAGCCCGTCTGCGTGAGGGACCCAATCTGGCTCGAAGGACTGTCCGGCGTGACCTTTGCCAACCCGAAGTCCAGAATCTTGGCGTGCCCGCGCTTGGTGACGAAGATATTCGCGGGCTTGATGTCTCGGTGAACAATGCCTTGGCTATGGGCCGCGTCAAGCGCGTCGGCGACCTCGATGGCCAGAGAGAGGAGCTTCTCCAACTCCATGGGGCGGTTGCCGATCAAGTGCTTCAGCGTCACCCCTTCCAGATACTCCATGGCGATGAAGGCCTGGCCGTGCTGGTCGTCGATCTCGTAGATGGTGCAGATGTTGGGGTGGTTGAGCGCCGAGGCAGCCTTGGCCTCACGCTGGAAGCGGCTCAGAGCTTGACGATCTTGAGCGACATCATCGGGCAGGAACTTGAGGGCGACGAATCGGCCGAGCTTCACATCCTCGGCCTTGTAAACCACACCCATCCCGCCCCCGCCGAGCTTCTCCAGGATGCGGTAGTGGGAGATGGTTTGGCCGATCATCCGAGGAATGCTATGGCCGGGGGTTGTTGAAGTCAACGCCGGGGTCATAACGGCGAATGCTGAACGCGAGGCGGAAGGAGCCAAGCCTCTCCCGCTGCCATTGCCGCCCCTCGAGCCTTACGTGATGAGGCATACCGCACTCACGCGCATGGGCGCCGTTCTGCGATCCGTTCTCACCGGGCGGGTACCGGGACCTAGCTCGATCACCATCACAGGGAGGTTAGTATGTTGCCGGGAGGGGGAGTTTCTTGAATTCGCTTTCCGCCGTCAATGGTATCAGCAAGATGCAGTGTTTGCGTAACTTGAGCGTTTTCGTCGTCAAGTTAGCTCGATTCTGACCTTCTTCAGTCGATATTTCCGGTAGGAAATGGTAGGGAAAATCGCTGCGAAAACAGCACCTCATAGAACGCGATTCTGCGACGATTTGGCTGCGTGATAGGTTCGGGTCGGCTCGGGCGTTTCAGAGGCGCGGAGCAGCCTTTGTGACCACCCCCAAAAAAGGCGATTGGGGGCTACTGAGGCAGGCTAGCTCTGGTCTTCAATTCGTCAACCAACCTCTCGGCAGAGTTGATGGTCTCCTTCTCACGGTTCTTTTCCCTCCTAGCCAGCCTGCGGTGGTCGATTGTTTCCCACAAAGAATTCCTAGTCTTTGCGTCATAGATCGTCAGCACAAGTTGCGGGTCTACTATCTGGGTGCTGTGTATTTGAGTGGTTCCGTTGTAGGTGTTGTTTGTGCTCCACACGCGGGTTCCGCCGTGCTCCACATGATAAGAAATCTCAACTATCAGATCGGCATCGTCCGGGGAGCCGACAATTTCGTACTTGCCCCAGTTCTTTATTTCTGAATAGAACGTGTCGTAGGCGAGGTCGCTGCCTCCACCGTTTGTTAGGAAAACCTTTTTCGCGTTCACAACGACCGAGGGCAAGGGCGCTGGCGGAATGTCCTTTCTGCTCTTCCCGGCAACGGCGTAAACCGACATGAAAAGGAACAGAGCTACTCCGAGCTTTCGCATGTTGATTGCTCCTATTTCCGGGGGAAGCTCACGGTCGGATTGTACAGCGGAAAAGAGTATGTCCGTAATCAAAGTCGGGAAAGCAAAGCCGCCACGAGCCGATGTGAACTGGCTCAAGCGGCGGCTCCCCCTCAGACTTGTGTCTTAGACCGTAGTGCTGGTGCCCGGCAACGATGCAAATTCCTGTCGGGCTGTCTGAAATGCAGCAAATAGGCGTGGTGGCCCACCCTTTCAACGGAGGGTGCCCCGCCCTTCGCGGTTTTCGAAGGGTGGGAAGTGCGAACCCTCAAATCCAAAACCCTCGTTTCTCAAAAGGCATGGTTCTGAGGTTCTGGGAGTGCTGGCGCCGGGAAGGGGGTTGAACTTGAGCGCCGGTTTGCGGGCGTGAGCCAAGCGGGAGCCCGCAGGCGAAATCCTGAGCAAAGCGAAGGACCAGGAGCAATCTCTGGTGCCGGGAGGGGGAGTTGAACTTGAGCCGCTTTGCGGGCGTGAGCCAAGCGGGAGCCCGCAGGCGAAATCCTGAGCGAAGCGAAGGACCAGGAACAATCTCTGGTGCCGGGAGGGGGAGTTGAACCCCCAAGGTGCTAAGCACCGGCGGATTTTGAGTCCGCTGCGTCTGCCAGTTCCGCCATCCCGGCTTAAGAAGGCAACTCTTTGACTACGTTAGCTTAATTGATATTCGGGCGAGTCGCAATCGGCCGCTCAGAAGACCCAACTATGTCTGTTCTATGGCTATAGTCGCGTTCGAGCTTCTGTGCAGCCTCACGCAGATCGCTCTCGCTCACGATATTGTAGCGGTCAAAAACCGAGCGCGTTTTGTGGCCGCTGATCGTCATCGCTACTCGTTCCGGAATTCCGCGGCGCACCATGTTCCTGATGGCCGTCCGGCGCAGGTCATGGAACAGCAGGCCTGGTGTCTCTGCCTTCGTGCAGACCTTCGCCCAGGCGCCGCGGAAGTCCTGAATGGGACGGTTTCCCGAGCGGGTGAAGACGTGGTCGTCGGGCTGCTTGCCGGTCACGCACTGCTGAAGGAGAGCGTAGACGAGACCCGTCATGACTACGGTCCGTGCTTCATTGTTTTTCGTCTCTCCCGGTTCCAGCCGGATTGTGCGAGCGGCAAGATCAACCTGGCGTACTTGAAGGTTGAGAAGTTCGCTCACGCGCCATCCAAAGTTGTAGGCAACCTCGAACATGGCCCGCAACCACAGCCCCTCTGCTGCACAGGCGGAAGATAGCGCCTCGTACTGCGCGTCCTCGACGAAGCCCTTGCGAACATTCCGCTCCTCCAGATGGGGAAAGTGTGGAGCGACGTAAACTTTTCTCGCTCTGACCGCAAGGGAGAACATGCGCTTCAGCGCAGAGATTTCTCTGTTGATCGTTGCGTTGGAGGCCTTCTCGTCCTGGCGCTTGGCTACGTATCGCGTGAGACGATCGTTGCCGACGTGCGAGGCACGGAGATCGCCGAATTCTGCGGAAAGATGCTTCTCCCAGCGTGTCTCAAGGTCGTCGAGTGACTTGCGGTCGTTAATCCGGTATTCGCGCAGGAGGTCCTCGGCAAGTTCCTTCACCAAAACTTTCTCGGATTTCGGCTCAATGAAGGTATGAGTCGAGATCTCGCCGAGCTTGCGCTGCAGGAGTTTCTCGGCCTCGCGACGCTTGCGGGTGCCTGCGCTTTGGCGATAGACCTTGCCATTCCGGTAGTACTGAATCCACCAGTTCGAGCTGCCCTTCTGCTGATAAATAGAGCCTGTCCCACGCGGCCGGCCCCGTTGGGTCTGTGCAGATTCGCTCATTTTCTCCCCTCCCGCTTCCTTCTACGCGCGGCTACACCCAACATGGCGATTCGACGGCGTTCTGCCGCTGAGAGCTTCCTGCTGCGCGTCCTCCCTGCTTTGCTGGCAATGCGCCGGCGCTCCTCCGCCGTGAGCCGCTGGGCACGTTTCTTACCACCCAGCCGGCCCAAGCGCACGGCGTTCGGGTTCTTCCTCATGATTCTCGTCCTTCCTCATGCATTCTGGCGGTTGTGATCGATATAGGAATCCAGGTCTCGCAGATCGAACCGCCATGGAGACCCATCATTGTCGCTGACGTATGGGAGTTTCGAATCCTGAACGAGCTTTCGAAGCTTCCAGGGACTAACTGCCAGGTATGACGCCGCCTCGCGTGTCTTTAGCAGGCGTCGAGTAGATGAATGCGGACAATCCTTTGGCACTACCTCTACCGTTGCAAGACATTGTAACATAGCGCTAAGCAAGTTGTCAAGATTGAACGGGCGGCTTCTTGGGATCGTCGCCAGGGACGCAAAAGGGCTACTGATGACGAACATAGTTCAAGCATAGTCACCGCGAAAACCCCTGCCAGATCTAGCGTTCCAGGGACGCAGCGGACTTTGAATCCGATGAGGAAAAAGAAAAACCGTGGGATGCTCTTTCGAACATTCCCACGGTGTAGTGCTCGCTCTCCTCTGTCGGGTGTCTCACACGGAGTGGCTCGCTCATATCAATTGGGTGTCTCTACTCTCTTGGCTCGCTCGATGGTCTTGGGTGTCTCTCGCACTATGGCTCGCTCGTCGATTTTGGGTGTCTCTTGTTCTTGGCTCGCTCTCCTCTGTTGGGTGTCTCCACGAAGGTGGCTTTTTGCATCGAACAAAAGCATTGTAACATGCCGCCAAGTTAGTTGTCAAGCAAAACCCCCAGCTTTTACGCGGGTTTCCGCAGTTTCCCTGTACGATAGTGGTACGATAAATACGAGCGAAGTCGTTGAATTTTCGGAGTTCGTACAACGGTTTCGCGAACCGCCGTCCGCGCTAAGGGTACGTGCAAATAGCTGCACAGCGCAGGGAACATTTTTCTCTAGCCTCAGTTCGCGATCCCCATCCTCCCAGCGGCCGTCCTCTGGGGCAGTCGGATGTCGTCCGCTAGGCCATTTAGAACTTCCAGCAGAAGCCGGCGGAGTTGGTCCTTCCGTAAGCGCTCGTCGATCATGGCAGCTCATGTACCTCCTCAGTGTTCTTGTTCCCAGCCGCTGTGCAGCGTCAGCAAGACGACGCCATGAGGAATGGACGGAGCCGATCATAAGCAAACGCCCAATGCGAACACGAACGCGCAGAACATCCTGTCTCTGCACGTTGGCGGCCAACACTGCACAGTCGATGTGGTTGTGTGCGTGGTCGTCATCGCACTGTGCAGAGCGGAACCCGCGGGTACCTAGGGGAGGGCCAAACACCCCCGGCCGGCGAAAAATCTTAAGTTCACCGTCGCGCGACTTGGAAATTTCGCTGATTTCTTGACCTACACTCGGATCGATGTGAGCTTCCGGGAATTCCAGTCGAGCTGCTTGGGGCTGCGGTACCGCGACCGAAGGTTAGTGAGTGCCAGCGCCTATTAAATGCTGAACACCATTGAAAATTCTCAACATAATAGCGCCCAGGAACTTGGCTGCGCATTATAATCACGCCGATGTCCAGCGACGCCTTTCTCTCGTGGACGAACCGGACCGTGCTTCGCCCAGGCCGCGAAGAGCCGTACCTGAGCATTCAGGACATCGTCGTTTTCGTCCGCGATCTGGAAGTGAGTAGGCGGTTCTACGTGCAACAATTGGGCTTCGAATTAATCACAGAACAACGCCTTCCCACTGGCGAACGCTGGATCGAAGTGGCGCCTCCCGACGGTAGCGCGAATCTTGCGCTGGTTGAGCCAAAGCCCGACCAGCCGGAATACAAACTGATTGGCGGCTACCGCTGGGTTCTTTTCATGACCGAAGATGTCGACGCCAAGTTCAAAGAATGGAGCGAACGCGGTGTTCGTTTCTTGTCTGCTCCGGAGACGCCGGGGTGGGGCGGGACCTATGCGCGTTTCGAGGACCCGGATGGGAATGCGTTTGGGCTGGAAGGGTTCGATGAAGTGAGGCAAAGCCTGGAATTGCGCCGGCAGGCGCACGCGGAGAAACTCGAATCCGAACGCCGCGCCGCCCAGGAGCTGGAAATAGCTAAGCAAGTGCAGGCGCGGTTGTTTCCGCAGATTCAACCGGAGTTGAAAACCGTAGAGTACGCGGGTGTTTGCCTGCAGGCCCGGCAAGTTGGGGGAGATTACTTCGATTTCCTGAATCTCGGGCCACAGCGACTGGGGTTGATCATCGGCGATGTTTCCGGTAAGGGGATCGCCGCAGCTTTACTGATGGCGAATTTGCAAGCCAACCTGCGGAGCCAGTCAGCGCTGGCCTTCGATCAGCCTGAGGCATTGCTCAGATCCGTGAACCGCCTGTTCTATGACAACACCGGCGACAGCGCCTACGCCTCGCTTTTGTTTGCCGATTACGACGACGCGACGCGGCGACTGCGCTACGTCAATTGCGGACATTTGTCGGGCCTTTTGTTGAGAAGAGACGGCAACCTGGAGCAGCTTGGGTCCACCAGCACGCTGCTCGGGCTGTTCAAAGAGTGGGATTGCTCCATCCGGGAGCAAGAGCTCTCCCCCGGCGACGTGCTTGCGCTTTACACCGACGGCATCACCGAAGCCAGTAACGAGCGAGGAGACGAATTTGGCGAGCGGTGCCTGATTGAAGCGCTGCGGCAACATCGGGAACTGTCGTGCCAGGCTCTGCTGACCGCAATCATAGATGAGGTTCGGCGATTCAGCTCTCAGGAACAGCACGACGACATCACCGCGATCATCGCGAAGTTCCGAGCCAGTGGATGACCGTCGCCGTGTGGATTGCCTGCTTTCTGTGTTTCCAGACTGCAAAGTATCACGCCCAGGGTTAAAACGTCGGACTGGCCCTCAGCGCGCTCGCCCGAGCCTGCTGGAAAGCGATCAGTTTCCAGATTTCTAGACGTACGGTGGCTCGATACTTCAGATACAATTGAACGGCCATCGAACTGACTGCGCGATCGACGCGGGTGAAGATGCATTCGCGTTCCTATCCCGTCAACTGCATGACTCTAACTCTGGCAGTAGCCACAGCGCTTATCGCCACTTGTCCCGCCCAGGAAATTGGTTTCTTGGACCTGACGAAGGTCGCAGCGCGCGTCGATTTACGGCGCCCAAAAGCGACTTCAGCAGTGACAGGTGGATTTCGCGGCACCCAGCAGACCCTTCTATGTTTCAATTCCGCAAGCAAGGCGGGCGCATTGCACACATCCCTAATCTCGCTCGACCGTACGCATTATCAGATCCACGACGAGCCTACGTTCGAGGTCATGGTTGAGAACGACGGTTCGACGCCGGTTAGAATTCCTTTTTCGCCACACTTGGCGGATATTCAACCCAAAGATCCAGCACAGAAATTCGCCCATTACGAGCTACAGATAGCGTTGTGGATCGCGAGCGACCAATGGAGCACCAATACCGCGGGCAGCGTGATTCTGTACGGCGCCAACAATCATCCACACACAATGCTGACCCTCAACCCCGGCGAATGGGTGCGAGTCATCGGCAAAGGCCACCTTGATCTCAGCAATGAACTTGTTAGCCTCGTCGTGTCGGGTCATCCAGCGGATCACATGTACGCGGAAGCATCGCTCTATCGTCAGGAAACTCTGATAACGCCAACGGAATCAGCGAGCGTGAGCCGCGAAGTCTGTCTTAAGAGAACACAAGGACAAAGCCTCCCGATTCAGCTGACGATGCCGTAGTCGTCACACAATCCCCGTTTCACCAGTAATTCAGGGCTGCGGCCTAGCTCCCCTCAAAACGTCGGTGCCGCTCGCAGCGCGCTCGCCTTCGACTGCGTGATCGCCCTCGTGACCATCGCCGTGTTGAACACTTGTGGTATTTCTTGACGTACACCGTGTCCGACGGTGGAATCTCGACTGTGCAGGGATTGACCGCTGATGGTCGTATAATGCGGCGCTAACGAGAGCGCAAACGGGAGCGCAAGGGCATGCCGTATTTCATTGATCTGTTTTCGCCCGAGACGTACGAAGGGTTCGCGCGTTCAGCCAGAGATATTTCCGGATTCCGCCTCCGCCATAAGAAAGTTGCATCGAAGGTCAGTCCCGGCGACATTTTCGTCTGTTACCTCACTCGACTTTCTCGCTGGTTCGGATTGCTTGAGGTCCTCAACGGCCCGTTCATCGACAACAAGGCAGTTTTTCTTCCAGAGAATGATCCTTTCGTCGTCCGATTTCGCGTACGGCCTGCCGTCTGGCTTGACATCGACAAGGCCATTCCTATTCACGACGAAAGAATCTGGACGGGCCTTTCGTTTACTCGTGGATTGGAAAAGGGATCTCTTGGCTGGACGGGTAAGGTCAGGGGAAGCCTCGTGCGACTCGACGATCAGGACGGAATCTTTCTCGCTCAGATACTGACCGCCCAGTCTACCGGCGGCAAGCAGTATCCGCTCAGCGAACAGGACGCGCGCCGACTCACTACCCACAAGGTGACCCGACCAGACAAGGTTGTTACCGTCTCTGTTCCCGAGGACACCACCGCAATCGAATCGCCCGAAGTCGCTTCGGCGGATGAGGCCCGCGAGTCCATTCGAGTTCAGGCGTTAATCGCAAGCATCGGTGCAAGGATGGGAATGTCGATCTGGATTCCCCGCTCTGACCGCGGTGCGGTCCTCAAAGTGTGGAAAGAGGGACGTGACATTCTAGAGCGACTTCCACTGAATTATGACGACACGACTCTTCGAACAATTGAACAAATCGATGTCCTGTGGCTCCGCGGCCGATCCATAGTCCGCGCCTTCGAAGTCGAGCACACAACCTCCGTCTACTCCGGAATTCTACGAATGGCTGACCTCTTGGCACTGCAGCCCAACATGGACATCAAGCTCCATATTGTCGCTCCCGAAGAGAAGCGGGAGAAAGTGTTCCAGGAGCTCCGGCGCCCCGTCTTTTCTCTACTCGAGAGAGGTCCTCTCGCCGAGAGCTGCACTTATCTGTCCTACGATAGCCTTCGTGAGCTGGCTGCACAGAAGCACCTGTCGCACCTAGCAGACTCCGTGCTTGACGAATATGCGGAGGAGGCTGAGTGACAGAGAACCAAGGCTAGGCGATTCGGGCCTTCATGCTTCCACTGTTCTTGTCTACGCTGTGTGCTGGTTTGTTCTGCGGCGCCGCCCTGTACGTTAACCTCGTGGAACATCCAGCACGGATGGCCTGCGGCTCGGAGATCGCCCTGCGAGAGTTCGCGCCCAGCTACCGAGGCGCGACCGTCATGCAATCAACACTCGCAGTTGGTGGCTTCGGGCTCGGTCTCGTAGCAGCCCTACAACGACGTGACCTGTTGGTTGCCGTCGGTGCCGTTCTTCTGTGAGCTGTGGTTCTTTTACGCTGATCGTCATCCTCCCGACGAACCGGAAATTGCTCGATCCAGCACTCGATCCCCAAAGCGTCGGCGTCGTAGCTGGTCGGTTCCTATGGTAGGAATTTGAAGGAGTCGAGCACGACCTTTAGGGCACGACGTACCTTCTCAGAATCGAAGTTCCTCACGGTGCCCGGCTGATAGTTCGCGATGTTTGAGGATGCGATTCTAAGATCTAGCTCGTAGCATTGTCCGTTGTGGAAGGTTCTATAAACGTATCCGTGTAATAGATTACCAGTTTGCACACCATCAATCTCGGTGACCTTGAAGTTCACTCCATCTATGGTCTCGGTGTGAGAACCTACGTGCGGCTCGGCCACAATCTCGCAATTTTCCTTCGTCTTTACAGCCTTCAATTCGTTTACCGAGAAAGCTGCAGCCGCGAAGTTTGTGCGATTCTTGATATCGTCAGCGGGATACGCCACGCACGCGAGAGTTCCTTCGGATCTAGCGGACGCGTCAGAACAAACGGGCGTGTAGGCCTCGCAAGATGCATCTGGCGTCCACCAATCGGACTGATTTGGATCTCTTTGACACAGCACAAGCGTGTCGCGATACTCAAAACGGAATGTGTGATCTGGGCTGGTGAAGGTGGCCTTGCGTGATAGCGGACGTTGAGCTTGCACGACAACTACGAAGGTCGCGCAGAGCAGCAACGCAGCAGCAACCCACCTCATACGAAACCCATCTTACGCCCAGGCGCCGGAGCTCGGGATTTGCTGCCCTCGTTTCCTCAGAACGTAGGCGCCCTCTTTAAAACGGTCGCCCTCGCCGGGGCGATCGCGCTCGTCACCATCGCACGCATTGAGAATTTAGGTTTGCCTTGATATTTCTAGACGTACGCCTAACTCGTTGAATCTACAATATTTACCGAGCTGTGATGCACCACAGGGATGCTGGTGGGCGAGCGTTATCTCGACGTACGCTTGGATCCCGCCAAAATCGCCGAAGATTTAACAGTCGGCGCTCGATCAAGTCGCTGCGATTGCGACAGATCTGAAAAAGGGAGCTCTGACACACCAGCCAGGGCTGCAGGAGTCGCCTTTGCTGGCAGAAGCATGAGGAACCCGCCGGCTTGCCGCTGATCGTTGGGAGCAGGCTCGAAAGGCTGCCCAGAAGCTGAAAGACGGAGAAAGGCCGATCGAGCCACTGAGACCAGCGATCCCGAAGTCTCGAATCGACTCGTGGAATCTTATCGTCACCTTTTCGTTCGCGTGGCCACGTTTGGCGGGAGGTACTTCGTCGAAGATTCCGAGGATCGAGCACCGGAGATCGAAGTCGCTGTGCAGCACGAGCGCCAGCTCTGACCGAGCAGGGCATCGATCCGGACCGGCACTTCCAGAAGCAGCGCGATGAACGAAACGCGGCGTTGGCTGGACGTTATGGCGCATCTCTCAACAGCACCAGTTCAGACGCTTGTCCTTCACCCCTTTTTGAGGTATCAAATCTCAGGCCTGGACCGTCCTTCGATGGAGGACTCCATGTCCTCATACTCCGAGATTTTCGCGACAGTGAGAACCAGGGAAGTGCTAGGCCCTGCGCTCGGGTTGGTGAGTGCGCTTATCGCCAGCGTCGGATCAATGCTGAAAGATCGCAGCCGCAGCACACAACGTATGCGAAGGTACGAAGAGGCGGAGAGGCAACTGGCTATTTTGCAGAAATGGTTCGAGGTGCAGCAGGTCGTGAGCCCTGTTGAACAGCTTCAAGAGGTCAAACGCCAAGTGGGCATAGAGTCCACTCGCATTTACTCTGAGCTACGCCGATTCGAGGAGCGAACGCCCGCACCGAGAACATCTGCTGGATTCAAACGTCCCGAATCGAAGATTAGACGGATGTTCCTGCTTTACAAACCGCTGCGAGCTCGCGCGTGGATTCCTCGCGTGATTTTTTATTCTTACCTTCCTACGCCGATCCTAGCTTTGGCAAGTCGCGACGCGACCGAGATAGTCGGAAGCCTCGTACTAAGCATCGCATTTGCATCCCTATTTTGGTGGATGTCGGTCTTGCTTGAAACCTAACAACGGATTAGACGGAAGAGCGACAATAGGCTCTCTGCACAGGAGGAAGCGGCCGGATTCTCGACGGCGCGTCAGTCAGGGTTGCGCGAGTTCGAATGTCACTGAGTGGTATCGCCATGTTTCAACAACGGCCAACAGTGGGAACATTCCAGAGTGCTGTGGCGTCTGTACACGTCAGAGAGGCATGCGCGGCCTCATAGGTGCCATGCTTTGCATCCGTTCAAGCACCAAAACGGCCCTGAGCTGAGCAGGAAGATTCCGAGTATGTCTGGCGTGGTTTATCACTGCCCTTACTGCATCGTTGGTGGTCAATATAGACCGATGATACCGCGAGGGCAAAGCGACGAATATCATTGCTCGGAGTGTGGTCACACATTGGTCGAGAGCAACCCGTCCTACGTCTGCTCCTGCTCTCACTGCAAAGCGGGCCGCGCCAAGGAACACCCCGGCCGACATCGACTAGTGCGAGGCGGCAGCTGCTGCAGCGCGGTAGACGGTTGTGTGGGCGGGGAGCACAGCGCCGACCAGAGCCCCGCTCGGGGCACCAATCGCGATGCCAACAAGGGCGTAAATTCCCCGCGAGGACCCTCCCAAAAACCCCGTCTTCGAACCGGAGGCAGCGCCAATGGCCGCCCCGACGCCTCCGCCGACCACAAGACCGATCAAGGCATGCTCACCGCGCTTGGAGCCGGAGGCTGTCGAGACGCGGGCAATGTCGTCGCGTTTTATCGAGACCTCCGAGCCGTTTTCTTTCAATGTCAGCGATTCATCGGTGACGGCGACAAAGTGCCCCGCATGGTGCTTCAGGCTGGATTCGACGACTTCGATTCCCTGGCTCGCCTTCAGGCGCCTTACGTTGGACCAAGAACTCTGCTGCGTCTGAGCATCGAGTGTGGCAGGGAGCCCGATTAAAAGAAAGAGAATCAGTACGGGACTTCGTCTCCCGCAAAACCGCGACAAAGTGTGAGAGAAAAACAGTGGCAGGATGCCTGCCGCGAACGGTATGGGAGGCCCAAACATAAGGCATCCCTCCTGCGGAGACAATCAAATTATAGCTCCCGAGCCGCGGTACTGCACAACGAACGTCGCTCTTACGCCCTGGCCCAGCACACGTCTGGCGCCTCCTACAGCCCCGACCGGGCCGGCCGGAGGCCTGGAGGTCGGCTACAGCTGCACAGTTGGATAGCGGATCGAGGCCGAATGCCTGCCGGCCGCGATGTTCGTGACGCGAGATCCCGAGGTCGTTCAACGATCCACGAGGCCAACCGCCACCAGAGGGTGGTCACTAAACGCACGAAGGATGCAGACGGCCAAGTTGTCTTCTCGCTTGAAGATCCGGGCGGTCTTGGCGATGGAATCAACCGCGCTGTGCAGAGCGAAAGACAGACTTTGCGCGAGCAGGGTCAGGACCCGGACAAAATTTTCGAGCGGAGACGCGCAGAGACAGCCGCGCTGCTGGCGGTGCGTTAAGTTCGCGAGATCGGGGATGCCGCCTGCAACCTTAAAGCGCCGTCCGGCACAGGCAATCAGCACAATTCGGTTGAAGGCGCAGCACCCGTCTAGCCTGAGCAGAAGATGACGGCACCCGGTTGATGCCGTATTCTGGGCGCGGCAGGCCCGATTTATCCGTCGGGCCACAGCGTCCTCTGGAGGTGTGCGCCGTGTCCCTTGCCGCTTGCTTTGCCGTGTGGTTGCCGAAGTGCCTGCACTGGCCTTTTTGCCCCGGAGTGTTCATTGCCATCCTTGCATTTCTCGCGGCTGCCGTGACTTTCCGCGATCCTGGGCGAACAGAAAAGGCTGCGTGGACTCTCGTCTTTCTGGCTTTGATGTCCGGCGAGGTGTGGATGATGGGTATAGACAGGCAAGCCAATGAAAATCAACAGGAAGAAGCACGCAAGGCCCAACTAAAAGGATTCAGCGACATAGGTGATGGCATCAAGGCGAGCATTGCTGAGAGCGACAGGAATTTTGCTGCAACGATTGGGGGAATGAACCAGGTACTACAAAACCTCACAGGTGGAGACTCTTTTGGATTTGTTGTTCCTCAACCGGGTAATGAACAGATTCCTCTGCTCGTGTGGAATCACGGCGACCATCCGCTGTCGGGAGTCACCATTACCATCGCCCACACACAGGAGCCGGATTGGGGCAGTTCGTTTTTCAAACCCATCTTTATAGGAACCATAGGCCCTCATGATCATGCTCCTGTGCCAGTATTTCTCGTCCCAACACCGGAAGAAAAAAGCGGACAAGATTCCTACTGGATCATGATTTCTGCGCAGAATGGGACAGTGTCCGAGTCTTTATTCTTGCGGAAATCAAAGAGAGGATCCGGATGGGCACACAGCTACTTGGTCACTAGACCTACATTCATTCGTAAGCAGATAGAAGGTGTTCCAACAAAGGTCACACTTATGAAACCTCTTTTGCGCCGTCAGTGGTCGGACGAAGTCGAGGCGGAACACTGAGGGTGAGACTCTCTTGCTTAGAGAAGGTGGCACTGACGCGCGCGTACGCGCTGCCTAGTAGGCCATCGGATGTGTCCGTCTCGTCTCGTCCTTTACTGGCCGGCGGAATACCGCTTGCACTTACGCCTCGCCGAGCCCGAACCGAATTCGGCCGTCTGGCGGGCCTGGAGGTTGCCGTACACTGCACAGTGACGATGATCGGTGATGGTCGGTGAAGTTCGGTGAGGTCCTGAAAGCCCAACCTCCCAAAAGCCGCTCCCAGAGCCAGTTCTAGCCTGTCTTTCGCCTTTTGTTTGCATCCAACTTCGCCCGGAAGGCATCTCATTACATGCCAGGTAAGGCCAAAAACGTCCACCTGGTTTTTGGAGTAGCTCGGAGAGGAGAAGAGAATCGATGGCCACAGCGGTAACGTCAGAACGTCTTGCGTACGGAGTGAGAGAGGCAGCCCAGAGCCTGGGCCTGGGTAAGTCCAAAATCAGGATGCTCATCCGCGATGGGGCGCTTCCCGTCGTTCGGATCGGTGACCGGGTCCTGATCCGGAAGGAAAGTTTGGAAAGATTGCTCCAAGAGGGAGCGCGATAGAAATCTTTCGCGCGCCGGCGAGTCGAAACATTCGGCGCAAAAAGTAAGGCCCAAAGGTGGGCAAACACCCGCGGGCCAGTTGAAACTTAAACGGAGTTTTCGTGAGCAAAAGAAATTTTACTACAGTTGCCGACGCATGGCAACTCAGCCCTCAACACAAACCGCAATCGCGTCGCAAAGCCGCGTCGGTCGCGCACGGCGCGCGGTTCGGGGCGTGGCGATTCGACGCGCACGCGGAAACGCTCGACTTCGAACCTGCAGATCGCCGGCTCGGAAGCGGGTGGTTCATACATCTCAAACAGCTCAGATCGCAGCGTGGCCTGCGCGATGCACTCACCTACTCCATGAGAAAGCCGTATTTCGACAGCGAGGATGTGGCCAACTTCTCGTGGGCTTTGCGACACCTGGGGCTCGAACCACGCGCTGCGCAGGCGCGAGTAAACGTCAGCACATCGGAGCGCCCGCAATGAGCTGTGCAGCGTTTGCCCAAAGTGCGGCTAGCTGATGAAAACGCACGACACGCGCGGCGGTCCAAGATGTTTCTGTGTTGATCGCGCGGTTTGTGGCTTCGTTGGCGATGCGCCCGCGGCCGCTGCACAAGCGACAAGAATTGAGATGGAGATAGAACATGAAACCCGAAACCACGCTACAGTCAGCGCTTGAATACCAGGAAAGCGAACTTGCCGTCGCGGCATTCCTGCTCGCGAAAAACTTCCGGCTGTTGGGTCTGCAGGAAGTGGGCCCAGCGCGGTATGTCTTCCGTTTCGCCGAGGACGACCAAGGCACGACGCAACAGGCAGCGCTCGACTATCTAAGCGGTGCAACGGTCGCAGCGAAAGATTTCGCCGGCGCCGAGAAGTCCCTGAAAAGTTTGTTATACAACCGTCCCGACCATGGGCTGGGCCGGCGCAATTTCAATCCAAATAGAAAAGGAAACCAGCATGTCAACGCAGAACGTACTTAACCCGCAAGAAATTCCAACCGATCAGAACGCCAACCCTTCGACCGACTCGGGTGCGTCGCCGCCGGAGGCTACAGTCGAGGACAACGTCAACAATGCGCCCGAACAGAAGGCGTCCACATCCGAGCCGTCGCCGGTTGATAGATGCACGTCAAC
>JACXTT010006036.1_pt1 | contig 17399 bp, 15 predicted proteins | sample 9270951 | NCBI WGS metagenome assembly JACXTT01 (sample SAMN15532306, study PRJNA645909) | rock metagenome | isolation source: weathered quartz diorite | place: Puerto Rico | collected 2017-06-21 | reverse complement strand
GATTTGGGGCGCTGGTGTTAATCGGTTGCTGGCGGGACACGGTTAAGGGGCGGATGGCTTGAACCGGGGAGTCGGGAGGCGGAAAACAAACGTTCATGCTGGGGGCGGTCGACGATCGGTTGGCGGCGCAGGCCCCGGTGGTGATGGTGTCCCACTCGATGCAAGGCGGGTGCTCGTGCGAGAATGCGCCGGGGTTGCGTGTGGAATATTCAAACATGGAAATCGCCGCAGTGCCCGCGCCGCGTCCGCAGATTCTGGTCGCCGCCACGGGCGACTGGACGCGAATGATGTTGACAGTCGAAGGGCCGGCTGTGGCGAGCGTGTATAAATGGTTCAACGCGGAGGAGCAATTGCGCTACGTGCGATTCGATTTCGGTCACAACTACAATCGAACGAGTCGCGAGGCGGTTTACCAATGGTTCGCCAGGTCGTTGTTGAAGGCGGCGGATCCGGAGGCATTCAAGGAAGCGGCTTATACCAAAGAACCGGACGCAGAGTTGCGCGTGTGGCCGGATGGCAAGGGACCGGCCGATGCGCTGACGGAAGACGAGTTTATAAAATCGCTAGTGCGGATGGACCAGGCGCAGCTGGAGGCGCTGCGGCCACGCGACACCCAATCGCTCGATCGGTTCAAGCGCGTGCTCGCGACGGGCTGGAGGCACACCCTCCAAGTGAATGTTCCGGAAGGCGACTTGATGGTGGAGGCAGGCCCGCTCAAGAAGGCGGGGGATTACTCGGTATCGCATCTTGCGGTCGGCCGGGCGGGCCAGGGTGATCGGTTGCCGGTGTGGATGATCAGCCCGCCGCGCGATCGACTGAATACAATCATCATCCTCGCGCATCCGGAGTGTAAATCGGCCTTTCTGGACGCTGCGGGAGCGCCTGCGGGTCTTGCGAGGAAGGTACTGGAACGGAACAGCTCGGTAGTTCTGTTCGATGCCTTTGGAACGGGTGACAGTGCGGAAAAGCGCCCCCGGTTCGACCTGTTCTTCACAGCCTACAATCGGACCGACCTGCAGCAACGTGTGCAGGATTGCATCACCGTGTGCGCCTTTGCTCAGACACACAGCAAGAGCCGGCAGGTGATCCTGTGCGGGGTCGGGACCGCTGGCCTTTGGGCCTTGCTCGCCGCGCCCGCCGCGGATGCCGTGGCGGCGGACGCCGACGCGCTTGATTTGGCGAGTGACGCGGCCTTGTTAACGCGTGACTTGTTTGTTCCCGGAATTCGAAAAATCGGGGCGTTCGCCGGCGTCGCGGCGTTGGCGGCTCCCCATCCATTGTTGCTGCACAACACGGGTCCGACATTCGAGACCCGTCTGCTGCGCGATGTCTATGCGGCAGCCAATGCCCAAAAATTCCTGCGACAGGAGGCAGGCCGTTTGGCAGATGATAAACTGGCAGAGTGGCTGACGCCATAACGCCGGTGGCGCGTCCTTGCTCGGCTCGGGATGTAGCGGCTGCCAGGATGCCCGGGCCTGGCGCAGGCGAGACGCTGCGGCCACGGCAAACAAATAGGCCCGGCTCACTTCTGCGCGCTCGCCAGCACGGTCTGAAAGTGGGGTGGCTGTTCTTCCCGGGCAACGACGCTGATTTCGATCTTCTTGAAGCCCGCGTCCTCCAGCCAGCGGTGCAAATCGCTCTCCGCAAAGCCAGGCCAGCGGTCCCCGTAAAGCTCACGCGCCTTGTGGAAGGTGTGCTGGAGCAAATCCAGGATCATGATTTGCCCGCCGCCGTGTAGCATTTTGAACGCGGACCGGACGGCGTTGGCCGGGACCGCCGCATGGTGCAAAGCCTGGCTGAGGATGACCAGGTCAACACTTTGCGGTTCGACGGGCGGGTTTTCCAAATCGCCCAGCCGAAACTCCAGGTTCTTCAAGCCGTTCTTCTTCGCCTTGGCGGCCCCGAATGCGACGATCTTTTCCGAGTTGTCGACCGCGATGACTTTCTTGCAGCGACGCGCGAGCAGTTCACTCAGCAGGCCCTCACCCGAGCCCAGATCGACGACTGTCAGCGGCGGCAGAATGCGCAGCAGCAAGTGACCGAACGCCTGCCATGAACGGCCCGGCCCATAAACGCGGTCGAATCGGCCGGCGACATGGTTGAAATAAGCCTGCGCGAGTTCGTTGCGCCGCGCAAGAATGCGCTTCAGATTGAGTTGATCGGCGCTCTGCTCCTGGGTTTCCTTTGCGCCGCGCACGGCGAGTTGGATGAACTCACGCGCCACGGCATCGGCGTCCTCGCGCCACTTGTAGAACGTCCGCTTGCCGTCGCGCCGCGATTGGAGGAGACCGGCATCCTGCAGCAAGCCCAGGTGCGTCGAGATGCGCGACTGCCCCATGCGCGTGATTTCCTCCAATTCATTGACCGACAGTTCGTCTTTCTCGAGCAGCGCGATAATGCGCAGTCGCGTCGCGTCCGCGAGCGCGCGCAGGGATTTCAGTGTGGACGACATGCAAATTTTTCGAAATATCTGTTGACGCGGTTTCTTTTGGTTATATCATCCAATCCTGATACGTCAATATGTGAATGTGATCAAGTCGGGGTTCGAACAATGAAATGAGCAAAAACTACATCTTCTCCTCGGAGTCCGTCGGCGAAGGCCATCCGGACAAGGTTTGCGACACCATTTCCGATGCGGTGTTGGATGCCTGTCTGGCGCAGGACAAATTCAGCCGCGTGGCGTGCGAGACCTACGCGAAGAGCAATCTGGTGGTGGTGGGAGGCGAAATCACGACCAAGGCCAAGCTCGATTACAACGCGATCGCGCGTCAGGCGATTCGCGATATTGGTTACACGCACGACGACGACGTGTTTCACGCCGACCGCGTACTCATCGTCAACGCGATTACGCAGCAGAGTCCGGACATTGCTCAAGGCGTGGACGCGCGTGAAGCGGAAGGGAAGGGGCATGCGGAACAGGGAGCGGGGGACCAGGGCCTGATGTTCGGCTATGCGACCAACGAAACGCCGGAGTTGATGCCTGCAGCGATCATGTATGCCCACCAGCTTGGGCGCGAGTTGACGCGCATCCGCAAGAGCGGCAAGGTCAAGTGGCTTCGACCCGATGCCAAGACTCAGGTGTCGGTTCAATACATCGAGGATCAACCGGTTCGGATCACCCACATCGTCATCTCCACGCAGCACTCGTCAGAGACCAAACACAAAACCATCAAGGAATTCTGCCTCGAGGAAGTCATCCGGAAAGTGGTGCCCCGGCACATGCTCGACAAGACCACGCGGTACTTGATCAATCCCACCGGCCGGTTTGTCGTGGGCGGGCCACAAGGTGACACCGGCTTGACGGGCCGCAAGATCATTGTGGACAGCTACGGCGGCATGGGGCGCCATGGCGGCGGGGCCTTCAGCGGCAAGGACCCGAGCAAAGTGGACCGCAGCGCCGCTTACATGGGCCGTTACGTGGCCAAAAACATCGTCGCCTCCGGCCTCGCCACGAGCGCGGAAATTCAGTTTGCCTATGCCATCGGTTATCCCGACCCGGTCAGCGTCTGTGTGAATACCTTCGGCACCGGCAAGGTCCCCGATGAACGAATCGAAAAGGCCGTGTGCGAAGTCTTCAGCTTCAAGCCCGCGGACATTGTCAAGCAATTGAACCTGCTCCGTCCGATTTACTCGAAAACAACCAATTACGGCCACTTCGGCAAAGTGGACGACCTCGACAGCATCACCTGGGAACGCACGGACAAAGCCGGCGCGCTCAAACGGGCCGTGAAATGACCGCACGTGAGCACCGTTACTGAGGAGTCAGTTTGATAAGCAACGCTGCATTGCGGTCCAATGGTTGGTTGCCCCTCACCCTGACCCTCTCCCTCAGGGAGAGGGCCGGGGTGAGGGGAAACGAAGTGTAATCTATCCCATAGAATAGAAATATCTGTGGTTTAACTATCCAACGGAAAAATTATGGCTACGGTAAAGCTCCCCAAAACTCCCAAGAACCGCCTCGCCGCCAAGAGTGGCAACGGCGCGGGAAAACAAGACTACCATGTTGCGGACATCCAGCTCGCGGACCTCGGCCGGCGCGAAATCGGCGTTGCCGAGCAGGAGATGCCCGGTCTCATGGCGGTGCGGGCCAAATACGGTCCGCAGAAGCCGCTGCACGGTGTGCGCGTGTCCGGCTCGCTGCACATGACAATCGAAACGGCCGTGCTCATCGAGACGCTCGTCGAGCTCGGCGCGTCCGTGCGCTGGGCGTCGTGCAACATCTTTTCCACGCAGGACCAGGCCGCCGCCGCAGTCGCCAAGGCGGGTGTCCCCGTCTTCGCCTTCAAAGGCGAATCGCTGGAGGCATATTGGGACTTCACCCTCGCCATGCTGACGCATCCGGGCGGGAAAGGGCCGCAGCTCATTGTCGACGATGGCGGGGACGCCACCTTGCTCCTTCATAAAGGTTATGAAATGGAACAAGGCGACAATTGGGTCAACACCACGAGCGACAACCACGAAGTTGCGGTTGTGAAGAGCCTCCTCAAAAAGTGCGCCAAGGAACGCCCCGGCTGGTTCACGCAGGCTGTGAAAGATTGGAAAGGCGTCAGCGAAGAAACCACGACTGGCGTGCATCGTCTTTACCAGATGCTCGAGGCCGGCAAACTGCTGGTACCCGCCATCAACGTCAACGACTCGGTCACCAAGTCCAAGTTCGACAACCTCTATGGCTGCCGCGAGTCGCTCGCTGACGGTCTCAAGCGCGCTCTCGGGGTGATGATTGCCGGCAAGACCGCGGTCGTTTGCGGTTATGGCGACGTCGGCAAGGGCAGCGCGCACAGCCTGCGCGGCTTTGGCGCGCGGGTCATCGTCACGGAGATCGACCCGATCAACGCGCTGCAAGCCGCGATGGAAGGGTTCCAGGTCACGACCGTCGAAGACACCCTGGGCGAGGCGGACATCTACGTCACGACCACCGGCAATTGCGACGTGCTCACTTTGGAGCATCTCCCCAAGATGAAGGACCAAGCCATCGTCTGTAACATCGGCCATTTCGACAACGAGATTCAAGTGGACCGCCTCAACAACGCCAAGGGCGTAACCCGAGTGAACATCAAACCGCAAGTCGACCGCTACGATCTGCCCGGCGACCGGAGCATTTACCTCCTGGCCGAAGGCCGGCTTGTGAACCTGGGCTGTGCCGAAGGCCATCCGAGCTTCGTGATGAGCAACAGCTTTACCAACCAGGTCCTCGCGCAACTGGACCTATGGAAGAACAAAGACACTTACCAAGTCGGCGTGTATCGGTTGTCCAAGAAACTGGATGAGGAAGTCGCCCGTCTGCATCTGGAAAAAATCGGTGTGAAACTCACCAAGCTGACAAAAAAACAGGCCGACTATCTCGGCGTGCCCCTCGAAGGCCCTTACAAGGCCGAGCACTACCGCTATTGATTTCTAACGTCAGTCTATGGCTGTCGCGGACGCTTCGGCGCTCACAGAATGCCGCTACAACACAGGGGAACGCCAACTGGATTGTTTCCGGCTGTGGTAGCCCGCTTCAGAACGCGATCAGCTCCGCAACGCCGCCAGCAATTCGCGGTATTCCTCCTCCACGTCCGAGATCGAAGCGAGTGTCTGCGAAATCTCCTCACGCACCAGCTCGTGGCATCGCTTCCGCATCCGCGAAATCGTCGCGCGGATGGCAACCTCCGTCATGCCCAGATTCGCAGCGGCATTGGCGCAAGTTCGCTCGGCGTCGCCAACCAGGAAAGACTGCAATTCGCCAAACACCTTAGGACGGTCGGCAAATTCCGTTTCCAACCGCGAGATCGCCTGCTCCAACACCGTCATTGCCCAGCGCCGGTCGAACAACTGTGCCGCATCCAAACGCTCCACCGGCTCGACGCGATAACGCTCCTCAGCCGCCAACCCGTCCAACGGAATGACCTTGGCATTGCCGCCGCGCTTCTGTCTGTGCGCATGGTCCCAGTCATCTGCCAGGAAATGATTCATAGAGGCGAGCAGGAATGAACGGAAACGGCCTTTCTCGCGGCTGACCGTTCCCAGCGAACCGCGCGCGAGCAACTGCGCGAAGAACGACTGCGTCAAATCCTGCGCCTCTTCCGGCCCGCGTCCCTGCCGCCGCACATAAGCGTAAAGCGGATACCAATAGGTCCGGCATAATTTCTCCAGCGCCGACGCTGCCTGCGAATCCGTTCCAGCGCCCGCCGCGAGCACGACGCTCCAGTGCGTGGTGGCGAAGATCACTGGCCTTTGAGTCGGTGAATTCATGGCATCCGTTCGCCGGAGATTCGCAGACGGGCCAGCAGCACCGCTCGTTGGTGCAAATCCAGGAAACTCTCGTCGATGCGCTTCACAATCACGTCCCAATCTGCCAGTCCCACGCGCAGCGCCGCGTTGACGAACTCGTAGGCCTTCAAGCGCCCGGCATAGAGCTTCGACACCACCAGATCATTCACGTCAAGGCACCACGCCGTGACTTCGCCGACGCGCAAGGGTTTGAGGCGACTTTGCCAGCCTGACGGAAGGAGGACCAGGCCCGGATCGACCGGATCGACAAAGAAGCCGTTGGAGCGATGAAAGGGACTGCTCTTGCCGATGGCGTCAGCGATGTTCGCCAGCTTCTCGTTCGTGCTTTTGTTCCAAACATCGCACTCCTCGGAAGCGAGCACTTCGACCGGCACGTCATCCGTGTGGCCAAAGACGGACTGCGAGCCTGCCAGCAGCAGTTCGTTGTGGCCGCTGGCTTGGGCGGCAGCGAGCAAGGCCGCTTCAAGCTGCGACTTTCTCATGCGTGCGCAGGATGGCCAGGCGCTCAGGCTCCGTCAAAATACCCACTAGCGGAGATGACTGGCGGAGACGATCAGCTTTTGGGGTCTCGCTAACAATAAATTCAGCAAGCTCATCCGGGGTGAGGAAGCGCAAGATCAGCTCCCACTCCTGGTGGGCCGGGCACGATTCACCCCCGTTCTGGGCTCGCCACCGGCGCAAGTTGGCCTTGCCGATCTCGACGAGCGCCGGCTGCGCGCGGATTTTGGCCGCAGTCGCGCGGTCTAGCGCGAGACTGATCGCGTCAATTCTGGCGTGCGGATTGTTTTGGTTCACCGCGAAACTCTAGTGCGAACTGCTCCCCACTGCAATCCATCGCTGCCGACCAATGGCAAAAGGGAAATCTCCAGCGGTGACCGGTAGCACAGGCGACCCGCCTGTACCGTCCGGCGACTCGCCGGACGGTACAGAGCAAAGCGTGCCCGTCAGGAGAGAACTGCCTTCGGTAAAGTGGCGTTCCAGACTTCCTGCCGGTGACGGCAGGCGTGGAATGCAAACAGGGAGCGCGACCGAATCGGTCGCTGCCATCGGCGTCGCGCCGATGGCTCTCTAGTGCGAGCTCAGACCGAATGAAGAAGCCGTAAGCACGTTCGGCTGGCCGGCGCGACGCGCCCTCTCCCTAAACTACGGAGACGCGAGCCGGAAGAATTGTTGCGCGCCGCAGGCGGATCGAACTGTTCCCCAAAGGTACCCCCCATTCGGTGGTACGGTCCCATCTGGCGGCAGCGGCGCACAGGGACAAAGCCAACATCGGTTCTCCGAAGTCCGACTAAACGGGGCACCCTACGAACCCACAGACGTCCAAGGGTCACTATCTGTCGACCGAGGATCACGTGCCCACCATCGCGTTACTCCCGCTCCCTCATCCAGCGTCACGAGAAAGCTCAAGTCGAGCTGGCGTCGATTGCTTAGGCAAACCGTGGCTTGGGCCTTGAGTTTGGCGCGGCTCAACGCGGGGAGCAACAACGCCGCAAGGCCGGCGATGATTGCGATCACCACGAGCAGTTCGATCAAACTGAAAGCACTTAGTTTGGGCATGGTATTTGTTTCTTCTAATGACCTCATGGAAGCGAAAGTTGATAGAACCGCGATTTGTTTGTCAGAGCGCTCGCGTCTGTAAATGCATCAAGCCGCCGGGACCCGCGCCATCATTGATGCCGGTGAATGAATAACGGTTCGTAAAAACCACACCGTCTTGTGCAACAAAGCCGGCTGCACGAGCACTGTGACCCAGACCAGTGGAATCTTCAGCGCGAGGGACGCCAAGCTCTTAGCCGCGGCGACGGCTATGAGAAGTAAGTTTTTTGTTTTCATAACCATTAGATCGGAGTTTGTAGCTGCGGAAACCAAGCTTGCATCTGCCGCAAGTCTTTCAAATCGTCCGACCGTCTTACGGCGCGCCGGGGAGCGCGTCGAGGATGCGCTGCAGGTCGGCGCGGTCCACCGCGTTCACCGCTGGTAGCGCATGGGCGAAAGGATCCTCACTACGGGTGACCGTTCGTTTAAATTTCCAGCGCCAGAATTCCACGTGGCCATCCGCAAACGTAATATTGGCACCGTTGTTGTGGCGGTCAGCAGGAATGGAATCCCACTTCGGCGCGTCGGCACGAGACAATTCATCATAAGGACTGGGGAGGCGAAACGTGCCGTCGTCAATGGTGTTTTCATGTACTTCAATGAAGACAAACGTCCGAGCCGGACCGGGCGAGGGCAAACTGGATAACTTTCGCGGGATCTGGTTATCACTGTCGAATGAGTCATTGAGGAAACCATTGAGCCACAGGCTGGCCCCATAGGATCGAGTCTTTGTCAATTCCGGATGATTCCGCACCGTGGATCGGTCGGTCGGACAGCGATAAACCTGCACCGCATTGACAAAGGGATAGATCAGTCCGGCCATGATATTCGAGGGGTTCACATCCAGCCACGCGCTGCCCACCACCCAAGAGCCCTTGTCCGCGTAAAAAAAACCGCCCCGGCTCACGATACGGTTGAGAGGAATCCAATCTCCATCGTCGGACGCGTACATGATCCACGCCTTCTGGAGCTGGCTGAGATTGTTCGCGCACGCCGTGGATTGAGCTTTGGACTTGGCCCTGCTCAACGCGGGTAACAGCATCGCCGCCAGGATCGCGATGATCGCGATAACGACAAGAAGCTCGATCAGAGTGAAGCCAACGGATGCTTTCATTGCCTGATTTTGGTTTTGCGATTTCATTTTCGTGCTCTTTCTTCGCGTGGAATGTCGTCAAACGATGCCGCTGGCCACAGCCGCACGGTCCCGTCCCCACCGCAACTGGCCAGGAATTTCCCATCAGCAGAAAAAGAGGGGGCGCTGCTCACCGGCCCAATGTGTCCCTTCAACGTGAGCGCGATCTCTCGCGTGGCCACGTTCCAAAGTCTGATCGTTCCGTCGCCTTCCGCCGACGCGAGCGTTTTGCCATTGGGAGTGAAGCATAAGCCAAGAATCCAGTTTGACGTCTTGAGCGCTGGAAACACGCGCCCAGCCCGCAGATCATAGAAGATAACTCGCCCCTCCTCGCCGCCAGCAACCAGCCAGGCATCATCAGGACTGAACGCGACTGACCAAATTCGCATATGTTGGTCGGTGAATTCGGCGAGCAACCCTTCGGTTTCGTAATCCCAAACGCGCACTTCGCCGTGGAGGTAACCGACCGCTACCTTTTTGCCATCGTGCGAGAAAGCGACGATCACGGCCAAAGGTGCGGCCGCCGAGAGTTTGTTGATCTTGCTCTGTGTGGCGAGGTTCCAAAACGCGAGCCGATTCGTGATGCCTTCCAGGACGTCTAGCTGCGATCCGTCCTGTTGGAGGCCGCTCACTGCCAGCGTCCTACTATCCGGAGAGAACGAAAGCGCGATTGGATCAAAGGCGTTCGTCCACATACCGCGCGAAGTGAGCGTGGCACCATCCCAGAGGGCGACCCGCCGGCCCGCGACTTGGACCAGAGTCTGTCCATTTGGCGAAAGGGCAGCCGGGCCTCCAGCCTCGGCGGACGGAAGAGTCAGATTCGCAATGCGGCTTCGGGTGGAGATCTCCCAAACCGTCAGGGAGCTTTGCTGAATCTCAGCCGAGACGAGCCGTTTGCTGTCCGGCGAGAAAGCTACGGTTCCCACCCAGGTTTTACTTGTGGAAAGAATCTCTTCGTGCGAGCGCGGCTCCACATCCCATACTTTGATCGTTCGGTCCTCACTAGCTGAAACAATCGAGCCCCCGTCTTGCGAAAATGCGACGTCGACAACGGTGCCCTGATGCCCTCGAAAAGCGCCCTTCTGCTGGCGCTCTGCTACGTCCCATAAACGAACTGTCGAATCCTCGCTGCCCGTGGCGAGCCAGCGTCCATCGGGTGAAAAGCTTGCCGATTCAACCGACCCTGCTCCATTTGCGACCAAGCGGGCAAGCGATTTTCGTTCTGCAAAATCCCACAGTACCACCGTGCTGTCGGTGGAGCTTGTCGCCATGATTTTGCCGTCAGGAGAGAACGCGATCACGGTGATATAGCCCCGGTGCTCGAGGGGGAAGGGTGAAGACGTGCCCGTGACCAAATCCCAGACGAGTGGTTCCATCGATGCGCCGCCGCCGGAGATGAGCGATTTGCTGTCCGGCGCGAACGCCAGCGCATGAACAGAAGCCGGGGCCACTTTCGTCCACATGAGGAAGTGATCCTGCATGCGCCACAACTCGACGGATTGGCCATGACCAGTTACGGCAGCGAGGTATTTCCCGTCGCCAGACAACACAAGCGCAACGGCTGAGTTCGAGAGCGTCATCGACTCAGCGACTCGTCTTTCGGCAAGATTCCAAAAATGGAGTGTCCTTTCACAGGCCGTCGCCAGGGCGTTGGTGTCCGTGGAGAGGAACGTGAGTGCTGTGATTTCGCTTGAGCCATTCGGAAGCTGCAGGGTGTCCAGCTCGCGCTGATGGGGGTAGTCGAGGAGCTTGACGATGCGTCCGCTGCCCGCGGCGATGAAGCGACCGTCGGGAGCCAGAGCCATTCTGACTTGGGTGGGGAAATTCGTGAACGAGTGGCGGCTCTCGTCCTGGCAGAGCTTCCAAAGATAACGCCACTCGAACCCGCGCAGGTCTGGTTTACCTGACTTGGGAATGTGCGCACGGAGCAAAGATTGAGCGCGCCGCAGATTTCCTTCTTCCCACGCTTGCAACACGACGTTCATGTCGGATGTGTAGGCGCGCAACTCGGCTAACTGCCGCTCGCGATTGATGCGATAGGCAGCGATGGGCGAGCCAATGATTACGATTAAGAGTAAGATTAGAATTAAGAGGAGCGCAGAGGCGAAGGCGGGTTTGCGTCGGCACCAGCGCCAGGCGCGCTCGACTCGTGTGACGGGACGGGCGCAGATTGGTTCGTCGTTGAGGAAACGACCGAGTTCGTCGGCGAGTTCTTGAGCGGTTTGGTAGCGGCGGGCCGGTTCTTTCTCCAGGCATTTCAGGCAAAGCGTTTCCAAATCGCGCGGCACGCTCGGATTGAGCAGGCGCGGCGAGAGCGGCTCGGCTTCTTGAACCTGAGCGAGAGTTTCTGCTACCGTCTCCGCGCGGAAAGGAGGGCGCGCGGTGAGCAGGTGATAAAGAATTGCCCCGAGGGAATACACATCGCTGGCGCGCCCAACTTTGGCGCGCCCACCGCCAGCCTGCTCTGGTGGCATGTAATTTGGCGAGCCGATCACGTGTCCGCTCAAGGTCAGGCTTGATTCCGTGTCGAATCGTTTCGCCAATCCGAAATCGGTCACACGCGGGCTGTCGTCCGAGCCGATGAACACGTTCGACGGTTTGAGATCGCGATGCAGAATGCCGCGCGTGTGCGCGAACTGGACGGCTTCGGCGATGGTCTTGAGATAGGAAGCGGCCTTTTTCGCGGGCAACGGCTGGTCTTGGACGAATCGCGCGAGATTCTGCCCATCGACGAAATCCATCACCATGAAGTGCTGGCTTTCATGCAGGCCGACTTCGTGAACCGCGACGATGTTCGGATGTTGCAGGCTGCCCGCCGCCGAAGCCTCGATGCGGAAGCGGCGCACTTGCGCGGCGTCGGCCAGCGCGCCAAAGAGAATCATTTTAACTGCAACGATCCGGTCGAGACTCACCTGCCGCGCGCGATAGACAATGCCCATGCCGCCACGGGCAATTTCGTCGAGCAGTTCGTAATCGCCGAATCGGCGGGCGCTGGAGGCTTGCGTAACGCTGGCTGTTTCGGATTCGTCGGACGGCTCGGTCGGCATCGGCTCGTCGAGTTGGAATAGGCAGGCCGGACAGAGACCGCGCGGGGCGTCAGGCGGCAACTCCAGACCGCAGGCGGAACAGGTGGTTTGCATAGCCGCAATCATGGCTCTACCTGCATACAGAGGCAAAACTGGAAAAGCGTGACAGGGAATTTGAGGTGAGTCGCTGACACCATTATTCCCTTGACCTGGCTCAGGCACGGGGCTGGAGTCCTTCGACGTGCAGACGGAAGCGGCACCAGATCAGAACAAGCGTTCGCCGGTGGTGGACGCGCACACCCATGTCTTCTGCTGGGGGGAAAATCCGAAGGAAGGATTCCTGTCGAACAGACCCGGAACTCGCGGGTAACGCGCCTGTTGCTCCGGATCACAGGGATCATCCGCGAGCCGGGCGACACCCTTTCCGACAAACTGCGGAACCGATTGCTGCGGGAGTTGGAACAGTCGAGTCTGGATTTCGCCGTCGTCCTCGCTCAAGACGCAGTGTATCGCCCGGACGGATCGAGAGATGACGCCGCCACGCATTTTTATGTCGCTAACGACTACGTGCTGGAGCTGGCAAAAAGGTCACCGAAGGTTTTGCCCGGTTGTTCCATCAATCCCATTCGCTCCGATGCCTTGGAGGAGTTGGAGCGGTGTTATGCAGCCGGATGCCGGCTGATCAAGATTCATACGGCTATACAGGGGGTCGATCCAGGGCGTCGCGAATTCGACCCGTTTTATGCGCGGGCCCGCGAGTTGAGTGTGGTTCTAATGTTTCACACCGGTTACGAGCATTCCTGCACGGTGGTCTCCCAGCAGTTCACCGATCCTCTGCGCCTGGAGCGCGCGCTGTCACAGGGCGTCACGGTAGTCGCGGCGCATTGCGGCACGTGCGCTTTTTTTGATCCGGAAGATTATTATCCAAATTTTGTCACGATGATGAACCGGTACGAAAATCTGTATGGCGACACGGCGATTATGGCGAGTCTGATTCGCTGGTTCTCGCTCAGACGACTGAGCCGGGAGCCGGACCGGCTCAGGCAGCGGATCGTGCATGGAAGCGATTATCCCTTTCCACCTGCCCGGCTGCCTTATGTTTTCCGCACTGGCTTGCTGCCGCCAGAGCGTTCCAACCCGCTCGACTTGGACCTTTGCATCAAACGGACGTTCCGATTCGGCAACGGTTATGGGAGCCGAATTCTCAGCCTGCTGAATCTCAAGAAAGAGGCCTTCGCCGGTCCGGCGGCCCGGGTCGACCGGGCTGATACCCCCTCAATTTGATAGTCGCGGAATTTGGCAAAATCCACTCAGAACACGATCCTGACTACAAAGCCGAGGGTTTCACTGCTTGACGCGTCCTCCGACTTCACGGACCCTCCGCAGGCTGCGACGAGAATGTCGCCGTCATAATATTGCATGAAACCATACCTGATACCGGCCCTGGCCATCGGATTGTTCGTGAGTTCCGCTCAGAGCCAGGACAAACCCGACCTCGCGAATCCGAAACAGCGCACCAGCTACGCCATCGGCCTGGACATCGCGACGAGTCTCAAGGCCCGCGAGATCGACTTGGATGGCAAGGCGCTCGCCGCCGGCATTGCCGATGCGCTGGCTGACAAACCTGCGCTTAAACCGGAGGAAGTGCGCGAAGTCCTCATGAAGCTTCAGCAGGAAATGATGGCCAAAGGCGAAACGCAGAACAAGGCCGATGGCGACAAGAACCAAAAAGCGGGAGACGCTTTCCTTGCGGAGAACGCGAAGAAAGAAGGCGTCAAAACCACCGCCAGCGGACTCCAGTACAAAGTCCTTAAATCGGGCAGTGGCGCGGTGCCGAAAAAGACCGATACCGTCAAGGTTCACTATCACGGTACATTGATTGACGGCAAAGTCTTCGACAGTTCCGTTCAACGCGGCGAGCCAGTCACGTTCCCGGTGGACGGCGTTATTCCCGGATGGGTCGAAGCGTTGCAACTGATGAAGGTCGGCGACAAGTGGCAGTTGTTCATCCCGGCCAAGCTCGCTTACGGCGAACGCAGCCCCGATCCGGCCATCGGCCCCAATGCCGCACTGCTGTTTGAGGTGGAACTGCTCGGTATCGAGAAGGACAAGTGATCCCTCAATCCATGCGCCGGGCTTCATTCTCCGACGATAGGCCTTCCCCCGCCCGTAGTGGGGGACGTCCTGGCTGCCGTAGAGGGATGGCTTGCCACCTGATTTCGGGTGTGTGCCGGACGCGATGCGCCTAGGCGCCTGCGCTGAGTTCCGCCGCGCGCAACGCCCGGCTCGACCACACGCGGGACACACGCCGCCACGGTAAACGGATCCCGTCGCAGCGTGACAACCGCCGCCGCCGGTGCGATGGAAGTCTCAACCACCATTTCCTGTCCGTTCTGCGGCCAGCGCTTCGAGTTGGTCGTTGACACCAGCATCGCGTCGCAACGCTTCACCACGGACTGTGAAGTTTGTTGCCGGCCGTTCGAAATCCTCGCCGAGTGCGAACCGGGAGAGGTTGTGAGCCTCACGGCGCAAGGCGGGACCTGACGCCCTGATTTTCTCCTCTGGTTTTGCGCTTTGTTATGGCTAAATCACAGCAATCGAATTTGAATTATGAATCGAACGACAATCCTCTGGATTTACATCGTCCTGCTGGTGCTGGGCGGTCTGATCGGCTTTTTCAAGGCGGGCAGCAAAGCGTCCCTGATTGCCTCGAGCGCCTTCGCGGCGGCGCTGATTCTCAGTGCCCTCGGCGTGATTTTGCAACCGCACGCCGCCGACATCATTCTTGCTGTGCTGCTGGTTTTCTTCGCCATGCGTCTGAGCAAGACCAAGAAATTCATGCCCAACGGCCTGATGCTGGTGCTGACCATCGCGACGCTCGCGTTGCGGCACTTGCGAATTTAGGCCCTGGAGTCGGTGGGATGGATGCCTTTGATTGTTTTCGGCAGTTTGGTTTCCCCTCACCCTGACCTCTCCCTCAGGGAGAGGGAACAGCGGGCGGAGGGTTGTCTTTTGCAACGCCGATGCCGCAAACCTCATGCACGGCAACTCCGACAAACGGCGCACGATTCTCCCTCTCCCCTGGGGTGAGGGGAAACCAGATGTCGTCTACGCCCCGGCCGTATCATTAATTCATCTCCATTTTTAGCGCGCGTTGGCAGTGAACTCTTCCCTTCCCATCTGGCAAATCCATTCGCAGATCGTTGAAACACTCCGTTCTTGCAATCGGCTCGTGCTCGTCGCGCCGACCGGTTCCGGCAAAACAACACAAGTCCCGCAGATGTTGCTCGATGCGGGCCTGGTGAATGTTCCCCAGTCTGCAACTGCAGCGCCGCGAATCAGGAAAATCGTTGTCCTGCAGCCGCGGCGGGTCGCGGCGCGCACGGTTGCGGCGCGAGTCGCCTGGGAACGCGGCGTGCGACTCGGCTCGGAGGTGGGTTACCAGATTCGTTTCGACGATCAGACTTCCCTCGGCACCCGCATTTGTTACATTACCGAAGGGATCCTGTTGCGCTGGCTTCAGGACGATCGGACTCTTTCCGACGTCGGGATCGTTCTGTTCGACGAGTTTCACGAGCGCAATTTGCTCAGCGACGTAGCCCTGGCGCTGGTGAAGCAACTTCAAGAGACTGGGCGGCCCGATTTAAAAATGGCGGTGATGTCCGCGACGCTGGATGCGGAGCCGGTGGCGGAGTATCTGGACAGTCGGACCGGCGGCACTCCTATCCTGCTTTCCGAAGGCCGGAGCTTTCCGGTCGAGGTCCGCTATCTGGACCGCAAGGACGAGAGGCCCGTCACGGAACAAGCGGCGGACGTTGTTGAACGCGTCGTGAAGTCGGGTGAACCGGGCGACATTCTCGTTTTCATGCCTGGCATTGTGGAAATCAACGCCACCCTTGCCGCCATTCGGGCGAGCCGGCCCGGAGAGCGGCTGGCGCTGATTCCGCTGCACGGCGAGCTCCCGCCGGAGGATCAGGACGTCGCGTTTCAACCCAATCCGCTCCGCAAAGTCGTCGTCGCCACCAACGTCGCGGAAACGTCCGTGACCATCGACGGCGTTCGGCACGTGGTGGACAGCGGCCTGGCTCGGGTAGCGCGTTACGACGCCGAACGCGGGATCAGCACGTTGTTCATCGAAGACATCAGCCGCGCCTCGGCCGAACAACGCAAGGGTCGAGCCGGAAGAACGGCGCCAGGAACATGCTATCGCCTGTGGACCGAGAGCGGGCAATTGAACCGGCCCGAGATGAACACACCCGAAATTCAGCGCAGCGATTTGGCGGAAGTCGTCTTGCTTCTCCACTCGCTCGGAATCAAACGGGCGGCTGAGTTCGCTTGGCTGGACAAACCCGATCCGCAGGCGGTCGAGCGCGCGGAAAAACTGCTCCGGACGCTAGGCGCACTCCGGGATTCACGATCTACGAATGACGATTTACATGGCCCCGCCCAGACCGACTCCATTGTAAATCGTAAATCGAATATCGCAAATTCCGACCTCACTCCGGTTGGACGGCAGATGCTGCGGCTGCCGATGCACCCGCGTTATTCGCGGATGCTGGTCGAAGCGGCGCAACACGACTGCGCGCCGGCGGCGGCTTTGTGCGCGGCGCTGGTCAGCGGACGCGATTTGCTAATGCGCCTTGGCCGCGACGACGCGCACATTGCCAAGGCGCGCGAGTTGTTCGAGGCGAGCCAGGAATCGGATTTCTTCACTCTGATGCGGGCATATCAATTTGCCAAGAACGCTCAATTCAGCGTCGAGCAATGCCGGCGCTACGGCGTTCATGCGCAGACTGCCCGGCAGGTGGATCAGACCTTCGAGCAGATCCTGCAATTGGCGGAGCGGAACGGCTTGATCGGAAGTCGAGCGGCGAGCGGCGAAGCGGACCGAACCGCCAATGGTGAGTCCTCTGTGGCCGGAAGTGCGCCCCCCGCCTCCGGCGAGCCGCCCTCGACGAAACAATCGGCGGTCGAATCACAAAACCCTTCGCGGGGCGGCGACCCGTTGCTCAGGTGCATCATGGCCGGGTTCATTGACCAGCTGTGTCTGCGGCGAAGCCAGGGCACGCTGGAGTGCGATCTGACCGAAGGCCGACACGGTTCGTTGATGCGCGAGAGCGTGGTGCAGAACGCCACGTTGTTTGTCGCCGCGACGATTCGCGAAGTCCAATCGCGCGCTTCCGAAACCCTCACTCTGTTGGGTCTCGCCACGGCGGTGAGACGGGACTGGATTGAAGAGATGTTTGCGGACCAGCTTGCCACTTCGATCGAGCACCTGTTTGACCGTACGCACAAGCGCGTCGCTGCGGTGAAATTGGTGCGGTTTCAGGATCTGGTGATCCACCACGAGCATCAACGCGAGGTAGATCCGGCCG
>JACXTT010006035.1_pt1 | contig 17401 bp, 15 predicted proteins | sample 9270951 | NCBI WGS metagenome assembly JACXTT01 (sample SAMN15532306, study PRJNA645909) | rock metagenome | isolation source: weathered quartz diorite | place: Puerto Rico | collected 2017-06-21 | reverse complement strand
ACTTGCAATAGGGTGCGGTCCGTAATGCCAGGCGGAGACAGGGATTTCACAAGTTGGCAACCATGGTGTACGAGTGGTGAATGGCTCCGCTGCGCTCTCCATGCCCATACGACGGAGTCGGACGGCGAGCTCGCGCCCGACCTGCTGGCCGCGCATTACGAGCGCGCGGGCTACGACGTGCTCGCAGTCACCGACCACTGGAAGCGCACGGAGGCGGACGGTGCGCGGATCGTGGTCGTTCCGAGCGTGGAGCTCAACTGCGTGCTTCCGGATGCGTGCGACGGGCACGTGCTCGGCTTCGGCGTCGAGTGCCAGAACGATGAGTTGAAAGCGCTCGCCGAGGAGTACCGCGATCTCGCAAGCACCGCGGAGTGGATCGCGTCTCACGGCGGCGTCGCGTATCTCGCGCACCCCTACTGGACCGGTGTCACGCCGGGCGTCCTCGAGCTGCCCGAGAACGTCAACGGCATCGAGGTCTACAACGCCGGCTGCGAGCTCGAGGTCGGTCGCGGGCTTTCCGCGGTGCACTGGGACGAACTGGCCGAGAGCGGCAGGCTGTGTCCTGCAATCGCAACCGACGACTCGCACCACCCCGGCTTCGACTCCGACTTCGCGTGGACGTGGGTGCGCGCGCGGGAGCGCACGGCGGCGGGCGTCATGCAGGCGCTCGCGCGTGGGAGCTTCTACTCGACCTCCGGCCCTCGTCTCGCCGATGTGCGCTACGAGGATGGTCACGTCGAGGTGGCGTGCTCGCCGTGCCGCTCGATCGTCCTCGTCTCGGGACGTTCCACCGGTGCGGCTGTCAACGCGGGGCGGCTCGGGTACGTCCACCGGGGACGGGTGCTGGAGACCGACGGGGAGGGTCTCGTTCGCGCGCGTCTCGAGATACCGCCGTCTGTACGGCACGTCCGTGTCGAGGTCACCGACGCGGCGGGGAGGAAGGCGTGGGCGAACCCGTTCCCGGTGTAGCGGGCCGTCCCGACCGCGCCGGATCGATCGAGCGGCTCGGGTCGAGCCGGTTCGATCTCCTCGTCGTCGGCGGGGGCATCATCGGGGCCGCGACGGCAGCGCACGCCGCGCGCGCGGGTCTCGCGGTCGCGCTCGTCGACGCCGGTGACTTCGGCGGCGCCACGTCGAGCGCCTCCTCGAAGCTCATTCACGGAGGGCTCCGCTACCTGCGGCTCGGCGACGTCCGCCTCGTGCGCGAGGCCCATCATGAGCGCCGCCTGCTGTCACGGGTCGTCGCGCCGCACCTCGTGCATCGCCTGCCGTTCCTGCTGCCTCTCTATCGAGGCGGGCCGTACCGCCCATGGGTTGTCCAGAGCGGGATCCTGTTCTACTCGGCGCTCGCGCAGTCCCGGTTGAACTGGTTGGTCGACCCGATGCGCGCGCAAGAGCAAGTTCCCGGGCTGCGCGTCGACGGTCTCCGGTCGTGCGCGCTCTACGCCGACGCCTGGACGAACGACGCACGGCTGACGATCGCCAACGTACGCGCCGCGGCCGAGTCGGGCGCGGTCGTGCTCAACGGGGCCGCTGTCGTCGCGCTCAGGATCGCCGGCGGACGCGTGACGGGCGCCGAGGTGCACGTCGACGGCGAGGATGTCTCGGTCGACGCCCGTGCCGTGGTCAATGCGGCCGGTCCGTGGGTCGACCAGGTCCGCAGGCTCGAGGAGCCTGCGGCCGGGACGTCGGTGCGCCTGAGCAAGGGGGCACACGTCGTCGTCGCGCGGGAGACCGGCTGGTCGGCCGCGCTCACGGTGCCGCAGGACCTCGTCCGCGTCACGTTCGCCGTGCCGTGGTACGGGATGCTGCTGCTGGGCACGACGGAGACGTCGTACGACGGAGACCCCGGTGCGGTCGGCGCGTCCGCCGACGACGTCGACGAGATTCTCCGGGAGGCCGCCGTCGCCCTCGACCCCGAGCTCGTTGCACGCGAACGGGTGCGTGCTGCATTCGCCGGTGTGCGTGTCCTTCCGGTCGGACCGGGCGAGAGCGTCAGCGCGCGGCGCGAGACGGTGTACTCGGTCGGGCCGGCCGGGATGCTGAGCGTCGCCGGTGGCAAGCTGACCACATACCGCCGCATCGCGCTCGGCGTGCTCGAGCGGCTGCGGCCGCAGCTGGACCTCCATCGAATCGACCGCACGCCGTGGCCCCTGCCAGGCGCGACGATGCCACCACGCATGAGCCTTCCGGCCGATCTCGACTCCGACGTCTGGGCCCACTTGCGGCACATGTACGGTGCGCTCACGCCCGAGGTGCTGGCTCCGGCCGCGCGCGATCCCTCGTTGCTCGAGCGCCTCGATCCCCGCGGGCCCGACATCGCGGCCCAGGTCGTCTACGCGGCGACCCACGAATGGGCTCGTGCGAGCGACGACGTCCTGCGACGCCGGACGACGCTGTTCCACCGTGGTCTCACGGGCGACGACGTGGTGCGACGTGTCGGGGAGCTGCTCGCGTCGGCTACAGCGGCGGCGGCTTCTTGACCACGACGAACGTGCGCGAGCCGAGGAGCGCCCCGTAGCGCGCCGCCGACCATCGCTCGGCGAGTGCCGCGACGCGGACGGCCTGTCAGCTTTGGAGACCGCTCAGAACCGCGACGCCGACCGTGATCGCGACCACTCCGACCACCTGGAAACGGGTGAGTCGCTCATGGAAGAGGAAGAACCCGGCGAGCGCGGCGACGGCCCCGAACTGCGACGCGAGGACGGCGCTGACAGCGATTCCATGGCGCGCTCCGATTGTGTACGCCGCGATCCCGGCGACCTCGCATGACCCGCCGGCGAGGATAAAGGGCAGCGCGGGGCGTGGCAGCCGGAGACGACACGACGCCAGGAGCGGCAGGGCGACGACGGCGACGCCGACAGCTCGTGCCGGCAGAAGCGCCCAGGCGACGGGAAGGTCACGGCCGACACGCCCGACGGCGTAGAGGCTCGCGCCGAACGCGCTCGCCGAGAGGGCAGCCAGCACGATCGTCCCGACTTCGGTGTGACGGGCGGCGGCGCCCGGAGGCTCGTGACCTGTCGCCGCGAGCAGGATCCCGGTGACGATCACGGCCAGCGTCACGCTCGACGCCGCAGCCAGCTTCTCGCCTGCGGCGACCGAGATCAGGGCGGCGATCGCGCCCTCGGTCGACGTGGTTGGGGCTACCAGAGACACCTTGCCGGACCGGAGCGCCATGTACGTAAGGATCAGCCCGCCGACGTTCCCGAATCCCGCGAGCAGCAGCCAGCCGACCTCGGATGCCCCGAGCTGCGGCCTCCCCGCGAGCGCGACGAGCGGGACGGTGATGGCGAGGCCGACCAGCATCACCCACGCCAACACGCTGTAGGGGCTCATCATCCGCGAGAGGCGGGCGTAGCACAGCGTCGTCATCGAGAACGCAAGGGCGGCGCCGATACCGCCCGCCACGGCTATCAAGACCGTCCTGCCTCCGACTCGATCGCGACCTTCATGACAAGTGACAGACTGTCACTTGCGATGACCGACATTTCAGGCCGGCGGGTCTTCAACGCCAAGACGACACCCTTTTCCGAGTACGACCTCGAGTGCGAGGTCCAGCTCGAGATGAGCTGGCTGCCGGTCAGCTACGACCGCGACACCGGCCAGGGCTGTTACCTGATGAGGATGGAGCCCGGCGCCGTGACGATCGCGCACGACCATCAGTTCATGGAGGAGTTCCTCATCCTGGAAGGCGATCTCGTCGACTCGGACGGCACGTCGTTCGGACCGGGCGACTTCATCTCCTACGAGGCCGGGACGCACCACAACTCGTGGACGGAAGGCGGCTGTCTGATCGCCGTGTTCGAATGGCAGCGACCGTAAGCACCGGAACGATCCAGCTCCTCGACTGGATCTCGAGCCGGCCGCGGACCTACGACGAGGCGATTGACGCCTGGCGGACGTCATGCCCGCGGCTCTCCGTCTGGGAGGACGCGCTGCACGACGGGCTCGTTGCGTGCAAGGCCGGCCGGCCCGCAACCGTGGTTGTCACGCCGCGCGGCCGGGCCGTGCTGGAGCAGCGCTCCTAGCGATTCGCGCGGTAACGCTCGATCAGCGTGTTCGTGGACGAGTCGTGGCCGAGAGCGCCGTCGCCGGTGAGCTCGGGGATGATGCGAACTGCGAGCTGCTTGCCGAGCTCGACCCCCCACTGATCGAACGAGTCGATCCCCCAGATCACCCCCTGGGTGAAGACGGAGTGCTCGTACAGCGCGACGAGGGTGCCGAGCGCGTGCGGCGTCAGGCGCTCTGCCAGGATCGTCGATGTCGGCCGGTTGCCGGGAAACATCCGGTGTGGGACGAGCCGCTCGGGCGTCCCCTCGGCCGACACCTGCTCGGCGGTCTTGCCGAAAGCGAGCGCCTCGGTCTGGGCGAACAGGTTGGCGGTGAGGATGTCGTGATGCTCCCCCAGCGGGTTGAGCGAGCGCTCGAAACCGATGAAGTCGCAGGGGATCAGCGACGTCCCCTGGTGGATCAGCTGGTAGAAGCTGTGCTGGCCGTTCGTTCCCGGCTCGCCCCAGTACACGGCGCCCGTGTCGTAGTCGATCTCGACTCCCTCCAGGGTCACCCGCTTGCCGTTGGATTCCATCGTCAGCTGCTGCAGGTAGGCAGGGAACCGCTTCAGGTACTGGTCGTAGGGCAACACCGCGACCGTCTGCGCTCCGAAGAAGTCGCGGTACCAGACGGCGAGCAGACCCATCAGCACCGGCAGGTTGCCCTCGAGCGGAGCGGTCCTGAAGTGCACGTCCATGGCGTGGAACCCGTCCAGCAGCTCCCGGAACCGTTCCGGGCCGATCGCGATCATCGTCGAGAGGCCGATGGCCGAGTCCATCGAATAGCGGCCGCCGACCCAGTCCCAGAAGCCGAACATGTTCACGGTGTCGATGCCGAATTCGGTGACCTCCTTCGCATTCGTGGAGACCGCCACGAAGTGCCTGGCGACAGCCGCCTCGGCGCCGTCCAGCCCATCGAGCAGCCAGGCGCGCGCAGTGCGGGCGTTCGTCATCGTCTCGAGCGTCGTGAAGGTCTTCGACGAGACGACGAACAGCGTCTGCGCGGGATCGAGGTCGCGGGTCGCCTCGGCGAAGTCGGTGCCGTCGACGTTGGAAACGAAACGGACCGTCAGCTCACGCGCCGCGTAGTGCCGTAGCGCCTCGTACGCCATCACAGGCCCGAGGTCGGATCCGCCGATCCCGATGTTGACCACATTCGCGATCGGGCGACCGGTGTGTCCGCTCCACGCGCCCGACCGGATCCGTTCGGCGAACACGGCCATCCGGTCGAGCACGTCGTGCACGTCGGCCACGACATCCTGGCCGTCGACGACGAGGGACGCGTCGCGGGGCAGGCGGAGCGCCGTGTGGAGGACGGCCCTGTCCTCGGTGACGTTGATGTGGTCGCCGCGGAACATCGCCTCCATCCGTTCCTGCAGCCCGCAGTCGCGGGCGAGAGCGATCAGGAGACGGACGGTCTCGTCCGTGATGCGATGTTTCGAGTAATCGAGGTAGAGACCCGCGCCCTCCGCGGTGAGGCGGCTGCCGCGACCCGGATCGGCAGCGAAGAGGTCGCGCACGTGCGCGTCCCCGATCTCCCTGTGGTGCGCCTCGAGAGCCGCGTACGCCGCGCGCTCGCGCAGAGTCGTTCCCATCGACGCCCATTGTCGCCGCTCGCCGGCAGACCGCGCGGCGACAACGACTGAGCTACGCCGCGGCGTCCTCGCCGGACTCGAGTCGTCTGAAGCGCCAGTCGATCGACGACGCCATCCGTTCGAGCTGGGTCAGGACCTTGTCGCGGTCGGCCTTCGCCGACTTCTCGGCCTCCTCGAGCCGCTGTGCGAGATCCCGCAGCTCCACGTGGAGGTCGCCGCCGCCGACCGCGGGAACGTCACCCGTCGCGCCTTGCGCGACCGGTGCGCCGCCCTGCTCGAGCTCGGCCAGCCGCTCCGAGAGCTCCTCGAGCTTGATCTCGCTGCTGCGCGAGCGCATGAGCTCGGCGATCGCACGCTCGCGTTCTCCGAGGTGCATGTTGATCCGCTCGACGGCCATCCGCAGCCGCTCGAGCTCGCCGTCGACACCGGTCGGCTCGTCGACCGCGGCCGCCTCGGCCTTCCCCCGCTTCCCGCTGGGCGCGGGTGCAGCAGGAGCTGGCATCGCCGATGTTGCCTGGAACCGCGCCTCCGCAAGCTCGGCGGCAAGCGCATCCAGACGTGCCTCGAGCCCTGCGCGCTCGGAGACCCAGGCGCCGACGGCGCCCGCCGTCTCCTGCGCCAGGCCCTCGGTGTGGCTCGTGACCTCTGCGATCCTCGAGGCAAGCTCGGCGCGCAATGACCCGGCGAGGTCTTCGTCACCGCTCGGCGCAGAGAGCGTCGCAATCTCCTCGACCCGAGCGTGGAGCGCGTCCAGCCTGCCGACCACGTTGTCGACCCTGCGCTCGACCTCTTCCCCGGTGGATGCGTGCATCCCGGCGACGGCCTCGCGTAGCTGCTCGAGCTCCGCGACCTCGGCTCTCGTGGCGACGGCGTCCGCCACCTCGCCGAGCCGCGCGCCCAACCCGTCGAGGCGCGCGGTCAGAGCCGGGTCGGCTGCCGGGCGACCGGCCATCTCGTCGACGGCGGCCTGAACCGCTTGGAGGGGGGCGGTTCCCGCGAGCGCCTCGATCCTGGTGGTGAGCTCCTCGAGCCGCGCGGCGGGACCCGGATCGGCCTGCGGCCGGCCGGCGAGCTCGGCGATCTGGGCCGCGATCGCGTCGACGCGTCCCGTGAGCTCGGGGTCGCCCGGCGGCCGCCCCGCCATCTCCTCGACCGCGGCGCGAACCGCTTCCAGCGCGTCTGTGCCGGCAAGCGCCTCGATCCTGGTGGTGAGGTCCTCCAGCTGTGCCGCGAGACCCGGGTCGGCCTGCGGTCTGGCGACCAGCTCCTCGACCTGGGCGCGCAACGCCCCGATCGCGTCCGCTTCACCGCTTGCGGCCAGCTGTGCCGTCAGATCGTCCACCCGTGCTGTCAACTCGGCGTCGCCGACGGGGCGCGCGGCGAGTGCGTCGACGGCGGCCTGGAGCGGCGCCAGCGCCTCGCTCGTTGCCATCTCGTCGAGCCGGGAGGACAGGTGCGCGACATGCTCTGCCACCGCGGGATCGGCCTGCGGTCGCGACGCGAGCTCGTCGACGCGCAGGCGAACCTCGTCGGCTCGGCGGCCGGCCTCGTCGCGCAGCTCTTCGAGGCGATCTGCGAGCGTCTGCACCTGCGCGCCCAGGATCGGATCTCCCGTCGGTCTGTCCGCGAGCTCGTTGACGGCGGCGCGGATCTGGTCGACGTCTGTGCGCGCGGCGCCGAGCTCGACCCTGGAGCTGAGCGCGTCGAGCTCGGCCGTCAGCTCGCCGGAGCTCCGCTCGACCGAGGCGAACGCCCGCTCGAGGCCCTCGGTGAGCTCGTCGAGCCTGCGGGCGAGTGCGGTGACGCCGTCCTGGACCACCTCGATGCGATCGAACATCCCGTCTGGGCCACCGGCTTCTGCCGCCTCGACTCTGAGCCTCAGATCGGTGACCGAGGGCTCGAACGCGGCGACCCTGCGGGCGAGCTCCACGACGGCGTTCTGCAGCTGTTCGGCGTACGCCGCCTGGCGCCCCTCGGAGAAGACGTCCTCGAGAAGTGCCTGGCGTCCGCGTTTCGAGTCGCGACTGCCTTTCGACGCCTCCGGCGGTCCGAGCCAGCTGGCCGTGTCCGACCACTGCTCGGCGAGCGCACTCGCCAGCTCGAGCCGGGTGATGGCTCCGGCTTCGACGAGAACCTGTCCGAGCGGTTTGCCGCTGCGCTGCTGCGAAGCGATCGCTTGCTCCAGCTGATCTTCCGAGACGTACCCGCGGGCGAGGAGGATGTCGCCGACGGTCTGGCGATCGGTGGCGTCGGGGGCGCTCGGAGGCGTCATCGCGTGACCGCTCCAGGGTGGCTGAGGGACCCTCCGGTCAGCGCGGCAGGAGGCGTGAATGCGCCCACCGACGGGATATCGGAGATCCCCCGGCGCCGCTACTTCACTCGACCAAGGGACACCGGAACGAGAGGCCCCCGTTTCAGGCGCCGAGCACCTCCGTGACGAGGCTCTGGAACTCGGCGATCAACCGTTCGGACACGGGCAGCAGCACGCCCTGATCGACGGCTCCGGACTGCATGCCGGTATGAACCCGCTCGACGAGACCCCGGTCCTCGGTGCCGACCTGGTCGTCGAGGGCGATGTAGTCGGCGATCCAGGCATCGTCCGTGCCGGGTGCGAAGAAGTAGTCGAGGTAGCGGTAGGTCCGGTCGGGGCCGAGCGGGATGATCGGGCCGATCGAGAAGTTGGGGCGGCCCGGCATCACGTTGATCGCGGTGTTCGGAAAGAGGAGGTGGAACTGACCGCGCGTGATCGCGCCATGCGCGTCGTAGACCCCCCCGCCGCCGTTGCGCGGTGGACCGAACTGGCTCAGGAGTGAGGGACGCGTTTCGAGCGAGTACGACTCCGGTGCGACGTCGATCGCCTTCGAGAAGCTCGGGTGGGCGACGGAGCAGTGGTAGCACTCGAGGTAGTTCTCGACGCAGACCTTCCAGTTGGCCGCGTACTCGGTCTCGGCTCGCCGGTGGAACGAGAGCGCGTCGATGTCGACGCCGTCGGCGGCGAGCAGATGGGGCAGCTCGCCCAGGTACTCGGCGAGCGGCGCCGCGTTGCGGTCCGGGTTGACGAACACGAAGGCCCCCCACGTGTCCACGCGCAGACCCACGAGCCCGAGCCCCTCTCCGTCAAACCCCGGCTCACGGTCGGCGCGTGGTGCTGCGACGAGCGAGCCGTCGAGCGCGTACGTCCACGCGTGGTAGGGGCACTGGAGCGTCTCGCGCCGGCCCTTCCCGTCGCAGACGAGCGAGCCCCGGTGGCGGCACACGTTGAGGAATGCGCGCAGGGTCGAGCTCTGGTCTCGCACGAGCACGACGGGCAGGTGTCCGACGCTCGTGGCGGCGAACGAGCCCGGTTCCGCGACATCGGCGACGTGGCCGGCGTACTGCCAGTGGCGGCTGAAGATCCGCTCGCGTTCGAGGCTCAGAACGGACGGATCGCTGTACCAGCTCCACGGCAGCGTTCTGTTTTTGGTCACCGCCGCCATGGCCAGACTGTACTCAGCCGTCGAGGCGACCGTGGGTGTCGAGCAGCGCGAGCACCGCGTTGTGGGGCACGGCCCGGACGAGCCGCCCCCCGCGGCCGATCGTGTCGGCGGCCGCCCAGAGCGCATTGAGCACGGCCTCCTCGGTGGCGTCCACGACCCCGTTGAACACCTCGTCGAGGATGTCGGCCCCGGTCGCACCGGCGACGGGCATGGTCGACACGGCGAGGAAGATCTCGCCGCTGCCGTGGTGTGCGACCGATCCCGTCCTGGCCAGTCCGAGCCCACAGCGCCGGGCGACGCGTGCCAGGTCGTGCGTTCCGAGCGGGGTGTCGGTGAGCACGAGCGCGATACAGCTCCCGGCAGGCTGTGCCGGAGTCACGGTTCCGCTCCCCAACGTCGCGCCCGCCGGGATGCCGGCGATGCAGAGGTTGGCGGCGACGCCATAGTTCGCGAGCACGAGGACGCCAACCGTTGTTCCCGTCGACGGGAGCACCCGGCTGGACGTGCCGATGCCGGCCTTCCAGTTGAAGGCGACCATGCCCGCGCCCGCCCCGACGCATCCCTCGGCCACAGGCCCTCCCGCTGCCTTCGCCACGGCATGGGTCGCGTCGTCGCTCTCCACCTGAACGACGCGGGCGTCGTTGAGCGAGCTGTCGTCGCATTCGCCGACGACCGGGATGACGACGCGAGCGGCGCCGACGGTCGGGTCCGCGGCGCAGGCCACCGAGATGGCGCCGTCGTAGATCCGCCCGACGGCCATCGTGGAGGTCAGGTAGACGGGTGTCTCGATCAGACCCCACTCGCGAACTTGCAGCGAGCCCGTCAGCTCACCGGCGCCGTTGAGCACGGCCGTACCGGCGGCGAGGCGCGGCTCGACGACACCTCCGCTCGCGCTCGGCACCACAACGGTGACGCCTGTCCGCGCGACACCGCGCCCCCCCGGCGGGTCGGGCTCGTCCCGCCATACGGTCACGTGCCCGACCGTGACGCCGGGAACGTCGCTGATTGCGTTGGCGGCGCCGGTCTCGAACGCCCCGATCCGTAGGCCGAGCTCTCGCCACCGGGGTCCGCGGGCTGTCGGGGGCTCCATGGAGCCACCCTAGTGCAGGTTAGGCTCGCAGCGTGGGCCGGCTGTCGATCCCCGTTGTCTGGAGTGACGCCTGCCTGCTGCACGAGGCGGGCGGCGAGGTCTGGATCGGCCGCCCGATCGCGGGCGACGAGCTCCCCGAGCGGGCCGTTCGGATCCGCGACGCGCTCGTCGCCGCAGGCGCAGAGGTCGTCGGCGCCCGCGAGCATCCGGATGACGCGCTCCTGGCCGTGCACGATGCGCGGCTCCTAGCGTTCCTGTGCGACGCCTGGAACGACTGGCAGGAGAGCGGCTATCCGGCGCTCCACGGCCAGGATCGCGTCGTGCCCTACATCTTCGTCCACCCTGGCCTTCTGGGACCGCTCGAGCCGATGCTGCCCGCCTCCCTCGCGGCGCGGACGGGGCTCTTCGCCTTCGACACGATGACGCCTATCGGGGCGGGAACCTGGGTGGCCGCACGCGCCGCCGTGGAGTGCGCCCTTACGGCGTGCGATCTCGTGCTGGAGGGCGAGCCGGTCGCCTATGCCTGCACGCGGCCCCCCGGCCACCACGTCACACGGTCGGCGTACGGCGGCTCGTGCTATCTGAACAACGCAGCGGTCGCAGCAGCACACCTGCGTGCCGCCGGAACAGCGCGCGTCGCGATCGTCGACATCGACGCTCATCACGGCAACGGCGCCGAGGCCATCTTCTGCGAGCGCGACGACGTCCTCACGGCGTCGGTGCACGTGGATCCGGCAGCCGGCTGGTTCCCCCACTTCCTCGGCGCCGAGCGCGAGGGCGGTGTCGCAAACCTGAACGTGCCGCTCCCACCGCGCACGTCCGACGACGGCTGGCTCGCCGGCGTCAGCCGCGTCGCCGACGAGGTCGTGTCGTTCGGCGCCGATGCCATGGTCGTCGCCCTCGGAGTCGACGCGGCGGCCGGCGACCCGGAGAGCCCCCTCGAGGTCACCGGCGCCGGGTTTGCCGAAGCGGGCCGGCGTCTCGGTGGGCTCCATCTACCGACCGTCGTCGTGCAGGAAGGAGGCTACGATCTCGCCGCGCTCGGCGGGCTCGTGCTCGCAGCGCTCGAGGGAATCGAGGAGGGAATGGTGGACGGAACCGGTGCCTGAGCCCGCGTCGCTCTGGATCGGCAAGGAGGAGTACGGCGGTGTGCCGACGCCGGCGCGCCGCGGCGATCCGAATCCGCCGTACTGGAGGCTGGAGGCGATCGCCGCGGCCGAGCGGCCGCGGTCGATCTCGCTCGCCGCCGACGGGCGAACCCTTGCCTTCATCCACGACCGCGATACCTCCGACGTCTGGCTGCTCGATCTCTCCGAAGGAGTGCCGAGGCGGTTGACGGCGGGCCGTGAGCCCGCTCCCTACTGGGAGGACACGACGCCGGTGATCTCGCCCGACGGCGCCAGCGTGGCGTACGCGGACGGCGGCTGGATCTGGCTCGTACCGGCGGCCGGTGGGCCACCGCGCAAGCTCGTCGAGGCGAGCGCGCCGATCTGGCTCGGGTCGGATCGGCTCGTCGTCACGGTGGAGCGGGACGAGCGCTCCACCCTCGCGCTCGTGTCCGTCGCCGACGCGTGGCCCCGGCGGCTGGTGGCCTCGGGCGGAGGGCTCGACCTGCGCGGCGACCAGGGTGAGGCCGTCGTCTCTCCCGATCTCCGGCGGGTCGCGTTCTCGTTCGCGCCGCGGGACGACCTGAACCGCACCGAGATTCGCGTCGTCGACGTCGAGACCGGCATCGTGCGGGCGCTGACCGGCGCTCCGGGCATTCACGACCACGGCCCCGTCTGGTCTCCCGACGGCACCCGGATCGCCTTCACCGCGCAGCGCGACGAGTGGTACGACGTGCGGGTAATCGAGGTCGAGAGCGGCGCCGAGACGGTGCTCGCTTCCGGTTCGGGGGACTTCTCCGAGCTGGCCTGGCATCCGGACGGGTCGGCGCTCGCGGCGATCAGGTCAGCGCGCTTTACGCACGATCTCGTCACGGTCGCGGTGTCGGGGGGTGTCACGGAGGTGTCGCGCGGTGGCGGCTACGGCACGCCTCTCTGGACGGCCGAAGGGGCGGTCGTGGCGACCTACGAGGACACCGACACTCCGCCCGAGCTGCGGCTCGTGCAAGACGGTGAGACGACCACGCTGTTCACGGCGGCGCCCCTCGCGGTGCGTCGTGCCCCGTACGTCAGGCCCGACGAAGTCAGCTTTCCTTCCCGTGCAGGGCTCGAGATCGAGGCGCTGCTCTATCGCCCGCAGCGTGACGGCCGGGCACCGGCGGTCGTCTACCCGCACGGCGGGCCGACGGAGTTCTCCGGAGACGACTGGGACGGCCACGCGCAGTACTTCGTCGACAAGGGATACGGCTGGCTGGCGCTCAACTATCGCGGCTCGACGGGGCGTGGCAAGACCTTCGAGCGCCTCAACTTCGACGACTGGGGCGGCGGCGACCGCGACGACTGTCTCGCCGCAGCCGACTACCTGCGGACGCTGGACTGGGTCGCGGGCGACAAGCTCGGGATCTTCGGGGCGAGCTACGGCTCGTACCTGGCGCTTTGCTCGGCCGTCGAGGATGCGGGCGACCGCTTCCGTTGTGCGGTCTGCAAGTACGGCGACTGCGACCTGCTCACGACCTGGACGCAAGGCGACCGCAGTGGTGTCTACTACTGCGGCGAGAACATGCTGGGTCATCCGGCCGAGAATCGCGAGCCGTGGGAGCGCGGCTCGCCGGTGCGCCGTCTCGATCGTCTCGCCGTCCCGCTTCTGATCGCGCACGGCGAGCGCGACGAGCGCGTCCATCCGAAGCAGTCGGAGGAGCTCGTCGCCGAGCTCAGGAAACTCGGCAAGACCTTCGAGTACGTGACCTATCCGACTGAGGGCCACGGCTTTCTCCGCGCAGGCGCGCAGATCGACTTCTACAAGCGCCTGGAGCGATTTCTCGACTGGTACCTGCTCTGAACGAGGGCTCTGACCATTGAGCTCACCGGTGCCTCCGCGGGCGCTACGCGTCTGCGAGGATGCAGGCCGCGCGGTGCCCCTCGGAGGAAGCTCCGGCGGGCGCGCGCAGCTCGGGATCGATCTCCCGACAACGGTCGATCGCGATCGGGCAGCGCGGCTGGAACCGGCAACCGGGTGGAATCTCGATGGGGTTCGGCGTCTCGCCGCGGAGGATCTGCGCCGTCACGCGCCGGCGCGGGTCGCGGCGGGGGACGACAGACAGGAGCGCCTTCGTGTACGGATGGCGGGGCTTGGCGATCACGTCGGTCGCCGGGCCCTCCTCGACGATGCGCCCGAGGTACATGACGCAGATTCGATCCGCGAAGCGAGCTGCTGTCGAGAGGTCGTGCGTGATCATGAGTACCGCGAGCCCCTGGTCGCGGAGCTCGTCGAGGATGGTCAGAATGCCGGCGCGGACCGACACGTCGAGCATCGACACGGGCTCGTCCGCCACGAGCAGGTCGGGTTGTAAGACGAGGCTGGCGGCGATCGCGACGCGCTGACGTTGGCCGCCCGAGAGCTCATGCGGGAAGCGGTTCGTGAACAGCCCGGGCGGTGAAAGCCCCACCTGCTCGAGCGCGCGCTCGACGGTCTTGCGCCGCTCGTCGCGGGAGCTGATGCGGTGGATGACAAGGGGCTCTGCGACGGTCGCCTCGACGCGGAAACGCGGGTCGAGAGACTCGTACGGATCCTGGTAGATGATCTGCATCCGCCGGCGCAGCCGCCGAAGCTCGCTGCCGCCCAGGCAGTTCACATCGATCCCGTCGAAGCGCACGGTGCCTGAGTCCGGCTGCACGAGGCGTAGGACAGCCTGGGCCGTCGTGGTCTTGCCGCACCCGGATTCGCCGACGAGCGCCACCATCTCGCCGCGTCCGACGGTGAACGACACGCCTGAGACCGCGTGTACGTGACGCTGCTGTCGACGGAGGACGGTGCCACTCAGTCCCCGGGGGACGGGGAACCGCACGACGAGGTCCTCGACCTCGAGCAGCGGCCCGGTGCGGTTCCCGTTGCTCACCCGCGTGGGGCCGCGTTGGAGACGAACGTCGTCAGGTGGCAGGCGGCGGCATGGTTGTCGGCGACGGTGACGAGCTCGGGGTCGGTCAGCGCACATGGCGAAAAGGCGCTATCACAGCGAGGCTGGAACGGGCATCCGGCGATCGGTGCGTCGAGCCGCGGTGGGACGCCCGGGATCGACACGACGTCGTCGCGCGACTCGAGATCGGGTGTGGCGCCGAAAAGGAGCCGCGTGTACGGATGCCGCGGCTCGTGGTACAGCGTGTCGGTGGGGCCGATCTCGACGATTTGCCCCGCGTACATGACCGCCGCGTCGCGACATGTCTGCGCGACGACGGGGAGGTCGTGAGTCACGAAGACGAGTGCCAGGCCGAGGTCGTCGCAGAGCTCGACGAGCAGCTCGAGGATCTGCGCCTGCACCATCACGTCGAGCGCCGTCGTCGGCTCGTCGGCAAGCAGCACTCGGGGCGCGGACGCCAGGGCCATCGCAATCGCGGCCCGCTGCCGCATGCCGCCGGACAGCTCGTGCGGGTAGCTCCCCGCTCTGGACCGCGCGATGCCGACGACCTCGAGCAGCTCGTGCACGCGCGCCATGGCCTGCGTCCTGTTCACGCCGCCGTGCAGCAGCATCGGCTCCGCGATCTGATCGCCGACCCGCTTGACCGGGTTGAATGCGTTCATCGCGCCCTGGAACACCATCGCGATGTCCTTCCAGCGATGCGGCGCGACGGTGCGCTCGCCTTGAGCGAGGATGTCCTCTCCCTCGAAGACGACGCGTCCGCTGACAGACGCAGACGGCGGCAGCAGCCCCATCAGCGCGAGGATCGTCGTCGTCTTGCCGCACCCCGACTCCCCGACGAGGCCGAGCCGGGCTCCGGCAGCGACGGAGAGCGACACGCCCTGCACCGCGTGGAGCTCCCGCCGACCTGGCAGGTCGAACCAAACGTGGAGGTCGTCGACCTCGAGCAGGGCCGCGCTCACTCTGTGCCGAGGTCGATGAGGGGCCGTGGCCGTATGCGGAAGCGGCGGACCGACATGTGGCCGGCGCGCAGCCGCGGGTTCAGGGCATCCTCCATCGCCTGCCCGGTCATCGTGCACGCCAGAACGACGATCGTCACCCCGAGACCAGGTGGCACGATCGCCCACCAGGCGTTGTTGAGGATCGCGTCGTCCGTGAATGCGTTCTCGATCAGGCGGCCCCACGAGACGACGCTTGGGTCACCAAGCCCGAGAAACGTGATGAACGTCTCCGCGAAGATCGAGTATGCGATCAGCAACACCGTGTTCGCGATCAGGAGCGGTGTCACCTGCGGCAGCACATGGCGGACGATCAGGCGGGTGTTTCCGGCTCCGAGAGCGCGCGCTCTCTGGACGTAGACGCGCTCGCGGACACTCTTTGTCTGCGCGCGCAACAGCCGCGCGGTCGATGTCCAGTAGATGGCGCCGATGATGAGGATGATGTTCGTCAGGCTGCGGCCGAAGAGCGCTGCCACGACGATCATCAACGGGATGTCCGGGATGACGAGGAAGTAGTCGGTCAGGCGCATCAGCGCGATGTCGACCTTCCCGCCGAAGAAGCCGGAGAGCAGCCCGACGGTGCCGCCGATCGCGGCCGACACGGCAGCCGCCGCGAAGCCGACGAGGAGCGACACCCGGGCGCCCGACACGAGTAGATCGAGCATGTCTGCGCCGCCGCCATCCGTCCCTAGCAGGTGCCGCCAGCTCGGGTGCTCGAACACGGGGCCGACCTTTGCCTTCGGATCGCCTGAGATGAGCAACGGGCCGATCAGCGCGACGACGACGAAGACGGTAATCAGCCCCAGACCGCCGAGCGCCTGCCGGTTCTGTACGAGCGGCGCCGACAGGATGCGGCGCAGCCACGGACGTTGGTCGGCCGGCGCCGCGGTAGAGGCGACAGGTTCGCCGTTCATTCCTTCACCCGCGGGTCGAGCTTGAAGTAGAGGAGGTCGGCCACAAGGTTGAAAAAGATGACGGAGAGCGTCAGCAGCAGGAACGCACCCTGCAGCACCGGGTAGTCGCGCTGGTCGATGGCCTCCACGACCGTGAGCCCGATTCCCGGGTACGAGAAGACGTATTCGATCGTGATGAAGCCGCCGATGATGAACCCGAGCGAGAGCGCGACGAGCGTGATCACGGGCAGCATCGCGTTGCGCAGCCCGTGGCGCCAGACCGTTGCCCAGTTGGACAGCCCCTTCGCCCGTGCGGTCAGGACGTAGTCCTCGCCCAGGGTCTCGAGCATGGCGGAGCGGACGATCAGCGTGTACTCGCCGTAGAGGACGAGCCCAATCGTGAGCGCTGGCAGGATCATGTGGTCGAGCCGGTCGACGATGATGCGCCACTGCGACACGTGGCCCACGAGAGCTTCCACGTCGAGAGTCGGATCCTTGATCCCCGACGTGGGTAGGCCGAGCCAGCCTGCGACGAAGAGGACCATCAGCAGTCCGAGCCATTGCGGCGGCATGGAGTAGAAGCCGAGACTGCCCCAGAGCGCAGACTTGTCGAACCACGTGCCTCGTCGCCAGGCGGCCGCGACGCCCGTGACGATGCCGAGCAGGATCGAGAACACCGTCCCGAGCGTGAGCATGAGGATCGTGTTCTTGAGCGGATCCCAGAGCTCGCCGAGCACGGGTCGTTCGGTGCGCAACGAGCTACCCAGATCGCCGCGCGTGAGGTTGCCGAGGTAGATCGTGTACTGCTGCCACTTCGACTTGTCGAGCCCGAGCTGCTTGCGCTGGTACTCCTTGAACTGCTGCGTGCACTGCCGGCAGCGCAGCGCCGAGACCGCGTCGCCGGAGATGGCGCGGAAGAGGACGAAGTTCAGTGTGATCGCGACGAAGACGGTCGCGACGGCGAAGAACACCCTCTTGACGACATAGTCCGTGCCCCTCATGTCGCCTCTTGCGCCGTCGCGACCGTCTCGTGTTCCAGATCAGGCCTTCTGCGGGTTCGTGTAGTAGCGCTTCGAGTAGGCGTTGAGGTCGGTCAGGAACCCACGCCATTTGCTCGAGTACGCGTCGATGAACACCTCGTTCGCGAGCTGCGTATAGATGAAGTTGTCCCAGATGATCTTCTGCATCCTCCAGACGATTTCCTTGCGGCGCTGCGGGTTCACAGTCGTGCCCTGCAGCTGGTAGAGCTTGTCGTAGGCCGGGTTGTCCCAGCCGGTGTCGC
>JACXTT010006034.1_pt1 | contig 17405 bp, 16 predicted proteins | sample 9270951 | NCBI WGS metagenome assembly JACXTT01 (sample SAMN15532306, study PRJNA645909) | rock metagenome | isolation source: weathered quartz diorite | place: Puerto Rico | collected 2017-06-21 | reverse complement strand
GGCCGGGCAGCGCGACCGACGGCTCGGGCGGGCGGCGCGGCTCGACGCGGCCCATCCCAGCTATTACGGGGGGGCGTGGGTCGCGCTAGGGCGCGCGCTCCTCACGACCAGCGCGCTCGGTACGTGCCCGCCCGGGGGGAGCGCATGACGGCGACAGTGCTTTCGATCGGGATCGCCGTGGCGTCGGTCGCGCTGTTCGGAGTCGCTTGCGCGACGGTCTGGTGGATGCTGCACGCCTGGCGCGATCCCGAGACGCTGATGGAGACTGGATTCGCGCGCGCGCCGGGGCTGCCACAGCTCTCGTTCTCGCTGCTGGTCCCAGCCCGCGACGAGGAGGCCGTGCTGGAGGACACGCTCGAGCAGCTGACGCTACTCGACCACCCCCGGTTCGAGGTGATCGTGATCGTCGGCCGCGACGATCTCGGTACCACTGCCGTGGCGGAAGCAGTCGCCGAGCGTCATCCCGAATTCGTGCGGCTCGTCGTTGACGACAACTGGCCCAAGAACAAGCCGAGCGCGCTGAATACGGCGCTCCCGTTCTGCCGCGGCGAGGTGGTAGGCGTGTTCGACGCTGAGGACGAGGTGGACCGTCGTCTGCTCCGGCACGTGGACGACGCCTTCCGCGCCACCGACGCGCACGTCGTTCAAGGGGGCGTGCAGCTGATCAACTTCCGCTCCAATTGGTTCGCTCTCCGCAACTGCCTCGAGTACTTCTTCTGGTTCCGCAGCCGACTGCACCTGCACGAGCGCCACAGCTTCATCCCGCTCGGGGGCAACACGGTCTTCGTTCGCACCGACGTCCTGCGCAGTGTCGGAGGCTGGGATGCCGACTGCCTCGCGGAGGATTGTGAGCTCGGGGTCCGGCTGTCCACCCTTGGGGCGCGGATCTCGGTCGCGTACGACCCGTATCTCGTGACGCGCGAGGAGACTCCTGACACCTTGCGCGGGCTGTTGAAGCAGCGCACTCGCTGGAACCAGGGATTTCTCCAGGTGCTCCGCAAGGGCGAGTGGCGGCGCCTGCCCACCCGCCGGCAGCGGATGCTCGCTCGCTACACGCTCGCGCAGCCGTTCCTCCAGGCGTTCGCGGGCATCATGATCCCGCTCGCGATCGCAACCGCCGTCGTCGTGAAGGTGCCGGTGGGCATCGCCCTCATAAGCTTTTTGCCTGCGCTCCCGACCGTCGCGATGATCGTGTTCGAGCTCGTCGGAGTGCGGGAGTTCTGCCGCGTCTATTACGTGCGTCCGAGAGCCACCGATTACCTTCGGCTGCTGATCGGCACGCCGCTGTACCAATCGGTGCTCGCGGTCGCGTCCTGCCGCGCCGCTGTCCGCGAGCTCCGCGGCCACCGGGGATGGGAGAAGACCTCGCACAGCGGGGCGCACCGCAATCCCGCCGAGTCGCTCCCGATGGAGCTCGCTCGCGCGCGGGCGAACGCCTCATGACCGAACTACAAGGAGGTTGCAAGATGCACGCCATCGATCTCAATCCCGATCGTCCCGAGTTCACCACCGCGATCCGCGGCTACGACCGTCCGCAGGTCGACGACTACATCGAGCGCATGCTCGGTCTCGTCGCCGAGGCGGAAGAGCGCGCCCGCGCGGCCGAATCGGAGCTCGAGTTCAGCCGCCACAGCACGGTCGGCCCGCGCGTGACGGAGATCTTCGAGCTCGCGATCGCCGAAGCCAAAGAGATCCGCGACAAGACCAGGGCCGAATGCGAGCAGACGTGGATCGAAGCACGCGCGGATGCCGAGCGGCTCGTGGGAAAGGCGACCGACGAGGCGGCCGAGGTCCGGGAACGGAGCGACCGCGAGCGCGAGGAAGCCCTCGCCGAGCTCGAGGTCGAGCGCCGCCGGGCCGAGAACGACGTCACCCGCCTGGCAGGCACCAAGGAAACGATGCTGGCGGAACTGCGCAGGCTCCAGGAGGCGCTGGCGGCGGCCGCCGGCCTGGGCGAGGCGGTGACCGTTTCCGAGCCGCCGGAGGCGGCGACGGAGGAGACGGGCGAGCTGCAGACGCCGGCACGGGAGCGCACCAGCAGGCGGGCGAAGGCCGCGTAGGGACCGCTCTACCAGGCCGCGCGATCGGCGAGGCCGAGCGCGTACTGCGGCCACCAGTCGCCGGCTGCGGGGCCGCCGTGGCACTGCCCGTCGGACTCGCCCGGCGCCTTGATCCACAGGAACGCGTCCACCAGCGGCTGGCCGGTGTGACCCGTCGGCGTCTGTCCCAGCGCGCGCCCGGGCGGGTTGCACCACTGGTGATCGCGCGTCGGGCCGGCTCCATTTCGGCTTGTGTCGACCACGAACGGCTTTCCGATCCGGGCTGAGATCGCCTGGCCGTAGGAGACCTCATCGGCTGTCGTGAAGAAGTTCGAGACGTTCAGGCTGAAGCCGCGGGCGCGCCGGATGCCGGCCGCCTTCAGCCGCGACGCCATCACCCGCGGAGAGTGCCAGGACTGATTTCCGGCGTCGACGTAGACCGACGCATTCCGGTCCGAGACCAACGTGGCGATCGCCTTGGAGATCAATCTGAGCCGCTGTTTTCGTTCAGCCGGAGAGAGGCATTCGAGATCCGGCACGGCATCAGGCTCGAGCACCACCGCAGCGCGCGACTGCCCAAGTCCCGCCGCGAATCCGCGAATCCACCGGCGATACACGGTCGCCGACCGGGCGCCGCCGGCCGAGAATCCACCGCAGTCGCGCTTCGGGATGTCGTACGCGACGAGCACGGGTAGGGCACCGGCTCCCCGGGCCGCCCGGATGGTGTCCGCGACCGCGATCCGGATGTTGCCGCTCCAATCGCCGAACCAGACTGCCTGCGGCTGGACGGCGATCTTGTCCATCGCGGCCGCGTCGCCGGGACGCGACCGGCGCCAATGATCCGCTTGGTGGCGGGCATTCGAGTCTGGATCGACGTAGAGCCGGGCACCCAGGAACGGGCTCGGCCCGCCGCTGCCCAACGCGGATCCGGGCGCGACCGCGGCCGGTAGAAGGATCATCAGCGCCGCGGCGGCCGCGGCCGCGCGGCTCAGAGGTGTGGCAGGGAGCACCGTCACCAGGGTAGGCACTCGACATTCTCGACCGAGCCGCTCCTGGCCGAATATCGGGTCGATTCAGTCGCGGAGGGCCGGTGATCGCGTCCGACATACCTCCTAGCTTGAGCGCACGACTGTCCGAACAGGAGGAAGCTTGTCGTGAACAAGACAGAGTTGGTCGAGCAGATCGCCGCAAAGGCGGACCTCAGCCGTCGGGAAGCCGAATCGGCCGTCGACGCCGCCCTCAAGACGATCGAGGAGCAGCTCGCTCGCGGCGGTGAGATCACTCTCACCGGCTTCGGGAAGTTCCACGTCGCCGACCGCAGCGCCCGCACCGGTCGGAACCCCCAGACCGGCGCCCCGATCCAGATAAGGGCGTCGCGCGTCCCGCGGTTCAGCGCCGGCGCGAAGCTCAAGCAGATCGTCAACGGCTAGCCGCGAAGTTCGGCCCGACTTGAAAGGCCCCGCCGGAGCGGGGCCTTTCCTTTTCGAGACGGCATTTCGGCATGTCCCGAAATAGAGACATTCATGACCCGTTTTCGGGGGTTCCATGGTAGAGTCGGCCGCCTAAAGGGGGAACGGGCGCCTGAGGTCGTCGGGCGCGGATTCGAGAGACCAAGGAGGTTATGTGTGATGCGAGCACCGAAAGGCGTTGCTTCGCGCGCGCTGATCCCGTTGCTGATGGTCGCGACGATGCTGGGGTTCGGCGTCTCGACCGCGAGCGCGGTGTCGCTCGACAACGTGACGGGGGGCCAGTCCGCCCTGTTCGTTCCCCTCAGCAACGTTGTGAAGCTGGGGCAGAAGAACATTTTCGCCGCTCCCATCTCTCCGGCGTATCTGACTTTCACCCGCCTCGAGGGACCGGCGATCCGCTTTCCGATCACGGGTGGAGCGGTTGAAAGCGCAACCATGATCGGCACCGTCAACCACGGCGGCGGGCTCAGCATCCAGAAGTTCAATCCTGACGGCACGAAGGCTGCGCAACTCGACGTGACCGACCTGAAGATCGTCAACGGCAGCGAGCTCGTCGGCACGGCGCTCGGGATCGTCCCGGCCCCAACCGCCGACCTGATCAACGCCACGCACAGCAAGGATCCCGTCACCGGCGTGATCACTTTCGAGGCCGACGCTCAGGTGAGCCTGGTCACGGCAACTGTTCTGGACACGTACTTCTCGACAGACGCGTTCCAGGGCGGCATGATCCTCGGCCACCTGAAGTCGACCATTCAGACGAAGCCTCTTCTGTAGTTCTTGTCTCCGGTTGAGTCCGAGAAGCCGGTCGGCGCGCCCGCGGCCGGCTTCCGGCTCACCGGCGTTTCACCGGGGAATGAATGAGCCGGCTTCGCCGGCTCGCATGTCGGTGACGTCGCCTACGGCTCCGTCTCGTTCTACGTATGACTAAGCCGGCTTCGCCGGCTCGCATGTCGGTGACGTCGCCTACGGCTCCGTCTCGTTCTACGTATTCAAGCCCAGAAGCCGGCTGTCGGCGAGCGGTGCGGAAACTCGGAGAACGTCACGACCAGCGAGACGATCCCGATCACGTCGTGGTCGTCCAGGACCGGGAGGTGGGTCAGGTGGGCGTCCGACATGAGGCCCCAGGCGTCAGCGAGCGCCGCATCCGGGCCGATCGTGGGAAAACGGCCCGGCTTGCGCCCGATCGCGGACAGCAGGTCGAGCACCGACTGACCGACGGCGTGGCCGCGCGCGGCGGACGCCGCGACGGCGCGGAGATTGGGCAAGTCCCGGACGCCCACGAGCTGGCGGACCACCACGCTGCCGTTGGAGCGATCGACGACCGGCAGCGTCTCGCACCCGGTATGTCCGATCGCCTCGAGGACGTCGCCGAGGGTTGCGCTCACGTCGAGCGCGGTCGCACGGCGCATCACCTCTTTGACCATCACGGTTCGAAGAGGATCGGCGATCGAAGCCAGGACGTCATTGGACCGGCGGCCAAGATTTGAAGGTCGGGGGTGGACCGCCTGGCCGGTGGCAGCTTTGCACGGAGAACGAGACGGAGCCGTAGGCGACGTCACCGACATGCGAGCCGGCGAAGCCGGCTTTTTCATACGGAGAACGAGACGGAGCCGTAGGCGACGTCACCGACATGCGAGCCGAAGCCGGCTTTTTCATAGAGTCGTGCAGGCATGCAGCTCGCGGGAAAGGTCGCGGCCGTCACTGGAGGCGCCTCGGGCATCGGCCGGGCGCTCGCTCGCCGCTTCGCGCGCGAGGGTGCGCGGGGTATCGCCGTCGCCGACGTCGACGCCGACGGCGCCCGGGCGGTGGCGGAGGACATCGGGCCGCAGGCGATCCCCGTCGGGTGCGACGTGACCCAGGAAGAGCAGGTCAGGGAGCTGATCGCGCGTGCGGAGAGCGCCTTCGGCCCCATCGACCTGTTCTGCGCCAACGCGGGGGTGGGGCAGGGCACGGACCTCGAAACCCCGGACGACGTCTGGGAGTTGGTCTTCGACGTCAACCTGCGCGCGCACGTCATCGCCGCGCGGCTGCTCGTGCCAGGTTGGCTCGAGCGGGGCGAGGGCTACTTCCTTTCGACGGCCTCGGCGGCAGGTCTCCTGACCCAGATCGGGTCGGCGCCGTACTCGGTGACGAAGCACGCCGCCGTCGCGTTCGCGGAGTGGCTCGCGGTCACATACGGCAGCCGCGGGCTCGGCGTGAGCTGCCTCTGTCCGATGGGGGTCAACACGAACATGCTGAACGCGGGACTGGACTTGGCGGACCGCCCGGGGCTCGGGGCGCGGGTCGTGGCCGCGACAGGCACGGTGCTCGAGCCTGAGGACGTTGCGCAGACCGTCGTCGACGCGTTGCGCGAGGAGCGATTCCTGATCCTGCCTCACCCCGAGGTGCTGGAGTTCTTCCGGCGGAAGGGAAGCGATTACGACCGCTGGATCGCCGGCATGCAGCGCCTGCAGGCACGCCTCGGCGGAGAGGGCTCCGTGCAGTGAGCGAGGCGCCCGAGGGGATCGACGTCCCGCGCGTGGAGTCGTGGTTCGCGTCGAACGTCGGGGGGGTGCGACTGCCTCTCGAGTTCGAGCGGATCGCGGGCGGCCGGTCGAACCTGACCTATGCGGTGCACGACGCCGGCGGCCGCGCGTTCGCCCTGCGCCGACCGCCGCTCGGGAAGCGGCTCGGCTCTGCCCATGACATGGCAAGGGAGCACAAGGCGATCGCGGCGCTCGCCTCGACGCCGGTCCCGGTTCCGCCGATCGTCGGCCTTTGCGCCGACGAGTCGGTGAACGGAGCGCCTTTCTACGTGATGCAGTTCGTGGATGGCCCGGTCGTGCGCTCCGGCGCGGACGCCGAGCGGTTCGATGAGACCACGAGACGGGCAATCGGGGAGCGCGTTGTCGACACTCTCGCCCAGATCCATGCAGTCGATCCCGACGCGGTCGGGCTCGGCGACTTGGGTCGCAAGGAGGACTACGTCGCCCGGCAGCTACATCGGTGGCACGGTCAATGGGAGAAGTCGAAGACGCGTGAGCTTCCGCTCGTCGACGATCTTCACCGCCGGCTCGCGAGTCGCATCCCGGAGCAGGGGCCGGCCACGATCGTGCACGGCGACTACCGGCTGGACAACATGATCCTGTCGGACGGCGGCCAGGTCGCCGCGGTCGTCGACTGGGAGCTCTGCACGCTCGGAGATCCGCTCGCGGACGTCGGCCTGCTGCTCGTCTACTGGTCGGAGCCAGGCGACGAGTTGATGCCGCTGGTCGACGCGGCCACCACTGCGCCGGGTTTCCCGACCCGGGCCGAGCTGTGCGAGCGTTACGCGTCTCGCTCCGGTCACGACCTCTCGCAGGTCGACTTCTTCATGGCGCTTGGCTTCTGGAAGCTGGCGATCATCCTGGAGGGCGTCTACGCCCGCTACGCGGCGGGAGCGTACGGCAAGCCGGATGGCGGCTTCGAGCACTTCGCCGCGCTCGTCGAGCGGCTCGCACAGGCCGGCGACGAGGCCGAGCGCCGACTCTCGTAGTCGCCGGCTCGAGCGTCACCGGCACCGAGGGGTGAGTCGATATCGCACTCGTCGTTCGCGGCCGGCGCGACGAGCCGACGGTTACGCGTCGCGACGTCCGGCATTTCGTTCGAGGCGCTCTGCTTAAGAACCTGTTTCAGAACCCCGCGTGTGCGGATGGCGAGCGCCGGATCAAGCGGGGCAAGGACACAGCGAGGCCGCAATAGCAGCCGCTATTGCGCCGACCGAGGACGCCGCATCCGCGCAGATGCGCCGCCGCCAGACGTGCGCGGGGGGTTTTGGACCAGGTTCTAAGGCTCGAAGATCGCCTGGTCAGCGAACAGCGTTGCGTCCGGGGCGCCCGCGGTACCGCTCGAGCCGCCGTCGAACACCTGGACGTTCTTTATCTCCCAGTTCGCCCGCGACCCGCCCACAACCGCACCCGGCACGACCGCATTTGCGGTCGTTGTGATCGAGCAGGTCGATCCCACGGTCGGCGATCCCCCGCTGCATGGGATCGCGAACGAGACCGACGTGTCGCCCGTGGCGGGATCGGAGAGGGACGGGCCGTTGGTGTGGTCGGTGATCCTCAATGGAATCGTGGCTTGGAGCTGACCCGTGTAGGGGCTGAGGTCGCTCTTTTTGCGGACGTCGGTGATCGACGCGACGAGCCTCACGTCGGCCGGTGAGAGCACTGAGGCGGTCACGCTGCCGATCGAGGCGGCGGGGGCGCCGTTTGAGTCGGGCGTCCCGACCGTGACAAAGTTCGAAACCTGCGTGGGCGGGTTGCAGGAAGGGTGGGAGAGCGGAGCCCCGTGCGTGCTGTTGGGCGTGGTGCAGGGCTGGTAGGCAGGGGCAAGCGAGACACGCATCGGCGTGGCGCCCCTCGGTCGCGCGTATCCGGGACCGAACACCCAGACGATCCCTGACATGCCCGAGCCGTTCGGACCGCCGTGGAGCTGGCAGTAGTACCGAAACATCCCCGGCGCGGTGAAGGTCCGCGTCACGGTCCACGGGGCCGCCGCGGGTGCGGGTGGCATCGTGTAGGACCCATCGTCGAAGTTCACGTTGTGCGTCCCGCCGACGTTGTTCCAGGTGACCGTGTCACCCGTGTTGATCGTGACGCTGCTCGGCGCGAACGTGAGCGTGGGGTTAGCGGTGACCGTCTGGTTGGCCGCAAACGTAGTGGCCGGCCCGCTCATGGCGGCGAGGAGGACGCCGATCAGAACGCAACGCCTCACGCGCCGCAGAGTAGCTCGCCTTGAGCGGATCGCCAATGGACTTTAGTCGTACGACTCTCCGGAGTTGGTAGGTGGTTCGACGCCGTAGAGGGTGCGTACCCAGACCGACCAGAGTGTCTCGACCACGATCTCGACCGGCGAGCGCGGGTGGCGCCCCAGGGCCTCGTTGAGATACCGCTCGCTCATCCAGACGAGCGCCCGCGCGGTCTCGCGTGGGTCGAGCGCGTCGGTGAGGCCGGCGGCGATGTCCCCCTCGATCCGCGCCGTGCTCGCGTCGACGAACCGCTCGATCAGCCCGCGATAGGTCGCCTCCACGTCCGAGTCGTGGCCGGCCGCGTCGGCGATCGCGCCGAGGACCAGGCCGTGCTCGGCGTACACGGCGCCGATTCCCTGGAGAGCGGCTGCCACGCCGAGGCGCGGGTCGCCGGTGCCCTCCAGCCAGCGCTCGGACATCTCGAAGAGCTCGGCTCCGATCCCCTCCACCAGGCGCACCGCAAGGTGGTGGCGATCGCGAAAGTAGACGTAGAAGGAGGGCCGCGAGAGCGTTGTACGGGCCATCACCTCGTCCACCGTCAGATCGCGGAACGGGCGCTCGCGCAGGAACGCCTCGGCCGCGTCGAGGATCTCGCGCTCCGCCGACTCCGGCGAGCGCCGCCGCCGTTTCCGGGCGCTTGCGGGTGCTTCCGGGGTGCTCATGGTCGGGTCACAGGATATTCGAGTCGCACAGCTATTGACTCTGTGTCAATAACCCTATACATTCGGGTCTCGCGACGCGACCGCGCCGATCCCCGGCTGAGGAGGAAGAGTTGAGCACGACGACCCGCCGCCGCAGCATCACCAAGACGCACGAGCGCATCTCGCAGCTGGGCTGGGAGCCGGATTACTTCCAGCCGGCGATCAAGTACCCCTCGCGCTACAAGTTCCCGGTCAAGGCCAAGGACCCGATGAAGCACATCATGCGCGAGTACCTGCCGATGGAGCTTGAGAAGGACGAGCGGGTCTACGGGGGGCACGACGCCGCCGTGCGCGCGGAAATGACCAGCAAGACGGGGCGGCGATGGATGGAGATCATCAAGCCCTACATCGTCACCACGGCATACGCGGAGGTGGCCGCCGGCCGTTGCATGTCGATGCTGATCGACGCGATTCCGAACAACGAGCTTCGCAACGGCTACCACATCCAGTTCGTCGACGAGATCCGTCACACCGGCATGCAGATGGCGCTCGCACGGTGGTACGCAAAGCACGTGCCGGATCCCTCGGGCTGGCACCTCGGCCCCGCCACTCTGGCGAGGGACCCTGGCACCCAGCAGGCGCTCAACATGCTGTCGCACTTCATCGTCGGAGATCCGGTGCAATGCGCCTTCACGCTTCAGGTCGTCGCCGAGACGGCGTTCACGAACATCGCGTTCGTCGCACTTCCTGATGTGGGCGCGCGCAACGGCGACTTCACCTTGCCGACCACGTACCTGTCGGTGCAGTCCGACGAGGCGCGCCACATCTCGAATGGGTACGCGACGCTGCTCACCGTGCTGCAGGAGGACGAGAACGCGCCGCTGATCGAGCGCGATCTCGCGCAGGCGTGGTGGATCAACCATGCCTACCTCGACGGATTCGGCTCAGCGATCATGGAGTACAGCTCCGACGACCGCTCCGACCACGAGAGCTACCTCGACAAGTGGGAGCGCTGGATCGAGAACGACTGGTACCGGTCGTACGTCCTGAAGCTCGGGAAGCTCGGTCTCAACTTCCCCGCCGAGATGTTCGAGCGTGCGCACGACCGCCTGAGGCGCGGGCTCGTGCACAAGAACATGCTTGGCTCGGCCGCTTTCTGGATGCTGCACTTTTGGCGCACCGCTCCGCTCGAGGAGCGCGACTTCGAGTGGCTCGAGTCGAAGTACCCTGGCTGGTACGAGGAATACGGGCCTTCGTGGGAGGCCTTCCGCGCGACCCGTGACGACCCCCAGCAGTTCAAGCACCTGCTCGAAATGGCGCTCGAGGGCGCCGCGCCGTCGTGCTGGGTCTGCCTGATGGGATGCGTCTTCCCCGAGGAGATGTGCCACCGCGCGGTCGACGGGCGCACACGCTTCTACTGCTCGAAGGAGTGCATGTGGCTGGACGAGTCGAACCCGGGCCGGTATGTCGGCGACCGGAACTTCTTCGACCGTTACCACGACTGGGAGCTGTCCGACGTGGTGCGCGACATCGGCTTCGTGCGCCCCGACGGCAAGACCCTGATCGCTCAGCCGCACATCGACGGCGATCGCATGTGGACGCTGGACGACATCAGGGGCATGGACTTCCACGTGAAGAGCGCGAACATCACGACGGCGGAGAAGTTGGGCTTGCCGAACGGCTCTTCCGTGGGGCTCGAGAGTCCCAACGGGCACATCGACGGAGGGTTGAGGGAGGCCGCCCCGTGGGGCAACGGCGCCACCGGCAACGGGGGCGCGCAGCGCGCCGAGGTACAGCACTGAGGTGAGCCCGCGGGTCGTCTTCGAGCCGATCGGCGAGGAGATCGACTGCGACGAGGAGGAGTCCGTCCTCGACGCTGCCTTTCGCCACGGCTACAACCTGGTCTACGGGTGTCGCGAAGGGCAGTGCTCCGCGTGCAAGGCCTATCTGTTGGAGGGCGAGGTCGTGCTGAAGCCCTACTCGACTTTCGCTCTGTCGGAGTCGGAGGAGTCCAACGGCTACACGCTCATGTGCCGCGCGATGCCCGAAGAGGACCTGGTCGTCGAGCTGCTCCACTTCGACCCCGACAACTACCGGCTCGAGAACCCCATTCGCGACGGCCGTGGGACCGTCACGACCGCGGAGGCGCTGACGCACGACATCCGCCGGCTCGAGCTCCGGGTCACCGAGCCGGAAGACTTCTCGTTCGTGCCCGGGCAGTACGTGGACATCTGGATCCCGGACTCCGATGCGCGCCGGTCATTCTCGATGTCGAACGTTCCCGGTGACGGGCGCATCGAGCTGATCATCAAGCGCTATCCCGACGGCCGCTTCTCGAGCATGCTCGACGGCGAGATCGCGGAAGGCGACGAGCTGCGCTTCACCGGCCCCTACGGAGCCTTCCACTTGCGCAACACGGACCGGCCGATCCTGATGGTGGCCGGGGGATCCGGCATGGCGCCGATCCTGTCGCTGCTCCGGAAGCTGTCGTCAGAGGGGTGCGCTCGTCCCGTCCGTTTCTTTTACGGCGCGCGCACCGAGAGCGACCTCTTCTACGTGGATCTGATCGCCGAGCTCGGCGCTGGGCTGGCGGACTTCGAGTTCTCGCCGGTGCTATCCGATCAGAACAACGGTGATGGCCTGGGAATCGGCCGGCGCTTCGTGCACGAAGCCGCCGACGAATTCCTCGAGTCCGGCGGGATCGGCGATCCCGAGCTCTACATGTGCGGCCCGCCGCCAATGATCGACGCGATGATCGAGGTCGCGACCGACAAGCACGGGATCGCCGACGACCAGATATTCCACGACAAGTTCACGACGTCCGCCGATGCATATACGGAGAACGAGACGTCGCCTTCAGGCGACGTCACCGACATGCGAGCCGGCGCAGCCGGCCCATATACGGAGAACGAGACGTCGCCTTCAGGCGACGTCACCGACATGCGAGCCGGCGCAGCCGGCCCATATACGGAGAACGAGACGTCGCCTTCAGGCGACGTCACTGACATGCGAGCCGGCGAGGGCCGGCTGAATACGTAGGAGGAGAGGATGGACGCATCGACAAGGCAGCGCCGTGGGGAGGACCCCGAGCGTTCGTTCCAGTGGTATACGCCAAAGAAGCGGCGTGCCACGCTGTACGAGGACGTCACGGTGGACACGCAGCCGTCGATCCACCGTCACCTCAACCGTGGGTGGCCAGTCCATTTCGAGGACGGGCAGGGGATGTGGTCCGACGACTCGACCGCGCTGCGCTCGACGGACTGGTACGACTTTCGCGATCCGGGCCAGCTGTGGGAACGACCGTACTACCAGACTGGCACCGCGTACGAGCAGCTGATCGAGGGTGCCGTGCGCACAGCGCGCCGGGAGCGGGCGTTCGACGACTTCACGCCGCAGTGGGTCGACTTCCTCCGCCGGCACCTCCAGGTGCCGGCGTTCATCGAGCACGGCATCTGGCTCGCGCTCGCCACCTCGTCGCGCGACACGCTGTCCGACACCGTCACACACTGCGTCGCGATCGAGGCGGCGATGAAGCAGCGTCAAGCCCAGGCGTACGTGCTCTACGGGATGGACCTGGAGGAGTACTTCGGCGACTTCCCGGTGGACCGGGCACGCGAGAGCTTTCTCCAGGACGCCGCCTGGCAGCCCGCGCGCAAGTACGTGGAGCGACTGCGCGCGACCACGGACTGGGGCGAGCGCGTGATCGCCACCAACATCTGCTTCGAGCCGCTGGTCGGACTGCTGATCCGCCGCGAGCTGATGATGCGCTCGGTCCGCTTCAACGGCGACATCCTGACCCAGGCGCTCAGCCACGTCGCGCAGCTCGAATGGGAGTGGGTGCACGGCTGGACGGTGGAGCTGGTCAAGTTCGTGTCCGAGGACTCCGAGCACGGCGCCGCTAACCGTGAGGTGCTCTCGCGGTGGCTCGCCGAGTGGATGCCGCTCGCAGAACAGGCGGCAGACGGCGTCCGTCCGGTGTTCGACGACCTGCCAGCCGGAATCGCGTTCGACGACGCGCAGGCGAACGTCCAGATCGACGTCGACGAGCTGCTGTCGGAATCCGGCTTGGCCGAGGCCGCAGCGGGGGGTGCAAGTTGAGCAAGGAGACGTACGACTACGTCGGGATCGTGATGGCAAAAAGTGCCGAGGGCGACGCCGTCGCCACGGTGCTGGGCGAGAACGAGGGCATCGAGGTCGTAGAGCATCCGTCGTTCTGGGATATTCGGGCGAAGGACCGTTTGATCATCGACTTCGACCACGTCAGCGAGGAGCTGGGGTTCGACGTGGACCCTTACGCGATTCAACACGAGATGTCCACGCATTACGGGCGTCTGGTGGCAACCGATGACGCACTGATGCTCTTCTCCGACCCGATCGAAGCGATGCAGTACTTGAGCGACTAGTACGGAGAACGAGATGGAGCCGTTAGGCGACATCACCTACATGCGAGCCGGCGAAGCCGGCTGATTTACGGAGAACGAGATGGAGCCGTTAGGCGACATCACCTACATGCGAGCCGGCGAAGCCGGCTGATTTGGGAGAGGCCGATGAACGAGTTGAACGAATCCAGGCGCGCGGTCCTGCGGGCCGTTTGCGACACGGTTGTGCCGAGCATCGCGCACGACCCCGACCCGACCGGCCTGTGGACCCGCTGCGGCACCGACATGGGGGCCGACCCGGGCATCGAGCAGGTGTTCGCCGATCTGCCCGCAGAGCAGTTCCAGGGCATGATGGAGCTGCTCGACGGGCTCGGGCAGCAGGGCTTCCCCAATCTTTCGCAGCTGTCGCGGGAGCAGGTCTTGAGAAACGTCGCGATGGTCGGCCCGGAGGCGGCGGCCGGCGCGGCGACGCTGATCGGACTGACGCTGTTCATCGCCTATGGGGCGCCGGACCCGCAGACCGGGCAGAACCCGAACTGGCAGGCGTTCGGGTATCCCGGGCCGACCTCGGCGCCGGCGGCTGTCGAGAAGACGATCGAGCCGATTGCGCCCGACGGAGATGAGCTGAACCTCGAGGCCGACGTGTGCATCGTCGGTTCTGGCGCGGGCGGCGGGGTGATCGCGGGAACGCTCGCGAAGGCCGGGCTGAAGGTGTGCGTGGTGGAGGCGGGCGGCTACTTCAACGAGTCCGACGTCAACCAGCTCGAGCTCTCCGCCTACGAGAACATGTACTGGCGGGGAGGCCCCAACCCGACCGCGGACTTCAACGTGACCGTGTACGCGGGTGCGAGCCTCGGCGGCGGCACCGTGATCAACTGGACGAACTGCCTGCGCACGCGACCGTGGGTGCGGGAGCAGTGGGCGCAGGATTACGGGCTCGAGGGCGTCGACGGCCCGGAGTACGACCGGCACCTCGATGCGATCTTCGGGCGTCTCCAGGTCAACGACCGCTGCTCCGACCTGAACGGGCCGCACCAGCGCATGAAGGAGGGCGCGGAACGACTCGGCTGGTCCTTCAAGACGATCCTGAGGAACGCGGACGAGCAACGCTACGACCCCGCGTCCGCCGCGTACATGGGCTTCGGCGACCAGAGCGGCTCCAAGCTCAGCACGCAAAAGACCTACCTGCAGGACGCCTACGACGAGGGCGCCGAAATAGTCGTGCGCTGCTTCGTAGAGCGCGTGCTGGTGGAGAACGGTCGCGCGGCCGGGGTCGAGGGGACATGGACGAATTCCGACACCGGCCGGACGGCACGCGTCACGGTGCGGGCGCCGCAGGTCGTGATCGCGTGCGGATCACTCGAGTCGCCCGCGCTGCTGCTCCGCTCTGGGATCGGCGGCCCGGCCGTCGGCAACTACCTGCGCATCCATCCCTGCACGGCCACCTTCGGAATCTACGACTCCGACCAAAAGGCCTGGTGGGGCCCGCCGCAGGCGGCGCTTGTAGACGAGTTCGCCGCGCTGGAGGACGGCTACGGCTTCCTGCTGGAGGCGACGCAGTACGCGCCTGCTCTGGTGGGCTCCGCGCTGCCGTTCACGACCGCCGACGCGCACAAGGAAATGATGGAGCTAGTGCCTTATGGCGCGACCTTCATCGGTCTGTTGCGCGAACGCGGTCACGGCCGCGTCGAGATCGACCGCGAGGGGCAGGCTGTTCCGTACTACTCGCTCGAGGACGAGCTCGACATCCGCAACACACAGCGGGCGATCGACGCCCAGACCCACCTGCACGCGGCCGCCGGCGCGCGCGAGATCCAGCCGATGGCCGCCAACGCGCCGCGCTGGCGGCGGGGCGACGACCTCGACACGGTGATCGCGCGCTGGCAGCGGGTGCCCCTCAGAGCGGGGGGCTTCCGGCTGTTCTGCGCCCACCAGATGGGCACGTGCCGGATGGGCCAGGACCCCTCGACGAGCGTCGCGGGTCCATGGGGCGAGCTGCACGACACGAGCGGCGTGTGGATCGGGGACGGCAGTGCGTTCCCGACCGCCTCCGGTACCAACCCGATGATCTCGATCATGGCGTTGGCGCGCCGCACGGCCGAGGCGATCTCGGCCGCGCACCAGCCGGCGACGGCCGGTGCGCCGGTTGAAGCTGTTACCACCAACTAAGCGAGGAGACCGAATGGCAGTCGCGACAGAGCTACAGGTGAAGGACAAGCTGTACATCGACGGCGAGTGGGTGGAACCGGCGGGCTCCGAGACGATCGACGTGGTGAACGCGTCGACCGAGGAGGTGATGGCACGGATCCCGCAGGGCAGTCCGGACGACGTCGATCGCGCGGTGGCGGCCGCGCGGCGCGCGTTCGAGACGTGGTCGCAGCGACCGCTCGGGGAGCGCGCTGAGACGCTCCGCGCGGTGGCGGCGGGACTCGCGGCCCGCACCGAGGAGATCGCGTCCACGATCGCGCAGGAGCTGGGAATGCCGATCGCGCTGTCCACCGCCATCCAGGCTGGGCTGCCGACCATGACCTTCACGTCGGTGCCGGACCTGCTCGAGGAGATCCTGTGGGAAGAGCAGGTAGGCAACTCGCTCGTGGTACGCGAGCCGATCGGCGTGGTGGGCGCGATCACGCCGTGGAACTACCCGTTGCACCAGGTGGCGGCCAAGGTCGCCCCCGCGATCGCCGTCGGCTGCACCGTCGTGCTGAAGCCGAGCGAGGTAAATCCGCTGAGTGCCTTCATCCTCGCGGAGATCATGGACGAGGCGGGGCTGCCGGCCGGCGTGTTCAATCTCGTGACGGGAACGGGACCGGTCGTCGGCGAGGCGATCGCCGCCCATCCGGGCGTCGACATGGTGTCGTTCACCGGCTCGACTCGTGCCGGGCGGAGGGTGAGTGAGCTTGCTTCGGAGCGGGTGAAGCCCGTCGCGCTCGAGCTGGGCGGCAAGTCGCCCAACGTGATCCTCGACGATGCCGACCTGGAGACCGCCGTCACCGACGGGATCGCCAAGTGCTTCCTGAACTCTGGGCAGACGTGCAGCGCGCTGACCCGCATGCTGGTTCCCCGGGCGCGCCTAGAGGAGGCGGAGCAGATCGCGGCGAAGGTGGCCGAGGCCCAGACGGTCGGCGATCCGTTCGCCGAGACCACGAGGCTCGGCCCGCTCGTCTCGGACGTGCAGCGTGAGCGTGTGCGCGGCTACATCCGCAAGGGGATCGAAGAGGGCGCTCGCCTGGTGACGGGGGGCGACGAGCCACCCCAGGGCACTGACCGCGGCTACTTCGTGAAGCCGACGGTGTTCTCTGACGTGCGCAGCGACATGACGATCGCCCAGGAGGAGATCTTCGGGCCGGTGCTCGCGATCATTCCCTACGAGGACGAGGAGGACGCGATTCGGATCGCGAACGACTCGATGTACGGGCTCGCGGGCGGTGTGTGGTCGGGTGACGAGGAGCGCGCGAAGCGGGTCGCCCGGCGTATCCGGACGGGTCAGGTCGAGATCAACGGCGGCGTCTTCAACCCACTCGCGCCCTTCGGCGGCTACAAGCAGTCGGGCCACGGGCGCGAGCTTGGGAAGTTCGCGCTCGAGGAGTACCTCCAGGTCAAATCTATGCAGCTGTAGCGATCGGCTGGGCGCTCTCGGCCGCCTGCCGCCGCGCCCGTTCGCGGAGGATGGTCTTCGCGCCCCCGCCGGGGCTGAGCGTGATGCTGCGCCGCCGGCTCAGCTCCAGGCGACCGGAACCTGCCTCCACCTCGGTTCGGGCAAGCACGCTCTCGAGGACCAGCTTCATCTCCAGCATGGCGAAGCTTGCCCCGAGGCACCGTCTGCGGCCCCCGCCGAAGGGAATCCACGTGTAGGTCCCAGGCGCTTGGTCGAGGAACCGCCCCGGCCGGAACTCGTACGGATCGGGATAGGTCCCAGGATCGTGATGGATCAGGTACGCGTTGGCGATCACGCAGACGCCCTCCGGGTACTCCCACCCGCCGATCTCGACCGGCTGCTTGACGAGCCGGGGTGCGGCGTTGGGGTGCACCGGGCGGCGGCGGAGGGTTTCCTGCACGGTTGCGGTCAAGTAGGCGTCGCCGTCGCCCCGATCGATCTCCTCGACGAG
>JACXTT010006033.1_pt1 | contig 17408 bp, 18 predicted proteins | sample 9270951 | NCBI WGS metagenome assembly JACXTT01 (sample SAMN15532306, study PRJNA645909) | rock metagenome | isolation source: weathered quartz diorite | place: Puerto Rico | collected 2017-06-21 | reverse complement strand
ACGCAACCGTCCCGGAATTCCGCTTACTCGCGTACAATGAGGACCCATGCTCGCTGTTCATCTCGAAAACCGTCGTGTGCAAGTGCGTAACGTTCGCCGACCCGAGCGCCCGAAAGGTTTCGCATTAATTCGAATGCTTGTCAGCGGCATTTGCAATACGGACCTCGAACTCCAGCGCGGCTATTACGGTTTTCGCGGAACGCCGGGACACGAATTCGTTGGGGAAGTGGTTGGCGCGGACAATCCGGATCTCTTGGGTCGGCGTGTTGTGGCCGAGATCAATCTCGCATGCGGCAAATGTGATTGGTGTCGCAGAGGTCTCGGACGCCATTGCCCGGCGCGAACAGTGCTTGGTATTGTCCGGCATCCCGGAGCATTTCGAGAATTCCTGACGATGCCTGAAACCAACCTCCACATCGTGCCTGACTCCATTTCTGATGAAACAGCCGTCTTTGTGGAGCCCTTAGCGGCGGCTTGTGAGGTTTTGGATCAAGCGAATATTCCCGATGGCGCCGATGTCGCCGTGCTTGGCGATGGAAAACTCGGATTGCTTATCGCACAGGTTTTGAATGCGCGCCGGAAGAGCGTGCAACTGTATGGCCGCCACAAGAATAAACTCCGAATCGCGGAACGAGTTGGCGTACAGGTAAAAATGCCAAAAGGAAGACTGCCCGCGGCCGCGTTCGATTGGGTCGTTGAGGCCACGGGCTCTCAACAAGGTCTTCAGGACGCAATGCGGATCGCACGTCCGAGGGGGACCGTATTCTTGAAATCGACGATTCATGGCTCTGCGCGATTCGACACCGTACCGCTCATTGTCAACGAACTGACGTTCGTCGGCTCTCGCTGCGGCCGGTTCGAGCCGGCCATGTCCCTTCTGCGATCACGGGCGATCAACGTAGCTGATATGATTTCCGACAGCATGCCGCTTGCTCAGGCCCGCCGTGCATTCGCACACGCAGCGAAGCCCGGTGTGCTAAAAGTGTTGCTTCAGGGGGACTGATTTCATGCAATTCGAACTGAAGAAACTATCTCCGGAGGCCATTCCGCCTGCACTCGAGCGCGCGGAAAAATACAGGCTCTTGAATGAGCCAGTGCAAGCAGAGAGCATCTGCCTGGATATTCTTGCCGTCGACCCGGACAATCAACAGGCGCTTGTTTGTCTGCTTTTGGCGCTATCGGAACAATTCGGCGAAAACATCACCGAGAAACTCGATCGTGCGTGGTCCAATCTTCCGAAATTGAAGGACGAGTACCAGCGAGATTACTATCAGGGCCTTCTCCTAGAACGCCAAGCCCGTCTCTACATGCGCAGCGATGCACCGGGTTCGAATTTTTCTGCCTATGATCTTTTTAGCGAGGCGATGCGCCTTTACGAAAAGGCCGAGCGGCTTCGGCCGCCCGGCAATGACGAAGCTCTTCTGCGCTGGAACACGTGCGCGCGCACGATAACGTCAGCCAAGTTGGAGCCTCGTCCACTGGACGATTTTCGGCACATCTAGGCAGCGCTGCGTCCAGCGTGAGCGCCTTCAGCAAACTCCTCGATCATCTTTTTGTTGAACGGGGGTATGTCATCCGGTTTGCGGCTGCTGACAAGCCCCTGGTCAGTGACCACTTCTTGATCTACCCAGTTCCCGCCGGCATTTCGTATATCGGTTTTAAGCGGCGGCCACGATGTCAGTGTGTGGCCTTTCACTCCGTCAACTTCTATTAGGGTCGTCTTTAGTGTTGGACGACAAAAAAATAAAGGCGTCGAAGATCGACGCCTTTTTGGGGAGGAGGAAGGGGGACCCTAGCCCTTCGGCTTCGGCTTGTATGCTGTTTTGCCGGGCTTCGAACTTGCCGCTTCCGCTGGCAATTCGCGAACCGCAGCAGCGATATTCTGATGATCGGCCTCGCGGTATTGCACGGACACGCGAGTGCCGGGAGTCAAATTACCAGAACGCTGCGTCTCAGAATTCATGGCGAAAGTAACTAGCTCTGCTTTGCCTCGAACCTTTTTGGTAATGACCATCTGGTTCGCATCGACCGAAGTGATCGTACCCTGGGTGAAATGCGTCGCGGGTTGGGATGTTTTCGCCTGGGGACCGGCGGGAGGGTTAGGATTCGCTTTGTTGTTTTTCTGAGCCGCAGAAACAACTGTGCTCAAGGTCACAGCGAGGGCGCAGATCAAAGCGAATCTAGGAAACTCAAAATACATTCCGGCTCCTGATATTGTGACCACTGTCACAAACATTAAAGCCGTCCTGCATTAACCGCCGATTAACGGCAGATTAATTTGGATTAATAATTCCGGACGGGAATTTGATGCGGAAGAGGCTGCCTTTGCTCGGGAGACTTTCCACTTCGATCGATCCGCGATGCTGATCGACCGCCCATTTTACAAGCGTTAGTCCGAGGCCGGCGCCCTCCGCTCGATTCGACCGTGAGGGGTCGGTGCGGTAGAAGCGCTCGAAAATGTGCGGCAGCGCGTCGGAAGGAATTCCAATTCCGTTGTCTTGAACTTCGAGTGTCGCAGTTTGCTGGTCCGTTGAAACATTAACGGTGACCGATCCTCCCGGAGGAGTGAACTTGATCGCGTTATCGACGAGGTTCAAAACGATTCGTTCGATCCATGCCGAATCGCCGCTCACCGTGACATCGGGATCGCATTTGCACGATAAGCTGAGGTTCTTTGACGCAGCGACAGGTTCGAGTTCTTCGGTCAGCGTTTGTACCATCGTGGAGACATTGACTTGCTCCTTCAAAACTTCCACTTCGCCGGACTCGGCCCGCGCCAGCGTGAGCAATTGATTGATCATCCTCGTGAGTTTTTCGAATTCTTCGAGCTGACTGACCAGAACACGGCGATATTGTTCCGGCGAATTCGTTTGCATGAGCGCAATTTCAGCTTCGCCGCGAAGGATTGCCAAAGGCGTTCGCAGTTCATGCGAGATGCTCGCAGTGAATTGCTTCATTTCTCCGACCGCCTTCTCGAGCCGTTCGAGCGTCTCGTTGAATTGGATCGCAAGTTGGTCCAGCTCGTCATTGCTGCCTTGAACTGGAAGCCGCCGGTCGAGGCTGGATACGGCGATTTCACCGGCCGCTTTTCCAAGCGCTGCGACCGGTTCGAGCGCCTTACCAGCCATGAACCATGCTGCAATTGCCGCAAGCAATACGCCTAAAGGAATTACCCACGCGAGGCCCTCGAGAAAGGAATCCAAGGTATCGTCGATCGGTTGCATCGATGCACCGACAAAAAGCAAATAGCTGTCATTGCCTGACGTCACAATTTCGTAGCGCAAGCGGATCTTTCCTTGGTCGGTCTGGATATCCACAAATTCAGGCGCTGTCTCGGCATAATGCTGAATGTCCGCCGGAGAGAAGCGCACTTGACCACTTCGAAATTCGTCTGATTCGTCCAACAGCCTACCTGTCCGAATTTCGTAAACCTGGTAATAGCGCTTTGCGCGACCTATGAACGTCACTTCATCCGGATCATCCATATCGTAGACGACGACAGGCTGGCCTTCTTCGAACCGCAAATAGCCGCGTAGACCGGACGTCCGATCCAAGACGTCCTCTTTCAGATCAGTGTCAATCCCCGCGGCGAGCACGCGATAGTAAACCAGACCGAAACCCGTGAGCAGCACGCTTACAGTGATCGAATAGAAGAGAGTGAGTTTGGTTCGTAGAGTAAGCGGCTTCATGAGGGGCGATCGCTAAGCATATAACCTACGCCGCGAACGGTGTGAATGAGCGGTCGCTGGAATCCCTTGTCGATTTTGTTCCGCAGCGAATTGATGTGGACGTCTACAACATTACTGACACTGTCGAAATGGATGTCCCAAACATGTTCGACGATCATCGTCCGCGTAACCGGACGATGAACATTGCGTAGAAGGAATTCGAGCAGAGCATATTCCTTCAGCTTGAGATCGATGGTTTGGCCGCCCCGACGCACCTGCCTCGAACCCGTATCCATTTCAAGGTCCGCAAGCCGGAGGCGCGCGCTTTCCTGGGTACCACGGCGTAGCAAGGCACGTATCCTTGCCGACAATTCCGCAAAGGCGAAGGGCTTGATGAGGTAATCGTCCGCACCGGCATCAAGTGCGGTCACCTTGTCTTCGACGGCGCCTTTAGCTGTAAGAACCAGCACGGGTAGTTTGGGCTTCTTGGATCGGACTTCTCGTAGAACGTCCAAACCGGATTTTGCCGGCAACATAAGGTCGAGAATGATCAGATCGTAATCAAAGATCCCCACGCTCTGCACGGCGCTTGTTCCATCGTTGACGGTGTCCGCAGCATATCCCTCCTGCTGCAGTCCCTTCTTGATGAAACTGGCGACTTTCTTTTCGTCTTCAACAATTAGGATCCGCACCCAGCCATTATAATTGGCGAATCACGCCGCCGGTCGAAACTCGTCGCGGTGATCTACGTGAACGACTGAGGTTCGTGCTTCTGTGACTCTTGCCAGGGCATACGCGCCCATTCCCAGTAAGATGTCGCGAACGGCAATGTCGTAGTAAGTACCGGTCGAGATGAGGTTCGCCGCTATTCCCCACAGCCATAGCATCGCGATGTAACCGAATACGCGACTCGCTCCAAGGAGGATCGCCAACCCGACGATGATCTCAACGCCTCCAACAATGTGCATGAACGTTGAGGCGCCGATCGGCAGCATTCGCTGTACCACCGGACTCAGATACTTTTCCCAATTCACAAGGATGTTCGTAAATTTGTCGAGACCGGCCAAGACTGGCCCCAAACCAAAAGCGATGCGCAATGCCCAATAGCCGGCATTAAGTTGTCTGGAAACCAGCATAAGTGAAAAACCCCCTACCTAAAGGGACCTGCTTTAGAGAAAAAAGTTGTATTTGTAGGCAGGCTTGGCACCTCGTGCCTTTCCGGGCTAATAAACTTAATTGATCTGGTGCTACAAAAATGGAACCGCGCGACCATTCGACATTGGAAGCTTATGGATTTAAACGGTTTTGGGTTTGGTACACGGGATGCCAATAAATTTGGCGGCTTGGAACCGGGAGGTTGTGTATGAAAACGCTGGTTATCGGATTAGTAATCGCCATCGTCTTTCTGGCGACTTACGTTGTATCCAGTATAGAACGGGTTTGGTAAATACCTCGGGCAGGAAGCCCTATCCCCGCCTTTCTCCCGCCTTTTGGCAAAGCATCTGCAACCCCTTTCTTAATCCACTTTCCTAGTCTGCAAAAAAACGGAGGTTTAGGATGCATCTATTTTGGATGATTATCGTTGGTTTGATCGTTGGTGCGTTGGCCAAGCTCATCATGCCTGGGCACGATCCGGGCGGAGTCATCGTCACGATATTGCTCGGCATTGGCGGTTCGCTCATCGCCGGTCTCATCGGTCGAGCGATCGGCTGGTACAGGCCGGGCGAACCAGTTGGTTTCATCGCGTCCGTCGTTGGTGCAGTCATCATATTGGCGATATATCGCGTAATCGTTGGCCGGACTTCCGGCGGCGGCAGCATTCGGCGAGCCGCATAAAATTCTGGGACGGTTGCGTCGTTTCCCTAATTAAAGATAACGACGCAACCGTCCCAGAATTTTTTCTACTCGCTCTAGCGCTCGCCCCAACTGAGAGTGATACCTGCCGTCGGTTCTAGCCAGCTAGTGGTTTCGCCGAAGACGTTCGGCAGCGTTCTGCCGCGCACATCCACGCGGAAACCTAGCGGTCCTGCAACATTCAGAAATTTGATACCGCCCCCATAGTTCACGGTGAAAAATGTATCGCCGCTTTCCATGATCTTGGATCGACCTGGATTCGGCACGATTGCGCCACTCGAGTTGATAATGTTGCCGCCGCCTTGAATGAATATGGAATTAGCATCGGGCATGTAGGCTGTCAGTCCGCCGGCCCCCGCGACGAGGAACGGGCTAACTCGAGCGTTCAGGAACTGTCGCTCTCCGAAATTGTAGGCAACGTTGGCATCGTACAGAAATCCGCGCACTGCGGGTTGAACGATTCCGAAGGCCGGATTGAACGGATTGGGCGGCTGTTTTATCCCGAAATGATTGAGATAGCCGAAGCTGCCCTCGAGTTGTACATTCGGATCCAAGAAGACGCCGCCCTTCACACCATAAATCGCATCGCTGTTGATACGCTGGCCATTATTCATGGTGTCGGGCCAAAAGAATCCCGCGTTCGGATAGATCTCCGCCCGCTGTGCCGATAGCACCGAAGTGAACACGGTCACGACGCAAAGCACGAGCGCAAACCGCACTATTAAGTTGGAAGTCATCTGAGTCCTCCTTATAAATCCTTCCGATGACGATTGTGCAGGTGTCATTCCAGTGAGATAAACCCTGACCCACCAAGGTCATGACTACTGCCTATTGCTGGTGATGGGAATTTTTGCCTCGCCGGCTGAGTCCTAGGCTGGCCGTGGGATTCAGACAAACTGCAATCAACGCTCCACTTGTACAAATCGCCCTACGAGTGATAAGTTCTCCGTCACCCTATGACCGTCCGAAGCAAGGTTCTCTTTTTGGCCTGCGTGTTTCTAGCGGCAGTCGGAGTATTGGCCGCGCAGAAGTCGCTCAAAGTGGACGTCGACCTAGTGATGTTCAAGGTGGCGGTTACCGACAACGACAATCGGTTTGTCACCGATCTCAAGCCTGAGAACTTTCAGTTGTTCGAAGACAAGCTCGAGCAATCGATCCGTTATTTTTCCAGTGATGTGGCGCCCGTCAGCATCGGGATCATTTTTGATATCAGCCACAGCATGGAGAAAAAGCTCGAATTCGCTCGCGTCGCAGCGACGAAGTTTCTCGAAACCGGCACACCCGAGGACGAATACTTTCTCGTTGAGTTTTCAAATCGAGCGAAAGTTGCTCAAGGTTTTACCACAGACATCAGCAGGCTTCGAGACAGTCTGGCGTTCCAACCGGCAAAAGGTTCGACGGCTCTATACGACGGCATCTATCTCGGGCTCACCGAACTCAAACGTGGGCAGAATCCGAAGAAGGCTTTATTGCTGATCACTGATGGTGAAGATAACCACAGCAGGTATACTCGCGGGGATATTCGCGAATACATCCGGGAAGCCGATGCACAGATCTACGTTATCGATTTAGGCCGAGCTCTATTAGGTGATCTCGCTGAAATGACGGGAGGCCACTCCTATCATGCCTCGGTCGATGATCTCGAAGACACATGCGAAAAAATCGCTCTCGAGTTGAAGAGCCAATACGTGATTGGCTACGAATCCACGAATACGAACAAAGACGGCAAGTACCGCAAAGTCCGCATTCGTGTCACTCCGCCGCCGGGGATGGGCAAAGTCAGTGTTCGAAGCCGCGACGGGTATTACGCTCCAAAGTCGATCGATTAACGATTAGGGGCTGCCCCGCGTTGTGGTTGCGGTTGCGGTAGGGGCTTGCGCGGCAGCTTTTCATCTCGATTGGCAGCGTGGTACGCGAACGAGGCTACGATGACCGCATCCTTCATCATGTCCGCCGCCTGAATCCGCTCATAAACGTCCATATTGGAATGATGCGTTCTACTGTCGTATTCAATCGGGTCTTGAATGAATTGAAAACCCGGCAACCCGACCGCATCGAAAGACTGGTGATCCGTTCCTCCAGTATTACGGATCGTCAACGTGGTCATACCGAGATTCTTGAAGGGTTGCATCCATGCCTGAAATATCGGCGCGACGGCTTCGTTACCCTGCAAATAGACTCCGCGAATAGCGCCGGTGCCGTTATCGACATTGAAGTAGGCCGAAAACTTCGAGTGCTCTGGTTTCAGCTTCATATCCGCGCGATCGGCGAAGTGTTGTGTCACGTACGCGCGCGAGCCCAGGAGGCCTTCCTCCTCACCGGTCCACAAACCGAGTCGAATGGTTCGACGTGTCTTGAGTCCAGTTGCTTTAAGAATGCGCATCGCTTCCATCATCACCGCTGAACCCGACGCATTGTCCGTCGCGCCCGTCCCGGTGTGCCACGAATCGAAGTGAGCGCCGAGCATTACGAGTTCGTCGGCCTTATCGGTCCCTGGAATGTCTGCAACGATGTTGAACGAATTGAGATCGTTGTCGAAAAACTTATTCTGGATCTCCATCTCCAGCCGGACTGGGACTTTCTTTTCCAGCATTCTCCAGATACGACCATAGTGTTCGACGGACATCACGACCTGCGCCGGTACGGGAGGATCGGTTAGGTTGCGCCCACCACCGCCTTGTACAAACAATGTGCCACCGCTGCCTTGACTTGGTTCGACGGTCGCGATCACACCTTCATCGAGAAGGAATTTCAAACGCTGTTGATTGAAATTCGGCGCATTGCCGCGGCCGCCTCCCGGCGCTCCGCGCTGTCCGGGCCCGCCGCCGCGCGGCGGCTGCACGACCTGATTCGATATGTTTTGCAGATCATCGTCGCTGTATCTCCGGCCGGGCGCTTGAAATTGAGCCTGCACGTTGGGCGGTGCGGCCGTCATGACATATTTGCCACGAAGCTGACCGCGGAATTTACCGAAGTCCTGTTCGTTATTGATGACGGCCGTAACGACATCACCTTCCACGAGACCATTCGTTCCGGGCGTCCATGCTTTCGGATATGCAATAACAGGAAAACTCACCGAAGGCGAAACCACTCGGGCCGTGAATTTTTCATTCGTCCAGCCGCGGCCAAATGGTCCCCACGTCTCGAGGTTCACGTTGACCAGTTCCCATTCTGATAGTTTCTTCTTCGCCCATTCCGCTGCGGATTTGATTTGTGGAGAACCCGTCAACCGGCCGCCATAAACGTCCGTTAGATAGCTGAGAGTGTCCATTACCTGAGAATGGTTCAGGCCTTCATCTTTGATTTTGTAGATCGCATCGAGATCTACCTTCTCCTGCGGCATCTGCGCAACGATCGGAATGGCGAGCGACAGAGATGCGAACAAAGCAATCATTCGAATGCGTGTCATGGGGTGCTCCTGCAACTCCTAAGTCCCGCGATTATACAGAATCGTGGACAGCGCAGCACGAGCCGCGTGGTATCCACACATCCCATGAACAGCGCCGCCAGGCGGGGTCGAGGAGGAGCAGATGAATAGGCCTTTGACCGGTATCGCATACGGTGTCACGCGCAGGGAAGGGCGCGCAATCACTTGAAGCACATTCTGAATACCGCCGGTGATGTCGCCGCCGACGTAGTTCGGGTTGTAGGCCTCGAATTCCTGAGCCGTCATCGTGTGCCGAGCCAGAATGCAATCACGAAAGCCGGGAGCGAATCGCTCGACTTGCGCTTCGATGCGTTCGGTCATATCGATTTTCGAATTGCTCGGGACGTGACAATAAGCCCATGCGGTGTGCTTGCCGTCCGGGGCGCGCGTCTCGTCGAATAAGCTCTGTTGCGCCAGTATTACAAACGGGCGTTCGGGGCAACGCCCTTTGCCCACAGTCCCTTCGGCCTCGACGATCTCTTCCGCCGTCCCACCAAGGTGGACCGTCGCGGCTTGTGAACATTCATGTGACTTCCACGGAATAGGGGAAGTCAACGCCCAATCGACTTTAAAGACGCCGGGACCGTAACGATATTTCTCGAGTTCCCATCGGTAACTTGGCGGCAACTGATCGAATGCAAGCTTCAGAATTTGCCGAGGCGTCAGATCGAACAGAACGGCGCGAGCCGAAGGTAGATCCCGTAAGGACTTCACGAATTTGCCCGTGACGATTTGCCCGCCCAGAGATTTCAGGTAAGAAGCCAGCGCATCCGCTAGTTTCTGAGAACCGCCTTTGACGAATGGCCATCCCGTCGCGTGTCCTACTGTTCCCAACACCAGAGCAAACGCGGCAGTGGGGGAGTTATCCAACGGCATGCTCGAATGTCCGGCGATGCCGATAAACAGTGCGCGCGCGCAGCTGCCCTGAAAATGTCGAGTGGCAAAGCCCTGCGCCGACCGAATCGCCCCGAGACCGAAACGCATTAACAAAAGCGGATGTCGCGGTACGTGTATGGGCGGAGCGAGAATTTCTGGAAGTAGTTCTTCGGTGTGACGAGCTAGGTGAGAAAACACCTTGCTATATGCGCTCGCATCTTCACGCAGCGTCGCGCATGTCTTGGGAATTGAGGAGTAGAGGATAGCCGCGGGTCCTTCATCGAAGGGATGAACCAGACAAGCCGTTGGGTGAATCCACTCGACGCCGTGTTCGGCCAGGGGCAGGCTCTTGAAAAACGGTGATGCGAAACCGAGCGGATGAATTGCAGAGCAGACATCGTGAAGAAAACCTGGCTGTGTTAGTTCTGCGGTTCGCGCTCCGCCTCCTATGGTGTCCCGTCCTTCAATGAGACAAACGGAATGACCCGCCTGGGCAATTTCGATGGCCGCCGCAAGGCCATTCGGACCAGACCCGACAACGATCGCGTCAAATTCCATCGAGTGATTGTATACGCGATACCCACGCCGGCAGCCGCAACGGTAGCAGCCGCGACAGCAAACCATCCGCGATGGGTTCCATCACCGGCCGACGCACCAGTGATGACGACAATTTCCGGTTGCTTTGACACACAAATCGAGGTGCAATTCGTGAGCCAATATTGCCGGGGAATATCATGATTTCACAGCAAGCATTGCTCTCAAAACTGACCGGCCGTCTCATTCCTTTCATGTTCTTGCTGTACATCGTTTCGTACCTCGACCGCATCAACGTGGGTTTTGCGGCGCTTCAGTTAAACGAAGCTCTGAAATTCGATCCGGAGGTCTTCGGCCTGGGTGCGGGCATTTTTTTCATCGGATATTTCCTATTTGAAGTGCCCAGCAATCTCATCTTGGAGCGCCTCGGAGCGCGAATTTGGATTGCACGGATATTGGTAACGTGGGGAATCATCTCCTCGGCCATGATGTTTGTAAACGGTGCGCTGATGTTTTATGTGCTGCGATTTTTACTCGGCGTTGCCGAAGCCGGATTCTTTCCCGGGATGATCCTGTATCTGACGTACTGGTTTCCCGCGGAAACTCGCGGACGGGCTGTGTCAAGGTTCATGACGGCAACCCCAATTGCCGGCGTTATCGGTGGGCCGCTTTCCGGCCTTCTTCTGCAGATGAACGGCGCAGGAGGACTCGCCGGTTGGCAGTGGTTGTTCTTGATCGAGGGTGTCCCCGCAATTGTTCTCGGTTTCATCACCTTGGCGTATTTGCCGGATGGTCCGAAGCACGCGAAGTGGCTCAATTCAGAGGAGCGCGATTGGATCGTTAATAAGCTGCAGACCGAACGAGAACAGGCAAGACATGCCGCGTACCATACCTTGGGCGAAGCGCTCCGCAGCAGCCGCGTGTGGGGGCTCGCCTTCATTTACTTCGGGATCATCATGAGCTTTTACGGCATCAGCCTGTGGTTGCCGCAAATCGTGCAATCGTTCTCGCGAATGAGCGATCTGCTGGTCGGCTTCATCAGTGCGATCCCATATGTGGCGGCATCAATTGGAATGGTCATCATCGGCAGAAATTCGGATCGCACAGGTGAGCGACGCGTGCACGTTGCTGCAGCCGCCTTTACAGCCGCAGCCGGTCTCACTGCGGCGGCCTTCTTGAAGATTCCGGGAGCCGAGCTGGCCGCACTTTCTCTTGCAGCCGTTGGGATCTGGGGAACACTTGGCCCATTCTGGGCAATGTCGTCGGAAATACTGAGTGGCACGGGTGCTGCTGCTGGAATCGCACTGATTAATTCCGTTGGGAATCTCGGCGGATTTCTCGGTCCTTATCTGGTCGGCATTGTTCGAAAGGAAACGAATAGCTTCGCGTTGGCTCTGCTCGCGCTCGCCATCTGGCCTCTCTTAGGCGGTGCACTGACATTGATCGCACGCCGCAGACCCGCTAGCGAAGGTCTTTCCGCACCACGAGTTTGAGTCCGGACCACACGTCCGTAACCGCACACACCTTGATATCAACAAAACCCAGCGGAAGTGCGAGCTCGCGTACGGTGTCCTCGGTAATGTCGGTCGGGACCTTCGCTGATTTTTTAGGCCATGACACCCAGATAACTGCATCCGGCTTGAGTTTGCTGCGGTACGTCCGTAGTGCAGCACCAAGCTCCGCCTTACGCGCCGTGAAGATGTGCACAAGATCGGTTTTTTGTGACAGACGCGCGGCGATGTTCACATCCGCCGGCAACGGGCTGACAAGATCTAGATAATTCTCGGGAGCACGTACCAAATGGATTTCACAGCCTGCTTTGATTCCAAGCTTCGATACCAACGGCGTTCCTGAATATCCCGGCATCTCGCTACTGCACCGTAACTCCGCGACGGCGGAGTTGTTTGAAAAGCAGGTCGGGAGGAACCACATCTTCGGGCGCCCACACTCCCGGCTGATTAATTAACCCACCAGCAATCATCTGCGCTGCGATGGAGGCAGGACACGCCGTGTCGATATCTCCGGCGCTCGCATGCCACTTGGCATTCGAGCGGGCGTGGCAGTCGAGAATGATCGTTTGTTTACCGCCTCGCACTATGACACGTGAGATTTCATAATCGTTTGGAGCATTGCGCGGCAGAGGCAGTGCCTCAAAATCTCGAACACTCCAACCGGTCCTCATCCTCTTCATGAGTTCTCGCACAAATGGCCGTTCGAAGCCCACCTTGAAATCCGCGTACCGAAGACCTCGGTTCTTGAAACGAAGTGGAAGCGTTGCAATTTCGCTGTGCCGCGTCATGACGGTCCACACACGGCCGACCGGCCGGCCGAAATCAACACGCTCCCATGCAGAACGCGGTTCGGCTTGCACGAAGCGGCCTCCGCTCCATTTCCATGGTGGAAATGTGAGCTCTTCGACGATCGTCTGAGCTGAATAAGGGAAAGCGAAATCTCCGTTGTGGGCATTGAAATCGATGCCGCCGACACGAATCCGTATCGAATCGACTCGGTCGAGCTTCGAGGCTGCAGCTGCCGCCATGACATTCGTGAGCCCAGGCGCACACCCCATGCCCAGAATCGCGATCAGTCCCGCTTCAACGAAGGGGCGATGAAGGCGCAGTTGCCGCCGCGTCCAGATGAACAGACCGCCCAAATCGAGGTAATGAACACCCGTGCGCAGCGCCGCTTCCATCACATTTAGATTGAAATGATGCTGTGTGCAGTTGATCGCGACCGATTGCTCGCGCAGCACCGATGTCAGGCGTGAGAGATAGCGCGCATCCGTGAAGGCGTGTGTGACCCGTGTACTGCGGTAGCTCTTTGCCGTGTCGCGAGCGGCGACGTCGTCGAAATCCGCAATGAGGATTTGATTCTTTGGGTGGGATTCATACAAATCGCGGACGATGATCCGGCCAATGGTGCCGGCGCCGCCGAGCACCACGAATCGGCGGGCCTGGTTGGTTAGTACCATCCGATCGGCCGCTCGCTCAGATTGATGTGCACTTGCTTGGTCTCGAGGAATTCTTCGATACCGTGCAGGCTGAGTTCACGGCCGTGGCCGCTTTGCTTATACCCACCCCACGGGGCTTCGACATAGCACGGCTGCATCGTATTGACCCAAACGATTCCGGCTCGCAGTGCCTTTACGATGCGCAAGCACCGAAAGATATCGCGCGACCAAACAGCCGCGGCTAAACCGTACGGCGTATCGTTTGCAATTTCGAGAGCGTCATCTTCCTTCTTGAATGGAATACAGGTAACAACAGGGCCGAAAATTTCCTCACGCGCGATGCGAGCTTTGTTGTCGGATTCGAACAGGGTCGGCTCTACAAAATAACCGTTCTTCAATTCCTTCGATGAGGGCCGCCGACCACCGGCGATGAGCTTCGCCTCTTTCCGGCCGATTTCGATATAGTCTTCGACCTTCTCGAGATGTTCTTTGCTGACGAGTGGGCCCATCTTCGTGTCGCGGCTCAGAGGATCGCCCAGCCGGATCAGCGGGAGTTTTTCCTTTATTCGGCCGACGAGCTTTTTAAACAGATCTTGCTGAATGAGGACGCGCGAGCCGGCTGAGCAAACCTCACCTTGATTGATAAAAACGCCGAACAGAGCACCGTCGGTAGCCGCGTCGAGATCCGCGTCGGAAAAAAAGATGTTCGGAGATTTTCCGCCCAGTTCAAGGGACACTTTTTTGAGATTGGAGTCAGCGACACCCTTCAGCACTGCTCGGCCGGTTTCGGTTCCGCCCGTGAACGCAACTTTATCGACTTTCATGGATTCCACTATGGCGCGGCCGGCAATCGGACCATCGCCGGTGACCACGTTAAGGACGCCCGGCGGCAGGTCCGGGATATTTTCTTGAACCAGGCGGGCGAACTCCAAGGTTGTCAGCGGCGTCTGCTCGGCAGGCTTGAGCACAACGCTACATCCGGCAGCGAGGGCGGGCCCGAGTTTCCACGCGGCAAGCATCAAGGGATAGTTCCATGGGACGATCAAACCAGCCACTCCGACAGGTTCACGTAGCGTCATGTTGAGCGCATTGTCCGGAACGGGCAGTGTTTCGCCGTGGATCTTTGTCGCAAGACCGCCGTAGTACTCGAAGCAACTCGCCGTATCGTTCATGTCGAATTCACTTTCGACAATGGGCTTGCCGCAATTGAGCGTTTCGAGCTCAGCTAACATTGCCGAGTGCTTCCGCACCAAATCGGCCATTGCGAACAGGATCCGTCCGCGCTGCTGCGCGGTAGATTCACGCCAGGGTCCCCGATCAAACGCCTCGCGCGCAGCGGCGATGGCATCGTCAACGTCCTTCTTGCTCGATTCGGCGACAACAGCGATCGTTTTTCCGTTGAACGGATTGACTACCTCACGCGTGTTCTTCGACGCGATCCACTGGTTGTTGATGAAATTCCTGTAAGTTTTCGCCTGGAGTTTTGTCTTCATGTTGTGCCGCCCCCAACGGGGCTCGCCTTTCAAGTACTTAAGACCACGGCTTGCGCCCGTGGCTAAGGATGTTCCGCTCACTTCGCGAGTTGAGCCGCGTAGCGGCGACAAAATTCTAGCCACGGGCGTCAGCCCGTGGTGTAAATCATTGCAAATTTCCAGCGCCGTAGGCGCGGCACAATTTCTACACCCCGTTGTACTTCGAATACGGATACCAATACGGTTTGATTTCCTGTTTGTAGTCCAGATGGACGTGTTTCGTTTCCCGAAATTCGTCCAGGCCTTCTTCCCCAAGCTCGCGCGAATGGCCCGTTTGACGCATCCCGCCGAACGGTCCCGCATCATTGTCCGTCAGTGGGTCGTTGATCCAGAATGTTCCGGCCGTAATCCGATCCATCGCTTTCATCGCCCATTCCATATTATTCGTGTAGATGTTGGCTCCTAGCCCATACGCTGAGTCATTTGCCAATTGAATGGCTTCGTCGATGTCACGCACCCGCATGAGCGGAAGAATCGGGCCGAACGTTTCAGTACGGACCAGCCGCATGTTTTGGCGAACGTCCGCTATCACCGTCGGCTCATAGAAAAAGCCCTTCTTGAATTGCGGCGCCCGCCGGCCGCCGTTCAGGATTCGCGCGCCTTCGCTTACCGCTTCTTGGACGCGTAAATGGATGTCTTCGAGTTGATGCAAATTGATGACCGGCCCAATATCTGTATCCGGCTCGAGTCCATTCCCAAGCTTGAGCGATCGAGTGAACTCGACCACACGCTCGGTGAATTCATCCGCAATCGATTCGAAAACGTAGAATCGTTTCCCGCCGGTGCAGACCTGTCCCGTATTCAAGTATGCAGCCCAACAAGCCGCGCGCGTCGCGATTTCCAGGTCCGCATCGCTGCAAACGATGAAAGGATCGTTGCCGCCCAATTCAAGGTGCGCCTTCTTCACCTGTTCGGCACAGAGCTTTCCGACGCGCTTTCCAGTTTCTACCGATCCTGTCAGTGCAATCAAGTCCGTGCCGCGATGTTGAACGAGCGCCTCACCGATCTCTTCGCCATAGCCGGTGACGATGTTGACCACACTCTGCGGCAGGTTAGAGAAAATTTCCGCCAGAGCCATCGTCGCCAGCGGCGTTTCCTCGCTCGGTTTGATGATGACGGTGTTCCCGGCAGCGAGCGCCGGAGCGACCTTCCAGGAAAGCAACAAGAGCGGATAGTTCCAAGGAATAATAGCGACGACGACGCCATACGGCTCTTTAATTGTGAAGTTCACTTGATGTTCGAAGACAGGCGGCAGTGAGCTTCCTCGCGAGTTGCGTCCGATTTCCGCGTAGTAGTCGAAACAGGCTGCCGTCCACTCGACTTCATCGCGATTCTCGCAAAACGGTTTGCCGCCTTCGCGGGTCATCAGTGTGGCGAGGTCTTGTTGCTTCGCGCGTAATCCAGCGGCAATGGCGTGAAGCAGGCCGGCTTTTTCCACGGCAGGCACCCAGCGCCATTTTAAAAAGGCTTCGCGCGCCCCGCGAACGGCGCGATCCGCGTCCGCGGCGGTTCCGCGCGGGACTGAACCGATGATCTCTTCCGTCGCAGGATCAAAGACGTCAATCGCCAGTTCCATTGCGGGACGTAATGTATCATCACTTGTATGGCTGAACGGATACCAATTCCCGACCTGAAAAAGAAACTGGACTCGAACAAGAAGCCTATCGTAGTCGACGTACGCGAACCGTCCGAGATCAAGGAAAGCGGTTCGATTCCCGGGGCTATTCACATCCCAATGGCGCAAATCGAAAAGCGCATGAATGACCTTCCGAAGAACGCGGAAATCGTCTTCTATTGAGGCGGTGGGGGACGCGCGTCGCGCGTTGCTGAAGCGTTTGTGAAGGCGGGTTACAAGACAGTGCAGTTTTGTGGCATCCGTGACTGGAAAAAAGAACGGCTGCCGGTCTCGCGATAAGACCCAATGACATTTTGGGGAGACGCGCTAGAGTTCCGCGAATGCGCGGACATCGGACACGGAGCCTCCTTCCGCTTTCAGAGGCAACACTGTAAATCGCAGACCAACACGAGGCAGGGAGGCGAGATTTCGCAGGTTCTCGACGATCGGAATCTTACCCGTCGTGATCAACCGCGTTTCCGAAGAGCGCTCGTTGACTGGAAAATCCGCGCCCACGAGGCGGACTCCCGAACGTACCATCCGAAAAATCAAGTGCTCTGCGAGAAACGGACCCGGCTCCCAATACGCCTCTGTTCCCCAGCGCTGATCCCATCCGGTCTGAATTAGCAACGCCGCTCCACGGACCTGCGAATCATGAAAAGGAATACTGACCTCGTGCCGCATCGGACCGACCGATTCAAACACCATCGCCCGCAGAGCCACAAAGGAGGACGCAAGACCCTCGCCCCCTTGCGAATGTCCTAGTTCGATGAGCATTTTTTCCCTGCCTGCGCGTAGGCGATCTACCGGCAAACCCACGCCATCAGAGGATCTTAGCTGAGTGGAGCAAGTCGTGCACCTTGAATGCAGTTAGGTAGTCATCCATGAGAGGTGCGAGATGAGAGCTTTGAAATGGATTTTGGCGATCGCGGCGCTGACTCTGTTCAATGTG
>JACXTT010006032.1_pt1 | contig 17413 bp, 13 predicted proteins | sample 9270951 | NCBI WGS metagenome assembly JACXTT01 (sample SAMN15532306, study PRJNA645909) | rock metagenome | isolation source: weathered quartz diorite | place: Puerto Rico | collected 2017-06-21 | reverse complement strand
TTGTGACCACCGGTCTTTGTTTCCACCCTTGCCACCCTGTGGCCCACGATTTTAAACAGGCCCGACACCTGGCCTTTGGCGTCATAAATTCTCTCTTGTTTTTCCCAACGGAAAGTTTCCCACCCCGACCCCCCTGCGTCCACGTTGGTTGCCACCCCCGCCTGTAGCGCGAGGTCTGCGGGGATTCCGTACGGCGTCAAATGAGAGCGGCCCTCGGGAGTGAACCAGTCGAGCGGCGCGCCTCCATGGCCGATGTGGACGTGAATATCAATAAGACCGGGTGTGACATAGAGCCCCGAGGCGTCCACCACTTTCCCCGCCTGGCTCGAGGGAATGTCTTTTTCGACGGCAGCGATTTTGTCCTTCGACACCGCGACGTCCATGATCGCATCCACATGGTTCGCGGGATCGATCACATGACCGCCCTTCAGCAGTAAGTCGTAGCGGGGCGTCTGGGCGAATGCTTTCGCAGGCATGTCGAGAATTATAAAGAGCGGCACAACGAACCCGAGTATTGGCTTGATCCATTCCCGCATGTGGAACCTTCCCCTAGGAGACTTCAGTGCACGAGACTTCGCAAGCGAGTAAGTCTATCAGTCAAAGCAGCATTGTCATCCGTGGCTGGGCAGAAAATATTAGGTTCACGAGAGACAGAAGTCCGCAAAGCCCCGCTTGAAATGGCCATGGGCATAGCGTAGCCTGAGCGGTACCTTTCACTGGTTCGGCTCAATTCTTAGGGGTCAAGGTTATGGATCGGCGCACTTTCGTCAAAGCTAGCTGCGTGGGAAGCGCCAGCCTGTTTCTCGATGGTCTGGATAGAAGAGCCTTCGGCGACGTGACCCTCCCCGAACCACCTCCGATCGAAATCGTCCATGGGCTGCGGCCCCCCAAGTCAGCGCTCGGCATGCCTGGACTATTTCCCGGGCGGGTGGTGGAAGTTTCCGACCCGAACTCCATCGTAGGCAATCGGGTTTCGCAGCCAGTCGTCCGCGCCATGCTCGAGCGCGGCATGAAGGAATTGACAGGCGAGCGCTCGATCGCGGCAGCCTGGGCGAAATTTGTTGAGCCTTCCGATATTGTCGGTATCAAGATCAACCCGTCGGGCGCCCCGGCCTGCTGCTCGTCTCCCGAGATCGTGCGGGAGATCATCAACGGGGTTCAGTCCGCCGGCGTGCCCGTGGCCAACATCGTCATATACGACCGATACGAATACGAAATTGACGTCGGCAGCTATCAGGCGCTCCTGCCTCCCGGTGTTCGCGTGGTCGGCATCCACGACGGACTGGTCGACGCAGGCTATGATGCCAACGTTTATTGTCAGGCCACGTTCTTTGGCGAATGGGAGAACCGCTCGTATATGGCGAACATCGTGGCCCACGGGCTCAGCAAAATTATCAACGTACCCACGATGAAGGACCACTCCGCCTCCGGTGTCACCGGCTGTTTGAAAAATCTTGGCTACGGCACCTTTAATAATGTGGCACGCTCGCATCGCTCTCCCTACTCGTTCACCGACCCGCTTATCGGAATCATGTGCTCGGTCGAACCCCTCCGGTCGAAGGCGGTGTTGCATATCATGGATGGCATGCGCCAAGTGTGGCACGGCGGCCCGCTGACCCAGGTCCAGAACTTCATCCATCAGGCGGGAATCCTCTACGTCGGCACCGACCCCGTGGCCATTGACACGGTCGAGCTTGAGGCCATTGAAAAGAAGCGGCGCGAAGAAGGCGTACCTTCGGTCTGGGAGCACAATCCGGACAGCCTCACCAGCAACGGTCACGAATTTTACAACGATCCAAAGAAGAACCTGTTTTATCGCCGGCCCGGCCATATTGCGTCCGCGGGAAAATTGGGGTTAGGCATGGCCGACCTAAAGCGTATCGATCACGGTCGAATCTCTCTCGGTTAGCCAACTCCATGCCAGGACCGCGCAGAACGTCTGAGCTTTCAAGAGTTGAAACCCAAGCCGAGTGGCCCACCCTGCTGCAAGACAACTTGCGAACCGGAGGTCAGGGAATTTGCGCCGCCAAGGCGCCCGACCATGTGCGCTGGCACCTTCGGATGGGAAGCTCCGTCCGCTCCGCACCCGTGCTGCGCGCGGGAGTTCTGTACGTCACCTCAATGGCGGGCAACCTGCACGCCATTGATGTCGAAAAAGGCCGCCAGAACTGGCAATTTAGAGCGGCGGGAAATATTCACTCCACTCCCTCCCTTTCGGGAAACAAAGTCTTGTTTGGCTGCGACTCGGGCAAGGTATACGCCGTGGATTGCAATTCCGGGAAGAGCGTGTGGGAGACGAGCGCGGCTGCGGAAGTCTGGACTTCGCCGGTTGTGTGCGATGGCACAGTCTACTTCGGCAGCGCCGATGCCCGGATGTACGCCGTAGCCGCCGGCACCGGCGTCAAGCGATGGACGCAAGAGCTGGGGGGCCGAGTCTACTCGACCGCTTGCGTCGGGGGAAGTCGTCTTTACGTCGGTTGTGGTGATAGCAAGGTCTATTGCCTCGACGTCTCGTCCGGCAAGACCGTATGGAGTACGCCTACGGGAAATGGCATAGACTCCTCGCCTGCAGTCTCGGGCGACATCGTACTGATCGGATCGGAAGACTTCTTCTTCTACGCCCTTGATGCCAACAGTGGATCCGTGCGCTGGAAATACGCGACTGGGCTAGGAATCTCCTCGTCTCCTGCGATTTACCAAGACCTCGCCGTGGTCGGCAGCAAGGACGGATCTCTCTACGCGTTCCAGATTCAAAGCGGCCAGTTACGCTGGAAGGTCCAGATCAGCGATGTCGTCACCGCGCCCCCGGTCATCGGCAATGGCGTGATTTGTATTCAGGCTGGAGGAACGTAGGCGTTCGACCTTACCACGGGCAAGGAGGTTTTGCGGGCGGGCTTGGGTGGAGCGGTTCAGTCGACTCCGGTCCTGACCGGAGAGACAATTTATGTGGCAACGAACGACGGTGAGGTCTATGCGCTGGAATAGGCTCCGTCCCGTCATCTTGCTTTGGGCGTTGTTCGCGCTGGACTCAACCGCCAGCTCCCAGGCTCAGGCACCCTTTGTTCACAAGAAAAAATACGTCATGGGCACGGTTTTCGAGATCGTCGCTTATGGCGAATCACCCGAACGGGCTTCAGAGGCAATTGACCAGGCATTTCGAGAAATCGTTCGTCTCGATAATTTGATGAGTGACTGAAAGCCCGACAGTGCCTTGAGCCGTCTAAACCGTTCCTCGCATTCCAGCCCTGAATCCATCCCTCATGATTTGTACCGCGTAATTGGCGAGGCCTTAGAGTATTCCCGTCTTTCCGGGGGGAAGTTTGATGTGACGGTGGGGCCGCTGGTCAACCTGTGGAAGGCCACAATCGGCGGGAGGCCAACCCCCTCCTCCGCGGAAGAAGAAAAGGCTCGGGCCTGCGTGGGATATCAAAAGATCGAACTACTATCCCAGGATCGGGTTCAGTTCCATTCTCCATGCGTGCAGATTGATTTGGGGGCCATCGGCAAAGGCTACGCCCTCGACCGGGCAGCCGATGTGCTGCGCTCGCGCGGCATCGTGCACGCGCTGCTTGACGCGGGAGGAAGCACCATTGTCGCGATGGGTGCTCCACCGGGTCAAACAGGCTGGCTGGTGCATCTGAGGGACCCGTCGAACACGGTGGACCCTCAAGTCACCCTGGCGGACAGCAGTGTTTCCACCTCCGAGCAAACTCCGCCAAGCCGGCTCGAGCCCGAGTCGGCAGGCCACATCATCGATCCTGACATGGGTGTCCCGGTAAGAACGCCTTTCGCTGTCAGTGCGGTGGCAGACAGCGGAACCGCGTCCGACGCGCTTTCGACCACGTTACTGCTGGTAGGCCCGGAAAAAGGTAAGGAGTTGGTCAAGAACATATCGGGCGTGGCGGCCATCTGGGTTTCATCGGACGGGCAAACACGGTTAGCCTCCAGTGGGCCTCGAATTCAGCTTGGCGGTGGCACGCAGGGAGGGGCCACCAGCATCCATACGGACTCGGGCGGCACGCGATGATGAACAGCGGAACTCTGAGGTTCAGACGAAAGGCAGTTGTGACGCTGGTTTGCCTGCTGGCGGCAACGCCTGGCTGGAGTAGGGTGCTCTTACACTGGACGCAGTCTTCGATTCCACCCGCAGAGACTGTTGCGATCAAAGATCTGGTGGTCGCCTGGGACGCCGAAGCTCTCATCAGCAGTGCCCACCGGCAGGGCTATCGCATCTATGCCGAAGTCCCGGTTGGCAAAGCCGCCGATGTGATCCGGAGCATCAAGAGCAAACCTCTGGCGGGAATCGTGCTGGATCCGGGCGATTCCGCACCCGCCCAGATCGGCGAGGATCTCCGTCAACTGCGTTCCGCCTATCCAGCCCTTCCGGTGTTGGTTCTCAACCCCAAGGCAAAGCAGCCGCAGATGAAGGGACAACTGGTCATTAAGAGAGATGGCATCCTCCAGGTGACCAGCCCGACCGCCCAGCCTTGGATCGACTCCAATCTCGCCTTGGTCAGGCTCGATCAGGCGTTTCGGCCAGAACAAGCTTCTCTTTACAAGTTCCGGTGGGACTTGTCCGATGCGATTGAGCAAGAGTATGGACCCAGTGCGGCGGACTACTGCCTAGGGGTGGCCGAAGCTGGGGCGTTCCATGCAGACCTCATTCTGAATCTTCATCCCAGCCTGGAAACCGGTCTTGTGCGGAACGCCGCTCCTGCCCGGGCGGTCCTTCAAGAGATCGAGCGCTACATGAATTTTTTTCCGCAAGAGGGTAACCGCACGGAAGAGGCCGACGCCAACATCGGCGTGATTACGGACGGTTCTCAGAAGGCCTACGAACCCATCAACCTGCTGGGACGCCACAACATTCCGTTCGCGATTGTGAAAGCTTCAGAGCTGAAGTCTCGGACCTTCGAGGCGCTTGCTCTGCTCGTGGTTTTTTCTGTTCCGGACGAGCGCTCGATCACGGCGCTCACCGATTTCGCCACCAAGGGCGGGGTCGTGGTGCTGGTGGGCGCGCCTGGCTCCTACCCTTGGCAATCCGGACCGGCCATTCCCGCCGGCGAACAATCCGTGGCCTATGCAACCGGCAAAGGACGCGTCATCGAACTCCCAGGGCCGGTGATCGACCCTGAAACCTTTGCCCAGGACATCCGTCGCCTGTTACGCACGGATAACCGTGATGTAGACATCAGCCTCTGGAATGCCCTGACGGTAATCGCCGTTTCATACGGTGTGCCCGGCGGTCGCGATAAAGTTGTGGAGCTCATCAATTACGCCGAAGAGCCGATCCCCGCACAAGTGCGGGTCAAGGGATCGTTCTCGTCAGTTCTGTATGAGACTCCCGACCTGCCCTGCTGCAAGTCTCTCCCTGCTGTCCAACGTGGCGGATTCACCGAATTTGTCGTTCCCGCCCTGCGGATCGCTGGCCGGGTGCACCTGAAAAGCGGCATGCCCCGCGCTCGATAGAACCACAAACAAGGAGACAAGAGAAAATGCGGGGTCATACCGGAAGCATTTTATAAACCCTGGATTTCATGCAGAAATATTAAGCAGCGCTTTAAGTGCAGCCAACGCTGTCATGCCCGATCATCTCCACTTTTCCTGCCCTTCGCTGACGGTAATGTAGCGATCGAGCGGCAGATCGGTGAAGCGGTCTACGCGCGCGCTCGGCTTCGGCCACTTCACTTCCAGCCAATCGAGTTTCCTGCGCTGCCCGAGTCCCAACACCATGCGGGGATCGTTCGCCGACAGATAGCTGCCGCCTCCCACCTTCATGTGACTGCGTTTGAGATCGCCCGCCTGGTAAGTAACTCGTGCGCCGATGGCATCAGGGTTAGATTTCTTGCCAATCAGATTCACGCCCAGCCAATGGTTCTGTTTTCCAGCCTGGTTGCGCAACAATAGCGGCGGCCCATCGTTGAGGGCGATCAAAACATCCACGCTGCCATCGTTGTCGAAGTCTCCGATGGCCAGACCCCGCGCCGACAATGGAGTGGAAAAAATTGGGCCGCTTTGCTGGCTGACGTTCTGGAACCCTCGTCCCGTGTTGCGCAGAAGAATCGGGGGTTCTCGGTACGTAACCCCGGGATGAAGCGACTCGATCAGGTCATCCGGATTGCCATTCGCGAGAAACAGATCCAGGTTGCCGTCGTTGTCATAGTCGAAAAACTTTAGCCCCCAGCCACTCATCAGCCGGGTGGGGGCACCAATGCCTGTCGACATGGCCACATCATCGAAGGTTTCGTCCCGGTTGTTGCGATAAAGCGAGTACACCTCGTGGTCGATATTGGCCACGAAAAGGTCGATCCAGCCGTCCTGATCAAAATCGGCAGCATCCACACCCATTCCCGAGCGCGGACGACCTTCCGCGCTGTAAGCCACCCCCGCAGGTTCGCCGATCTGCTCGAACTTCCCACCCCGGTTGACGAAAAGAAAGTTGGCCACGGTATCGTTGGCCACAAAAAGATCCAGGTTGCCATCGTTATTAATGTCGCAGGCCACCACTCCCCATGCCTTGCCACGGTAGCCGGCGATTTCCGTTGCCTTGCTGACGTCGGTAAAGGTGCCATCGCCGTTGTTGTGAAACAGCCAGCTAGCGGTGGGCTTGTAGAGGTGAGGAATGCAGTATCCCCGTTTTGCGTCCTCGCCCGAGCGGCAGTCCTTGCTTTGCACCTTGGAGAACTCGACAAATTGGCAGACAAACAGATCCAGCCTGCCGTCGTTGTCATAGTCAAACCAGACTGCGCTCGAGGACCATCCGGGGGCGGCAACGCCGGACTTCTCGGTTACGTCGGTAAAGGTGCCGTCGCCGTTATTGTGATAAAGAATATTTCTTCCGTACTGGGTGACGTAGATATCCGGAAATCCGTCGCCGTCGTAGTCCCCAACCGCCACGCCCTGGCCGTACCCTCCTCCGGCAACTCCCGCCTGGGCAGTCACGTCGGTAAACGTCCCGTCGCGGTTGTTGCGGTAAAGAGCGTTGCGAAGCGGAGGGTTGGGATCGAAGAAATCACATTTCCCACTATTCACCAGGTAAATGTCCATCCACCCGTCGTTGTCGTAGTCAACGAAGGCACAGCCGGCGCCGGTTGTCTCCGGCAGATAATGTTCGGCAGACTTTCCGGCGGTGTGGACCCAGGCAATACCACTGGTTGCGGGCGGAATCTCAACAAACGGATAAGAAGAGGGGGGCTGTGGTAGGGCGCCGGCCACCCGCGAGATACCGGCATACAGCAAATTGCCAGCCAAAGCGCGTAGAAAAGCCCGACGAGAGGGTGGGAATACGCTGGCAGCGCTTCGAGTGGGCTTGATCACAAGTCTGACGGTGGACAGATTTGGATTATTGCGGAGAACCTTGTGGCGCACCTTGTGATTGCGACTCCGGTGTGCCCTCCGCAGGCTCGCTTTTCTGCACCATCTTACGATGAATCGCGAACTCCTTCTCGCCTTCCTGCTTGCGTCCGGAACGGCTGTATGCCACCGCCAGATTGTAGTGCGCTGCTGGATTCCCCGGTTCGAGCTTGACCGCAGTCTCTAGGGGAGCAATCGCTTCGGGAAACTTCTTCAGCGACATGAGCGAGCTGCCCAGCCCCAAAAAGGCATCCCCGAATCCGGAATCGAGTTTGCACACACGGGTGAAACGCTGGATGGCCTCATCCCATTGTTGCGCCTGCCTCGCCAGCTCACCCAGAACATATTCTGCACCGGCATTGTTGGGATCAATCTCCAGCTCCTGCAGGAATTCCTGCCGGGCCCGGTCAGCCATGTCGGGGGGCGGATTCGGGCGCGAAAGCATGAGTCGCCCCAAGCGGAAATGGATGCCTGGCGAGCGGGGATCTTGCTGCAACACCGACTGGTACTCTTTCTCGGCCTCATTCCACTTTCCCTGCATCTCCAGGGCTTCGGCGTTCAGTTCGTGCGCCTGGGGCGAATTGGGAGCGCTGGAGGCCAGTTCCTGCGCGGCTCGCGTGGAGAGATCAGAGTAGGTGTGCACCGAGAGGTAGAGCACCTCGGGGTCGCGCGGAAAGTCGCGTGCAAGACTGCGAAGAAACTCGGTCGCGGTATCCGGACTAATATCGACCATGGCGCAACGCACGCCGGCGAAGCCCGCCTGCCGCCTAAGATCCTTTTGAGCTTGCGTGCCGCGAGCGGCCTTTCGCAGAATGGGTAGCGCCTCCTTGCAGTGCCCCGCCTTGGCCAGATTCAGAGCTCGCTCGACCTCGCCTTTGCCGTCAGCCCCGGTTGTTGCCGGCGGCTGTCCGATGCAAAAGCAGGCCGAAAAGGCGAGAAAGCTGAACAGGCACCAGGCGGACAGAAAGGGTCTGCGCATAGAAAAAATGGCAGGCGTCATGGACGCCTGCCATTCATCATATACCGCGTCAATAATACAGCTTAAGCGCAAACTGAATGTTACGCGGGTCCTGCGAGGTATTGACCACCCCCATGGTCCCTCCGCAACAGCTTCCGTTCGGTGTGTTCAGGTTCACGCGATTGAAGGCGTTGAGGAAGTCAGCCCGGAACTGAACCCTTACCCGCTCAGTAACCGGGAAATTCTTCTGCACACTTAGATCGACATTGCCAAAACCCGGGCCGCGCACGGGCCCTTGAGCAGGACAACTTCCGAACTGCTCTGGGCCGCTTGCTGTGTACGGGGTATTGTCAAACCACTGGTAGCCGATGTACTTACCGCTTTTCGCATCGAATGCCGCCTGCCGGCCGAAGACCTTTCCAGCGCCCGCTCCACAATTCGGACGCTGCCCCCGTGAATTCACGTTGTTCGGTGCCGTGCCGGAATCGTACAGCGCCAGGGGGAAACCAGTGTGTATCGAGATAATCGGGTTGACCGACCATCCGCCGGCAATCTGGTTGACCACGCCACTTGCGTTGCCACCCCACTTCTTGCCGCGGCCAAAGGGCAGCTCGTACACCGCATACGAGCTAAGGATGTGCTTGGCGTCGAAGTAACAGGGGGCGTAGTCGGCGCCTGGGTTGTAGAGGTTCTGGTAATAGGGGCTGGCAGGGGCTCCCTGCGTATCACCCCAAGTACCGTAATAACCGCTGTTATCGGTCATACACTTCGAGAAGGTATAGGCAACCTGGTAGTCAAGTCCGTGCGAGTAGCGCTTCTGGAAGACCGCTTGTAACGCGTTGTACTTCATGCTGCCCACCGAAGCCGTTCCCGAAATCTGCGAGATGTCGGACTGAAACGCAGGATTGCCCGACAGGAAAAGGCTCGGTGCCGTGCAGGGTGGCTTTGCGCATGCGGAGCTGGGCAACAACCGCCGCTGCAGGTAGGGCATGGGAACCATCAGATGTGTCCCATGCGAACCAACGTAGCCAATTTGAAGTGTTGCCGTATTGGCCAGCTGATGCTGAATGGTGAAGTTCCACTGGTTGGTTAGCGCAGGTTGGACATTCGGGTCCCAAACCCGGATGAGCGACCCAGCAAACGGATCGGTTGGCGAACCCACCGGAGCCAAGCCCTGGTCGGTGGTCGTGGCCGGCGTGGCAACGCCTTTGTATTGCACCAGGGTTTCAGCCGCCTGGAACGGGGGGTTTACCGGCAGGCGCAGATTGGTGCCTGTGCCTTCCAGATAAGAGGAGATGGTGAAGGCGCCGCGGACCACGGTCTTGCCACCCAGCATGCCCGGTGTCCATGCGAAACCAACACGGGGTTGGAAAGCCTTAGCGCCGTAGATCCCGTTGTAAAGGCCACGGCTGCTGTTTCTGCAGGTAGTCGGTGCCGTGCCCAGATTCACCTTTGAGCAATCTGGCGCCAGCACCTGGCCGGACGCCAAATCAAAGTTGACTTGATGGTCGTCCTTTTCCACCCAAGGAGTAAAGGCTTCGTAACGGACCCCGAGGTTAAGGGTTAGGCTGTTGGTGGCTCTCCAGTCGTCCTGAACGTATCCCGCGATGGTGCTGGAACGGTGCGCCCATACGCAGCACGTGAGCCCTGAGCCGTAGGCCGACGGCATGCCCAGGAAGAAGTCAGCGCCACCGAAACCATTTCCGCCAGCCCCGGGAGCAACAGGATTCTCCGAGGTAAAGGCGCCGCTGAACAGAATGGCCCCCAACGATCCGCTGTTGCCGCTGTAAAAGGAGTTAACACGATAACGCCAATACTCGAAACCGGTGTGGAGTACATGGCGACCTCGCGTCCACACCATCGCATCCGAGAGCTGAATGACCGCATCATGGAATCGTTGCTGGACTCCGCCGCTTCCGATACTGCTGAGAGTGTTGTTCCCCGGGGGACCTCCATCTCCAGGACTGCTGGGAGTTCCGCCATAGAACCCCAGCTGCAGCATACCCGCGCCGCCCTTGTTGCCGTTGGTGATGCCGAGTTTCTCCGCCAGATTTCCCACGGAGCTCGCAAAGTCAGTGCCGTTATCCAGCTTGACGTAGTTGATGCCGAAACGAACATCATTCAACAGGCTGGGACTGAAGGTGTGGGACCAGTCAATGACTTCATTGTCGATCGGCGCGTCTGAAAAACCAGTACCTAGCAGCGCGAACGAGTTGACCGTTGGGTTGTGCTGTTTGGCGTGCGAATAACGGCCGAAGATATGGTCTTTCGTGGTGGCGTTGAAGTCGATTTTTATGTCGTACTGGTTCGTGTTAAAGGCTTGAGCCTGAGTGTAGCTGAAATTATTCTGCCGGCCCGTACCGGTCGGAGTGGGATAGAGCGAGGAACTAAACAGCGCCTGCGCCACCGGATCAAGCATGGTTACAGGAATCTGGTTGTTCAGGAAAGGCACGCCTGCAGGCCCGGCCGTACACGGAGTGCCAGCGACTCCTGTGCCCGCGGCGCAAGGGTTATAGAGCTGGTGGGTCCCGTATGTGACACCCTTGACGGTGACCGTGTCGTTACAAACGCCGCCGGTAAATCCGCTTGTACAGAGGTCGGAGAAGTCTCCTGCCCGCTCCCCGGTCGTGAACAGGCCCAGCTGCTTCGTGGAGGAGGGGTGGTCAAAACGCTGCCCCTGGTAGTCGAAGAAGAAGAACAGCTTATTCTTGACGATGGGGCCGCCGACGGTGCCACCGAACATATTCCAGCGCAGCTTGTTGCGGTCCGAGCCGTTGAATCGGTTTTCCCAGGAGTTGGAGTTCAGCTTGTCATTGCGGAAATACTCCCAGACGTCACCGTGAAAACCGTTGGTGCCTGATTTAATGGTGGCGCTGACAATGCCGCCCTGGAAATTTCCGAACTCGGCAGACGCGTTCTGGGTGATGAGATTGAACTCCTGAATAGCGTCCGGCGTTGGAGTAAAGCCAAGCAGGTTGTCCGACACCTGGTTGTTGTCCATACCATCCAGCACGAAGTTGTTGGCCTGTTCGCGGTTGCCGTTGATGTATGGTCTAGCGCCGTTGGCGGTGTTGTCACCGTTATTGAAGTTGGCCGGATTGGGCGAAACCGAACCCGGCGCCAGCAGGGTCAATTGCACATAGTTGCGCGTGGCCAGAGGCAGGCGGTCATTGGTTTGGGAGTCGATGATGGTGCTGACCTCCGTCCTCTCCGTCTGCAAAACGGGAGCATCGCCAGTAACCTCCACCGTCTCGCTAACCTGGCCGACCGTCATTTGAACATCGACGCGGGCCGTCTGATTGAGCACCAGCGTGAAGGCCTGGTGAGAGCTTGTCTGAAACCCCGGCGACGTCACTTTCAGCGTATAGGTGCCAACCGGCAGCCGGGTGATGTTGTAGGCGCCTGCATCGTTGGTCTTCGCCGGGCGCACAGTTCCCCGTTCTATGTCCGTGGCCGTAACATCCGCATCCTTGATCGGCGCACCACTAGGATCCGTGACCGTGCCCACAATGGACGCGGTTACCTCCTGACCCAAGGCAGATTGCAAGACCCCGAGCATTCCGGCCAGCAGCAGAAGGACAAAACCAACCCTCATCGACTGTCGCATCACAAACCTCCTGAGAGACGCTTCATTACAGTACGGGAGTAATGGTCCAGCGCCATTGCGTACTTGCTATATAGCAGGACGTTGATAACCGTCAAGAAAAAAATGACAATCACAAAAATAATATTTTCGATGCCCTCGATCTGGAACCTCGAATTCCGCTGGGTAAGCTTGGCGGGTATTGCTTGACTAGAGCGCAGGCATGATAGACTCTGGCCAAACCCGGGCAAATCTGTACAAACCAGGCCCATGGGCAGTGGCGGGTGGCTTTGGGGCGAGTGATTTGGTGGCTACTGACGGCACTTCGATGCTCGGGGAGTGCCGATCCCCTGCGCCTTCCGTCTTTGACCCATCGGGACAGCGCGCTATAGCGTCGCTGATTTTTGCTGTACGAGCGGAATGATCTATCTATGGCAAAGAACGGTCGTAATGGGACCCCGGCTTACAAGAGAATCCAGAGTGTGATCTGGAAACGCATCGAGACCGGGCAGCTCAAGCCGGGCGATGTGGTGGATTCGGAAAGAGAGCTGGCCCGGATCCATGGGGTAAGCCTGATGACCGCGCGTCACGCCCTGACTTCGCTCGAACGCGAAGGGATCGTCGAAAGACGGCGTAGCGCCGGCACCTTTGTCGCGCCTCCCAAGGTCCACTTCAACAAGCTGATGAGCTACACCGAGCAAATGGCCAGTCGAGGCCTGGTGGCCCGTACTCATCTGCTGTGCTGCAAGATCGTCGATTGTGAACCGGAGATAGCTGCTCGCCTGGCCTTGCCCGGCAACAGCCAGCTGGTCAAGGTGGAACGCCTGCGTCAAGCCGCCAACGAGCCCTTCGCCCTGGAAGCGTGTTATTTGTCGGCGGAAGAATTTGGCGGCCTGGTTTCTGCCGGGCTGGCGCGCAATTCGCTGTTTGCCACGCTCGAACGAGATTACGGGGTCGAGTTGGCACACGCCGACGAAGAGGTCGATGCGACCGCGGCGGACCCGAGAATTGCTGAACTTTTCACCATCCCGCGCGGCACTCCCTTGCTGCGCATTCGCCAAATCATCTATTCCACCAAGGGGAAAGCCACCATTTATGCGCTCGGCTTTTACCGCTCGGATCGGCACACCCTGCTCATCCGCAGGTTCCGCTCTTCCCTGTCTCCGGAACGAACCTAACTCTTCTTCCCACCGGCTCTCACATTGCGGACCGACAATCGTCAGAGACGCTCTCAGGGCTGTGGCAGGTGCAGTACCTTCGACCGATCGATCACCCATTGCGGAAACACCGGAGATCCTTGCGGCGGTCTGCCCTGCGTGATCGCCCAGTGGTCAATCCAGCCCGAGCCTTCTTCCCCGACGAAAGTGTCGGGCAAGCCATACGCCTGATCGCTCAGAGCTTCTTCGAGGCTGATGAAGCGATATCCCCGCTTGCGCATGACGTCGAGAAGTTCGCCGATGTGGTCGGCCTCCAGTTGGTTGGCGTGCAGCAGGAGAATTTGTTTCGGCTCGTAACCAATGGTTTGCTTAGCCAGCTGTTCGGAGTAGGCAAACATCTCGTCGCTATAGGAAAGATAGCTGCTCGCCAGCTGCTGCTGCAGCGCCGCGTCCCCACGTTTCTTGGCGTCCTCGTAGACCCCGGCGTACATCCAGTCCCACGCGTCCAGCGTCACAGGCGCAATCCGGTATCCTCTGGCGACCAGGAACGCTTCGGCTTCGCGCCGGGTTTGGAGGTCGCGGCCCGTATCCAGAAATGGATGCCGGAAGTATCGGAGTTTCATGTTGTGCTCCGCCAGAAGCAACCGGGTCACGCTTTCGCCTTGGACCACATCGTCTTCCCAGGCTTTCAACCCTGCCTGATTCAGCGACATGTGGCTGTAGGTGTGATTGCCAAGCTCAAAACCGTAGTCCAGCCACATGCGCAGGGCTCGAATCCGTTCATCCACCTCTCCGAACTTGTAGAGTTTCTTTTCGTTGACGAACCCAACCACCGGAATTTTCTGGTCGCGAAGGGTACCCAGCAATTTCGCGGTCATCTCGCTGATCGTCGCGGTCGCCATCGTGTTGGCGGAGCCCGCTGGCAAATCGTCGATGGTGATGGCAACCTGGCGCTCGGGCGGCTTCTGAGCGGACGATGGCAACGACCCCGCCACGATACTGAGCAGGCAAAAACCGATGATCAGCCGAGTCGGCAGCGCTTTCATGTGCTATCCTCCCGCGGGCCAGGGCGATGTTGGTTCAGGAATTTACTTTCTACTCACCGCGTGCTCGCGGAAAATACGCGTCAGCTGCTCTGCCACAATCTTGCTTTCTCCCGGTTGCAGCATGAATGAGTTCATGGCCAGGCCGGGCCGTTCTTCTCCCCCTCCCATGATGATGGATGGTGTGGAATCAGCTAAGAGCTTTGAAACATCCTTGGGCGCAAGAGCAATGCGGCTTGCATCCCAGGTGATCGACATGTGGGGCACGTGGTTTGCGATGTCCGGAACGAAGAAGGAGGTAGACACCCCGTCTACCCGCGTGATCTGACGGGAAATGGATTCCAACTGACTCTGCCATTCTTTCCATAGCGCTTCGTGGTCTTCGTTGAGATACAACTCCAGGGCCTTGACCATTCCCACGATCTCTTCCTTGCCCACCTTCTGACTGCGTCCGATCGTGTCCTCGTGGGGACTGTTGTTGAGGAAGGCGTTCGCGACCAGATCCTTTCTCCCGATCAGCAGACCGGCACACTGCGGTCCGCGCATGGCTTTGCCGCCGCTGAAGGTGATCAAGTCATAGCCCATGTTTGCGTAATCCCAAAGATGGGAAACCGGCGGCGTGTCGGCGGCGGCATCGTTCATGCACGGGATCTTGTATTCCTTCGACAGCTTCACCCATTCGTCCACTTTGATCTGCCCGGCTCCGTTGGCGAAATTAGAGAAGTGCATCATGGCGGTTCGGTCGTTGACCTCCTGGCGCAATTTTTCGCGGGTTTCGATCACCACCAGCTTGACTCCGGTGTTTCGCAATTGATGATCAAACGGGTTACGATGCGATTTCTGGATAAGGACTTCGGACTTCATGCCTGTCAGGTCGGGAATCTGTTTGATGAACTGTTCGTTGTCGCCGGTAAGGATGCCGGCCAAGCCCGACTCGATGGCCGCCGCGGCCCCCGACGTCACCAGCGCCGTGTATCCTTCGGGCAGCTTCAGCATTTCGGCGATCCGCTTACCGGCGGCGGCTTCCAGCTCGGCAATCCGCACAAAGTGGCGTCCCGCCTGACCCATAACCGCCTCTAGCTCCGGCCGAAGAATGGAACCGCCGAGGACCGTCATGGTGCCTTCGCAGTTGATGACGGTTTTCACTCCAAGCTCTTCATATGGGTTGCCCGACTGGCCGAACCCGCTTACCTTTGCGCTGCCTTTCCAGGCAAAAAGTTTCCGCGGGGTTAGCAAGGAACCGGCGATGACTCCGAGGCTTCCCAGGAAATTCCGGCGATTCCACTCCGAACCGAGGCGCATGTCTGTTCTCCTTTGTGCTTTACACCAACCCCCTACTTGCGAACGATGGCAGCGATGCAGTTGATCTCCACCTTTGAGTTCCCGGGAAGTGCGGCCACTGCAACCGTGGTTCGCGCCGGCCCTCCATTCGGGAAATAGGTCTTGAAAATCTTGTTCATCGGGTCGTAGTACGCGATGTCAGCCAGGTAAACCGTGAGCTGTAAAATGCTGTCCATCGTTCCCCCACCGGCGAGGACCAACTCTTTCACGTTCTCCATCACCTTGGTGGTGTGACTGTCGATATCTTCCTTTCCCACCGGTCCATTCGAGTTGGCACCCTGGCCGGCAATGTAGAGCAGGCCATTGTGGGTGATGAGGGCGGTAATCATCTGTGTCCCGTCGGCTGGCTTGCCGTCACGGCTAAGCTTCTGCACGCCGCCGGCGTCTCGTTTCTTGGCTTCGGCACTCACTACGAACCAGCTCCCGACGCCTATGGCGGAGAGTCCTGCCGCCAGTCGGCCCATCAGCATCCTGCGATTGAACAATGTCGATGTCATGATCTGTCTCCTTAAGGGTTTGCGTTGCTATCGATTGCTGTTGGTTTTCTCCCGCCTGCCTGGGCTGCTTACACATCTCACGGCAGTGCGAAACTGAAAATATCACTTCCTGCGGCGATGGCCACGTACTGTTTGCCCTGAACCGCGTAGCTCATGGGAGAGGCGCTGAAATCCTGCCCGGTGTTAAAGTGCCACGCCAGCTTTCCCGTCTTCGCATCAACCGCTTCAAACGATTGGGCGTCGTCACCGAAGAAAACCAACCCACCGGCGGTGGTCATGGTCCCACCACCGGAGTGCCCGGTTCCGATTTGCGGATAGCGCCAGGCAAGCAACTGCTTGTCCAGGTCATAGGCCAAGAGAATCTTCTGCGAATCTTCTCCGGGAATCTTTTTTACGCCGGTCGAGTAAAAAGTCTTCCCTTCTTCAAAGTCTTGTGGCTTGCGGAAGAAGATCTGGCATTCTTCGAGCGCCAGAAAATAAACCAGGCGGGTCGACTCGTTATACGAGGGGGCAAACCAATTGGTGGCGCCACCATAGCCAGGACAGATCCGGGTTCCCTCCGACGTAGGTTCGAGTCCGGATCGGATCGGCCGGCCTTGTGAGTCAATTCCTTTGGCCCAGGTGAGCTTGCCGACGAAGGGCGTCGCCGAAAGAAATTTTCCGTTGGTCCGGTCCAGCACGTAGACGAAACCGTTGCGATTGGCCTCGACCAGCAGTTTGCGCGGCGCTCCCTGGTAAACCGCGTCGATCAGGATCGGCGTTTCGGTTGCGTCGTAGTCGAACAGATCGTGCGGTGTAAATTGAAAGAACCACTTCAGCTTGCCGGTATTCGCGTCCAGGGCCAGAACGCAATCGGTGTAAAGGTTGTCGCCGGGGCGCACGCTGCCGTCGAAGTCCGGGCTGGGATTGCTTGTCCCCCAGAACAGGGTCCCGGTTTCGGGATCGTACGTGCCCGGCATCCATGTCGTACCGCCGCCGTGCAGATACAGATCTCCCGGCCAGCTATCGGATCCGAACTCTCCAGGTGCGGGAATCGTCCACAAACGCCACACCAGTTTTCCCGTGGTGGTATCGTAGGCGGCCACAATACCCCGAACCCCGTCATCTCCGCCAGAAGTGCCAACGATGACCTTGTCATCTACCACAAGTGGCGCCCCCGTCGCGCCATAATTGCGATTCCAGTCGGCATAAGCGATATCCCATAGCAGGTGTCCCGAGCGCGCATCCAGACACAGCAAGTGGGCGTTGTCGGTTTGCCGGTAGACTCGCGCATGCCAGACGGCGACTCCGCGGCTAAGGTGCCCGGAAGCGTCATCGATCAGACCCTGGGAGATCGGCCAGGCATGATGCCAGATCACACGCCCGGTGCGGGCGTCCAGCGCGTAGGTGTCATTGGCCGACGTCGCGAACATGACACCGTTGACCACCACCGGCGTCGCTTCCAACCGGTTCGAATTGCTGGAGTGAAATACCCATTGCGC
>JACXTT010006031.1_pt1 | contig 17413 bp, 15 predicted proteins | sample 9270951 | NCBI WGS metagenome assembly JACXTT01 (sample SAMN15532306, study PRJNA645909) | rock metagenome | isolation source: weathered quartz diorite | place: Puerto Rico | collected 2017-06-21 | reverse complement strand
CGGACGGCGACGTGGTGCTGCATGCGCTATGCGACGCGCTGCTCGGGGCCGCGGGCCTCGGCGACATCGGTCAGCACTTCAAGGACACTGACCCGAAGTGGCGGGGCGCGGACAGCAGCGTCTTCGTCACGCAGGTGCTGGCGTTGCTGCGGGCGCGGCGCCTCGCCGTGGCGAATGTCGACCTCACGGTGCTGGTGCAGGCCCCGAAAATCGCGCCGCACCGGGACGCCATGCGGCGCCGGATCGCGCAGCTGCTCGAGCTGCCCGAGGATCGAGTCAACATCAAGGCGACCACGACCGAAGGTCTCGGCTTCCTCGGGCGCGCGGAGGGCATCGCTGCGCAGGCGGTCGTGCTGCTCAGTGGCCCCTGAGCCGCACCCGCGCGGCGGGGGCGTGCGCCCTATTTCGGCAGCTGGTACTCACCCTCGCCGCTGCAGCCGAAGGCGTCACCCGATGGCGCGCAGCTGTAAGTGCCCTTGCCCTTGACGCCTTTGAGCTTGCCGGTACCGCCCGTGAGGGTCCAGGTGCCCTTCGCCTCAACCGGCTTGCCGTCTTTGGTCGTTCCGGTGCCCTGATAGCTGACGAACACCTTGTCGCCGCTCTCCATGGTCACAACGTGCATGCCGTGCGTGCGCATCTTGTTGCCGGCTACCTCCACCGTCTCGGTCGCTACCGACTCCTTGGCCTTGTCCGTCCCGATCTCGAAGGGTTTGGGCCACGTGCACTTCATCTGCTCCACTCCCAGGGTGTGATCGGGTCGGTCACCCGCAGGTAGCACGTGCGAGGGATCGGGCTTGCTGCACACGTTCGACCCGGCGGTCTTGGTTTGGGCCACCGCGCTCGCCGACCACAGGCAGGCCGCGCCTGCAACTAGAACAAGATGACCGAGTGTGCGCATCGGAATTCCCCCCGTGTTGGAATTGCAAGCGCCGGGCAGCGTATGCCGCATGCACAGGCGCGTCAAGGGCGTCTGGAAAGCCCGTGAGTCACGCGGGACACTGGCGTTACGCGGTGTGCTGAACGCAGGAGCGAACGTGGAGGGTTACACATTCAGTGTGCGCGCCGTCGCACTGGATCCGCCGCGCGCATTCGGCGCGCCGCCGGCCACGGCGCTATTGCGCGCCGTGCCCGAGGACTTCGTGGTCGAGGAGGATCTCGGTTTCACGCCCGCGGGCTCGGGTGCGCATCTGCTGCTGCGCGTACGCAAGCGCAACGCCAACACCCGGTGGGTCGCGGGCGAGCTCGCGAGAATCGCCGGTTGCCGGCCGGGCGATGTCGGTTACGCCGGACTCAAGGATCGACGTGCCATCGCCGTGCAGTGGTTCTCGGTGCCGCAACCACGTGCGCCCGTCGCCTGGCCCACCCTGTGCGAGCCGGATTTCGAGGTGCTGGAAGCGCACTCCCACACCCGCAAGCTCCCGCGCGGAGCCCTCGCCGGCAATCGCTTCACGGTGCGCCTCGAAGTGCCGCGGGGCGAGGGCGCGCAACTCGCGCGCGATCTCGCGGCGCGGCTCGTGGACATTGCCCGGCGCGGCGTGCCCAATTACTTCGGGCCACAGCGTTTTGGTCTCGATGGCGCCAATCTCGCGCGCGCCACCGAGGGGCTCGGGCGCCTCGCGCCGCGCGAGCGCGGCTTCGTTCTCTCTGCCGCCCGCAGCGCGCTCTTCAACGCAGTCCTCGCCGCGCGCGTGCGCGATGGCAGCTGGGAGCATCTCGAGCCGGGCGACCTCGCCATCCTCGACGGTCGCGGCAGCTTCTTTGCCGTTGAGGGCGCCGCCGCCGACACACTCGCCGACCGTTGCCGGCGGCTCGAGATTCACCCCAGCGGACCCATGTGGGGGAAGGGGACTCCGGTAACGAGCGCGCGGGTGCTCGAGCTCGAGTCGCGGCTCGCCGGACAGTATCCGGAGCTCGCCGGGCTGTGCGTGGCCGCGGGCATGTCCCAGGAGCGGCGGAGCCTGCGCCTCGCGGTGCGAGAGCTGCGCTGCGAGCCCGAGGCGCGCTCCGTCGTGCTCGGCTTTCGCCTCTCGCGCGGAGGCTTCGCTACCGGGGTGTTGCGGGAACTCATCGAGGCGCCGCCGGATCAAGAGGCGGCCTGAGATCACTCCGCGGAGAGCAGCACGTACACCGCGCCGGTGCCACCGTCCACCGGCCGCGCCGAGACGTAGGCGAGCACCGCGCCCGTGCGGCGCAGGACCGAGCTCACGGTGGCCTTGAGCACCGGCCCGCGGTGCCCGGAGCGTAAACCCTTGCCGTGAACGATCCGCACGCAGCGGATCCGCTGCTCGAGAGCCTCGATGAGAAACTCGCGCAGGGCGTGCCTGGCCTCGGCAGCGGAAAGTCCGTGCAGGTCGATCTCACGCTGCACCCGATACTCGCCGCGGCGCAGGCGGCGCAGCACCTTGGGCTGCACCCGCGGGCGATGAAAGACCAGCTCGTCGCCGCCCGCGAGGGCCGGATCGAGGCTCGTGCCGTCGAGGCTCTCGCGCAGCACCGCGGCGCGATCGGCGCGCGTGAAGCGCGCGCGGGGCCGGACTCTCGGCGGGCGCGGAGCCGGGACGCCCGGCCCGAGCGGCCGAACACCGCGCACCGCGTCCCGGAACAGCCGTACGTCGTCCGCAGCGTCGTCCCGCTTATCCTCGCCCGGGATAGTCACGCTACCTCCGCCGCAAGTCCTGCGTACAGTATATAGTCACGCGCACTTCTGGCGGCCTTACTTCGCCTCGCACGTGAAGATTCTGGTCAGCAACGATGACGGTTTTCGCGCCGAAGGCATCCGCCGCCTGCGCGAGGCCCTGGCGACGCTCGCCGAAGTGACGGTGGTCGCGCCCGATCGCAACCGCAGCGGCGCCAGCAACTCGCTCACGCTCGATGTGCCGCTGCGGGTGTTCGAGTCCGAGCCGGGAGTTTATTTCGTGCCGGGCACGCCCACCGACTGCGTGCACCTGGCGATCACGGGACTGTTCGACTTCGAGCACGACATGGTGGTGTCGGGTGTGAACGACGGCCCGAACCTCGGCGACGATGTGCTGTACTCGGGCACCGTAGCGGCCGCGGTCGAGGGCCGCTTCCTCGGCCTGCCTACGATCGCGGTGTCTCTCTGCACCGGCAGCGGGAGCGGCGGACACTTCGAGACCGGCGCCGAGGTTGCACGAGTCCTCGTCGCGCAGCTGCTGAAGAGCCCGCTCGAGCGCGCGCTCATTCTCAACGTCAACGTGCCCGACGTGCCGTTCGCGCGGCTGCGGGGCTTTCGCGTCAGTCGCCTCGGCTATCGCCACCGTTCCGCGCCCGTCATGCGTGCCCAGGACCCGCGCGGGCGCCCGGTGTACTGGGTGGGTCCCGCCGGGCCGGAGCAGGATGCGGGCCCCGGGACCGATTTCGATACCGTCGCCCAGGGCCATGTGTCGGTGACGCCGCTGCAGGTCGACCTCACACGCCATGCGGCGCTGCCTTCGCTCGCCAGCTGGCTGGACGCGATCAATGGCTGAGCCGCGCCCGTGACCGACCTGCGCTTTTCCGGGATCGGCATGACCTCCGCGCGCACGCGGGATCGTCTGGTGCAGCGGTTGCGCGAGCAGGGCATCACGAATCTCGCGGTGCTCGAGCGCATCCGCAACGTGCCGCGGCACATCTTCGTCGACGAGGCGCTCGGCAGCCGCGCCTACGAAGACACGGCCCTGCCGATCGGCTACGGCCAGACCATCTCGCAGCCCTACATCGTGGCGCGCATGACGGAGGCGCTGCTCGAGGCGGGCCCGGCGGAAAACGTCCTCGAGGTGGGCACGGGGTGCGGCTATCAGACCGCGGTGCTCGCGCCGCTCGTCGGGCGGGTTTACACCATCGAGCGCATCGAGCCGCTGCTCGTGCGCGCGCGCGAGCGGCTGAAGGAGCTCGGCATCCGCAACGTCCGCGTTCGCCACGGCGACGGCACGCTCGGCTGGCCTGCGCACGCGCCCTACGACGGCATCCTGGTGGCGGCCGCGCCGCTCACGGTGCCCGACGCCCTCATCAAGCAGCTGAAACTCGGCGGGCGGCTCATCGTGCCGATCGGTCCCGAGGGCGAGCAGGAGCTGGTGCGTTTCACGCGCGGGGAGCCCAGGGTCGAGCGCGAATCCCTCGGGCCCGTCGCCTTCGTGCCCCTGCTCGGCGGCATCGCTTGAGCGACTGGAAATAACCACGGGGCTGACCCATGAGGCGACTGGCGGTTGTGGCCCGGGTAGTGGTCGCGGCGGGCGCGCTCGCAGCGCTCGCGTGCGCCACCGCGCACGCGCAGACGCCCGTGCCGCGGGCGCTCGAGGACTGGCAGGCGTGGATGCTCAAGGGAAGGGAATTCCACCGTTGCCCGTTCCTGGCAGGCTCGAATCCCACTCTCGCCGCGTCGTATCGCTGCGTGTGGCCCGAACGGCTGCTGCTTAACCTCGACGCGCACGGCGGCACCTTCAGTCAGCGCTGGCAGGTCTACACCGACAGCTGGATCGCGCTGCCGGGAGATCTCGTGCACTGGCCCGAAGGGGTGTCGGTGGACGGACGCAGCGCCGCACTCGTGGCACGCGACGGCGTGCCGCAGGTGCGCCTGAGCGCCGGCGCACATCAGTTGAGCGGCAGGTTCGTATGGCAGGCCCGGCCTGAATTCCTCACGATCCCAGCGCAGACGGCGCTGCTTGATCTCAGTGTCGACGGCCGCCCGGTGCAGCGCCCGCAGCGCGACGGTGCGGCGCTGGCTCTCGGGCGCCAGAGCTCCGCCGCCGAGCCGCGCCAGCTCGAGGTACAGATCTACCGACTGATTCAGGACGACATTCCGCTGCGCCTCGTCACGCGGTTGCGGCTGCGTGTGGCCGGCGATGCGCGCGAGGAGCTGCTCGCGCGCCTGCTCCCGGAGGGCTTCATCCCAGTCTCCCTCGAAGGCGAGCCGCCGGCGCGGCTCGAGCCCGACGGGCGCCTGCGCGTTCAGGTACGCACCGGTCGATTCGAGCTGGCGCTTGACGCCCGGCAGGCACAGCCGTCCGCGGCCCTTTCCTCGCCGCGTGACTCGGGGCCGGCCCGCGACGAAGTGTGGAGTTTCGCGGCCAACGATCGGCTGCGCGTGGCCGCGGTGGAGGGCGTCGGCGGCATCGATCCGTTGCAGGCCAACGTGCCGGAGGAATGGCGGGGCTATCCGGCCTTCCGCATGCAGCCGGGGTCGCAGCTCAAGATCGCCGAGCGCAGCCGCGGTCTGGCCAACATGGATCAGAACCGGTTGCGCCTGTCACGCCGTCTGTGGCTCGACTTCGATCACGAGGGGTTCAGCGCGGTCGACGAGCTGAGCGGCACGCTGCGACGCGACTGGCGTCTCTCGATGCGCGAACCGTATGAGCTCGCGAGTGCGCGCAGCGGCGGAGAATGGCTCCTGGTCACCAGCTCCGCCGCTCAGGGCGAGACCGGCGTCGAGCTGCGCACTCCGACCGTTCAGCTCATCACGCTGGCGCGCAGCACGCATCCGTTCAGCGCGCTGCCGGCAACCGGCTGGACGAACGCCTTCGAGGGAGCCTCGGGCGAGCTGTTTCTGCCCCCCGGGCATCGACTGATCGCGGTCCTCGGCGCCGACGAGTCGCCGACCGCGTGGCTCGACCGGTGGGGTCTCTGGAGTCTGTTCGGGGTGCTGGTCGTGGTGGTGTTCACGTACTGGGTCGCAGGTCCGGTCGGGGCCGCGGTGGCAGCCGTCGGGCTTCTCCTCACCTACCAGGCCGCCCCGGGATTCATCTGGGCCTGGGGAAACCTGCTCGCCGGCATTGCGCTGGCGCGGGCCGCGCCGCCCGGACGGCTGGCACGTGCGGCGAGCCTTTATCGGACGGTGAGTTTCACGCTGCTCGGTGTGGCATTGGTGCCTTTCATGTGGACCGAGGTCCGCCATGCGATCTATCCGCAGCTTGAAGTCGGCGGCTACGAGGTGCAGCCACTGGCGAAGGCGGCGCGTCTCGAGATGCCGGCACCGCAGGCCGCGCAATCACCGCCGATCGGGACAGCGACTTCGCCCGCCGCGACTCCGCCGTCGCCTGCCTCGCGAGAGAGTCTCGGCGGCACGCCGCTCGAGTCGGTCGAGCTGACTGCGAGCAAAGCGAAGGCTCCCGTGATCGAAGCCCGTTACGCCGCCGGCACACTCATCCAGGCGGGACCGGGTACTCCCGCCTGGAACTACGGCGTGCATCCCTTCTCGTGGTCAGGGCCGGTCGAGCCAGACCAGACCGTGCACTTTGTCGTGCTCGGTCCCGTGGTGATGGCGCTGTGGCGCATCGCGGGAGTGGTCCTGCTGGCGCTGTTCTTCACGGTGCTCGCGCGCGCAAGCTTCGGCGCACGCCCCGGGCTTGCGCAATTCAGGTGGGGGGGCCGTGCTGCGGCCGCGGTGCTGCTCGCTTTCATCGCCGCCGGCTGGGATCCCGCCGCGTCGGCCCAGTCGACCCCCGATTCGGCGCTGCTGAACGAGCTGCGCGATCGGCTCACCGAGGCGCCGCCGTGTGCCCCGACCTGCGCCGAGATCCTGCGGGCGCAGGTTCACCTCAGTGACGATCGGATCCAGATCGAGCTGCTGGCGAGCGCGTTGGCGCCGCTCGCGGTGGCGGTGCCCTCCGCAGGCGATCGCTGGCGGATCGATTCGGTGGCGGTCGACGGCGCTTCGGCGCTTGCCATCGCGCGTGAGCCCGGTGATGCGCTGTGGATTCCGCTGAAGAGCGGCGCACACGCGATCCGTATCGAAGGGCGTGTGCTCGGTGACAGCCTGCAGCTGGCCTTTCCGGCCCCGCCGCGCACCATCTCGGTCGACGCCGCGGGCTGGGAGGCCGCGGGCGTAACTGCCGGACGGCTGGTCTCCGGCGCCCTGGATCTCAACCGCCGGCCGCGTGCCGGTGCGCGGGCGACGAGCCTCACTCCGGCTGGCAGTGAGGACTTCCCAGCCTTCGTGCGCGTCATCCGCGACTTCCGGCTCGATCTGGACTGGTCGATGACCACGACCGTCGAGCGCGTGGCGCCGCCCTCCGCCGCATTCACCGTGGCCGTACCGCTGGTGCCCGGGGAGTCGGTGCTCACGGAGGGCCTCGATGTGCGCGAAGGCATTGCACTGGTCGGCCTCGGGGCCGGTCAGGCGAAGCGCGAGTGGACCTCCGGCCTTGCCCGCCGCGACGCTCTCCCGCTTCATCTCGACGCGACGCCGCCGCGCGCCGAGATCTGGCGCTTCACGGTCAGCCCGCAATGGCGCGTCGCTTTCAGCGGGCTGCCGACGGTGCTACCCGAGAACTTAAGTTCCGGGCCGTGGGTCTTCGAGTATCGTCCTCAGGTCGGCGAGCACCTCGATCTCAGCGTGACACGTCCGCCGGCCGTCCCGGGCCGCACGCTTGCCATCGACGCGGTGCGCCAAAGCGTCACGATCGGGCGGCGCACTTCGGATTACGAGCTCGAGGTGCGCTATCGCAGCACCCAGGGCGAGCGCCATACGATTCAGCTGCCGAAGGACGGCGTCGTCACCCGAGTGGCGGTCGACGGCTCGCCGACCCAGATCCGACCCGACGGCGGCGAGCTGCCGCTATCGATCCTGCCGGGCGAACACACGATCAGCATCGCTTGGGCGTCGAAGCGGGGCGAGTCGATGGCCTCGCGCCCCGACGCGGTGGATCTGCGTGCACCGTCGGGCAATGTCACGACCAACATCTCGCTGCCCGCCGATCGCTGGCCGTTGATGGCGCTCGGCGGCGGCGTCGGGCCGGCTTTCCTCTATTGGGGTGAGCTGCTCGTGTTCATCGTGATCGCAAGCTTGCTCGGCCGATGGCCGCGCTCGCCGTTGCGCACCGCGGAGTGGCTGCTGCTCGGCTTGGGACTGTCGACGCTCTCCTGGTCCGTCCTGGTGACGGTTGCCGTCTGGCTGTTCGCGATGCGCTGGCGCGAGGATTGGCGCGGCGCATATCAGGTGGAGCGCTGGCAATTCAACCTGCTGCAGTGCGCGCTCGCGGCACTCACGCTCATTGCCGTGGCGAGCCTCGTGTTCTCAGGCGTGCGCTACGGGCTGCTGGCTTCCCCCGACATGGGCGTGGCGGGCCCCGGCTCCGGTGAGCACACCTTCAGCTGGTTCGTCGATCGCACGGCGTCGGCGCTGCCGAGCCCGGCGGTGTACAACCTCCCGCTGTGGGTCTATCGGACGATTATGTTCGCTTGGGCGCTGTGGATTGCGCTCGCGCTCGCCCGCTGGCTGCGCTTTGCGTGGCGGGCGTGGAGCAGCGGGGGCTTCTGGCGGGGCGAGGTTGCCTCTCCCCCGGTGGTGCGGCCCGCCCCTTGAGACACGGTCGGGCGCTGGGGAGGCGTCCGGCGCCTTCAGAGACTCAACGTGATGAAGTTCTGGTAACTAGCTGATGGAAAAACCTATTTGAAAAGCCCGAGCCCGCGGTGGAGGGCGAAAACACTCAAAAAGCCCGGAAAAAACGCATCGGCGGGCGGTTCGGGCTGATTGGACTGGAGAAAAAACCATTACTACTCAAATAAGTTGCATGGACTTCTACGACATGTTTAACATGCTCCCCCTGTCTCTGAACAACGACAGCCTCAATGGGGGAGGGTAACCAGCAGAAGACACAGGGTGGAGGGAGTCGCAAAAAGAGCAAGAACGTTCCCAAAAACAAAAACAGTGCAATTGTTCGAGTCTGTCAGCTTCGAATGATTGTTTGGTTGGTTGGTTGAGCCCTCCCCTTGTGTCTTCTGCCGGTTGCCTTCCCGCCCGCCAGGGCACTAACGCAGAAACAGCGCCGCGGCAACCCGCCGCTCCTCCTGAACCAGAACGTTGAACGTGCGGCATGCCGCACCGAGCTGCATGGCCTCGAGTCCCACGCCATGCTCGGCGAGGGCGGCGCGCACCGCAGGCGGAGCGAAGCGCTGGGTCGCTCCGGTGCCCAAGAGGACCAGCTCCGGGGCGAGCGCGAGAATTGCCTCGAGGTGAGCGGGACTGAGCTCGGCGAAGGTCTGCGGCTCCCAGTCGGTGATCAGGCGCTCCGCAGTCACGATGCAGCTGCCGTGCACGCTGTGCTCGCCGATGCGGATCTCGGCGGCCGAGTAGCCCCGGATCAGGTTGGTGCCCAAGGCGGGTTCGAGGGTGAACTTCATTCGACGGTACGATAGCGCTCGTGCCCGAGATCGTCATTGTCATCGCGGACCTGTACCTGGCGCACGAGGCGCCGCTCGCCGCGGCCGCTGCGCGCGGGGCCCTGCCGGGCATCGAGTCCGCGGCTCGCTTCGGAGACCGCACGAGCCTCGTGCACGGCTGGCGAGCTTGGCTGGCGGGCTCGCTCGGGCGGGCGGATCTCGCCGCCGTGGCACCCGCTCGCATCGCTGCAATGACGGCCGGCGTGGCGCGGCGCACGACCAGCACGAGCTGGATCGCGACACCGTTGCACCTCAGCGCACACCGTGCGCGGACACACCTCGAGCATCACGGCATCCTGCGTCTGCCGCCTGAGGAGCTCACGGCACTGGCCGAGGCTTTCGGCTTCTCCTTTGCCTCCTCCGGCTTTGTCCTGACGTCCCTGCCGTCCGGTGAGTTCGTGCTCGAGACGCCAGGGGTTGGCGCCATCGCGACCACCGAGCCTGCCCGGTGGGTGGGCGGGGACATCGCGGAAGCCTTGCCGCGCGGGGCCGCCGCCGCCGCGCTGCGGCGTTTCCTCTCCGAGATCGAGATGTGGCTGCATGGGCAGGAGCTTAACGAAGCGCGCCGGCGGCGCGGCGAGCCGCCGGTGACGACCCTATGGCCGTGGGGCGCAGAAGGGCAGTCGCTGCCTCTTGAGCGCCGCGAGGCGCCGGCGACCCCGCCGGCGCTCGGCTCCGACGCCTGGCTCGGGGGGCTGTGGCAGCTCCTGGGCGGTGTGTGCCGCCCGCTTCCGGCGCGGTTCGAGGATGTCGCGGCGACGGCGCGCGCCTCGGGGGCGGTGTTGGTCGTGGAGCTTGGGCGCGAGCTGCAGGGCGATGCGCAGCGCACGCTCGCCGACGCCATGGCGCACCTCGATGCGCGTTTCGTGTCCCCGGCGCTCGATGCGCTGCGTCGCGGTGAGATTGCCGGGGTGACGCTGATTGCCAACGACATGCTTCTCCGGCTGCACCGCCGCAGCCACCTGCGGCTGTGGCGGCGTGGGCGCGCCGGGCTCGAGAGCTTCGCATGAGACTCAAGGTGGTGCGGCGCGCAGCTGCGCCGCCCGGCGTGCTGCTCGGGGCGAATCTGCACCCGGTCCTCGGGCGCGTCTATGCGGCGCGCGGCGTGCGCAGCCCTGCTGAGCTCGACACCTCGCTCGCACGGCTGCTGCCGGTCGGCACGCTCGAGGGCATTCCGGCGGCCGTCGAACTGCTGCTCGCGCACCGCGCGGCAGGGCGCGTGCTGATCATCGGAGACTTCGACGCCGACGGCGCGACGAGCAGCGCGCTCATGGTGAGGGCGCTGCGCGGCTTCGCCTTCGCCGCGGTGGACTTTCTGGTGCCGAACCGCTTTCAGTTCGGCTACGGTCTCACGCCCGAGATCGTCTCGCTCGCCGCGACGCGTGCCCCGACCCTCATCGTCACCGTCGATAACGGCATCTCGAGCAACGCCGGCGTCGCCGCCGCGCGCGCGCGCGGCATCGACGTGCTGATCACCGATCATCATCTGCCGGGCACACTCCTTCCCGACGCTAACGTGATCGTCAATCCCAACCTCGAGGGTAGCCGCTTCGGCAGCCGCACACTCGCCGGAGTCGGGGTGGCGTTCTACGTCGTGGCGGCCCTCGCGCGGCGGCTCGATGAGCTGCGCCTCGCGGGGGGCGCTACAAGCCTCGCGGCGCAGCTGCTCGATCTGGTAGCGCTCGGCACGGTCGCTGATCTGGTGCCGCTGGATGCCAACAACCGCGTCCTGGTCGCGCAGGGGCTGAAGCGCATCCGCGCAGGGCGCTGCGCGGCGGGCATTCGGGCGCTGCTGGCCATCGCCGGCCGCGCGACGTCGGATCTCTGCGCCGCCGATCTCGGCTTCGGCGTCGCGCCGCGCCTCAACGCCGCCGGTCGCCTCGACGACATGAGCATCGGCATTCAGTGCCTGCTGGCCGAGGACGCCGCGAGCGCCGAGCCTCTTGCGGCGCGCCTCGATGAGCTCAACCAGGAGCGCCGCGCGATCGAAGCGCGCATGCGGCAGGAGGCCCTCGGCGCCGTCCGCTCGCTCTCCGATCCGGCCCCGGACGCGCCGCAGCGCAGCGGCGTGTGCCTCTTCGATGCGAGCTGGCATCAAGGCGTCGTCGGGCTGGTCGCGAGCCGGGTGGCGGAGCGGCTGCGCCGCCCGGTGATCGCCTTCGCGCTCGCCGACGAGTCGACACTGCGCGGCTCGGCCCGCTCGGTCGCGGGGATTCACATACGCGACGTGCTCGACTCGATCGCCGCCCGCCACCCCGATCTCATCAGCCGCTTCGGCGGCCACGCCATGGCGGCGGGACTGACGCTCGAGCGCGAGAAGCTCGATCGTTTTGCACGCGCCTTCGATGAGGAAGTGGCCCGCTCGAGCGGCGGCACCGGCGCCGCCGACGCCATCGAGACCGACGGGGAGCTCGCGCCCGAGGAGATCGCGCTTGACACCGCCCGAGCGCTCCGGGCCGGCGGCCCGTGGGGCCAGGCGTTCCCCGAGCCCTGTTTCGACGGGCTGTTCAGCATCCGCAGCGCGCACCTCGTCGCGGGACGGCACGTGAAGATGTGGGTGGAGGTGCCGCGCGGCGGGCGTGCCTTCGATGCGATCGCCTTCAACCACGTCGAGGAGGGCCAGGAGTTCGCGCCGCTTTCCGGGCTGGCACAACTGGTGTATCGACTCGCGGTCAACGAGTACGAGGGCGAGCGGCGGCTGCAGCTGCTGATCGATCACGTGCTGCCCGCCGCTCGCTGACGATCGGCGCCGCCGTGCTCGCTAAGATCCGCGCCCCGGTGTTAGCATCTTCGGCGCGTCGGAACATGCGCACCGCCGCCGTCGGCGGTATCTCGAGGAATGCTTTCGGGATCCTTATGGAAGTCAACCAGCTCAAGCGCCAACTCAAGGATCTGGGTGAACGCATCACGTCCCTTCGGGGGTTTCTTTGAGTACGACCGCAAGCAGGAGCGGCTCGAGGAAGTGGCCCGCGAGCTGGAGGATCCCGCCGTCTGGTCCAACCCGGCCCGGGCCCAGGAGCTCGGGCGTGAGCGCGCCCGCCTGACCAGCGACGTCGGCGAGATCGACCGCACCAGCAAGGGCATCGGCGAGGCCGCGGAACTCCTGGCGCTCGCCGAGGCCGAGGGCGATGAGTCCGCCGCGCGCGACATCGAGCGCGAGGCGCAGCAGCTCGAGTCCGACGTGCGGCATCTCGAGCTCAAGCGCATGTTCCGTGGCGAGATGGACTCGCACAACGCCTTTCTCGACATCCAGGCGGGTGCCGGCGGCACCGAGGCGCAGGATTGGGCGCAGATGCTGCTGCGCATGTACCTGCGCTGGGGCGCCGCGCGCGGCTTTCGCTGCGAGGTGATCGATTCGAGTCCCGGGGAAGTGGCCGGCATCAAGAGCGCCAGTGTGGAAGTGCAGGGCGGGTACGCCTACGGATGGCTGCGCACCGAGACCGGGGTGCATCGGCTGGTGCGCAAGTCGCCGTTCGACTCCGGCAACCGCCGTCACACCTCGTTCGCCTCGGTGTTCGTCTCGCCCGAGATCGACGACGACATCCAGATCGACATCAATCCCGCGGACCTGAAGGTCGACGTCTACCGCTCCTCCGGGGCCGGCGGCCAGCACGTCAACAAGACCGAGTCGGCGGTGCGCATCACCCATCTGCCGAGCGGAATCGTGGTCGCCTGCCAGAACGAGCGCAGCCAGCACAAGAACCGTTCCACCGCCATGAAGATGCTCAAGGCGAAGCTCTACGAGCTGGAAGTCAACAAGCGCAACGCGGCGGCGCGAGTTCTCGAGGATTCCAAGTCCGACGTAAGCTGGGGCAACCAGATCCGCTCCTACGTGCTCGACCAGTCGCGCATCAAGGACCTGCGCACCGGGGTCGAGGTCGGCAACACCGCCGCCGTGCTCGACGGCGATCTCGACCCGTTCATGGAAGCCTCGCTCAAGGCGGGCCTATGACCGACACCCCCGACCCCGACGCCCCGCCCAGCGCCCTCGACGAGCACAAGCTGATCGCCGAGCGGCGCGCCAAGCTCGCGGAGCTGCGCAAGGGAGGGGGCGGGGGCGGCGGGAGCGGCGGAGCGTTTCCCAACGACTTCCGGCGCGATGCGCTCGCCGGGCAGCTGCACGAGTCCTTTGGCGCGAAGAGCGGCGAGTGGCTGGAGGCCAACCCGACGCACGTCAAGGTCGGCGGGCGGCTGATGTTCAAGCGCGTCATGGGCAAGGCGAGCTTCGCGAAGATCGCCGACCGCACCGGGCAGATTCAGCTGTACCTGCAGCAGGAGACCCTCGGCGAGGCCTACGAGGCCTTCAAGGGCTTCGATGTCGGGGACATCCTGGGTGCGAGCGGGGTGCTGTTCCGCACCAAGACCGACGAGCTGTCGGTGCGCGTCGACGCGCTCAGGCTCCTGGTGAAGTCGCTGCGGCCGCTGCCCGACAAATGGCACGGGCTTGCCGACACCGAGACGCGCTACCGGCGGCGCTACCTCGACCTGATCGTGAACGAGGCGAGCCGCAACGTGTTTCGCACCCGCGCCCGCATCGTGCGCTACCTGCGCGACTTCCTCGACGCGCTCGACTTCCTCGAGGTCGAGACGCCGATGATGCAGCCGATCCCGGGCGGCGCCACGGCGCGCCCCTTCCGCACGCATCACAACACGCTCGATCTCGACATGTACCTGCGCATCGCGCCCGAGCTGTACCTGAAGCGCCTGCTCGTCGGCGGCTTCGAGCGGGTGTACGAGATCAACCGCAACTTCCGCAACGAGGGCTTGTCGACCCAGCATAACCCGGAGTTCACGATGCTCGAGCTGTACCTCGCGTACGCCGATTATCGTGAGCTGATGGACTGGATCGAGAAGGCGATCCGGGGGCTCGCCGACTCCGTGCACGGCACGCAGCAGATCACCTACCAGGGACGTACCTACGATCTCGCCCGGCCGTTTGCGCGACTCACCGTCGAGCAGGCGATCATCGAGCACAGCCCCGGCATCGATCCCCTGTCGCTGCGCGACCTCACTTATTTGCGCAAGCGCTGTGAGCAGCTCGACATCAAGTTCGACCCGCACGACGGCGTCGGCAAGCTCCAGGTCCAGCTGTTCGAGAAGACCGCCGAGAGCGCGCTGCTCGATCCGACCTTCGTCTACGCCTACCCCGTCGAGGTGTCGCCGCTGTCGCGGCCGAATGATGCCGATCCCTTCATCGCCGATCGCTTCGAGTTCTTTCTCGCCGGGCGCGAGATCGCCAACGGCTTCTCCGAGCTCAACGACCCCGAGGAGCAGGCGGCGCGCTTTCGCGCACAGGCCGCGCGCAAGGACCAGGGCGATGAGGAGGCGATGTTCTACGACACCGACTACGTACGCGCGCTGGAATACGGCATGCCGCCCGCCGCCGGGCTCGGGGTCGGCATCGACCGGCTGGTCATGTTCTTCGCCGACTCGCTCTCGATCCGCGACGTCATCCTGTTCCCGCACATGCGGCCCGAGGCCGAGTAGGGGAGTCGGCACCGCTTACTGCGGCAGAGGGTAGGGGAGCGGCAGCGGCTGCGCCTCGAGCGCACCCGCGCCCCCGCGCGCTTCGTGAGCCATCGCGTGCGCTTCGGTGTCCTCGGTGGAAAGCGGCGCCACCGCGAGGAATTCGCAGCGACCGTCCGCGAGCGACACGGCGTTTACGACCTTGTAGCTCCGGCCGTCGGGAAGCTCGCCGGCGTCACCGGGACTGAGGTGCGCGGGCACGAGCGTCACGAAGCGCTGCAGGCGGCGCTTGATGCGGCCGCGATAATGGGCGCGCGCGATGACTTCCTGTCCGGTGTAGCAGCCCTTGTCGAAGGCGATCGCCCCGATCAGGTCGAGATTGAGCATCTGACCGACAAACTCCTCGGAGGTCGCGGCGAAGACCTCGGGCTCACCGGCGGCCACCGAGAGGCGCCGCCAGGCATCCGCCGTCGCCGGCGCGCAGTGCGGCAGCACCGCGCGCGGCGGCACGGCGTGGCTCACCGCGGAGACGAGCAGCCATCGTGCGGGCGTCGCGCCGACCCGCACCGCGATCGAGCCATCGAGCCGCGCGGCGCCGTGCAGCGCCTGAGGTAACGTGCCCGCGAAGGGTACCGCCGTGCTCGTGGGCTCCTCGGGTGCGATGAGCCCGGTGAGGCGCCAGCCGGCCGACTCGTCCACCACCTTCACCTTCGCGCGCAGAATGAACTTCGCGAGGCGGCTCGCGACCGTCGCCGCAAGCTCGCGCGGGAAGATCGCCAACACCTCCCCGGGCGCGAGGAGCACCAGGCGCAGCAGTGCGATCACGCGGCCCTGCGGGTTGTGATAGCCGGCGAGGAGCGATCGCTCGGGAGCGAGCAGCGCGATATCGCTCGAGAGCTGTCCCTGCAGGAACGACACGACGTCCGCGCCGCTCACGCGCAGCGCGCCGAGGGTCTCGAGGCTCACGGAGTTCCACTCACTACGCATCAGGTTGACCGTTGTTTTTCCTTAGCTTTTCCATGGCTGCGGCCGGCGAATTCTGGCAGACTTAATGGGTATGCCGGCCTCGCATCGCAAGAGCCCCGAAGACTCTCCGTCGATCCCATTCGCTGATCCGGCCGCCCCGCGCTCCGCCGCCGCGCCGCCCGCGAACGCGATGAGCGCACCGTCCGCCGCGCCGCCGCGCGAGCTCGGCGGCCGCGCCGGCGCCGAGCCCACCCGCTTCGGGGACTGGGAAAAGAACGGTCGCTGCATCGATTTTTAGTCTATGCCGCCGCGGCCGCTGTCGCCTCACCTGTCGGTGTACAAGTTCAAGTACACCCTGACGACCTCGATCCTCAATCGCGTTGCCGGACTTGCGCTGTCGATGGGGTTGCTGCTGCTGGTGTACTGGCTGCTCGCGGTGGCCGCCGGCGCGCGCACCGCTGCGCGCGCGGCGCGAGTGCTGTCGCACCCGCTCATGAGGCCACTCTACGCCGCTCTCATCTTCGCGTTCTGCTATCACCTCACCGCCGGAATCCGCCACCTCGTCTGGGACACGGGAAGGGGACTCGAGCGAGCGCAGTCGCGGCGCAGCGCCTGGCTGGTGGTCGCGGTCAGCCTCACCCTCACGGTCCTGGTCGGTTACTGCGCGTGGCTCGCCGGAGCACGCGCCCCGTGAGCCTGCGCAGCCCCTTGGGCAGGGTGCTGGGCGCAGGTTCGGCGAAGCAGGGCGTGCACCACTGGTGGGTGCAACGGCTCACCTCGGTCGCGCTGGTGCCGCTCTCGATCTGGTTCCTCGTCTCGCTCCTGACGCTCCCCTCGTTCGATCACCCGACGCTCGTCGCCTGGATGGCGCAGAGCTCGACGGCGCTGCTGCTCATCCTGCTCGTGCTGGTCGGCACCTGGCATTCGCAGCTCGGCGTGCGCGTCGTGGTCGAGGACTACGTGCACGGCGCGGGTGCGAGAACCGTGACGCTGGTCGTGCTCACCTTCGCGCACGTGCTGATCGCCGCGGCGGGTATGGTTGCGGTCTTGAAGGTGGCGATCCGGGCGGCCTCGTGAGCGGCTACGAGTTCATCGACCACAGCTACGACGTGATCGTCGTCGGGGCGGGCGGTGCGGGGCTGCGCGCCACGCTCGGACTCGCCGAGAGCGGCCTGTCGACCGCGTGCATCAGCAAGCTCTTTCCGACCCGCTCTCACACCGTGGCCGCGCAGGGCGGAATCAGCGCCGCGCTCGGCAACATGGGCGAGGACGACTGGCGCTGGCACATGTACGACACCGTCAAGGGTTCGGACTGGCTCGGCGATCAGGACGCGATCGAGCTGATGTGCAAGGAGGCGCCCGCGGCCGTGATCGAGCTCGAGCACTACGGAGTGCCGTTCTCGCGCACCGAGAGCGGCCGTATCTACCAGCGCCCTTTCGGCGGCATGACGACGCACTTCGGCAAGGGCATCGCGCAGCGCACCTGCGCGGCGGCCGACCGCACCGGGCACGCGATGCTCCACACGCTCTTCCAGCAGTCAATCCGCCACGCGGCGACGTTCTTCATCGAGTACTTCGCGATCGACCTGATCATGGAGGACGGGGTCTGCCGCGGCATCGTGGCGCTCGACCTCAACGAGGGCACACTGCACCGCTTCCGCGCGCACCGCACGATCCTCGCGACCGGCGGCTACGGCCGCACGTATTTCTCCTGCACCTCGGCGCACTCCTGCACCGGCGACGGCAACGCCATGGTGCTGCGCGCCGGGCTGCCGCTGCAGGACATGGAGTTCGTGCAGTTCCACCCCACCGGCATCTACGGCGC
>JACXTT010006030.1_pt1 | contig 17416 bp, 15 predicted proteins | sample 9270951 | NCBI WGS metagenome assembly JACXTT01 (sample SAMN15532306, study PRJNA645909) | rock metagenome | isolation source: weathered quartz diorite | place: Puerto Rico | collected 2017-06-21 | reverse complement strand
GTTTCGTGTCCGTATCGGCGATGCAGTAGATGATGGTCCGGAGTTCCATCATCCGAGGTTGGCCGGAGAACAACGGGACATAACCGGTGCAACTCGTTACGGCGCGCTGCGCCAGCGGCACCCCTGCTGAAACGATCTGATCTATAGCCACCTAACCACTCAAAAGATCGGGCGTTTCCGGAACACTCGTGACCCTCAGCTCCGTGGCCAGGGAGTATGCCACTGCGCAACAGTCGTGTCACGCACAAATTTTGCTACCTGCCGGGTGATAGGATGTCACAGCATCATAGCAAGGTCAGGCGATGCGGATATTGCTGATCGAGGACGACGAGGACGTGGCGGAGGTGCTCGCCTACGCTTTCGCGGAAGACGGCCATGAAACCACGATCACGCATACTGGCGAAGACGGCCTGGCGTATCTAGCGCGAGACCGCCCTGATGCGGTCGTGCTCGACGTCCGCCTGCCGACCCTCGACGGAGTCGGCGTGCTGCGCCAGATCCGCTCGTCCGATCCGACGCTCCCGGTAATCATTATGACGGGTCTCGCAACGCGGGGGGAGCTCGCCGAAATTCGGCGGCTGGGTGTTACAGAAATAATCGAAAAGCCCGAGCTGTTGAAGCGCTTCGGCGACGCGCTCGCGCGCATTGCGCATCGGGCGCGTACTCAGGACGCCACGTAGAGGCGGTTTCCACCCTCGTTTCTTGCCAGGGTGAGCAGATCGAGCGCTTGGCGGAGAAGGTCCTCCGCGCGAACTGCCGTCCGCGGATAGGAAGAGCCACCCGCGCTCCAAAAGACCGTTTGTAAGCGCGCGGTGATCCGCTCCAAAATCGCGGGTAGGTGGCTCGCCTCCGCGTCGATGAGCAGAAAGAACAGCACGCCCTGAGCCCACGACGCCACCGCGTCGGTCCCGCGGAGATAGCGCGCTACACTCTCCGCGACTGAAGACCCCTCGTCGCTAACGGTGTCGGAGCGCTCCACCATGAAGGAGACGATCGAGACACTGTACCGGAGTCGCCGAGCCTTATGCACCTCGAGGTCTAACAGAAGTCGGAACATCGCTTCGTCGACGATCCAGCCGCCACGGGCGAAGACCGGCCCAAAACCACCGGGTTGCATCATCGTAGAGCGGGTTGACATGCCATTCTCGGTGCGCCGGTGTTTGGACGCAAGCGGCGGGCCATCCCCGCGGGCTCAACGTAACCATTTCCGGATTAAGGGAAGAGGGCTTTTGGTGCACACCAAATTAGGAAAAATTTTTCAAAGAACTATGAACGCGCGGTAAGTCGGTTGTAGCCTCGCTGCCCATTCTTCCAACGTTTCGCCGCAGCAACCGGCTGAGGGGACACGCCCTCTAGCGCGCTGGACCCCGGGGGCGTCCCGGCGCGGACGGCCGAACTGGAACAATTGCTCGCCCGCAGTTTGACCACACGGACATCGCGGCCACAGCCCGAGGCTGGCGCTGCTCGAAACTCGTCTGTTATCACAGACCTCGCTGGCGCTGCGGTGCTGCACGCATCAGGCCCACGGCCGCGAGCGGCCGCCGCGGTTCAGTGCTTCACGACGAACTTGGCCGACCCGAGTTTGTCGGGCTATCAGTCCGGGGTGGTCTAGCCCTTCTTCTTCTGGCCTCGGAGAAACCTTCGTGTTCCTCGACCGGTACTGAGAAGACAGACCCCAAGTGCTGCCAGCGTTCGTGGATCAGTGACGACGAAACCGGCTGCTGCAGTCAGAGTCAGCACCCCTAGGCAGGTAAGGATGATGGTGAGAACGCCGATGGTTTTCGTAATGGGACGCTCCTCCCCAAATTCGAAGTCACCGACGCATCGTCCGTGCCAGAGCGGTCCCGCTCACATCGTTATTGTTTTAAGGCACATAGCGCGATCTGCTCGACGCGACACATGCAATTCTTTACGTACAGGCCCTGAGATCTCTCCACGTCACTGACAATCCCCTTCCGGATTTGTGCAATTTCGGGGTGTGTAAATAATTTCATCATGGGTCCCGGTCTACCCACTCAGAGACTGAGCAGCTACCACGCTTCCATCACCGTTGAACGGCAGTTCGTATGAAAAATCAGTCATATGGCTGACTGGAGGCTGTCTGGTACCTCAGTTGCACTACCTACAGTCCCAGCGACAGCGCGATCATCAGCGGCTGAGGACAAAAAGGCAAAGGCGATGAGTGGATGGAATGCGCTCGTATTGGTGGTCGATGCGGCCAAGCAGGTTGCACTGCTTGACCTTCTCCGCTCCCGAGGGTATCAGTGCGCCGTTGTCTCCTCAGCGGACGAAGCCCAGCACGCGCTTACGACGGGAAACTTCAGTTTCACGTTGGTCGATCTGGGTAGCGTCGGCATCGACGCAGGGCAGCTTAGAGAGTGTCTGCGCATGAGGGGTCAGAATTCCGGCCCGGTCATCGCGGTCTCCGATAGCGCTGAAGACAGCGCTCTTGTCCCCATTGAGGCCGACGCAGTGCTGCGAACACCGCTGAGTCTCGACGAACTCCAGCAGGCGATCGATAAACTTGTTCGGCCGCAGGCTGAAACGCTCGTACCGGCTCCTGAGCCGCTGGGTGGTTCAATTCGACGGGAGACCGAACTCTGGTGCAGTCCGAAGATGTTGGAGGCTCGCCAGATCATTCGGGAGGCCGCCCGCGTCGACGTGACGGTTCTGGTAACCGGTGAGACCGGGTCCGGCAAGGAGTTGGTCGCTCGCGCGATCCACGCTTGCTCTGACCGCCGAGCCTGGCCCTTCGTGAAGGTCAATTGCGCCGCGATGCCCCGCGAACTGCTGGAGAGCGAACTCTTTGGATACGAGCGCGGCGCGTTCACTGGCGCCCACAAGCTGAAAATTGGGAAATTCGAAGCAGCACACCGCGGTACAATCTTCCTGGACGAGATCGGTGATCTGCATCTAGCGCTGCAGGCCAAGCTGCTTCACGTCCTCCAGGACGGCGAGTTCTCACGGATCGGAGCAAAATCGACGCTGAGCGTGGATGTTCGGATCTTGGCGGCGACGAACCAGGATCTAGAGCGTGCGGTCGCTGAGGGTCGGTTCCGCGAAGATCTGTACTATCGACTCAACGTGGTCCACGTGCTGGTCCCGCCGCTCCGCGAGCGCGTCAGAGAGATCCCGCTCCTAGCCAACTACTTCGTCGAACGCTACGCGAAGCTCTACCGTCGCGATGGATTCACCATTCCACCGTCGGTCATGGAGCGGCTCATGCGTCACCGCTATCCCGGCAACGTCCGGGAGCTGGAGAATCTGATCAAGCGAATGATCGTCCTCGACGATCCCTTTATGACGAGAATTCCGCTCCCTAGCGCCGGTCACAGCACGTCTTCCGCGCTCGCTTCTGAGCCATCGCCGACGAGCAACGATCTCTCCTTGAAAGAGATCGGGCGTCGTGCGTCTCAGGCTGCCGAACGCGAGGCGATAGGCAAGACGCTGGAGCAAACGGGCTGGAACCGCGTACGTACGGCGCGTGCGCTGCGGATCAGCTACCGCGCCCTCCTCTACAAGATCAAACAGGCCGGACTCAACGCGGACCGATCGTCCGCCCGCTCGGCCATACGAGGCTGATGACAATGAAACATCCGATAGCGTATTCAGGCCTCGCCTGGCTGATATTCGTTTGGTCCGCATGGGCGACGCTCCCTGCCTTCGCACAAGCTCGAGGAGCACAAGCCCCTGAGCGCGATGGGCGCGTCACCGCGCCAGACGTGTACCGGATCGGACCGGAAGACACCCTGACGATCTCCGTCTGGAAGAACGACGCGCTGACTCGGACAGTGCCCGTGAGACCTGACGGCAAGATCTCACTTCCGCTTCTCAACGACGTGCAGGCGGCCGGCCTCAGCGCGCAAGAACTTCGCGACATCTTGGCGCAGAAATTGGGCGTCTACATGCCGAACCCTGAAGTCTCGGTTATCGTCGCGGCTATCAATAGCTTCAAGGTGTCGCTCATGGGCGAAGTCGCTCGCCCGGGCCGCCTCGAGCTGAGAAGCTGGACAACCGTGCTCGACGCCCTGGCACTCGCGGGCGGGTTCACGCAATTCGCGTCGCGCTCGAAAATTGTGATCCTCCAACCCGACGGGAAGGGCATGAAGCGGATTCCTTTCAACTACAACAAAGCGCTCGACGGCGAACAAGAGAACTTCTACCTCCGTAACGGCGACATCATCCTGGTGCCATAACATGGAAGACACGCAGAGCCGATCCCCTCTCGATACCGCCCTGGCTATTTGGCGTCGGCGCAAATGGGTCGCCATCCTCGCGTTTATGGCTCCGCTGGTGGCCGGAGTCAGCGTCGTCGTCTTTCCGCCAGACATCTATCGGTCCGCGGCGACCGTGTTGGCCGAACGTCAGCAAGTGCCCGATTTCTTCGTGCGAGCGACCGTGACGAGCGCCATCGAAACTCGGATCCAGGCGATCAGCCAGGAAGTCTTGAGCCGAGCCAGACTCGGAGCTCTCATCAATCGCTTCAATCTCTACCCCGATCTGCGTGACCGAGTCCCGCTTGAACGTCTCGTCGAGCGAATGCGTGGAGACATCAAGCTGGAGCTCAAGAGCATGGAGCTAAAAGGCCTGCGCGAAGCCACGGTAGCCTTCACGATCATGTATCAGGGGAGCGACCCGAAGACGGTCGCAACCGTCACGAACACCCTCGCGTCGTTCTATAACGAGGAGAACGTGAAGGCGCGCGAGCTTCAGGCAACCAGCACAACACAATTTCTGAAGGTTCAGCTCGCCGAAACCAAGAAGCGCCTGGACGAGCAGGAACAGCGCGTGAGCGAGTTCAAGCGCCGTCATCTTGGCGAATTGCCTCAGCAGATGGACACAAATCTCGCCACCCTCGAGCACTTGAACACGCAGCTGCGCCAGAACGCAGATAGTCAGACACGTGCCAACGAACGGCGACAGTCGGTCTCGAGTCAGCTGGCGGAAGCCGAGTCGTCCCTGACGGCGGGTGGTCAGTTCGTCTCGCCCGAGCTTCGCGAGGCGGCCCGCCTCGCACAAAAGAAAGAGGAGCTCGCACGGCTCCGCACTCAATTCAATGACAACTATCCCGACGTGGTCCTGCTCGCGGCCGAGGTCGCCTTGCTCGAGCGTGAGCTCGAGGCCGCCAAGGCTCGAATGCAGGAATCTGCGACGGATGGAAAGCCGTCACCGATGCCCGTCTCGCCCTATGTGCTCCGTCTGAAAGAGGCGCTCGGCGAGGCTCAGACGGAGCTGAAGATCCTCAAAGGGGAGGAAGCCCGGCTCCGGGACGCGATCGCGTCTTATCAGACGAGAGTCGAGAACGTACCGCGGCGTGAGCAAGCGTTCATAGAGCTCTCCCGCAACTACCAGAGCACTCAACAGCTCTATGACTCGCTGTTGAAGCGCTACGAGGAGGCCCAGCTCGCCGAGACCATGGAGCAGAAGCAGAAAGGCGAGCAATTCAAAGTCACCGATCCGGCCGTGCCAAGTCCTCAGCCAGCGGCGCCCAACCGCCTCCGACTCCTTCTCATGACTTTTGGGGCTGCGATCGGCCTGGCTGTCGGCGCCGTTCTGGTGGTCGAAAACCTGGACACCTCGTTCCACACACTCGACGACCTACGAGCGTTCAGCAAGGCGCCAGTTCTGGTCAGCATCCCCCGAATCGTGACGCCGAGGGACCGTCGTCGCGGGTGGTGGCGCGCGAGGCTCGCGGCAGTAGCGGCCTGTATCGGCCTCGTGATGATCGGCGGTGTCGGCTATCTGGCTGCGCACGGCAACGAAGGCCTGACCCTGCTTCTCGCGCGAGTCGCCTCGTGAGGACTGAGATATGTATCTAACATTCTACGGGCTCGCCGAGAAGCCGTTCAACGCGACCCCGGATCCCAGATTCCTCTACATGACTCCTGGGCACCGCGAGGCGCTCGCACAGCTACTCTACGGAACGCAAGAGCGGAAAGGCTTCATCGTTCTGATCGGAAAGGTGGGAACCGGAAAGACGACCCTCCTTCACGCCCTCTGGCAAAGGCTCAAGGAGCACAGCGCCATATCGTTCGTAGTCAACTCCACGCTGTCGTTTGACGGAATCCTTGAGTACATCCTCGCGGACTTGGGCATCACCGGTGCCGGGGAGTCGCGAGCGCAGCGTCTCATCGCGTTGAATAATTTCCTCATCAAGCGCGAGCGTGAAGGTCAGAATACGGTCCTCATCATCGACGAAGCTCAGAACCTCGAGGTCGCGACCCTCGAACAGATCCGACTTCTCTCCAATTTCGAAACGCCGACCAGCAAGCTACTGCAGATCCTCCTGGTCGGGCAACCGGAGCTCAAGACCAGGCTCGACCTCCCGGAGTTGCGACAGCTGAAGCAGCGCGTCGGTCTGCGCTGTCACATCCCGCCGCTGACGGTGGAGGAGACTCGCGCGTATATCCGGACTCGGCTGCGCATCGCGGGCGCCCGCGATCTCGGTTTGTTTGCCGACTCGGCGGTCGACCGAATCTCGGCCTATGCGCGTGGCATCCCCCGGCTCATCAATATCGTCTGTGATCACTGCCTACTCTTCGGATATGCCGACGAGAAGCGCCGGATCGATCGCCAGATCGTCAACCAGGCGATCGAGTACTTGGAGGAAGGGACCCGGCCACAGCCCAAACTACGGAAACTTGGCGGATCGAAGACGCGACTCGTTTTGCGGTGGAGCATCGGCAGCTTTGTGGTCACCTTCGCGAGCGCCGTCGCGGCACTCGCTTTGAAGTCCCACATTGTCCCGCAAGGACTGATTCAGTCCGTGCGCCAATTTTTGGTGATTCCATGAGCACCTTCTTCAGAGCGCTCGAGCGAGCCGAACAGGAGCGGGCCCTTCGCGGCCCGGCGGCCCAGCCGGAGCCCACCAGCACGCCCACCAGCACGCCAACTACCGCAGTTCCGGCTTCTGACACGGTTCCCAGCCCGGGGCGTCAGTCGCTTTTCAAGGCGCCCCAACCGGCGCCGGCCTCCGTTGAGCCGAGCCAGAGTGCCGGGCTGCTTTCAGATGATATTTCTGAATTCGATGATCATCTCGTGAGCTTGCTCACACCGACCTCGTTCGAAGCCGAACAGTATCGGGAGCTGCGCCACGCGATTGAGCAACTTCGCAGATCGGCTGAGCTGTCCGTCATCGCGGTCTCGAGCCCTGTCGCGGCTGACGGCAAGACAACGACGGCGATCAATCTCGCAGGTACGCTCGCTCAAGCTCCCGACGCGCGAATTCTCCTGGTCGACGCCGACCTGCGTGCGCCCAGCCTGGCCGCCAGTCTCGGGCTCAGCGAGCAAGCTCCGGGCCTTGTGGATGCGATCTTGAAGCCGGGTCTCACGTTGGAGGCCGTCACGCAGACGCAGCGGCACCTCAACCTGTCGATTATCACGACGGGCCGCCGTCCGTCTGTTCCCTACGAAGTATTGAAGTCGCCGCGAGTCGGACAGCTCTTTGCAGAGACCCGCCGTCGGTACGACTACGTCATCGTCGATACTCCGCCGGTCGTATCGGTCCCCGACGGCCGAGTGTTCGGGGAATGGGTCGACGGCTTTCTGATCGTCGTCGCCGCGCATCGGACGCCTCGCAAGCTTCTCGAAGAGGCGTTCAACCTCATGGAGCCGAGCAAGATCTTGGGTTTGGTCTTCAACGGCGACGATCATCACGTCTCCCGTGACTCGTACGGCCGGTACGGTGCATCGCGGAGTCGCGGCTCTCGAAACGGAACGCGCAGGAGACACGCCGCCTCGGAAGAGTAGCTCGATCACGCGAGTCACCTGTGGTCGAGAGGCGGAAAACAGAGCGGCTAGATTGGTCTAGCCCCTTGAACAGGGAAAGAGACCAAAGGGGGCGAAGCCTTGCCGGAAGCAGAGAATCGATGATCCGACCCTGGCGTGTCGTCTGGACGCGCAGCAATTGTGAGCAACTTGTCTACGATCAACTCGTGACGAAGGGCTTCGACCTCTTCCTCCCGACCGCCGAAGCGTGGTCTCGACGCGGCCGTTCGCGGGTGCACGGACGTGTTCCGCTGTTCCGCGGCTACCTTTTTTTGCGTCACGCTGTGGACAAGGCCAGCTATCTGGAGGTCTGCAAAGCGCGCGGACTAGTACGCCTGCTCGGGCAACGCTGGGACCAGCTCGAGGCGGTCCCGGATTCGGAGATCGACGCCATTCAGAAGCTCGTCCGCTCCGAGCTTCCGGTCTTCCCGTATCCCTTTCTGCGGGAAGGACAGCGCGTGCGCATCACCGACGGGCCGCTGGCTGACGTGGAGGGGATTCTGGTGCGAACTAATCCCAAGAAGGGCCTCGTCGTCGTGTCGGTCGAGCTCCTGAGGCGCAGCGTGGCCGTCCAGCTCGACTGCACCCTCATGGAAGCAGCATAGGCGCCCGACAACCATGTCTGGGATCGTCGGCTACGTCGGCCATCGGGACGCAGTGTCCGTCATCCTTCCCAGCCTTCGTCGGTTGGAGTACCGGGGATACGACTCGGCCGGGATCGCCACGGTCTCCGAAGGGTCGCTGAACGTCCGGAAGACGAGCGGGAAGATCGCCGATCTCGAAACCTTGCTCACGTCCGACCGACCGAATGGCGCCCTGGGCATTGGCCACACCCGGTGGGCGACTCATGGCAGGCCGTCAGATACCAATGCGCATCCTCACGTCGATTGCGGTTCCAAGCTCGCCATTGTCCACAACGGAATCATCGAGAACTATCGTGACCTCCGGAAGACGCTGGCGGCGGACGGGCATCGGTTTCGCTCTCAAACTGACACGGAAGTCATCGCGCACCTCATCGAGCGCTACCAGGGCGACGGGCTGATCGCGGCCGTCCTGCGTGCGGCTAGAGACCTTCAGGGCTCATTTGCGATCGCCTGCATCGCGGCGAATGCTCCGAATACACTGGTTGTATTCCGACGCGGTAGCTCGCCACTGGTAGCGGGGTTCGGCTGCGATGAGACGTTCGTCGCTTCTGACATCCCGGCGCTACTGGGTCAGACGCAGGAAGTCCTCGTCCTCGCCGACGGGGAACTCGCGGCGCTGACCCCGGACGGCATCGCCGTGCGTACTCTGGACGGCACCCCCGTTCGGCGATCGCGATTGCCTATCGATTGGGACGGTGAGACCGCAGAGAAATCCGGGTACCCCCACTTCATGCTCAAGGAGATATTCGAGCAGCCTGAGGCTGTTCAGAACACGCTCCGGGAACGTGTGGATCCGGAGGCACCTGACATCCGGATCCCTGAACTAGGCCTGAAGGACCGCGAGCTGGCTGGCCTCAACCGACTGTGCTTCGTGGCTAGTGGCACATCGTGGCACGCCGCTCTGGTCGGAAAATACATCGTTGAACGGTTTGCTCGATTGCCGGTTGAGGTTGACATCGCCTCGGAGTTTCGCTATCGCCAACCCGTCGTCGACGGCCGAGTGCTGACGGTTCCGATCTCCCAGTCCGGCGCAACCGCCGATACCCTCGCCGCCCTCCGCGAGGCAAAAGACCACGGCTCCAGGGCCGTGGCAATCTGCAATGTTGTGGGTAGTTCGTTGGCGCGAGAAGCCGACGGTGTGGTCTACACGAGGGCCGGCATCGAAATCGGCGTCGCCTCGACGAAGGCTTTCACGGCTCAGCTCGTGGCCGTCACCCTCCTCGCGCTCAAACTCGGGCTTGCGCGAGGCTTCGCCGACCCAGCGCTCGTGCGTCAAATGGTCAAGGGACTGGGAGAGCTGCCGGACCTCTTGACGGTCGCCCTCCGACAGAGCAGCGCGATCCGAAGAATCGCAGAGCAATTCGTCGATCGAAATCACTTCCTCTACCTGGGGCGCGGAATCACATTCCCGCTCGCGCTTGAGGGTGCGCTGAAACTCAAAGAGATTTCGTATATCCACGCCGAAGGGTATCCGGCGGGAGAGATGAAGCATGGACCGATCGCACTCATCGACTCCCGCATACCAGTCGTTGCGATCGCAGCGAAGGGATCGATGTCCGACAAGATCGCGAATAACCTCAAGGACGTCAGGGCACGCGACGGTATCGTGATCGCGGTCGCGACCGAAGGCGATGAGGAGATCGGAACAATCACGGATTTCGTGATTCCCGTTCCGCCCTGCGTCGAGTGGCTCCAACCCCTGCTGGTCGCGGTGCCGCTTCAGCTCCTCGCGTACCATTTGGCCGTATTACGCGGCTGTGATGTGGACCAGCCCCGGCACCTTGCGAAGAGCGTAACGACAGAATGATCGCATTCAGCGGCGTGGCGGCCGTCCCAAAATTATGATCCTAAAGCTCGCGACGCTCGAGGTAGTCTCGCTTCTGGCCGCGGTTTGTGGGGGCATGTTGTTCTCGACAACGTTGCTCCTAAATCACTGGACCGATGCCGCCTTGCTTCTGACGAAAGCGCTCGCCATCTCACTGTGCTGCGTCGTGGCGTTCTACTACAACGACCTTTACGACCTCCGAATCGTCCGGACGTTTGCGGAGTTCGCCACGCGACTCTTCCAGGCCTTTGGGGTCGCGTTTATTTTGCTCGCGGTCCTGTATACCGCGTTCCCCGTCATCAGGATCGCGGGCGAGCCGTTCCTGATCAGCATCATCATCATGCTGGCGATTCTCCTGCCGCTCCGAGCGGTTCTCTACATCGTCGTTGTGGGTCAGAAGCCGTTTCTGGAGCGGGTATTGATTCTCGGTGCAACGCCGCTCGCCTCCACCATCATCAAGGAGATGACGTCCACGCCGTATTCGGGCTACGCCATCCTTGGTGTCGCCGACCAAGCGGCCGCGTCGCCGGGCTTCTTGCCGGAGGATTCCCTGGTGGGGTCGCTCGACCGTCTGGGCAAGATCCTTGAAGAGGTGCAGCCTCATCGGATTATCGTCGCGATGGCCGAACGGCGCGCGCGCCTGCCGGTTCGAGATCTCCTGGAGGCACGAGTTCGTGGATGCATCGTAGAGGACGGGGTCAACGTCTACGAGCGCCTCACCGGTAAGCTAGCCATCGAGACTCTCACCCCGAGTACGTTGATCTTCTCGGGCGACTTCAGGAAGTCACGGCTCGACCTCGCCGCCGGTCGTTGTATCAGCCTGCTCGTCTCGGTGATCGGTTTGATCGTCTTCTCCCCACTTCTCGCCCTCGTGGCGCTGGCGATCAAGGTCGATTCGCGCGGACCGGTCTTCTTCGTCCAGGATCGGGTGGGCATGGCCGCGCGGCGCTTTCGGTTGATCAAGTTCCGCACCATGCACGTCGTGGACGGGCCCACTTCCGAATGGGCCGGCGACAATACCACCCGGATCACTCGCGTCGGACGCTGGCTGCGGAAGTTTCGTCTTGATGAGCTTCCGCAGTTCTTCAACGTTATGCGCGGCGATATGAACCTGGTCGGACCCCGGCCGCACCCAGTGTCAAATTTCGAGCTCTTCACTGAGCACATCCCGTACTACTGGCTCCGGGCTAAAGTACGTCCAGGCATTACCGGATGGGCGCAGGTGCGATACCGATACGCGAACAACCTCGACGAAGAAACAGAAAAGATGCGATACGACCTCTACTACATCAAGCACCTCTCGGCGGCGTTCGACCTCCGCATTCTCTTCGACACTGTCAAAACGGTCCTGTTCGGATCGGAGTCCGTCGAGGTCGAAGGCCGAGTTGTTCCGGCGACGTCGAACAAGGTCGCAGCAGGGCACACTCTGGAGGCGGCAAAGTGAGCGAGTCACGTCTGGCCGAACGTATTCGCAATCGCACCGTGCGCATCGCGATCATCGGGCAGGGATATGTGGGGCTGCCGCTGGCGGTAGAATTCGCCCGAAACGGGTTCCACGTGGTCGGGGTCGATACCGATCTCGACCGGGTCGGCGCGCTCCAAGCCGGCCAGTCGTGCACTCCGGATCTGCGGAGCGAGGATCTGATTGAGCTGATCCGGCAAGGGCGGTACGAGGTGACCGCCGACACCTCCGCGCTCGAGACAGCCGACGTGGTCATCATCTGCGTCCCCACCCCTCTCCGAAAGTCGAAAGACCCGGACATCTCCTTCGTGGTCGCGGCCGGTACTGAAGTTGCCGAGCATTATCACCCGGGTCAGCTCGTGATCCTCGAGAGCACCACGTATCCCGAGACGACTGAAGGACTCCTGCTTCCGATTTTCCGAGGCAAAGGAGCTCACGTCGGCGAAGACTTTTTCCTCGCGTTCTCGCCTGAGCGGATCGACCCCGCCAACCCGACGTTCAAGGTAAAGGACATCCCGAAAGTTGTGGGCGGAGTCACGTCGGCGTGCACGCGTCTGGCGGCTGCGCTGTATGGTCAGATCGTCCCACATATTCATCAAGTCTCCAGCCCAAAGGTGGCGGAGCTGGCCAAGCTCTACGAGAACGTCTTCCGCAATGTCAACATTGCGCTCGCGAACGAGTTCGCGCTGATGTGTCGCCGTCTTGGGGTAAGCACGAAGGAAGTCATCGACGCGGCGGCCACCAAGCCTTTCGGCTTCATGCCGTTCTATCCGGGTCCTGGCATCGGGGGCCACTGCATACCAGTGGATCCTCTCTACCTCTCGTGGAGGCTCCGTCTAGACGGCTACGAATCTCGCTTCATCGCACTGGCCGACGAGATCAATCGCGCCATGCCCGCCTACGTCGTCGAGGCCGCGGTCGAAGCCTTGAATGCTCAACGTCGATGTCTCAACGGCGCCAGCATCTTGGCACTGGGAGTCGCCTATAAGCGCGGTGTCGGCGATATCCGAGAGTCTCCGGCACTCGAAATTCTCAAGCGACTCCGCGACAAGGGAGCGCAGGTCTCGTACGCGGATCCGCACGTGCCTTCCGTGGTCCTCGACGGCACCCCGCTTAAGTCGAGCGAACCCACCGCGCAAGCCCTCGCCGGCGTCGATTGTGTGTTGATTTTGACCGATCACCCCGAGTTCGATTACCGCCAGGTCGTCGAATTGGCGCCCCTGGTGATCGACACTCGCAACGCCACGTGGGGAATCCCGGCACCGCAGGGCAAGGTCGTTGCGCTATGAGCTCGCCGACCAACGCGGACATCGTGAATGCCCTCAGCGTGGACGTAGAAGAATACTTCCACGCCAAAGTCTTCCAGGAAGGCACGAACGGAGCGAGAGCTGGTCTCGAGAGCCGCGTCGAAGCCAGCACTGAGCGCGTACTCGCTCTGCTGGCCGCCGGCAAAGCTCGGGCCACCTTTTTTGTCCTCGGCGAGGTCGCCGCCAGTCATCCGAACCTGGTCCGCAAGATCACCGGCGAGAACCACGAGATCGCATGTCACGGCGATGGGCACGAACTCGTCTCGCGCCAGACGCCGCAAGAATTCCGAGGAGACGTTCGCCGCGCCAAGGCGTTGCTCGAGGACATCACCGGAGAGCCCGTTGTCGGTTACCGCGCGCCGAACTTCTCCATATCACGCGGCCAAGCCTGGGCGTATGAGATCCTCCTCGCCGAGGGATTCCGCTACGACTCGAGTACCTACCCCATCCGACACGACAGTTACGGTGATAGCGATGCCCCTCGTTTTCACCACGAGGTCTTTCGAAAGGGAAGCGCGCGGCTCATCGAGTTCCCGATCGCGACCACGCGTGTACTGGGCGTGAATCTGCCGATCGGCGGTGGAGGTTACTTCAGACTCCTCCCAATGGCATTGACTCGAGCCGGAATCAGGCGAGTGAATGCTCGCGAGTGCCAGCCGGTTCTCTTCTACTTCCACCCATGGGAACTGGACCCGCACCAACCGCGGCCAGTGATGCCCTGGCGGAATCGGATCCGGCACTACATCGGCATGGCGCAAGAGGAGAAGAAACTCGCTCGACTTTTTCACGACATTAGGTTCACGGCCATCCGCGATGTCCTCGCCGTTTGAACCGGTCGTGCCATCGGGCGCGATGCGTATCGTCAATATCGTCGGTGCCCGGCCAAACTTCGTAAAGATAGCTCCACTCGTTCGCGCGATGAAGCGTCGGCCCGAGTTTGCGCCAACCCTGATCCACACCGGTCAGCACTATGATCAGGCGATGTCCCAGCAATTTTTCCAGGACCTCGAGATCTCTCCTCCGGACTTCAACCTGCAAGTCGGCTCGGGTTCGCACGCTCTCCAGACTGCACAGGTGATGCAGCGCTTGGATCCAATACTGGATGCAGTGCGTCCCGATATGGTCCTGGTAGTGGGCGACGTGAACTCAACCATGGCAGCGGCCATCACGGCCGTGAAACGGGGCATCGCGGTCGCTCACGTGGAGGCCGGGCTCCGGAGCTTCGACCGCTCGATGCCTGAGGAGATCAATCGAATCGTGACCGACGCCGTCGCCGACCTCCTCTTCGTGACGGAAGAGAGTGGCCGTGCCAACCTCATGCGCGAAGGAGTCGACCCCGCAAGAATTCACTTCGTCGGCAACGTGATGATCGACGCCCTCGAAGGCTCGCGGCGCCATTGGGAGAAATCGTTGATCTTCAAGAAGCTGGGCGTCGAGCCCGGCACGGCCTATGCGGTGCTTACGCTGCACCGGCCGTCCAATGTGGACGACCCCGGCGTACTCGCGAGTTTTTGTGAGGCGTTCGACACACTTGCTCACCACATCCCGATCGTGTTTCCAGTCCACCCTCGGGTCAGGGAGCGGCTCACCAGCCAACGGTGCGGCCCTACGACAGAGCCACAGGATCGCCTCCAGAGCAAAGGCATCGCGTACGTCGACCCGCTCGGCTATCTCGATTTTGTCGCGCTGGTGAGCCGGGCCAGCCTGGTATTGACGGACTCCGGCGGTATCCAGGAAGAGGCCACCATGCTTGGGGTCCCGTGCCTGACGCTCCGGGAGACGACGGAACGGCCAGTAACGGTGAGTCACGGGACGAATCGGATCATTGGCGGCGACCCGGCGCGGATCCTCGAGGAGGCATTGCACACGCTCGCTCATCCTCCTGGTCACACTGGGCCCCCTCCTCTCTGGGACGGCCACGCGGCCGAGCGAATCGTCGCGGTCCTGGAGGCGCACGGCCGGGCGAAGCATCCGCCGCGACGTCCGGACTGACGGTCTTGCAAGGCGCCGCGGGCGTGCCGCGCTCGATCTATGGACGTCACGACTGCGCGTACCGTCCCGATTCGTCTATTGTCGACCGATTAGGGCTACGCGAAGGATTTGTGCGTGAAGCAGGTCAACAACCCTCAGGCCGCGGGCCTGCTCGACGACGTGCTGCGACAGGCCGCGCGGATACGGTGAGCGACGAGGATCCAGAATGATCTCCGTCTCAGAGGCTCGTACCTACGACGAGGGTATCGCGTGGGACCGCTACGTCTCCAGCCACAGCAGGGCCTCCGGATATCAGCTTATGGGCTGGCGGCGGGTCGTGCAGAAGGCTTTTGGGCATCGAACGTTCTACCTGATGGCGCGCGACGAGCAGGGCGAGATCCGAGGTGTATTGCCGCTCGTCTTGGTCTCGAGCCGGCTGTTCGGACGCTTCCTGGTTTCGATGCCCTTCGTCAACTACGGCGGTGTTTTGACGGAGAGCTTTGACGCGCAGAGCGCCCTGCTCGAGACCGCGGCGACCCAGGCGCCTAGATTGGGCGCAACGCATATCGAGCTGCGGCACGAGCGGTTGCTCTACCTGGACTGGGCTTCGAAGCAGCATAAGGTCTCGATGCGGCTCGATCTGCCTCGCGAGCCCGAAACTCTCTGGAAGCAGTTTCCATCGAAGCTCCGCAGCCAGATCCGCAGAGCGCAGAAGGAGCAACTCACTGTCCGCATCGAGGGCGTCGAGATCCTGGACGACTTCTATCGCGTCTTCGCGAGAAATATGCGTGATCTGGGAACGCCGGTGTATGGGCGACGCTTCTTCGAAGCGATTCTAGAAGAGTTTCCCAAGGATGCGCGTATCTGCGCAGTCTATCTCGAGCGGCAACCCGTGGCGGCAGGGATTCTGTACGGCTTCAACGATACGATCGAGATTCCGTGGGCCTCGTCCGATCGGCGCTACAACCATCTGTCGCCCAACATGCTTCTGTATAGTGCCGCGCTCGAATACGCGTGTCGAGAGGGGTTTGCGACCTTCGACTTCGGACGGTCGACCCCGAGCAGCGGCACCTACCGATTTAAGGAGCAGTGGGGGGCGCATCCGGTGCCGCTCTACTGGTACCACTGGTCTTGCGACGGTCGTACTGAGCCGAACATCAGCCCGGCAAACCCTAAGTACGAACTCGCTGTCAAACTGTGGAAGAAGCTACCGGTGACGCTCACGCGACTCATCGGGCCATCCATCGTTAAGAACATCCCGTGAACCGATTTCGCCTGGTCCCGCCAGCTGGCGCGCCTCTACCGGCGCGGGACGTCGTACCCTGCGTCCTTCCAGGACTCGGAGGCCGCCCGGAATTCACCGAATCCCTGGGCGACCACCTGGGCCACGAGAACGCGTTTTTCGTTTCCTCGGGCCGCGCCGCCCTGACGATCCTCCTTCAAGTCCTCAAAGAAGGCTCGGACCGCCGTGAGGTGGTAATTCCCGCCTACACGTGCTTCTCGGTTCCTTCCGCGGTAGCGCGCGCCGGTCTCACGATCAGGCCGTGTGATGTTGACCCGAAGACCCTCGATCTCGATCTCAATGCCCTGGTTCGGCTTGATCTCAGGAGAGTTCTTTGCATCGTTCCCTCGGGGTTGTACGGGCTGCCCGCAGACCTCCTGGCTCTAGAACAGATCGCCCGGAAGTGGGGCGCCTATCTCATCGACGATGCTGCCCAGTGCCTTGGTGCGACACAACAGGGCCGGCCGTGCGGCAGTTTTGGTGACGCCGGCTTGTACAGCCTGGGTCGAGGCAAGGGGATCACGACGATGGGTGGGGGGATTCTCGTCACCCACCGCGATGACCTCGCCCGCAGAATCGTACAGGAGATAAGCACTCTGGCGCGCCCGAAGGCTCGCACCGGTTGCGCGGCTGTCGTCAGTTCGCTCCTGTACAGCACGATGCTGCGTCCTTCTCTTTACTGGCTTGTCGACCACGCGCCCTTCCTCGATCTTGGCGCCTCACACTTCGAGCCGGATTTCCCGATCACCCAGCTCTCGGTCTTTCAGCGTCGCCTCGCCATGCGACTGATGCCTCTCCTAAGCTCGTACAACTGGCTTCGGCGCGACCACGCTCATCACATCCGATCAGGCATTGACGGCGTGGAAGGCATCGAGGTTCCACAACCGTCCGATGGCGCGAATGCCGTGTATCTGCGCTTCCCGATCCTGACGCGGGACGAGAGACACCGCGCTGAGCTGCTCCGGCGATTCCGCATGGCGGGGATCGTCGCGAGCCCGTCGTATCCCACTTCGATCGACGAAATCCCTGGAATCGCCTCCTACTTGGCGCCCGACCAGACGCCGTGTCCGAGCGGCCGCGCAATCGCCTCGCGCATTCTCACTCTGCCGACCCATGCTGGCGTCACGCCTCAGGATCTCGAGGTGATGATCAGAATCA
>JACXTT010006029.1_pt1 | contig 17417 bp, 12 predicted proteins | sample 9270951 | NCBI WGS metagenome assembly JACXTT01 (sample SAMN15532306, study PRJNA645909) | rock metagenome | isolation source: weathered quartz diorite | place: Puerto Rico | collected 2017-06-21 | reverse complement strand
CCCCCGCAAAATGGCGGCAGTTTTTGGCCACGACCCTCTCTGGCGCGCACCATTTGCGGTTCGGTAAACGCGTCCCAGGCGGGCCGGCCCCACCATGGGCCCCACGCCCACCAGGCGTGTGCCGACAACCAGATAGGGTTTGCCATTGCGAACGATGACCGTGTTCCCTGCGGCAGGCGCCGGCACCGCAGCACCGCCCGCCACCGTGCCCGGCTCACCGGGCGGCAGCGTGGGGTCGCGGACCTCCTGGGCATGGGCCGTTGCAACCGCCGCCACCACGGCCAGCAGGGCAGCACCGCGAACCAGGCGGTGGCGCATCATGGCTGCACCCCCACCACATACACCTGCAGGCTCAGCTCGGGCGGCTGCGTGTCGCTTTTGAGCTGCAACTGGCCCCAGCGCAGGCGCGGCAGCGCGGTTTCCAATGTCTTCAGGTAACGGATGAGCTCACCGTAGGCGCCCGACACCCGCAGCTCCATGCCGCGCTTGCTGACACCGGCCGTCACCGCACCCGTGGTGGCGGGGCCGGTGGCGTCCTGCTTCAGGGTGCCGGTGCCCAGCAGGGTCAGGCCCTCCTGGCGGCGCAGAAACTGCAACAGCACCTCTTCCAGTTGCGGGCCTTTGTCTGCGGCGGGTGCGGCAGCGTGGATGTCTTCGTTGATCTGGGCCAGCCGGGCGTCGGCCGCGGCGATCTCCGCACGCACCGCCTGGCTGGGGTCCTCCGTATGCGCCGTGGCCTGCAGCTCGGTGCGCAGGCGGATCAGCTCGGTCTTCTGGGTGTCAAACTGTTGCAGGGTCAGCTGGTGGGCATTCTGGGCCGGTGTCAACCAGACCACATCCGCCAGGGCCAGGGCCCCCACGATAACGGTGGCAAACAGGATGGCCCGCTCGCGCAGGCTGAGGGCGTCGATACGCGCCGCCAATTGCAACCACCACTGTTTCATGGCTTGGCTCCTGTCGTCGCGGCAGGCACAAGGGCCGGCTGGGTATTGACCAGATGAAACGCCCATACGGCACGCGCACTGGGTGCGGCCGCAGCCACTACGGGCGTGGCCGGCGACTTGCTGCTGGTGTTTTCCACCGTGACATCGCTGAGTACCAGGCCCTGCATCAAGGGGCTGGTCGCCAGGCGCGCCACCCAGCCATTCAAGGCCGCAGGCTCCTGCGTAAAGCCACTGATCTCCATGCGGGTGCTGGTGGCAGCGAGCGCCGTCACCCACACCTGGGCAGGGATGGTGCGTGCAATCAGTTGCAGGCGGTCGGAATGGGCAGACCCGGGCTGCAGCAAGCCATCCTGCAAGGCCGCCAATATGGCTTCGCGCTGGTGCAGCAGTGCCTGACGCTCCTGCAACTGGCGGCCCAAGGCCGCATCCACCGGCGCGGCGTTGGCCTTGCTGCGCGCCAGCGCGGCCTGCAAGGACGCCACTTCACGCGCCTGCACGTCCATGGTGGCACGGAACTCCTGCGTGGCGCTTTGCAGATTCCACACCCAGGCCGCACACAGCACGGTACCCAGCACCAAGAACACGCCCAGCGCTATCGCCATGGTGTGGGCAGAGAAGTACCGCTTCTCGGTGAGAAGAATGGGAGAGCAAAGGTTGATCTGTTGGGCCATGCTCAGAGCTTGCGGGTTTCAGTGCGCATCAGCACGCCCAGCAGGGGCAGGCATTCCAATTGCACGGCATAAGGTGCTTTCGCCAACTTGGGAAAGAAGGATGCCACATCCAGCGGCAGCACCGTCTGCCCCATGTCCCGGGCCAGCCACTGCGCCAGCTCGGCGGTGCGCTCGCCGGCCGACACACGCAGGCCGGAGAGCGGCAAGGCGGACCAGGAGCGGTCCCACAAATCCATGGAGCGCTGCACTTCCACCAGGAAGCGCTGGGCCGGCCCGTCGGCACCCGCCGCCTGCGCCGCACTGCCGGCACCGGCCGTGTAGTCGGTCCCATAGGAGGCGCCGCCCACGCTGTAGTCCGGCACATATTCCTCGACCGGCGTGTAACTGTCGGCCGCGACCGGCGCGTGCGCCTGGGCCCATTCTGCGGTCAGAAAACCCGCAGGCAACTCCAACCGGCGGCTGTAGAACAACTCTTCATTCACGCTGATGGTCAATACCGCCTGCCGGTCGTCAGCCAGCACCAGGGTGGCGTCCGCCCGCGCCAGATCAGCGTCGCGGCGCACCACGGCGGTCTGCAGGTTGCGCTGGGCGGTTTCCTGCACGTCGATCACTGCCACCTCCCATTTCATCAGGTCGCCCAGCGCCAGCACCTCGCGTACCACGGCATTGTTCACGGCCACAACGAACAGATGCTCATGGCTCTTGTACTGGCCGTCGCCCACGCGCATGACATCGAGCGTGATGTCGTCGATGTGCGCGGTGACCAGCTCGCGGATCTGGTAGCGCGCGGCGGATCGCAACTCTTCGGGCGCCACGGCGGGGGTGTCGATCTGCAGGAACTGGTACTGCTCGGGGCGCAGCATGACCTTGGCCGCCATGCCCTTGAGGCCCAGCCCTGCCAGGCGTTTGGCAAAGTCCTCCAGGGTGTCATTGCCCTGGTGTTCCACCCCTATCTGCTGAATGTCAAAACCACCGGCTCCATTGGCGCGGGCATGGGCAAAACAGAACGTTTTGCCGGACCATGACACGATCAGTTGGTCGTCGGAGACGCGGCGCTTCCATGGCAGGTGCATGCTTAGCGGGTCTCCGCGGTGGACACAGGGTTGGCGGTAAAACGGGGCATGGGGCGTGATGTGCGTCTCGGTTCGCTCTCATTTTAGTAGCTATTCACGCAACTCCGATAAGGGTTTTTCCACCTTTTTCATCGTTTTCGCATCGGTAATTGAGGCGGCGGCCGTGGATTCCGAAACTGGCATGGGCCATGGCCCAACACAACCGACTCAGTAACGTTCGCGCAAATAAATGAAGGCCGACTTCGGGGAGCCGAACTTGACCCGCGCCAGCGGCATCCTGTCCGCGCTCGCACCGCACCAGTTGCCCTCCAGATAGGCCAGGCCGGCACCGGTGGTGCTGTTGGGCCCATTGCTCCAGGCAGGCAGACAGGCGGAGGACGCGACCAGGGTACTGGCGCCCGTGCCCAGGTCCAGCGCCACATCCAACACGCCGGCCAAGGCGGGCTTGGCCAGAATGAGGGTGGCGACACCCGGGCTGCTGGCACCCATGGGCACCACCACCACCGACAACTCGCTGGACCCCATGGCCGAAGGGTTGCGATTACCCAGCGCCACAGCATCCTTGGTCAAGGTGGTACAGGTATCTGCGGTGTTCAAAGCCCAGCCGCCGGCGTTGTAATACTCGGCACGCACCGGCACCCGCATCGGCAACAGCTCGGAGCCGTACGCATTGAGCAGGCGCAGGCGGCCACTGCGCAAGGTGCTGCCCCCTTCCACCGCCGAGGCCGGGGTGCCATCGTTCCCCGTCGCCGAGCTGATGCCATCGGTATCGGTCGCGCGCAAGAGAAGCGTGGCTGGAGAAGTCGTTTTGCTGGTAAAGGTAAACGCCGGGCTTGCACTGGCCACACCGGCAGTGAAGGCACTTACGGCCAGACTGGCACCTGCGGTAAAGCTACCGGCTGCGCCATTGGCATCGCTGAAACTGACGACTTTGGCCTGGTTCGGGCTGGTGTTGGCGCTGCCGTCGTAATTGAGCGTGGTGGCCCCAGCCCGGTTGCGGGCCGTCACGGTGGCCTGCATGGACTGCCCGGAATAGGTAAAGCTGCTGCAACCCTGCGACACCACGGTATCGAAATGGTCTGGCGTAAAGCGCCCCAGGGTCGCACTACCCGACACATAGCGATCGGCAGCGGTGCTGCCATCGTTCAAATCCACATTGGCATAGTCTTGGTCTTGCAGGGTCACAGTGACGGAACCCACCTCACTGTAGGTGGCCGTGGTGCTGCCGAGCGTGCCGCTGCCGGACCAGGTTCCAGGGTTCAAGGGGCCGCGGACCGCGCCAGTCCCCGTCACGGTGGTCGCGGCAGTCACCACGACCGGGCCTGCCCCGGTACCACGGTAATTGCTGGCTGTGGTGGCGCTGGTGCCGACGTAGGCTTGCGCGTTCAATGTAAATGGGGTGCCGGCCCTGTGAATATTCGCCAGAGATGTCAACGAATTGGTGCTGCCTGCGGTACTGCTGGTGGCATCACTGGCACTCAGCTGCAGCGCGGTGGGACGAATCGCAAAGTAATCGTCGGAAGACCAGGGCCCACCGCTCACCGTGACCGAGGAGATGCTGACCCGCACAACCTCGTAGGCATTGTTGATGAAGCCAAAGGTCGCCGTGCCCACCCCCGCAGCCAGTGTGATCGACTGTGCACTGGTCAGGTCCGACCAGCTGCCTCCGCACGCCACGGTGGAGCTGCTGCCCGTGCCCGTACGGCTGACGTTGCTGCAGTACTGCAGCTTGGCACTGACCGTGCCGCTGTAGGCCGTGTTCACCGCCCCGGCCGCCATGGCTGCCACCGTCAGGTTGCAGGTGCTGCCGTTGGCCTTGCACAGGTTTCCACTGGTACTGGCAACCCGGGTCTGGATGACGCGGTTGGCGGTGGTGGCCGCACTGGCATTGCTGACATAGGCCTCGTAGGCCGTAAAACCCGCAGTGCATGCCGAGGTGCTAAAGCTCAGCTCGCCGCCATAACTGGTGCCTGCGGCATTCACGCCTTTGGCACGGAAGTAGTACGTCGTGCCGCAGTTCAGCGTGGTGAGGACAACATTCACATTGCTGGTGCCGGAAACGGTACTGGGCGTTGCCGCCAATCCGGTCGTGGTGTAGCTGCCGCTGCTGGTGCCGTACTCAAAGGTCACCGTGGTCGTGGCCCCATTGCTGGTGACCGTGCCATTCAATGTGGCGCCCGTTGCGCCGACGGCGGTGGCGGCTGTTGTGGTCACCGAGGGCACGTTCGCCACCGTGATGCTGGTGTTGGCCGTGGGTGTGCCTGCGGTATTGGCCGTGATGGTATTGGTCAGCGCACCGGTGCTGGTGGCTTTTACGGTGAGCACCGCGGTGCGGGTGGTGTTGGTGTTCAGCGGATTGGTCGCTGTACCCACCGTCCAGGTCAGCAGGCCGGTGCCTGCGGAATAGGTGCAGGTATCGGGTGCGGTCGCCACACAGGACACAAAAGTCAGTCCTGCAGCGCTCAGATTGTCCGAGACAACGGCATTGGTCTGGGTTGCACCCGTCAAAGGGTTTTGCGCGTACAGCGTGTAGCTGAAGTTGGTATTGGGCGCCACCACTGAGGCGCTCGCCACCTTGTTCAGGCCCAGCTGGGCAGGCGCATTGATATCGTTGCCGCCGCAAATGGAGTTGGCATTGTTCGCGGTCTGGCTGGCACCCCAGTTTCCCGTCCCGTCGGGGGTGCGGTACCAGTCCTTGTTGCCGTTGCTGCCAAAGGGCGCATCGTATTTGGCACTGGGCAGCACACCTTCAATGGTCGGGCAGCTGCTGTAGCTGGTGCCGGGGGTGTAGAGCGTTGCCACATTGCCCCAGCGCAACACATCCACAATCTGGGAACTTGCCGTCTCCCACAGCACGAAGTTCAGCTTGTCTGCCCCCCCTGAGCCATGGATGAAGTTGGACAGGGCGGAATCGGGAATGCGAATCCAGGCAGAGTTGCTGCCGCAGTTGTTCAACGTCGTGTTCGTGAATATCGCATTCAGGTCAGCGCTGGTTTTGCTGCCGTTTTTGTAGACATCCACTTTCCAGCCGGCAAAGTTACCCGCCATCACGGTGGGGTCCAACACCCGCAACTCCAGGTAGGTGGTACCACTGCTGGGATCCTGCACCTCATTGAAGACCACCTTGCCGGAATTGGACGAGCAAAGGGCATGGGCCGTCGTCGCAAGCATGAGCACCAGTGCCACGCACAGCCTGGAAGTCCAATCGGCTATCCGCAGGAAATTCATGAAATCCATGCCCATTCACCTTTTCAAAACGACACATCCACCCGCCGCTCCACATAGCGTGCGCCCGGCGTGCTGGTGTTGGGACAGGCGGCCGTGGTCGCAGTCCAGCCGCTCACCGGCTGGTTGCAGGCCACGGCACTCACCGTAAACGACGTGGGGCCGCCGCCAGCATCCACACTGGAGGAACAGCGCACGGTCACAACCATGCCGGCCAGCGTGGGGGCCGCGGGTACAAAACTGCTGGGAGACACAGGACAGGCGCGTGTGTTCGCGTTGGCACTGCCGACCGCCACCACCGGTGTGCCGTAGCTGAAGTTGTAGGCCGGCGTGGCATTGACCTGGTACAGCCCCCACTCTATCCCGCCCCGCGCGGCCTCGTAGGCCCGCACACCCTGCACATCCATCGCCGAGCCGAGCTGCTGGTTGGTACTGACACTGAGGATGAAGCCCCCCAGGGCCGTCAGCACGACCAGGATGAACAGTGCGGACACCAGGGTAAAACCACGCTCTGCGCTGGGTAGCCTAGGGCGCAATAGAAATAGGGACTTCATGGTGAATTGTCCACATGGATCTGGTTCTGCAAGGTCACCGTCTCTCCGCCCAGGCTCAGGCTCAAGTCCGTCACCAGCAAACCGGTACGCCCCTGTACGTTGGGTGCGTAGGAAAAGCTGCAGTTGGCCGCCGCCGCACCGCTGCCCCCCGCCAACAGTGCACCGCTGCCGCTGCAGACGGAAGGAGTGGCCAGCGTACACGCGGAAAAACGGCGGAGTGCGCCGCCGCTGCAGGTATAGCGCACCACCTTGTCGGCACCGCCCACCACCTGGAAGCGGGCACTGGGCGAACGCAACTGAGGCGACTGTGCAGGGAAGGGGTTGCTGCTCAAAGGCACCGGATTGGCACCCCCCACTCCTGCGCCCACCGTGGCCACATTGCCTCCGGCATACGCATCGGCCGGGGCATAGCCTGGGCCCAGGTTGTAGACCACCACCAGATCCCCCGCCGATAGCGTGGGCATGCTGCCCAGCACATCAAAACCAGCGCTGTCCTTGAAGAGGTATTTGAGGCCCGCACCGCTGGACCCATCGCTCTCGTCACGGTATTGGCCACCCGATTGGGTCAGCACAAACTCAAAACCGTTCGTCACCTGGCGCAGGCTATTGGGCAGGGCCAGGCGCACATCGCGCGCCATGCGGCGCAGGGCCGCATCGGCCTGGTCGGTCAGTTCCGCGCGGCGCACCGAATCTACGTAACCCTGCACCGGCCTGGTGATGAACACCGCCACAATGGCCAGCAGGATGCCGGTGATGACGATCACGATGACGGATTCGATCAGCGTAAAGCCGCGCTGCAGCGAAGAAGGGGGCGGGTGACGCATGGGTTCAGGGCAGGCTGTTGGGCGCATAACGGGTGCGATAACCTTCCAGGGTCAGGCTGTCGTTGCCATGGGTGACGGTGACGGCAATGCGCAAACTGGCGCTGGCATTGGCAGTGGCAGGCACTTGCAGGCCTGCTGGCCCCAGCGCCTCCGGGGTGATGGTGACAGTGGCGGTGTACCCCATGGGCAGCGGACCGCCCGCGATGTTGGTGTTGATGACCGCAGCGTTGTAGTCCGCCACATGGTCAAAAGGCACGCTCCCGCTGGAGCGCGTCTCGCCGGCCGTGAAGGTCAACGGTGTCTTGAGCTGATCATTGGCACCGCCTGCGCCACCCGTACATGCGGCCGCACTGGTGGCCGTGGCGGCATTGGCGTCGTCCGGATCGCACCAGGTATAGGACTGCATGCGCACCTCTTCCATCACGCCCTCGGCAATGGCCAGCATCTGCTTGCGCACCAACGGGGTTGCACCAGATAGCGTCGTGGTGTTGAGCACCAACAGTACGCCGGTCAATGCCACCGACACGATGACAATGAAGATGATCAGCTCGATCAGCGTCAACCCGCGCTGCTTAGTACACATAGCCGGTTTCCGCATCGACGGTCATGCTGGAACTGCCGTTCACGGTATAGGTGTAGGTTGCGGCCGTGGCACGCCCCAGCGGGCTGAACACCAGCGTGGTTGGCCCCGCCGTCAACGTGACGCTGGCGGGCGCACACACGGTGTTGCTGGTGCAGCCGCTGCGGGTTGTGGGCAAGGTCAGCGGGTTGTTATAGGTGGTCGGGGCTGCCCCCTCCGGCGTGTCCTTGGCCACATCAAAACTCAGGTTGCTGCCGCTGCGCGTCACCTGCACATTGCGCCGCTGCGCCACCGCCGTCTTGCGTGCAAATTCCAGCGCACCACGCAGCGTGTCACGGTAACCCGTCGCGTCAAAACCCTGGAGCGCGCTGAACTTGGGGGCCACGAATACCGCCAGAATGCCCACCACAATAATCACCATGACCAACTCCACCAGGGTAAAGCCATGCTGCTGCGCACGGCCGCATGGCAGGTGACGGCAGTGGTAGGGTGAAGGCACTATCATGGCATGCGATGATAACGTGAATGCTATGTTTTTAATAGCTGCTTGCACACTGTTATTGCGGACTTTCGTGACATTTGGCATGAATTCATGACGGTCAATACCGTCACCCCAAGCGGTACCATGGGTTCCTTTTTACATCATCTGCAGTACCAATACATGCCCTCTGACCTTTCAAATGCACTGGCGGCCCCCGCTCCTCCGCGTGCCAGCCAGTTGCTGGTAGCCGCCACGCTGTTTTTGCTGCCAGCCATTGGCTTTCCAGGTCTTGCCATGGTGCCAGACACGCTGAAGTCTGCGGTGTTGGCGTTTGGCGTGCTGCTGGCCGGCATGGTTTTTTTCTGGCAACACCGTCGGCGCCATGCGCCATTGCATTGGCATGGCCTGATGTGGCTGCCGCTGGCGCTGATGGCGTATGCGCTGGGCAGCATGCTGTGGTCGCATGCCTACCTCGCGGGCGCGGAGGCTATCCGCTGGTGTGTGCTGGGGCTGCTGATGTGGCTGGCTTTGAACACCGTGAACCGCAGCACACTGCCCCTGGTTCTTTGGGGTGTGCATGGCGGTGCCGTGGTGGCCTCGGTGTGGGCCGTGCTGCAGTTCTGGCTGGGTTTTGATGTTTTTCCGCAAGCCGCACTGCCCGCGTCCACCTTCGTCAACCGCAACTTCTTTGCTGAATATCTGGTGTGCACCCTTCCCCTGTCCGTCTACCTGCTGGCACAAGCCCGCGCATCGCGCTGGTTGAGCTGGATCGCCCTGTCCTTGGCGCTCAATATCGTCGCCCTCATGATGACCGGCACGCGCTCCGCATTGGTGGCGCTGCTGATTCTGTTGCCCGTGCTGGCGGTGGCGCTTCTGAAGTATCGGCAGCAATGGGGTTTTTCCCAATGGGGGCGGGCGACACGTGGCTCGGTCTGCCTGGTGCTGCTCGCAGGCGTACTGGGCTTGGGCAGCCTGCCTAGCGGCAACCCTCGCATTGCGCAAGAAGGCACCGCCACCACCGCCCTGCAACGCAGTTACCTGCGCACCGCGTCTATCGCAGTCAAAACGGAATACACCGAGGGATCGTTTTCGGTGCGTTCGGTGATGTGGAAGGCGACCGCACGGATGCTCATGGCACACCCGCTGATTGGAGTGGGCGCAGGCGCCTGGGAGGTGCAAATCCCCCTGTATCAAAACAGCAGCGAATCGCTGGAGACCGATTACTACGCGCACAACGAATACCTGCAACTGCTGAGTGAATACGGGGGCGTCACGGGTGGCCTTTGCTTGGCCTTTGTCCTGGCCTACCTCTTGTTAGCGGCGCACACCACTTGGCGCCTGCAGGGTGAGGAACGTACCGAAGGTCCGCTGCGGGCGTGTGTGCTGGCCAGCCTGTTGGCACTGGGGGTGGTCAGTCTTGCGGGATTCCCATGGCACATGGCCTGTACGGCCGCGTTGCTGGCACTGTGCCTGGCCCTGCTCGCCGGCTCGGATGTGCGACTGAAGGTGCGCGCAGGGTCTTTGGCCGGGCGGCCTTCGTGGCGACCTGCGTATTCACGCATCGCCCTTGGGGTGCTTGCTGGCTGCACAGTCCTGGCCCTGTACCTGACCCACAGAGCCGCGATGGCGGAGCGCACCCTGGTACAGGCCTTGCAACTGGCCGACCGTCTGGTCCAAGCCGATGCCCCCCAAAGCCCGGAGATGCAAGAGGTCAAGGCACGCATGCTGGCCATGCTGCGTGAAGGGGTGGCGCTGAACCCCTACTACCGCAAGTTCACGCCCATGGCCGCCGAGGTGCTGACGGCGCAGGGTGACTGGGCCAATGTGGCGTGGATTCTGCAGTCTGTGGTCGACTCCCATCCCAACGTCCCCGCGCTATGGCAGGGCTTGGCGCTGGCGTATGCACAGTTGCATGACCGTACGCGGGCACTGCAGGCGCTAGCGCAGGTTCAGCGCCTGCGCCCGGACACGCTGTCCACGCGCAATCTGGAGATTGTGGTCTTGAGCAATGTGCAGCAGGACGCCGAGGCCGCACGCCAGTTGCGCCAGTCTTTTGACGCAGGCCACTTTGACTATGCGTTGGCGCAGGCCGGGTACGCGCTGGGTCTCAAGACGCACGACCTGGACTTGGCCATCCGGTCGCTGGAACTGCGCAACCGCCATTGGCCGGAGCAGGCGGCCGATGGCTATTTCCGCATGGGCAAGGTCTATGCAGAGGCCACACCGCCGCGCCGGGAGCAGGCCTTGCTCGCGTTTACCGCAGGCTTGGCGGCCGTGCCTGCACAAGAGAGGGCCAACTATCGACAGCAGGTGCCGGTGGAATACCGCACACAACTCCAAAAATAAAAAGGCCGCCTCAAAAGGCGGCCTTCAACACTGGCGAGATTGCGTTCAAGGGTTGATGCTAATAATGGTCGCATTTTGAGAGGTACCAGAGGCATCCTGGGTCACGGCACAAGTATTAGCCGTACCGGACACTGCGCTCAATGCAGTAGTTGCCACCGTATAGCCCTGTGGAAGAACGCCACCTTGCATAATGGCTGCGGCTGCCGTGGCACAGGTCGTATTTGGAGCCACGCCAACCGCGACACCATTTCCCGTTGTCACGCTACGTGCTGCGAAATTCACTGCGCTGGCTGAACTGATACCCCCCACAACGCCCTGCAGGGCGGCCGTCTGCGCATCACCCCGCAAGTCCACAAATCGCGGGATTGCCACTGCAGCCAACACTCCCAAAATCACAATCACCATCACCAGTTCGATCAGCGTAAAACCGCGCTGCACTTGTTTCATCTCGTCTACCTTTCAGTTATTTGTTTCCGTCCGCTCGGCCACCTGGCCAAGCTCCAACGCCACCGTGCGACGCCTCAGTTTCAAATTCTAGGGGAATCACATGCGTTTGTGCATCAAGTTTCTGCGCTAAGTGTATGACTTTGTTCACAAAATGCCGTCGAAAAGTCGACTTGTTTGGCCCTTTGGCCTAATTTACCGGCAGACCTTGCCAGATGTAGGAGTCCATTGCATCCAGTTGGGGAACGCCGCCCAGCCGGCTTTCACGGAACCACAGGGCCGCAACGCCCGCCGGTTGCTCCAGCCATTCGGGGCGCAGGGGCTTGTAGCCAACGCAGCCACACCCGGCGTCAAACACCCAACTGCCGGCGACGACCTGGCTGACATCGCGGTTGGCGACTTGGCCGGCGTAATTGGTGGGCAGTGCCTGCAGCAACGTAAAAGGATTGTTCAGGTTGGGAGGAACAGCACGCACCGGGGGTGCGACGGCCTGGTGCAGGTGCTCCAGCACCAGGGTCGCGCGCAACGCCCCCACAGTCGCCACCACGGTGGCACGTTCGGCCTGGCCTTGCACGCGCTGGGCGTAGTAGCCAAAGGTAGCTGCCAACAGCACAATGACCAAGGCCAGAATGCTCCACTCCACCATGCGTTGGCCCCACAGCGGGGTCTGGCTGGATGGGGTACGGTCCGTCGCCACCGCTAGCCGCCGCCGCGGCCCATGGCGGCCTGCCCCATATTCCACAACGGCAGGAACACGCCCAGGGCCAGCAACAGCACCAGCACAGCAATGACGGCCAGCAAAATGGGTTCGATGGCGGCGGACAGGCCCTTGATGGCATAGTCGGTGTCGCGCTCGTACATCTCTGCGATCTCGAACATCAGTGCGTCCAGCTCGCCGGTTTCCTCACCCACCTGGATCATCTGCAACACGACGGGCGTGAACACCCCAGTGGCCGCAGCACAGCGCGAGATGCTCTCGCCGCGCTCGATGCCGTCACGCATCTGCTCGATACGGCTGCCGATGAAGGCGTTGTCCACGGTCTGTGCCACCACGGTAAGGCCCTGCACCAGCGGCACGCCGCTCTGATTGGAGAGCGCAAAGCTGCGCGCAAAGCGCGACAGGGTGGCCTTGAGAATGATCTCACCCACAATGGGCAGTTTGAGCTTGCGCGCGTCCCAGCGGTAGCGCCCTTCCGTCGTACGCAGGTAACCGCGTATGCCCAACCCGACTCCCACACCCAGCGCCAGCAGGCCCGGCCACCAGGCCACCATCCAGGCGGAAAAACCCAGCAGCCCGCGCGTGATCAGCGGCAACTGGGTATGGAAGCCGGCAAACACCTTGGCGAACACCGGCAGCACAAACACGTTCAGGATGACGATGGCAATGGCCATCGCAACGAGCACAAAGACGGGGTAGCGCATGGCCTGCTTGATGCGTTCGCGCACATCGCGCTCGAACTCCATGTGCTCGGTCAGGCGCAGAAACACTTCGGTCAGCCGGCCGGTCATCTCGCCGACCTTGATCATGGACACGTAAAAGCCGCCAAACAGCGCCACGTGGCGCATCAGCGCCGCTGACAGCTCCCGGCCCTGGTCCAGGCTCAAGCGAATGTCCTTGAGCATGTCCACCATGGTCGGCTTGGTGGCCGAAGCCTCCAGCCCGGCAAAGGCGCGCAGTATGGGCACGCCGGCCTTGTTCAATGTGTACATCTGGCGCGAAAACACCAGCAGGTCTTCAGTGACGATGGGCTTGCGGTTCATGCGCGCCAGCCAGCTCTCCTGCGAGCCACTCTCGCGCACCGTGGCCACGGCAATGTGTACCGGCGCGATGCCGATAGAGATCAGCTGGTCGGCCACGCCGCCTTCGGTCAGGGCCTCCAGTTGGCCCTGGACCGCTTCGCCCCGGTTATTGCGCCCGCGCCATGCGTAAACAGCCACGCTGATCAGCCTTCTTCTTCGTCAAAGGCTTCGGTATCGAAGCCTATGCGCATGGCCTCGGCCACCGAGGTGCGCCCCTGGCGCACCAGCTCCAGCGCATGGTGGGCCATGGTCTGGCCCTGCATGCTGGCACGCGCCAGTTGCAAAAATTCAGCCGGGTTGGCATGGGTGGCGGCACTGGTCAGCGCGGCGTCCATTTCCAGCAACTCATAGACACCCTGGCGCCCCGCGTAACCCGTGCCATTGCAGGCGGAGCAGCCCAGGCCACGCTTGGGGTGCAGCGGCGTGCCGTCGCGCACCATGCTGCTGAGCCAGCCCTGTTCTTGTGGTGTGGGCGCGTGGGGCGCTGCGCATTCGTTGCAGTTCAAGCGCAACAGGCGCTGGGCAATCACCGCTTGCAGGGACGTGGCCACCATGAAGGCCGGCACGCCCATGTCCAGCAAACGGAACGGCGTGCTGATGGCATCGCGCGTGTGCACGGTGGACAGCACCATGTGGCCGGTGATGGCGGCGCGCAGGCCGATTTCGGCGGTTTCGGTGTCGCGCATTTCGCCCACCAGGATCACGTCCGGGTCCTGGCGCAGGGTGGAGCGCAACACCTTGGCAAAGGTCAGTTCGATCTTGTCGTTGACCTGCACCTGGGTGATGCCGGGCAGGCGGTACTCCACCGGGTCTTCCACGGTGATGACCTTGAGCTCTGCGGCATTGACCTCGGCCAGCGCGGCATACAGCGTGGTGGTTTTGCCCGAACCGGTGGGGCCGGTGACCAGCACCATGCCGGTAGTGCGTCCAATGATGTCCCGAAAGCGCTTGAGCATGAAATCCGGCATGCCCAGGCTGTCCAGGCGGCGCATGGCGGCGCCCTGGTTGAGCAGACGCATCACCGCTGATTCGCCGTAGGTGGTGGGCAGGGTGGACAGACGCACATCCACCGTCTGCTCCTTGACGCGCACGCTGAAACGTCCGTCCTGCGGCAGGCGTTTCTCGGAAATATCCAGACCGGCCATCAGCTTGAGGCGCTGGGCCAGGGCCGCGCCAATGCGCTTGTCGGCCTGGGTCTGGGTTTGCAGCACGCCGTCCACCCGCACCCGGATTTGCAGGCCGGCTTCCAGCGGCTCGATATGCACATCCGAGGCACCAACCTGCACGGCGTCTTCAAACAGGCTTTGCAGCAGGCGCACCACCGGCGCGCCCTCGGCGCCCACGCTGGCGGTGAGTTCGCCGAAGTCCACCGCGTCGCCCAGGTCTTTTTCCAGGGCGCGGGCCAGGCCGGAAATTTCGTCAGTACGGCGGTACAAACGGTCAAACGCCGTCGCCAGATGGCTGTCCGGCACCGCTGCAATGGCGATGTTGCGCTTGAGCACACGGGCCAGCTCGTCGTAGGCAAACAGGTCCAGCGGATCGGCCAGCGCCACCAGCAGGGAGTCACCCTTGTCCTCCAGCACCAGGGCGCGGAAACGTCGGGCAGCCGATTCCGGCAACAGCTTGACCACATCCGCCCGGAACGGGAAGGTCTTGAGGTTGACAAAGGGAATGCGCAGTTGCCGCGCCAGCCCGTTGGCCAGCAGCTCTTCGGTGATCACGCCGGTTTCGATCAGCAGGCGGCCGACCTTCTTGCCGGTGGTGCGCTGCAGCTCCAGGGTCTGCTGCAGCTGCTCTTGCGAGATCAGCTTTTGCTGCACCAGCACGTCGCCGAGCCGCAGTTTTTCCGGACGGCCCGGCACCGGACGGGGAGCCCCCGGTGCCGGGGGCGTTGCAGCAGCCATGTTCATGCGCGCGTCCTTCTAGAGCCAGTTCACTGTGTTCTCAAAAATGATAGCACGTCGCGCTTATTCGACGGGGGCTGCTAGCATATTTTGTCTACAAATTTGGGGCCAACAGGCGCTGCAGCTCGGAGGACTGCAGGCCGCGGCGGCGGGCCAGGTCCTGCACCTGGTCGTCGCCGATCTTGCCGACGTTGAAGTAGGTGGCATCGGGGTGGCCAATGTAGAAACCGCTGACGCTGGCCGCCGGTGTCATGGCCAGGCTCTCGGTCACGGCCATACCGATTTCTTCGCACTGCAGCAGGTCGAACATGTCTTTCTTGACGCTGTGGTCCGGACAGGCCGGGTAGCCGGGCGCCGGGCGAATGCCCTTGTACTGCTCGGCAATCAGGTCCTCGTTGCTCAGTGCCTCGTTGCTGGCGTAGCCCCACAGGTCGGTGCGCACGCGGTGGTGCAGCGCCTCGGCAAAGGCTTCAGCCAGGCGGTCGGCAATGGCCTTGAGCATGATGGCGGAGTAGTCGTCCAGGTCGTCCAGGAAGTACTTTTCCTTCTTATCCACACCAATGCCGGCCGTCACGGCGAACATCCCGGCGTAATCGTTGGCCACCCCCTTGGGTGCCACAAAGTCGGCCAGGCAGCGACTGGGGCGCATCACGCCGTCGATCACCTGCTTCTCGGTCTGCTGGCGCAGGCCGTACCAGGTCATGGCGACCTCGGTGCGGCTCTCGTCGGTGTAGAACGCGATGTCGTCGTCATTGACCGTATTGGCCGGATACAGCGCGACCACAGCGTTGGCGGTGAGCCAGCGGCCTTCGATCAGGCGCTTGAGCATGCGCTGGCCGTCGGCGTAGACCCGCACGGCCTCGGTGCCGACCACTTCATCTTTGAGGATGGCGGGGAACGGCCCGGCCAGGTCCCAGGTCTGGAAGAACGGGCCCCAGTCGATGTACTTGGCCAGCTCGGTCAGGTCAAAGTTCTTGAAGACGCGTCGGCCGATGAACTTGGGCGTGGTCGGCTGGTAGTTGCGCCAGTCCACCGGTGTCTTGTTAGCGCGCGCCTTGTCCAGGGGCCACAGCGGCGTCTGCTTCTTGTTGGCGTGCTGGTGGCGTACCTTGTCGTAGTCGGCATTGAGCTCGTTCACATACTGGGCAGCCTGCTCGGACAGCAGGCTTTGCGCGACGCTGACACTGCGCGAAGCGTCGGGCACATAGACCACCGGGCCTTCGTAGTGCGGCGAAATTTTGACCGCCGTGTGCACGCGGCTAGTGGTGGCGCCGCCGATCAAGAGCGGGATCTTCTTGATGCGGAAGTAATCGTCCTTCTGCATTTCGCCCGCCACATATTGCATCTCTTCCAGGCTGGGCGTGATCAGGCCGGACAGGCCGACGATGTCGGCACCTTCCAGCTTGGCGCGCGCCAGGATCTCGTGGCAGGGCACCATCACGCCCATGTTGACCACGTCGAAGTTGTTGCACTGCAGAACCACGGTGACGATGTTCTTGCCGATGTCGTGCACATCGCCCTTGACGGTGGCGATGACAATCTTGCCCTTGGTGCGCACATCGCGTCCCGCAGCTTCATCCTGGCGTTTTTCTTCCTCGATGTAGGGAATCAGATGTGCCACCGCCTGCTTCATCACGCGTGCACTCTTCACCACCTGGGGCAGGAACATCTTGCCCTGGCCGAACAGGTCGCCGACGATGTTCATGCCGTCCATCAGCGGGCCTTCGATGACGTGCAACGGGCGCCCGCCCTTGGCCAGGATGTCGCGGTAGGCTTCTTCGGTGTCTTCGGTGATGAAGTCGGTAATGCCGTGCACCAGCGCATGGCTCAGGCGCTGGCCCACCGATGCCGGGGCCTCGGGCGTGCCGCGCCACTCGAGCTTCTTGCTGTCGTCCTTGGCGCCGCTCTTGGCGGTTTCGGCAATCTCCACCAGGCGCTCACCGGCATCGGGGCGGCGGTTCAACACCACGTCTTCCACGCGCTCGCGCAGCGCGGGCTCCAGGTCGTCGTACACACCCACCATGCCGGCGTTGACGATGCCCATGTCCATGCCTGCCTGGATGGCGTGGTACAGGAACACGGTGTGGATGGCCTCGCGCACCGGGTCGTTGCCGCGGAAGCTGAACGACACGTTGGACACGCCGCCGGAGACTTTGGCGCCCGGCAGGTTCTGCTTGATCCAACGCGTGGCTTCGATGAAGTCCACTGCGTAGTTGTTGTGCTCTTCAATACCAGTGGCAATGGCGAAGATGTTGGGGTCGAAAATGATGTCTTCAGGCGGAAAGTCCACCTCGTCCACCAGAATGCGGTAAGCGCGTTCACAGATTTCTATCTTGCGCTGGTAGGTGTCGGCCTGACCCTGCTCGTCAAACGCCATCACCACAGCAGCGGCGCCGTAGCGGCGCAGCAGTTTGGCCTGGCGTTTGAACTCGTCCACGCCCTCCTTCATGCTGATGGAATTGACGATGCCCTTGCCCTGCACACAGCGCAGGCCAGCCTCGATCACGCTCCATTTGGAGCTGTCGATCATGATGGGCACGCGGGAAATATCGGGTTCGCTGGCGATCAGGT
>JACXTT010006028.1_pt1 | contig 17421 bp, 16 predicted proteins | sample 9270951 | NCBI WGS metagenome assembly JACXTT01 (sample SAMN15532306, study PRJNA645909) | rock metagenome | isolation source: weathered quartz diorite | place: Puerto Rico | collected 2017-06-21 | reverse complement strand
CCGATGACGCGGTCGTCAAACCGGGCGCCAACGGCCAGCAGCACGTCGCAGTTCTGCATCGCGTTGTTGGCTTCCACCGTACCGTGCATGCCCAGCATGCCCAGGAACTTCTTGTCGCTGGCCGGGTAGGCACCCAGGCCCATCAGCGTGTTGGTGCACGGGTAGCCCAGCATGTCCACCAAGGTACGCAGTTCGGCCGACGCGTTGCTCAGCAGCACGCCACCACCGGTATAGATATAAGGGCGTTTGGCCGTCAGCAGCAGTTGCAGGGCCTTGCGGATTTGCCCGCCATGGCCTTTGCGCACCGGGTTGTAGGAACGCATTTCCACCGATGCGGGATAGCCGGCGTAAGGCACCTTCTTGAAGGAAACGTCCTTGGGGATATCCACGACGACCGGGCCGGGGCGGCCACTGCGTGCGATGTGGAAGGCCTTTTTCATGGTCTCCGCCAGGTCGCGCGCGTCCTTGACCAGGAAGTTGTGCTTGACGATGGGGCGGGTGATACCGACCGTGTCGCATTCCTGGAACGCGTCCAGGCCGATGGCGTGGGTCGGAACCTGGCCACTGATGATGACCATGGGGATGCTGTCCATGTAGGCCGTCGCAATGCCGGTCACGGCATTGGTCAGCCCGGGGCCCGAAGTCACCAGCGCCACGCCGACGTCACCGGTGGCGCGGGCATAGCCGTCTGCCGCATGGACCGCCGCCTGCTCATGGCGGACCAGCACGTGCTGAATGGTGTCTTGCTTGTAAAAAGCGTCGTAAATGTGCAGTACCGCACCGCCCGGGTAACCCCAAACGTACTTGACGGCTTCCGCCTGCAGTGCCTTGACAAGGATTTCGGCGCCGCGCAATTCCTGGGAAGCTGGTGCCTGATTTTTTGCGCCGTGGGACGCAGCATTTGCCGAAGCGATTTCGGCCTTTGAAATTTCCATGATGAACCTTTGCGAATTTCTCTGACGAAAAACCTTGGGTGCTCCTTCACAAACCCTTGTGGGGTCGCGTCGGAACTTGAGGCCAAGACCATGAGCGCATTGAATATTGCGCCGAGCCAGGACCCGTTTGCCTTTGATGTGCAGGGCGCATTATCGCACCGCTTATGCATTTTGCGATGCACCGACCGGAAAATTTCGAGCACAAATGCCATAATCCGGCACCAAATTGCAGACAAAACGCTCCATTTTGGACACTCTGCCTATCCCCTTGCCCCTGGTTGATCACACTTGGCATCCGAACTCGAACTTTCCGAATTCCTGAAAAGCGTTGAAAAGCGCGCCTTCAAGCGGTCGGTCTACCACGTGCGCAACGATGAAGCAGCCTTGGACATCGTCCAGGACAGCATGATGAAGCTTGCCGAGCACTATGGGCACAAGTCCGTGGAAGAGCTGCCCATGCTGTTCCAGCGCATCCTGTCCAACTGCACGCTGGACTGGTTTCGCCGGCAAAAGACGCAAAACGCCCTGTTTTCAAACATGGGGGACTTTGAGAGCGCCAATGAAGACGGCGATTTCGATTTGCTGGAAACCTTGCACGCCTCCGGCAACCCGGAACAAAATGAAAGCGCAGAGACCCAGACCGAACGGGCACAAACCTTGCGTGAAATCGAAACGGAGATCCAGCAGCTTCCCGCACGTCAACGCGAAGCCTTTCTCATGCGTTACTGGGAGGATATGGATGTCGCCGAGACAGCGGCGGCCATGGGCTGTTCACAGGGCAGTGTTAAAACCCACTGCTCCAGAGCGGTTCATGCCCTCGCACAGGCCTTGAAAGCAAAGGGAATACGACTATGACAAACGCGCAAAACCTCCAGAATGACGCCTACCGGGACCAACTGGGCCGGAACATTGCCGCCCGTTTGTCCGCCACCACCGACGACCTCCCGCACGACATCTCCGAGCGGCTGAAGGCCGCCCGCATGCAGGCGTTGGCCAAGCGCAAGGTGGTCAAGCTGCAAACCGCCCCCGCCAGCGCAGCCGTCAGCAACGGCTCTTCGACGCTGGCGCTGGGTGGAGACTTTGGCTTCAAGAGCCGACTGGCGTCGTGGCTCCCCCTGATCGCCCTGGTTATCGGTCTGTTGACTATTGCCACCTTGCAGGAAGACAAGCGCACCCGTGAACTGGCCGAGGTGGATGCGGAGTTGTTGACGGACGAATTGCCGCCCTCCGCCTATGCAGACCCCGGTTTTGCGCAATTCCTGCGCATGCAACACAACAAGTGACCTTTATCCGCAAGCGCATGCCAACCGCCGTTGTTTCAGGGCTGTTGCCCAATCCCCTCCGCCACCAGCCGCTCCGGCAACTGGTGGTCGGCGTGGCTTGCCTGGCCGCTTTGCAGGGCAGCCTGTGGGCGCAGGCCGCTGCCCCGGCCGTGCCCGGTGCACAAAGCACCGTAGCGGCCCCGTCCTCGCCCCAGTGGAGAGAATTGACCGGGCAGCAGCAGCAATCCTTGGGCCCTCTGGCGGGTGCCTGGGACAGCATGGGCGCAGGGCAAAAGCGCAAGTGGATTGCCTTGGCCCAGAATTACCCGACGATGGCCCCGGCGGAGCAGCAAAAGCTGCATGGCCGCATGGCAGAGTGGGCAGCCCTCAAACCCAAGGAAAGAGACCTGGCACGCCGCAATTTTGCGGAAACCAAGAAGATTTCCCCGTCCGAGCGGGCAGCCACCTGGGAGGCCTACCAGGCCCTGAGCCCTGAAGAGAAGAAAAAACTCGCTGAACGTGCCACCACCCGCAAGCCTGTAGGCGCGGCAGTCGCCATTAAACCGGTGCCGACCAGCAAACTGGCCCAGGTGCCGGTGACCCGCCATACGCCCGAGTCCGAGCGCGCCCAGGCCACCGCCAAGCAGGCCATAGACCGCAATACCTTGCTGCCACAGACGCAACACGCCTTGCCTGCGGCGGCGGACGCGCTGGTCCCCACGTCCGCGACCTCTTCCGACTAGGTCGTCAGTTCAGAATCTTCAGGGGCGCGCATAGGGCGTCCCCTACAATGCGGGCTTGCCACTCCACTGGTCTCAGGTCTCGCCCCCTCCCCCGCAATGCCGATTGAATTGACTGCCCCGAATTTGTGGCGCCGCATGGCGTCCTGGCTCTACGAAGGCATGCTGCTTTTTGGCGTGGTTTTCATCTCCGGCTACCTTTTTGGCACCCTCAGCCAGACCCGCAACGCCCTGGACAACCGCCACGCACTGCAAGCCTTTTTGTTCGTCGTCTTTGGCATCTACTTTGTATGGTTCTGGGCCAAGGGCCAAACCCTGGCCATGAAGACCTGGAATATCCGGGTCGTGGACCGGCAGGGGGCCTCGATCAGCCAGAAGCGCGCCCTGGGCCGCTATGTGCTGAGCTGGATCTGGTTTCTGCCACCACTGGCTTTGATGGCGCCTTTTCAACTGAACGGTGCGGAAATTGCCGTCCTGTTCGCCGGCTGGGTCGCCGTCTGGGCTGTTTTGAGCCGCTTTCGCGCCGATGGCCAGTTCTGGCACGACGTCTGGGCCGGCACCCGCCTGGTCCACTCCCTCCCCTTGAGCCGCTGACCCGCACACCATGCAGTCCGACCCTTCCACCTTCGTCAACCAGCAAAAGGCCCGCACCGGCCTGAACCGTTTCTGGCACGCGCTGGGCTATTCGCTGGCCGGGCTGCGCGCAGGCTGGGGGGAAACGGCTTTCCGCCAGGAGGCCGTTGCCGCCATCGTCTTGGTACCACTGTCGTTCTGGGTCGGCCAAAGTTGGGCAGAGACCGCCCTGCTGGCCGGCAGCATCGTGCTGGCCATGGTCGTGGAATTGCTCAATACCGCCGTCGAGACCGCCATCGACCGCATCGGCCCCGAATGGCATGACCTGTCCAAGCGCGCCAAGGACATGGGCAGCGCCGCCGTGCTGCTGACGCTGCTGCTTTCTGCCGGCATCTGGCTGGCCGCCCTTTACCACCGCTTTGTTGTATGAACGCTCCTGCATTCTCCCTGTGCGTCTATTGCGGTTCGCGCCCCGGCGCCGACCCGGCTTTCACCGCAGTCGCCCGCGAGGTGGGCCTCTGGATCGCTGCGCATGGCGGTCAACTGGTCTATGGCGGCGGCCACAACGGGCTGATGGGCACGCTGGCGGACGCCGTGCTGCAGGCCGGCGGGCGCGTGGTGGGCATCATCCCCAAGGCGCTGGTGGAAAAGGAATGGGCGCACCGGGGATGCACAGAGCTGCACGTCGTTGACACCATGCACGACCGCAAGCGCATGATGGCCGAGCGGGCCGATGCGTTTCTGGCCCTGCCGGGCGGCATCGGCACCTTGGAAGAGCTGTTTGAAGTCTGGACCTGGCGCCAGTTGGCCTACCACGACAAACCCATCGGCCTCCTCAACACCGCGGGCTATTACCAGGGGTTGATGGATTTCATGGCCACCACGATTCGCCAGGGCTTTCTGGGAGACTGGCAGATGGGCCTGGTGCGCATGGCGGACCAGGCTGAGACGCTGCTGCCGGAACTGGTGCAGGCCGCGGGCCTCTGCCCGGCACCGCGGCTGGAACGCATCTAGGGCTCAGACCGCCGATTCGTCCTGTTCGCCGGTACGGATGCGCACCACGCGCTCCACGCTGGTGACGAAGATCTTGCCGTCGCCGATCTTGCCGGTGCGGGCCGCCTTGACGATGGCGTCCACACAGCGGTCCACGTCGTCGGTCTTGACGACCACTTCCACCTTCATCTTGGGCAGGAAGTCCACCACGTATTCCGCCCCCCGGTACAGCTCGGTATGCCCCTTCTGGCGGCCGAAGCCCTTGACTTCGGTCACGGTCAGGCCGGTAACGCCGCATTCGGCCAGGGCTTCACGGACTTCTTCGAGTTTGAACGGTTTGACGATGGCGGTAATTTGTTTCATCAGATTTCCAGAGTAAAAAATCGGGGCTGGTCAGGTGCAGCGCAGACACCCGTCAGGCACGGAAGCGGCTGGTAATAGGATAACGCCAATCCTTGCCAAAGCTGCGGTGGGTAACCCGTATGCCCACCGGCGCCTGGCGGCGCTTGTACTCGTTGATCTTGATCAGGCGCGTGACCTTCTCCACATCGGCGCGCTCAAAGCCCGCGGCCACGATGGTGGCTATGCTCTGGTCGTTTTCCATGTAGCGCTCCAGGATGGCATCCAGCACCTCGTACGGCGGCAGGCTGTCCTGGTCGGTCTGGTCCGGGCGCAGCTCGGCGCTGGGCGGGCGCGTGATGATGCGTTCGGGGATGGGGTTGGCCCCGGTGCCATAAGGGTCGTTCGCATTGCGCCAGCGCGCCAGCTTGAACACCAGCGTCTTGGCCAGGTCCTTGATGACGGCAAAGCCGCCTGCCATGTCGCCGTACAGCGTGCAGTAGCCGGTGGCCATCTCGCTCTTGTTGCCGGTGGTCAGCACGATGCTGCCGAACTTGTTGCTCATGGCCATCAGCAGCGTACCGCGGATGCGGGCCTGGATGTTTTCTTCGGTCGTGTCCTCGGCCCGGCCCGCGAAATGCGGGGCCAGCGAGGCCTTGAAGGCCTCGAACTCCGGCACGATGGAAATCTCGTCGTAGCGCACCCCTACGCGCGACGCCATGTCCCGCGCATCGATCCAGCTGATGTCGGCGGTGTACGGCGACGGCATCATCACCGTGCGCACCTTGTCCGGCCCCAGCGCATCCACGGCGACCGCCAGCACCAGCGCGGAGTCGATGCCGCCGGACAGGCCCAGCAGCACACCGGGGAAGCCGTTCTTGCCGATGTAGTCACGCACCCCCAGCACCAGGGCGTCCCACAGGTCTGCTTCGCTGCTGCGCTCCGGCTCGATATCTGCTGTAATTTTTATAGCTGATTGCGCAATATCCACGCGGGCTGCAAATAGATTTTCCTTGAAACTGGGTGCACGCCCGGCGACCGAACCGTCGGCGTTCAGCACAAAGGAGTGGCCTTCGAACACCACCTCGTCCTGCCCCCCCACGAGGTGGGCATAGACCAGCGGCAGGCCGGTGGCGCGGGCGCGCTGGCCCATGGTCTGTTCGCGCTCATAGCCCTTGCCCACATGGAAGGGCGATGCGTTGATGACGGCCAGCACCTGCGCACCCGCCTCCTTGGCCAGCCGTGCCGGCGTTTCAAACCAGGCGTCCTCGCAGATAAGCAGGCCCACGCGCAGCGTGTCCGCACCCTCCCCGGCCTCGAACACGCAGACGCCGTCCCCGGGCGTGAAATAGCGGCGCTCGTCGAACACCTGGTAGTTGGGCAGTTCGCGCTTGGCATAGGTGGCCACCACCCTTCCCTCGCGCAGCACGCTGGCGGCATTGAAACGCTGCTGTACCGCCACCGAGCGGGTGCGGCTGTCACCGCCGGTGGGGTGGCCGACCACCACGGTCATACCCTTTAACCCGGCGAGCGCCTGGGCTACGGCTTTCACGGCATCATCACAGGCGGCAATGAAGGCGGGACGCAGAAACAGGTCTTCGGCGGCATAGCCGCAGATCGACAGTTCCGGCGTCAACAGCAGGCGTGCGCCGTCCGCGTAGGCCTGCTGCGCCGCGGCGACAATCTTGCGGACGTTGCCGTCCAGGTCACCCACATGGAAATTGAGTTGCGCAATGCACAGTTTGAGAGTCATGAACCAGCAAAAATTTGTTAGCGGAATCACTGCCCGTGACCCCATCCCCCAGCGGGTACGCCGTGGCTGCAACTGATTATGTCACCCGGGTATTCACGTCCCCACTGGACGTGGACGCTGCGGCCTGGGACGCTTTGCTGCAGTGCCAGGCCCTGACCAGCCCGTTCATGCGCCACGCCTACCTGGCGGCCATGCACGAGAGCGGCAGCGCCTGCGCGGCCACGGGCTGGCAGCCGCACTTCATTACGCTGGAGTCTGCCGGCACCCTGGTCGCCGCCTGCGTGGTCTATGCCAAGGACCACTCCTACGGCGAATACGTGTTCGACTGGGCCTGGGCCAGCGCCTACCGGCAACACGGCGAGCCCTACTACCCCAAAGCCGTCGTGGCCGTGCCGTTCACACCCGTGCCCGGCGCCCGCCTGCTGGCACGGGACAGCCAGGCCCGCGCGGCGCTGGTGCATGCGCTGCTGCAGTGGTGCGAGCAACAGGACATGTCATCGCTGCACCTGCTCTTCAACGCCGATGACGATGTGCGTGCCTGCAGCGAAGCCGCACTGATGTTGCGCCACACGGTGCAATTCCACTGGACGAATGTGGCCCCCGGCTACGCCGACTTCGACGCCTTCCTGGCCTCGCTGACGCAGGACAAGCGCAAGAAGATCCGCCAGGAGCGCCGCAAGGTGGCCGAGGCCGGCGTGACGTTCCGCTGGTCCGAAGGGGCTGCCATCACGCCCGCCGACTGGGACTTCTTCTACCGCTGCTACGAGCGCACCTACCTGGAACACGGCAACGCGCCCTACCTGAACCGCGACTTCTTCCAGCGCATGGCCGACACCATGCCCGAGAACTGGCTGCTGTTCATCGCCGAGCGCAATGGCCGCCCTATTGCTAGCAGTCTGATAGCTATTGGCACAGACCCCGTGCGGACTGGAGGCCTTAAAGATGCTTCAAACCGGGTGGCCTACGGCCGCTACTGGGGCGCGCTGGAACGGGTGGACTGCCTGCACTTCGAGGCCTGCTACTACCAGCCGCTGCAGTGGTGCATCACCCACGGCTACCAGCGTTTCGAAGGCGGCGCACAGGGCGAGCACAAGATGGCGCGCGCCCTGATGCCGGTCAAGACCACCAGCGCCCACTGGCTGGCGCACCCGGCCTTTGCCGATGCCGTGGCCCGCTTTCTGGAGCGCGAAGGCGAAGGCATAGACCACTACCTGGACGACCTGGGGCAACACAGCCCGATGCGCCAGACAGTCACTTAGGTGACGGGGCTGCAGCCGCACGGCCTCCGAAAGCCGGGCAAAAGCTGCTACCGTCAAAACCAGCACAACAAGAAGGGCGCGGCGCAACTGCCACCCGCACCGACCGAGACAATGGCCAGAGCATCCGATACCGCGTCGCACGCGGATTACCCTGCCCCCAATGCCTTGCTGATGGCACTGGAATTCCGCGCCCCGTGGGAGCTGTGGTCCCTGCTGCCCAGCTGGCCGGCGCTAATGCGGGCCCCCACGGGGGACGGGCATCCGGTGATCGTCTTCCCCGGCCTGTCTGCCAGCGACGGCTCCACTCTGCCCCTGCGTGGCTACCTGAAGAACCTGGGGTATGACGTGTCCGGCTGGAACCAGGGCTACAACTTCGGCCCGCGCGCCGGCATCCTGGAAACCGCCACGCGCCAGGTCATGGAGGCCTGCGACGCGGCCGGCGAGCCGGTCAGCCTGGTCGGCTGGAGCCTGGGCGGCATCTATGCCCGTGAACTGGCCAAGGAACTGCCGCAATGCGTGCGCAGCGTGATCACGCTAGGCACGCCGTTTGCCGGCTCCCACAAAAGCACCAATGCCTGGCGGCTGTACGAGCTCACCAGCGGGCGCGACGTCACGCGCGAAGCAGAGAACTTCGACCTGCCGGGCGCACCGCCCGTGCCCACCACGTCTATCTTCTCCCGCACCGACGGCGTTGTGGCCTGGCCGGCCAGCATCCAGAAGCCCAGCCGCCGCAATCCGCTTACCGAAAACATTGAGGTGTTCGCCAGCCACATCGGCCTGGGTGTCAATCCCGCCGCCTGGTGGGCGATGGCGGACCGGTTGGCCCAGCCCGCCGGCCAGTGGAAGCCGTTCGAACGCAACGGCACGCTGCAGCGCTGGGTCTTCCCCGACCCGCAGCGCTGAAACGACAAAGGCCACCTTGCGGTGGCCTTGTGTCTTGGGGAAGCCAGCGGATCAGGCCGACTGCTTGTTGTAGTTGGCGATGCCGTCGGTGATTTCCTTCTTGGCGGCGTCCGGACCTTCCCAGCCCAGTACCTTGACCCATTTGCCTTCTTCCAGGTCCTTGTAGTGTTCAAAGAAGTGGGAGATGGTCTTCAGGCGCAGCGGGTTCATGTCTTCGGGCTTTTGCCACTGGGTGTACAGCGAGCACTTCTTGTCGATGGGCACGGCCAGCACCTTGCCGTCTTCGCCGGCTTCGTCCTGCATCTTCAGGATACCGATGGCGCGGCAGGTCACCACCACGCCGGGGATCAGCGGCACCGGGGTGATCACCAGCACGTCGACCGGGTCGCCGTCGCCGGAGATGGTCTTGGGCACGTAGCCGTAATTGGTCGGGTAGTGCATCGCGGTGCTCATGAAGCGGTCCACAAAAATGGCGCCGGACTCCTTGTCCACCTCGTACTTCACCGGATCGGCGTTCATGGGGATTTCAATGATGACGTTGAAAGCTTCGGGGACTTTGCTGCCGGGTGTGACTTTGTCGAGGGACATGCTTGTTCTCTGTGTTGAAAGTAAGAAACGAAAAACCTAGGGATTAACCCGGATTTTACTGACTTGGCACTTGCGTTTTCCCGGGCCTGTCATCAAAGCAGGCTACATTCGGCCGGTTGGCCAATCAACTCCCCTTGCCTGCCAGGGTTGGAGCACTGAGGAAGCAACGCAGCGGGGACTACGCTGGCGTTGTTCCCATCTTTGCGAAACAACCATAGAGGAGTATTTCTATGACGGGCAACTCGGCGCTGATTCTGGCGCTCGTGTGTGGGTTCATCGCCGTGGCATACGGCTTTTGGGCCCGTAGTTGGATTCTTTCCCAGGACGCAGGCAATGCGCGGATGCAGGAGATTGCAGCCGCCATCCAGACCGGCGCCGCCGCCTACCTGGCACGCCAGTACAAGACCATCGCCATGGTGGGCATGGTGCTGGCCATTCTCATCGGCATCTTCCTGGACCCCCTCAGTGCCGCCGGCTTTGTCGTCGGCGCCGTGCTCTCCGGCGCCTGCGGCTTCATCGGCATGAACGTCTCGGTGCGTGCCAATGTGCGCACCGCACAGGCCGCCACCAAGGGCATAGGCCCGGCGCTGGACGTGGCCTTCCGCGGCGGCGCCATCACCGGCATGCTGGTGGTCGGCCTGGGCCTGCTGGGCGTCACCGCCTTTTACTGGTACCTGGTGCCGGACGGCGCCGTCACGCTGGAGAAGCTCAATCCGCTGGTCGGCTTCGCCTTCGGCTCGTCGCTGATTTCCATCTTCGCCCGCCTGGGCGGCGGCATCTTCACCAAGGGTGCGGACGTCGGCGCCGACCTGGTCGGCAAGGTGGAAGCCGGCATCCCGGAAGATGACCCGCGCAACCCGGCGGTGATTGCAGACAACGTCGGCGACAACGTCGGCGACTGCGCTGGCATGGCCGCCGACCTGTTCGAGACCTATGCGGTGACGCTGATCGCCACTATGGTTTTGGGAGCACTCCTGGCAGGTGCGGCGGGAACTGGTGCCGTTTTGTACCCTTTGGCCCTGGGCGCAGTGTCGATCGTGGCGTCCATCATCGGCTGCTTCTTCGTGCGGGCAGCCCCCGGCATGAAGAACGTCATGCCCGCGCTGTACAAGGGCTTGGCCGTGGCCGGCGTGCTGTCGCTGATCGCCTTCTACTTTGTGACGCAAAGCCTGTTCCCGGCAGCGGTGACGCTGACGGACGGCCGCGTGATCGGTGCCGGCAGCCTGTTCACCGCCTGCGCCGTGGGCCTGATCCTGACCGGCGCGCTCGTCTGGATCACCGAGTACTACACCGGTACCCAGTACGCACCGGTGCGCCACATCGCACAGGCATCCACCACCGGCCATGGCACCAACATCATCGCCGGCCTGGGCGTGTCCATGCGCTCCACCGCCTGGCCGGTGCTCTTCGTCTGCGTGGCCATCTACACCGCCTATGCGCAGGCCGGCCTGTACGGCATCGCTATCGCTGCCACCTCCATGCTCAGCATGGCCGGCATCGTCGTGGCACTGGACGCCTACGGCCCCATCACCGACAACGCCGGTGGCATTGCCGAGATGTCGGAGCTGCCGGCCAGCGTGCGCGACATCACCGACCCGCTGGACGCCGTGGGCAACACCACCAAGGCCGTGACCAAGGGCTACGCCATCGGCTCCGCCGGCCTGGCCGCGCTGGTGCTGTTTGCCGACTACACCCACAAGCTGGACGCCTTTGGCAAACACATCACCTTTGACCTGAGCAACCCCATGGTCATCATCGGCCTGTTCATCGGCGGCCTGATTCCCTACCTGTTCGGCGCCATGGCCATGGAAGCCGTGGGCCGTGCCGCGGGCAGCGTGGTGGTGGAAGTGCGCCGCCAGTTCCAGACCATCAAGGGCATCATGGACGGCTCCGGCAAGCCCGAGTACGACACCGCCGTGGACATGCTGACCACGGCAGCCATCAAGGAAATGATGATCCCGTCCCTGCTGCCGGTGGTCGCGCCCATCGTGGTCGGCCTGGTGCTGGGCCCGGCCGCCCTGGGCGGCTTGTTGATGGGCACCATCGTGACCGGCCTGTTTGTCGCCATTTCCATGTGCACCGGCGGCGGCGCCTGGGACAACGCCAAGAAGTACATCGAAGACGGCCACCACGGTGGCAAGGGCTCCGAAACCCACAAGGCCGCCGTCACCGGCGACACCGTGGGCGACCCCTACAAGGACACGGCCGGCCCGGCGGTGAACCCGCTGATCAAGATCATCAACATCGTGGCGCTGCTGATCGTGCCGCTGATGATGAAAATCCACGGCGGCTGAACACGCTATACCCTTCACCCAGCCCGCGCCAGCGGGCTTTTTTTTGCCCCGCTTTTGCCCGCATCGCCGGACTGCTCAAAACGCGGAACTTGGAATACCATCGCCAACTGCCCAACCGAAACCATTGCCAGGGACCGTTTCTTGAAAATTCTTGTCATCGACGACCATGCGCTGGTCCGTGAAGGCCTGCGCCAGGTGCTCAAGGGCCTGGATGAAAATGTGGATGTTCTGCAGGCCTCGACCTGCGAGCAGGCCTTTGTGCTGGCGCAGTCCCATGATGACCTGGACCTCGCGCTGCTGGACTACCACCTGCCCGACATGACCGGGCTGCAGGCCCTGGACATCTTCGGCCAACGCCACCCGGAGCTGCCCATCGTCATGCTGTCAGGCTCGGCGAATACCCAGATCATGCGCCAGGTGGTGAAGTCGGGCGCTGCCGGCTTCATCAACAAATCCACCGTCAGCGACGAACTGCTGAGCGCGGTGCGCCAGGTGCTGGACGGTGACGTCTACTGGCCGGACGGCATGCTGGAAATGCCGGCCCCGATCGACGTGTCCATCCCCAAGGCGGCCCTGACCCAAAAACAGGAGCTGGTGCTGCAAGGCTTGCTGGACGGCCAGTCCAACCGGGAAATCGGCAAGGCACTCAATGTGTCGGAAGAAACCATCAAGACCCATGTGACCGCCATCCTGCGCCACTTCGAGGTCCAGAACCGCACGCAGGCCGTAGTCGCCGCCGCACGCAAGGGCTACAAGCCTTCGGACGCAGCCTAGGCCACAGGCATTCAGGCCTCGCCCTGCGGCGGCGTTTCCACGAGCCGGCGCAACAGGCTGCGCAGCTTGGCAGGCCGCACCGGCTTGTGCAGCAGCGTCAGATTGGCGCTCTTGGCGGTCTGCATCAGTTCACCATCGGTGTCACCGCTCATCAGGCAGGCCGGGATGTTGCGGTCGGCCAGTTCGCGCAGGCGGTCAATCGCCATCAAGCCGTTTTCGCCCTCGCCCAAGCGGTAGTCGCTGACGATCACATCGGGCATGAAACCGTGACGCACCACCCCCATGGCCTGCGCCAGCGTGGTGCTGGCCCGCACATCGTAGTCCCAGGACGCGAGCAGTTCCTGGATGGCGTCGCGGGCAAAGTCATCATCCTCCAGCACCAGCACGCGTACACCGTGCGCAGCGAGCGACACCACCGTCTCGGGCGCAGCCAGTTCGGGCTTGGGAGCGGGTGGCGGCACCATCGGCAAGGTGATGGACACGCGCGTGCCGCATCCCAGGTTGGAGCGCACTGCGACCCGGTGCCCGAGCAACTGCGCGCTACGCTCCACGATGTTCAGGCCCAGCCCCAGGCCGTAGGAGCGGTCGCGCCGGGCGTTGCCCACCTGGTAGAACTCCTTGAAGATTTCGGTCTGGTGTTCCGGCGAAATGCCGATGCCGCTGTCCCACACTTCGATGCGCAGATTCCGGCCGGCATCCACCGCCCGGCAGGAAATCAGCACGGTGCCGCGCTCGGTGTAGCGCAGGGCGTTGTGGCCCAGGTTCATCACCATGCGCTGCAGCAGCACGGCGTCGGTGCGCGCCCACAGGTCCGTGGGCCGCACCCGCAAGCGCAGGCCCTTGTCGGACGCGATGGGCTCCAGGGCCGCCCGCAAGCCGTTGAACAGTACCCCGATGCTGACCCCGTCCACATTCACCTGCACAGCGCCGGATTCCAGCCGCGACAGGTCCAGCAAGCCGTCCAGCAGGTCCTGCATGGCCTGGACCGACGCCTCCAGGTTGCCCACCAGTTCACGCGTCTGGGTGTCCAGCGACAGCTGTTCCAGGCGGGCGACAAACATGCCCAGCGCATGCGTGGGTTGGCGCAGGTCATGGCTTGCGGCGGCCAGGAAACGCGATTTGGCCAGGGTGGCGTTCTCCGCCTCCTCTTTCTTCAGGCGCAATTCCTGGGTCACTGCAGCCACCCGCTGCTCCATCTCGTCGCGCCCCCAGGCCAGGCGGATGGCCATCTGCTTCAGGCCCGCCTGCAGTTCGAACAGCGGGTCTTCCCGGTTCAGCGGGTGGTCGGCCGAGAAATTGCCCTGCCCGATGCGCCCTATCGTCCGCGATACCCGCAGGATAGGCTGCACCACCCCCTCGCCCAGGCGCAGGGCCAGCACACCGCCCAACAAGAGCCCCAGCAAGCCGACCATCAAGGCGAGGAACAGCATTTCGCGTTCGCGCGCTGCCAACCCGCTTCTGGAAATCTCCAGCACCGCCTGCCCGAGCAGAGCGGGTTCTGGTGACAGGTCGGTGCCCTGGCTGGAAAACAGGTCGTCCAGCAGCACATTGCCGGAGCTGATAGGTTCGGACAGTGCATCGAACCCCTGCTCGCGCTGCAAGCGGGCGTAGGCCGGATCCATCAGTTGCCCGAACGACTTGAGTACCGGTTTTCCGGCGCTGGCCACCAGCACACCGCGCGCGTCAAACACCAGCACCGCGCGCACATCCGACTCCCGCAACACCGCATTGACAACCGCTTGCAGGCTGGCGGCATTGCCGGAGAAGACGCCGTATTCGCTGGCCAACGCCACCTGCCGCACCAGCAGCTTGGAGCGCTGCTTGTGCCCGTCGTCCAGGTCACCCAGGCGGCTCAGCCAGAAAGCCCCGACGATCACGATGACGACCAGGGTCACCGGCAACAGGGCGGCCACCAGCATGCGCGAACGGATAGTGCGCACCATCATGGCTTCCTTTCCACCTTGCGCAAACGGTCTGCCAAGGTGTCGGCATTGATCTGCAGCCCCAGCGACCTGGCAACCTGCTCATTGACGCTGACCTGGAATTCCAGCGGGTACTGGCTGGCCGGAAGCCCGCCCCCTTGCAGCACGGAGCGCACCATGGACGCGGCCTGCATGCCGATCTGGCCCGGCGTGGAGTACACCGCCATCAGCGCACCGGCCTTCGTATAGGCTGGGGAAAACGCCACCATGGGTATGCGGGCCCGGTAGGTGGCCAGCAGGATATTGGCCAGGGATGCGCTGTTGAACACCTGCGGGTCCGCCACCGCGAGGAACATGTCCGCGTCTTCCAGCGCGGTCTTCAAACCAGCGAATACCGCGCCGTTGAGCGCAGTACCGCTGACCAGTTCCATACCGTGCGACTGCAGGCTGGGAAGCAGCAGGGCCTGCCGGGATATGGACTCCGGCCCCCACAGCACCCCGATCCGCTTGGCGTCGGGCTGCACCAGCCGTATCAGGTCCAGTTGGCGTCCAAACGGCTGGTCCAGGAACAGCGCCGTGGTGGGTGCCAGCACTTTCCGTTCTGCGTCCTTGATCGCATGCTCATAACTGCCGCGCGGGATCAACGCGGCAATCACCGGAATGCGTGGAGCGCGCTGCAAAAGCTGCTTCAAGGCCTCCGTGCCCAGAGTGACAAAAAGCCCTTTGTTCGCGGCGTTGACCTCATCACCCGACAACTCCGCAGCAAGCACGGAGCGGATCTCCGCACGCGGCAGGCCGCCCTTTTCCAGATCGGCCACCAGGGCATCCGAGGCCTCTGTGTAACCCGCGCTACGCTCACTGGCGACCACCCATACCGTGGTGGCCTGTGACACGCACGCCCACCCCAGCGCCCATGCCAGGGCCAGCAGTCGGAGTGTTGCACGTGTCACGCGGCGGGCCTCAATTCTCGATTCGCAGCGTCACCATGGCACGCTGGTCAAAGAAGAACTTGCGGTCCCCGTCCTCGTAGGGGTTCCCCAGGTTCTGGACTACGAATGCAATATCCGCCTTGTTCTTGCCCCATTTCATGGCCTTGGCGATGCGGATATCCGTCCTGCTGGCCGAATACAGTTGCCCTTCGCGGCTGGACATCAGTGCGATATCGTCAAACCCGCTGTACATCAGCGATAGCTCCAGGCCCGACGGCAAGGTGTGCATCAGCATCAGGGAACTGGTGTAACGCGCGGCTCCATGGGTGACGCGGTACGAAGTGTGGTCTACGGTATCCACCGGCGGTGGCATACCCGAAATGGTGGTCCAGGCCTGGGAGAAAAAGACCTGCGTGGAAACCAGGGGCTTCCAGTTCAGCTGCATTTCCGCGCCATTGATGCTGTAGTCGTCCAGATTGAGGTAGTTCTCAGGCGTTGAACTGCTGGCATTGTGGGGGCGGTCTATGCCATCGGTGATGTGCTCATTGAACACACGCAGATCACCGCCCAGTCGCCACTGGGGCAGATGCATCTGGTAGCCCAGTTCCTGTGACAGGATGCGCTCCGAGGTCACCTCGCCGCTGCTCTGCACGGTGGTGATCACCGCCGTTCCCGGCGGCGCCGTGCTCAGCGGGTAGTACTGGACCAGCGCGTATTTCTCATAGGCGCTGGGGGGCCGGAAAGCCGAGGACACCCCCGCGCGGAAGGTATGGCCTTCCAGCGCCTGCCAGTTCAGCATCAAGCGGGGCGCGAAATTGTTGCCCGCGATATCACTGTGCTCCGCCAGCGCACCGGCATTGAGGATCAGCGTCGGCGCCATGTACCACTCCGCATTGCCGAAAAGCCGGTAATAGTCGGTGGTTACCTGGTCCCTGGGGCCAAATGACGATGGCGAGACAATTTGTTCGCGACGCAACTCACCGCCCCAGACCGTGCGCAAGGTCGGCGAATGACGCAGCGTGTGCTGCAGCGTCATGGCGTCGTTGTATTCGCTGCCGCCGAAATCGATGGGAACGCCGTAGTAGGTGCCGACCGTGGATGGGTCGAGGTACGGAAAGCTGTCGCGGAAGGTGTTTTCCGTGTGCGAAACGGTCAAGGCCACATCCTCATCCGCACCCAGGGTCTTGCGCAGATCCATTTGTGCGAACTGCGAGCCCATGAAACGCATGCGGGCTGCGTTGCCATAGTCATCCGCCGTACCGCGTCCCGCATCAATGCCTACGCCGCCGGCGCGGACATCCATTTCAATACCGCCGTCCCGCGACGCGTGGGAGGACAGATTGAAACGGCTGATGTGGTTCTCGCCAAAGGCGCCCCGCAAGCCGGCGTCGCTGCGGGTGTCCGCGCTGATGCGGTACATGGTCTGCGGATCGCCCCATCCAATCCGTGCGCTGGCATCGGCAACCCGGTTGTCGCCGGTCGTCGCGCTGCCAGCGGCCCCACCGGTTTCGCGCACGTCACGCGACACGATGTTGATGACGCCCAGGAAGGCCCGCGCGCCATAGGCCGCGGAATTGGAGCCGCGCAGAATTTCAATGCGTTCGATGTCATCCATCGCCAGGGTCTGCAGTCCCAAGCCGGCCGAGCCCTGCAGGTGGCTGGAATACACCGAGCGCCCGTCCACCAGCACCTGGATCCGGTTGGCCCAATCGTCGCTGCGCCCGTGGTAGCTGGCCATGGGCGCATCGGTCTCGAACGACGTGGTGGTCTGGAAACCCGGCACCATACGCAGCAGATCGGTGACGTCCCGCGCGCCCGACATGCGGATGAACTGCCGGTCCAGAATCGTCACGGCACCGGGTATCTCGTCCAGCCGCTGGGCCAGACGCGAAACGGACAGCACCACCGGCATTTCACTGAGAAAATCCTGCTCGGACAGGGCCGAAGCAGTTCCCCCCGTCTGCGCCACAGACAGGGTGCTATACAAAGATAGACAAACGACAATGATTTTTTTATGCATGGATCGTTCTCCAACAGATGCAACCGCTCTATGAAGATGCCTCGATTCTGCACTGTGCTGCGTAGCGAATTCGCCACAGCCGGTAGACAATAGCGACATGTCCCAACGTCCCGTATTCCGTATAGTGCCCGTGCCCG
>JACXTT010006027.1_pt1 | contig 17422 bp, 20 predicted proteins | sample 9270951 | NCBI WGS metagenome assembly JACXTT01 (sample SAMN15532306, study PRJNA645909) | rock metagenome | isolation source: weathered quartz diorite | place: Puerto Rico | collected 2017-06-21 | reverse complement strand
GTGCTGCAAGGTTCTGCGCCAAGGAGTACACAGGGGGGTCCGTGCGGGCCGCGTCCGCTGACGGGCTATCCGGCCATTGGATCTTCAGCACCACACTGTCGGGCCGCGCGAGAGCCTCTGGCTGGGTCGCCGCTGCGGGCTTGACCGGTGGCTTGGCGACACCGGCGTCCGCGGCTGCGGATGCGGCGTCGCTGCCAGCGGCAGATGCGGCATTGGCCGTGTTGTCGCGGGGAAATTGCAGGTAGGTGTAGCGGTCGATTTGCATGGCACATCCCCTTGGTCAGTGGATAGACCGAGTATGGAGATGGTGCAAACCAGGCAATGCAGAAATAAAGCCCGATAAACCGGGCTTTTCCGGACCTATTGCTTCAGGTGGCCGCCGCCGCTGCGGGGGCCAGCGCAGGTTGACGCCAGGCCAGCAGGGCACCCAGCCACAGCGCCAATGCAGACACGACCAAGCCACGGGGCAGACCACCGGGGCCGTCGGCAATCCAGCCAACCACCGTGGGGCCCACAATCTGCCCTGCGGCAAACACCGTGGTAAAGGCGCTGATGCCGCCAGCCCAGGCACTGGCCGGCAGGTTGTGGCGCACCAGTGCCGTGGTTGACGCCACCACCGACAGAAAGACACCGCCAAACAGCAGACCCGATAGCAGCAGCGCCGGCCCAAAGGCCGTCACCGCTGGAATCACGGTCGCAACGCCCAACACGGTGTTGAGCAGAGCCATGGCGCGCCCATTACGGTACCGATCCAGCAGACCGGCCCAGATGCGCGACGAGGCCACCACCGCCAAACCCAGCAGGCTGTAAAACAGGGTCACCGCCGCGGTGCTGCTACCGTGCTCGCGCAGCAGGGCCACGACAAACGTCATGTAACCAATGTAGCCCATGCCGAACAGGGTGTATGACGCCAGGGAAAAGCCAAAGGGGCGCCAACGAAAACGCTCAACCTGGGCCAGACTTGCGGTGCCTTGAGGCACGGCCTGCGCCATGACGCGCGCCGGCCACAGCAGTGCGGCGCTCACCAGCATGCACACCGCCGCCAAGGCCCACCAAGCCCAGCGCCACGCATGTGCGTGACCAGCGGCTTGTTGCAGTACCCAAGGCAGTAGCAGGGCAGACAGCGTGATGCCCAAGCCGGTACCACCGTAATACAGGCCAATCAAAAAGCCACTGCGCGAGGGATGCCGGGCGCCCAGCCGGGTGGCCAGCAGACCACCCGCAATGAACACCAGGGCACTGGCCACACCTGCAAGCAGACGCTGTGCCAACAGGGCCTGGGTCGCGGTCACAAAGCCGCTCCAGGCCATGAACACACTGGCAAGAAAGGCGCCGCCGACCAACAGCGTACCGGCAGCCATGCGTCGCAGCAACCAGGGAGTCAGCAGTGCGCCCAGGAAATACCCGAGCGCGTTGGCCGTGTTCATGGTGCCCGCCAGGGCATAGCTCCAGCCCAAATCAGCCCGCATGGTGGGCAGCAGCAATCCATAGGCGAAGCGGGTGATACCCAGCGATACCGCAGCACCCAGCGACAGCGTTACTGCCAACAGCCAAGTCTGACGCACAGGTGTCACGACGTAAACCCTCAGAAGCAAGACGAACCTGCATTGTGCTTCAGCGACTGGCCCAGCCCGCCGACACGAGCTTTTCAATGGCTTACGTCTCGCTGACGACAACGCCAGTTCGAGGGTAAACCAGCGGCAGTGCTCGGCAATGATCTACCTAGACTGCCTGCGAACCCACCAGACGGAGACAGACCATGAACCGACAGAAACTTTGGATCGCACGATGGCCGAGCCTTTGCGCCACGCTGTGCCTGGCGCTGACCGCGCAGGCACAGACGGCGGCGAGCTTGAAGGTAGGCGTCATTGGCCCGTTTACCGGTCCCTCGTCCGACTTCGGCGTGCAGATGCTGCAGGGCATACAGCTGGCGGCCGAAGAAATCAATGCCGTGGGCGGCTACATGGGGCGCCCGCTGGAGCTGGTCGTCAAAGATGACCAGGGCAATCCCGACATCGGACTCAAGGGCTCTCAGGAGCTGGCCGCCCAGGGTGTGGCGGTGACGCTGGGTTTTTGCAACACGGGTGTGGCCCAAAAGTCGCTGGAGGTGTTCCAGAACGCCAAGATACCGTTGATCATTCCCTGCGCCACGGGCTCGCCGCTGACCGCCAAATACCCGGCCGCCGACAGTTACATCTTTCGCACGTCGGCGCGCGACGCCATCCAGGCGCCTTACGTCGTGGAGGACATCGTCAAGCGCGGCTGGACCCATGTGGCCATCTTCGCCGACACCAGCGGCTACGGTGACGCCGGCCTGCAGGACGTGCAGGCGGCGCTGGCGGCCAAGCAACTGAAGCCGGTGTACGTGGCGCGCTTTGCACTGGGCGTCAAAGACCTGCACAACGAGCTGCAGGCAGCGCGGGATGCGGGGGCCGATGTGGTCTTCAGTTATACCGTGGGCGCCGAAAACGCGGTCATTGCCAACGGCCGCAAGGACTTGAAATGGAAGGTGCCCCAAGTCGGCGCCTGGCCGCTGTCGTTTCCGTTTTTCATCAACGGCGCCAAGGACGCGGCAGAAGGCGCCATGATGGCGCAGACCTTTATTGCCGAGCCCAGCAACGAACGCAGGGCCGCGTTTCTGACCGCCTACCAGCGCAAATTCCACCAGGCCATGACGGTGCCCATGGCCGCGGCGCAGGGCTATGACACCACCTATCTGCTGGCCTTTGCGCTGTTTGGCGTGCGCGACGGCAACCCCACCGGACCGGTGCTGAAAACCGCGCTGGAAAACATTGCGCGCATCTACTACGGCGTGGTGGCGACCTATGAGCACCCGTTCAGCCGCGATGACAAGGACGCCATCACCGCCAATATGCTGCTGATGGGCAAGATCCGCAACGGCGTTGTAACCTTTGCCCGCGCCGAGGACGCCAAGGGCAATGCCGTGGTCAAGCGCAAGAAATAGTGTAGGTTTTTCCCAACCCCAGGACCCACTCCAGGCACAAGCCGCGGCCCGCCGGTGCAGTGCACCAATCGAATCTGCTACGCTGTACCTCCGTTTCAAAAAATTGTCCGAAAGGTGCGCCATGTCCGATTCACAACCGTCCAACCTCAGCTCACAGGAAAAACTGGTCCAAGACATCCGTGCCGTCATTGCCGACGCCGAGGACATCTTGAAGGCCACCGCAGACCAGACCGGGGAAAAGATTGCCAACCTGCGTGCCCGCATCCAGGACCGCCTGCTGGACGCGCGCATCCGCCTATCCAATGCCGAGGAAATCCTGGTTGAAAGAACCCGTGCCGCAGCACGGGCCGCAGACGACTATGTGCATGACAACCCATGGCAAGCCGTGGGAATTGGCGCCGGCATTGGTTTCCTGGTCGGTTTCATCCTGGGTCGTCGCTGATTGGCGCCTGAGGCCACCACCGCATGAATTCGCACGGCGACAGCGGCGTCTTTGGCGCGGCACGGAGCAAGGCCACCAGCTGGTTGGCCATTGCGCAGACGCGGCTGGATTTGCTGCGCAACGAGCTGGAGGTGGGCCGCATCACCATCATGCGCCAGCTCATGCTGGCACTGGCACTGGCTTTTTGCGTAGGGCTGGGCCTGGTGCTGACGGTCATTGCGCTGACGCTATTGTTCTGGGAACAACGGCTACTGGTCGTGTCATTGTCTGGCGCCGTGTTCTGGGCCGTGGCGGTGTACCTTGTCGTTGCGCTGCGCCGGCGCGACACCCAGCCTGCGCCGCTGTTTTCTGAAAGCCTGGCCGAATTGCAGGAAGACCTGCGCCAACTGAAAGCCGCCGCGGACCATGGACGCACGCCTGGTTGAGCTGTATATCGAGCGCGGACGCCTGCGTGAGCGCATCGGCGCCCAGCGGCTGCAGTTGGCACGCGACCTGGCACCGCTGCGTACCGTTTCCGACATGGCGGACCGCGGCACCCGGCTGGTGCGCCAAACCCAACAATGGATGGCCGGCCACCCCACGGTCGTCACGGCGCTGGTGGTCGCCCTGGTCGCGTGGCGCCCCCGCGCCGTGTGGCGCAGCCTGCGCTGGGGTTATTCACTGTGGCGCCGTTGGTCCGGTTTGCGCACCTGGGTCATGGGCCGGTATGGCGCAAAGTAAGCGGTTTGCCGGATAATTGACGTATGGGCCCCACCGATCCAACCACCACCACGGCAGATACCGGCGCATCCAGCGCCAGCAAGCCGTTTGATCCAGACCAGACCATGGTCTACCAGACGCGCATGCGCCGCGCGCCGAAGTGGTTTTGCTCGTTTTTGGCCAGCAACAGCCGCGAAAAAAGCCGCATGCGCCACGAATTGGGAAAGATCAAGGGCGCCATTCCACTGCTGATGAAGCCTCGCAACGGCGGCAAATGGACGCCACAGGACCGGCAGGAACTCAAACTTATCATGCGCGCAGCGTCCGCCGTTTACCCCTATCTGATCATCTGGGCACTGCCCGGCTCCATCCTGCTGCTGCCGTTTCTGGCCTGGCACCTGGACGCCCGCCGCAAAGACCGCGAACGCAAAGCCAGCGCCGCCCGTTAACGAGCGGCGGAGCGTGGGAGCTCCAAAATTTCCGCCGGGCCGCCCCAAGGAAATTTAATCCCCTGCGGGGGCAGCGACCCGTGAAACGGCGGAGCGTGGGGGCTCTATTGCTTTCCAGCGCGTCAGCAACAGCGCATTGGCCATCACACTGACCGAACTCAATGCCATGGCCGCACCGGCGAGCATGGGGTTGAGGTAACCCAGCGCCGCCAGCGGAATGCCCGCCACGTTGTAGGCAAAAGCCCAGAACAGGTTTTGCCGGATCTTGGCGACGGTGCGGTGGGAGATGTCCAGCGCAGCAGCGACCAGGGCGATGTCGCCGCGCATCAAGGTGATGCCGGCGGCGTGCATGGCCACATCGGTTCCCGTGCCCATGGCCATGCCGACATCGGCGGCGGCCAGTGCCGGTGCGTCGTTGACACCATCGCCGACCATCGCCACGACGTGGCTGCGCTGGTGTGTTGACGGGGCTTTTCTCAGAGTGGCTACCAGGGCGGCCTTGTCACCGGGCAGCACATCGGCGATCACTTCGCCGTGGTCTGGCCGCAAGCCCAGGCGCAGCGCCATGGCCTGTGCGGCGCCGCGGTTGTCGCCCGACACCATGATGGTTTGGATGCCGCGCGCACGCAGGGCCGACAGTGCCCGTTGGGCGCCAGGCTTGGGTTCGTCGGCAAAGGCCAACACCGCCCGCAGTGCATACGAAGGGGACGCGTCGGTGCCCACGCGCTGCGCCAGGGCCGACAGGGTTGCGCCGTGCGCCTGCAGCGCCTCGCAGCGGTCGGCCAACGGTTCCAGCGAAACGCCCAGTTCCTGCATCCAGCGCAAACTGCCCATGCAGTAATAACTGCCTTCGACCGCACCAGCGCTGCCTTTGCCGGGCACCGACTGTGCATCATCGGGGGCGATCGTGGCAATGCCGGCCTGCTGCGCAGCGACCAGCACAGCCCGCGCCAGCGGATGCTCGCTGGCGCTTTGCAGGCTGGCAGCCACCTGCAACACGCTGCGCTGCGCGGCGTTTGGCATGGCGTTGCGCAGGTTGGCCGCGCCATCGTCGGCTGGCGGTGACTCGGTTGGCAACAACAAGTCCGTCAGCCGCGGTTGACCCAAGGTCAGGGTACCGGTCTTGTCGAAGGCCACAACGTCAACCCGGTGCGCCAATTCCAGCGCTTGGGCGTCCTTGATCAGAATACCATGACGGGCCGCAGCACCGGTGCCGGCCATGATGGCCGCTGGCGTGGCCAGGCCCAGTGCACAGGGGCAGGCAATCACCAGCACCGCCACCGCGTGGATCACTGCCGTCTCTACCGCATGGCCGGTCAACCACCAGCCCAGGCAGGTGGCGAGCGCCATGACTATGACAACGGGCACGAAGATGGCGCTGACCTGGTCCACCAGGCGCTGGATGGGCGCCTTGACCGCCTGTGCATCCTGCACCAGTTGAATGATGTGGGATAGCACCGTATCCAGACCCACGGCCGTGACCTGCAAAACGACGCGTGCGTCCCCATTGATGGAGCCACCGGTGAGCCGGTCGCCCGGGTTCTTGGCAGCCGGCAAGGGTTCACAAGTCAGCATGGACTCGTCCACCTGGGTCAGGCCCTGCAACACCACGGCGTCCACGGGAAAGCGTTCACCGGGTTTGACCACTAGGCGGTCGCCCACCATGACCTCCGACACCGCAATATCGGTCTCGCCATCCGGCCCCAGCCAATGCGCGAGCTCGGGCCGCAACGCGTGCAGGGCGCGAATGGCCGCAGTGGTTTGCCGTTTGGCGCGGGTCTCCAGCCACTTGCCCAACAGCACCAGCGTGATGACGATGGCCGAACTTTCGACATACAGGTGCACCATGGCGCCGGCCGGCGCACTGAACCACAACCACAGCGACAAGGCCCATGCGGCCGACGTACCCAGGGCAACCAGCAGGTCCATATTGCCGCTACCCGCCAGCAGCGCGTGCCAGCCAGCACGGTAGAAGCGCGCACCCAGCAAAAACTGCACGGGGGTGGCCAGTGCAAACTGAAGCCAGACCGGCAACATCCCATGCCAACCCAGCGGCTCCAGGAGCATGGGCAGCAGCAGTGGTACCGACAGCAACAAGCCCCAGGCCACGGGGCCAAAGTCGGCCCAGGCGGAGGGCTGGTCCAGCGCGTCCATTTGCGCCGCCGTACGGGGCTCGTAGCCGGCATCGCGCACGGCGCGGCGCAGCCGGGCGTCCATGGCTGGATCGCCGGTGTACTGAATGCGCGCCGATTCGGTGGCCAGGTTGACGGTGGCATCGGCCACGCCGGGCACTTTGCGCAGGGCGCGCTCGACACGACCCACGCAGGATGCGCAGGTCATGCCGCCAATACCCAGGTCCAGGGTCAGGGATGCAGAGGTGTCGGTCATTGCTGTCTCATGGTGGGGCGACTCACCCCACGGCGCCAAGGGTACTGGGTTCGCACTATGCTCCATTCTTTATTCCAGGCTATTGCATAGGGTTGACCATGAAGCACATTTTTACCGTTACCGGCATGACCTGTGGCCACTGCGAGAAGGCGGTGACGCGGGCCGTTCTGCGCGTGGACCCAGAGGCCCAGGTACGCATTGAGCGCGACAACAAGCGCGTGGAAGTTGAATCCGCACAGGCCCGGGACGCACTGGTGTCAGCCATTGTCGAAGAAGGCTATGCCGTCACGCCCGCGTAATGTGACGTGAGAGGGCAGCGACCACGCGCAGCGGCGGCGCGTGGGGGCACTAGCTTTTTCAACCCAGCGCGGCTTCTCCGCCCAGCGCTTCCAGCAACTCGGGTATCAGCTTGCGCAATTCACCAGTAGCAATGGCGACGTCCGCATCAAAGTTGTCGTCCTTGCCATCGCCCGGACTGCTGGCAGCGCCTTCAAACACCGTTTCAAGAAAGGTAATTTTCTTGAGTTGCAGGCCTTCGGTCAGCACGAAGGACACGCGGTCGGCCCAGGTCATGGCCAGGCGGGTCGGCATTTTGCCCATGGCAATGTGCTGGCTGACCTCGTCCGTGTCCAGCGCATGGCGGGTGTAGCGGACCACGGCGCGGGATTCGTCGGCAGCCTTGAGTTCGCACTCGCGGTCCACGCTAAAGCCGGGTGGCGCCTCCTTGGTCGACAACCATTCGGACATGGCGCTTGCCGGTGAGGTCTGGGTATTGATCAGTTGCACGACCAGGCCGTCCACCGCCTTGACCAGCCAGGTCATGACTTCGTCGGCCTTGGATTGGCTGCCGGCATCGGTCAGCAGCAGGCCGGCGGCCGGGTCCACCCAGACCTGCACGCTGGACTGCTTGCTGAAGGCCATGGGCAACAGGCTCAGGCGTGCGTCCTCGGTGAGTTCGCGTTTTTCCTTCTTGCCCGGTTTGCGTCCGGTGGTGGCTTCGATATGGTCCAGTTGGTCCTGCACCTTGCGCTTGACGACGGAGCCGGGCACGACCTTGACCTCCATCATCAGCTTCAGCAGCCATTGGCCGGCCAGAACTTCCACCATGGCGCCGTGGGCCTGACCGCGTGGTTCCACCCAGCCGACGGACTTTTCCTGCGACGCGCCGCACTCGACAAAGTGCGCCTCGCCCAGCACCGCGTCCAGTGCAGCCTGCTCGGTCGGCCAGCCCGACACCAGTCGGTAGATCATCAAATTCTTGTACACGTATTCGCCTTTTACAGTTTTGGGAGTTTCAGGGTGGGCTGTATTGTCGACGCAACGAAAGCTGGGCCTTTTGGGGCAACTTTACATTGTCTTGTTCACTGGCAATACGCCAGATACCTGCGACTAGGATACTGTGCACAAACTGTTCGCGATACCCGCGCCAGAACACATAAATGAGGACACTTCCATGCCATCCGCTTACAAATCTTTCCTCCTGGCAAGCTTGCTGGCTAGCGCCGGTGTTGCCAGTTTCGCGCAATCGGCCCCTGCGACGGCCGCCTCAGCACCCATGACCACGGCCAGCGCCCCGGCGCAGCGCCATGGCCCCATGGGCATGCCCGGCAAGATGGACCACGCCAAGATGGAAGCCATGATGGCCAAGCACCACGCCGCGCTCAAGGCCAAGCTCAAACTGACGGCTGAGCAAGAAGGCGCATGGACCACCTTCACCGCCGCGATGAAGCCCCCAGCCCATATGGACCAACCCCACATGGACCATGCGGAATTTGCCAAACTGACGACACCCGAGCGCATCGACAAGATGCACGCGCTGCGCACCCAGCGCATGGCCGACATGAATGCCGCCATGGACAAGCGCGACGACGCCACCAAGGCGTTTTATGCCGTGCTCAATGATGACCAGAAAAAGGTGTTTGATGCCGAGCACGCCCGCATGGGTGCGCGCCACGGTGAGCACCGCCATGGCAAGGCGGCTGACAAGCCCGCAGCCAAGTAAATTCAGCCCGCTTGCACCTGAAAAAAGCCACTCGACGAGTGGCTTTTTTTATTGGCTTGACCCGATGCTGCAGTGTGGAAACACAATGTCAAACTCCTGCATTTCCATCTCGTCAGGCGGCTCCCACATGCTGCTGGCCACCTCAAAAATGTGGTCAGGAACCAGCATTGAAAACGTAGCGCCTTTCTCGGTGTTGCGCTGTTGCACGCGTTCGTGTCGCGTGCTTTTGGGGGCGTCCAATACGTGAACGGAGAAGTCGATTCCTTGCTGTCGCGTCTGGCGAAACAGTTCTATTCTTGGCGTGCGTTGGATGAGACCCAGTTCGAGTGCAACACTGTTGTTGCTCTCAAGAATGCCGCGCGCATAGCGCATGATGACGTTGACCAGTCGGCCTTTCCGCTCGACATACCAGGGAACAAAATTGTCGTGTGGGCGGTCCGCGCTGAATAGCTGGGCAAACCATTCGTCGAGCGCGATATGCGTAAACCCGCCTTTCGCGGCCAGTGCTTTGGCGTAGGTGGATTTTCCCGCTCCTACAGGACCTTCAATAAAGTAGATGTGTTTCATGGATGCGCCAGCAGTGTCTTGATCTCGCCGCTGGCAATCAATTTTTCCAGATCGTTCGCGCCGCCAACCAGTGTGCCTTTGACAAAAATCATCGGAATGGTGGGCCAGCCAGTCCACATTTTCAGCGCACCGCGTTCGCGCCACAGGCTGAAATAGTTGCCGTATGGAAGATAGTGGTAGGCAATGCCGGCGGCGTCCAACAGCTTGCGGGCCTTTTTGGGGAAGGGGTTCATGCCCATGCCAACCACGACCACCGCGTGCTGGGCCACTGCGGCTTGCACTTCTTTCACGATGGTCTGCTGGCTGGTGGTCACCTTCTCGCGAATGGCGGGGTGGATACGGGACTCGTCGAGTACGGAACGCGGCATGCAAGACCTCATGGGCGGTTGAAAGAAGACCATTATGTGCGCAGGCCAAGGCGCTTGATGCTGGCTTGACCTGTGTCAAGTGCAGCGCTGTGCGCCTGTCCTAGACTGGCGGGCGCGCACCGAAGGAAGGCTTTGATGTTTGGTTTTTCCGAAGAGCAGATTGCCGGCTTTGGCCTGAGGTTTGGCGTGGCCGCCTTCATGCTCTACATGTTGTTCGTCATAGGCCAACTGGCCTGGGAATCCAAGGCCGGAAAATTCGGCACCTGTGTGCTGTTTCTGGGCCTGGCCTTTGGCATGCTGGGCTTTGCCGCCAAGTTCGTCATCCAGTGGGTGCTGACCCGCTAGAACAACTCAATAGCCAAAGGGGCGTACACCGATCAACAGCCCATGCAGTTTGAAGGCAAACGCGACCCAGGCTGCTGCACCTACGATGACCGCAACACAAGTACCTTGCAAACTGCCTGCCGCATACTGGGTCCCGGCAGCGCGGTCACGCCGGCGTGCGGCAATGAAGTTGGCCACCGCCCACGCCAGAAATGAGCCGAACAAAACCACGTGGGCCACACTGCCATTGGCCAGCAAATGGGCCAATGCCCAGGTCTTGACGCCCAACACCATGGGGTGGTGGAAGCGCGCCTTGAAGGCATTGCGCGGTACATACGCCCCCGCTATCAAAATAAAGGACAGCAGGGTCAGCAGTGCCGCCAGATGGCGCATGCCAACCGGCGGTATCCACAGCATGACGGGCGTCTCACGCGCCACGCCAAAACCGTAGACGATCAGACCAAAACCCAGCAAGGACAACAGGGAATACACACCTTTGTAGGTGCCTTCGCCGACTCGCGCGAGCGTCTGCGTGCGCCAACCGTCGGCAACCATGCGCACCGAATGCAGGCCTAAAAACAATACCAGTCCGGCAATCAGATAAACCATGTCAATCTCCATTCGCAAAGAGCTTTTTGGCGAAAAGGCAATTTCCCGCCGGGCCGTCCCAAGGGAAATTAACCCCTTGAGGGGGCAACATCTCTACGCGCCCAGAACCCGGTTCTTGCCCGCGCGTTTGGCCAGGTACATGGCCTTGTCGGCCCGCTTGATAGCCTCGGCCCCCGTCTCATCCGGTGCCAATTGTGCAACGCCGGCACTGAAGGTAATCAAGACCTTTTCGGAGCCGGCCAGAAAGAAACGTTTGGTCAGCTCGCGCTGCAACCGGGTCATGGCTTCTATGCCTTTGTCCAATGGCGTATCGGGGAGCAACAGCACAAATTCTTCGCCGCCGTAGCGGGCCAGCGTGTCCTGCGGGCGCATACATTCACGGGCCACGGTGGCCAGGTGGGTCAGTGCCACGTCGCCGGTGGCGTGGCCCAGCGTGTCATTGAGTTTCTTGAAGTTGTCAATGTCCAACAGCGACATGCACAGCGGCGTGTCCTTGCGCCGCACGCTGGATATTTCGCGTTCCACGGCTTCTTCCAAGCCTTTGCGGTTCAGAGCTCCGGTCAATGGGTCGTGTCGAGCCTGAGCGCTGACACGGTCCAACTCCTGGTGCAGCTTGACCAGCTCGGCATCGGTCTGGTTGGCGCGGTCGCGCATCTGTTGCAATTCCTCGCCCGAGGTCTTGGTTTGGTTGGCCATGTTGCGCGTGGCCTGCACGACTTCCTTCAGCACTGGCGCGATCTCTTCCAAGGTCTTGGCCTGCTCGATCTGGCGCGCGTTCTCTTCCAGCTTTTCATGGAAGGAACCCGTCGACTTGGCCATATCGGACAGGCGTTCAATAAACGTCGCCAGCATCTGGCGCATGTCATTTTGCGCCTGCAGCGCGCGTTCCTTGGCGTCCTTTTGTTTGAAGATGACGTCCTTCAAACGGCGCTCCACGTCGTCCAGCCGGCGCAACGTCAAGGGCGGCGTGGCTGCGGACATCAAGGCATCCATCTGGCCCTTGAGCCATTGCTCATCCAGTGCGAGTTCGCCAATATTTTCGAACACCATGTGCAACAGCTTCAGCAGGGTCTTCTTGATCTCGGCCTGGTCTTCGGCAACGAACGACACCCGGTCGCTGTAGCTCATCAGCATGGATTTCACGGCAATGATGTCAGCCGTGCCGGACTGCTTCAACGTGCTGGTCAGGGTCTTGGCCAATTCATCGAAACGCTCGTCATCCGAGCCCAGCGCCGGTTGCGTGTACTCAATCATGCGCCCCAACTGACCCAGAAATTCCGTGGTCAAAGCCGGCGCACTGGCGTTCAAGCCTGTCTTGGGGGCAGCCGGCGCGTCGTCACCACCCGTCAGCGGCGCAAAGCTGCCATAGGCCACCAAGGCTGTCTTCACACCGTCCCAGTTCAGCCGGTCAATGGCGTATTCGAGCAAGCCACGTTGTTTTTGCTGCCCCGGCGTCTTGGTGGGCAGGGCCTTGGCAATGTCACGCAAGGTGTCTGCCGGGAACGGGGCAATCACCGGTACGCCGGCGATCTCGTTGTAGATTGCCTGGTAGTTTGCCGGCGTAGGCAACAGCTTCTGGGCCGTCAGTTGCTTGAGCGTTTCACGGGCAATTTCAAAAGGTTTTTTATCACTCATGGCACCACACTAGCTATGGACCCAGCATTTGAACACCAATTCCCGGCGCCGTGCGGGCCTTATTGGGGTTCCGCCAAAAACGCCTGGAATGCCGCCACGGTTTGTGCCGGATCTTCTTCATGGGGTACGTGGCCCAGCGCATCGAAGACCACCAGTTTGGAACCTTTGATATCGGCGGCAAAGTGCTTGCCATTGTCCAGCGGAATCAACTGGTCTTTGGCGCCCCACAGAATCAGTGTCGGCAGCGCCAGCTTGGGGATGTTGGCCTCATCGCCACTGAGGCGCTGGTCCATGCGGTGGACCAGCGCTTCGCGGTTGCCAGCGCGCAGCGTCAGGTCGTAGTAGCGGTCTACCAGCTGTGGCGTAACCTTGGACGGATCGCCATAGACATTGCGCACACTGCTGTCGATGGTGCCACGCGGCAGCAGGTACTGCATCAGCACCCGCAGACCTGGCGTGCGCGCAATGCGAAAGCCCAAGGGCACTGACGTTGACGCAAAAGGATAGCCGCCCGAGTCCACCAGCACCAGCTTGCTGACTCGTGAAGGATGGGCCAATGCCGTGCTCCAGGCAATCTGACCACCCAGTGAATTGCCAGCCAGCACGAAACGTTTGACCTGCAATTGGTCCATCACATCCACAACGAAGCGAACATAGGTCTCCATGGAATAGTCATTTTGCGGATTGGGCCCGGTGAGCCCAAAGGCTGGCAGGTCAAAGCGTATGACGCGGTGCTGCTGGCGCAGGGCCTGTGTCCAGCCATCCCAGGTGTGCAGGCTGGCGGAGGTGCCATGGATCAACACAATGGGTTCGGGATCGTCGCGCGGACCCTCGTCTCGCATATGCACCTGCATGCCGTCAACGGCAATGAATTGCGATGGTGGCTGTGCCCAGCGTTCAGAGAGTTGCGCCACCGTTCGGTCTGGCGCCCAGGTGGCAATGATGCCGGCCAGCGCAAAGACGAAAAAGGCCAGCAACACAACTGCTGCAATACGAATAATTAATTTCATGGGCTGCACTCTACACCGAACCCAGCACGGAGCAGATTGCGCATAAACCTGTGGATAGTTCTGGCACAAGGACCATGTTATCCACAGGCTGGTTAAAAAATGTCAAGTTATCCATGTTGGCGGTACAGTTTGGATGCAGGGTCGCGCACAGGGGTTCCGACCAGCTAAGCAGTTGATATTGTTCAAGAAAAAAGCCTTGTCCACACAAAAGTGGTTTGCTTATCTACTACTACTACGGTTTTAAATAAGTCTTAAGACAATAGAGGAAAACAAAAGTCACGCTGGAAATCGTTTTTTTGAAGCTGCGGCGTGCCGCTTGTGAATATCTGAAAAGAAGATGCGTGTCCGGGCGGTTTTTACGTCTTCAATCAAGTAAGATTCGCCGACTTCCGATTTCGCCGCGACGCATTCACCGCCTTTTTGTAGTTTTTTTCCTTCATGACTTTTTCCACTGCAGGTTCATCCGCGAGCAAGGCGCCTGCGTCGTTTGAAATCAAGAGTGCCCAGTTGCCTCTGGTTGCATTGCTGCTGAAGACCCCGGATGTGGCCTTGGTAGCGGCTGACCTGCTGCAGCAATTTGGTCCAGACAGCGAGAGTCCGGATTTCTTTGACCATGACGCCCTGGTGCTGGATTTTTCCCAGCTGGAACCAGAGACCCCGGTTTTTGACCTGGTGCCTTTGCTCAAGGTGCTGCGCTCCTGCAGTCTGGTACCGGTGGCGGTACGCGGCGCGAGCCCGCAGGCCATGGCTTCGGCTTTGGCAGTGGGCCTGGTGGAAGCGCCCGTGGATGCGCATCGCAACCGTCCGGCGGCAGAGCCTGTCGCTGTTGAGCCGGTGGCCGAGCCCGTGCGGGAGGTCGTGCATGAAGTGATCCACGAGGTGGTGCGCGAAGTGCCGGGGCCTGCAACCATGGTGGTGGACAAGCCCTTGCGCTCGGGACAAAAAATTTATGCCCGGGGTTGCGACCTGGTGGTTTTGGCCATGGTGAACCCGGGTGCAGAGGTCGTTGCCGATGGCAATATCCACGTTTACGCGCCGCTGCGTGGCAAGGCCATGGCCGGTGCGCGTGGCAATACCGGTGCCCGCATTTTTTCGCTGTGCCTGGAGCCGGAACTGATTTCCATTGCCGGGGTGTACCGTACCAGTGAGAACGCCCTGGCACCGAATGTGCAAGGCAAGGCCGCACAGGTTCGCCTGAGCGACGATGGCCAGGAAAAATTGATTATTGAGGCTTTGAACAGCTAGGCAGTTAAACCACTAAACAGCTCAAAAGGGCAGGACGCCAGCACTGCGCCTTGCGCGCATGTCCCGCAATCAGAGCGCATTCGAAAGATTTTAAATTTATGGCAAGAATTATTGTGATTACCTCGGGCAAGGGTGGCGTCGGCAAGACCACCACCAGTGCCAGTTTTGCCAGCGGTCTGGCGCTACGCGGCCACAAAACGGCTGTTATCGATTTTGACGTGGGCCTGCGCAACCTGGACCTCATCATGGGTTGCGAACGCCGCGTGGTGTATGACCTGATCAACGTGATCCAGGGCGAAGCCAACCTGAACCAGGCCTTGATCAAGGACAAGCAGTGCGACAACCTGTTTGTGCTGGCGGCCTCGCAAACCCGTGACAAGGATGCACTGACGCAAGACGGCGTGGAAAAAGTATTGCACGACCTGGGCGAGATGAATTTTGAGTACATCGTGTGCGACTCGCCAGCAGGTATTGAGACCGGTGCGTTGATGGCCATGCACTTTGCCGACGAGGCCTTGGTCGTGACCAACCCGGAAGTGTCTTCCGTGCGTGATTCGGACCGCATTCTGGGCATGTTGGCCAGCAAGACCAAGCGTGCCATGCAGGGGCTCGATCCTGTCAAGGAGCACCTGCTGATCACCCGTTACAACCCGGCGCGCGTGGACCAGGGGCAGATGCTGTCGCTGGAAGATATTCAAGACATCTTGCGCATCAAGCTGATTGGCGTGATTCCGGAAAGCGAATCCGTGCTGCAGGCCTCCAACCAAGGCGTGCCAGCCGTGCACATGCAGGGCAGCGATGTGTCGGAAGCCTACAAGGATGTGATCGAGCGTTTTCTGGGTATCGAGAAACCCATGCGCTTTACCGAAGCCCCCAAACAAGGGCTGTTAAAGCGTCTGTTCGGTGGGAAATAAAAAACTATGTCATTTCTTTCGTTTTTCATTGGTGAAAAAAAGAAGACGGCCAGTGTCGCCAAGGAGCGGCTGCAAATCATTCTGGCGCATGAGCGCAGTGGCCGCAATGCCGCAGAGCCTGATTATTTGCCGGCTTTGCAGGCTGAGCTGATTGCCGTTATCAGCAAGTACATCAAGATCAACCAGGACGATATCAAGGTTCATCTGGAGCGGCAGGACAACCTCGAAGTTCTAGAGGTCAAGATCGAGTTGCCGGAGAATCGCTAAACCCTCACGGTGCGCGGCTTTTGTGCTGGGCTCGCGGCAGGCTAGGGGCACACGCCGCCGCTCGTGCACCCCTAGCCTTCCGCTGCGAACGGTGTTTTCTATTGCAGGCGCGCAAACCATGCAACTTGGGGCTCAGGCAGGCTGGGCGTTCTGCGCAGGTCAAGGAGGAGGCCGCGAAGCGGACGGGGGACACGGAGCAGAACGCCCAGCCTGCCTGAGCCCTGAACTCACGCTGCGGCGCAAAATTATGCTGGTGCCGCTAGGCGCGTACCAAGCGCAAATGCGTGATCTCCGACGGTGCGCCAAAGCGTTTGGGTGGGCCCCAGTAGCCGGTGCCGCGGCTGGTGTAGACCCATAGGGTTCGCAGCTTGTGCAGGCCGGCGGTAAAGGGCTGCTGCAGTTGTACGAAATGGTTCCAAGGCCAGAATTGGCCGCCGTGGGTGTGGCCTGAGAGCTGCAGATCGAAGCCGGCGTCGGCTGCTGCGCTGGCACTGCGGGGTTGGTGGGCCAGCAGCAGTTTGAATACGGTGTGTTCGGGCGCGTTGGCGATGGCCTTGTGCGGGTCGCTGCGGTGGTTTTCGTCGAAGTGGTGGGCGCTGTAGTCGGCAACGCCAGCCACCACCAGCAGAGCGGGCTCCGGGTCTTGTGTGTCTATGCTGTGTTGCAGCACCACATGCTCGTTCATCAACACCTGCACACCCAAGGCGCGCAATGCGCTGATCCAGCTGTGGGCGCCGGAGTAGTACTCGTGGTTGCCGGTCACGAAAAACGTGCCATGGGTGGACAGCAGTTGCGCCAGCGGCGCCACGTGCGGCGCCAGTTCTTGCACGCTGCCATCCACCAGGTCGCCGGTGATGGCCACCATATTGGCCTGCAGGCTATTGACGCGGTCCACGATGCGCTGCAGGTATTTCGTCTTGATGGTGGGGCCCACATGGATGTCGCTGATTTGTGCGACGGTGAAGCCCTGCAAGGCTTCGGGCAGGTTGGCGATGGGCACGTCAATGCGCACCACGGCTGCCGTGCGGCGTGCATTCCAGAAGCACAGCGCGGTCACGAACAAAGCCAGCAGGGGCAAGGCCAGCGCCGTGTCGGTGCGTATGGCCGCGCCTGACCACAGCGCTGGCAACACAGCCTGCACAGCCCAGACCAGCAGCAGTAGCACTTCGCGCAGCAGCGTCAGCACCAGCAGCGACGAGAACAGCCCCATGCACAGCAGGCCGGCCCAGGTGAGAATTTTGGACAGCGGTGGTTTGGCCACACGTTTGGCCAGCATGCCCATGGGCATCAGCAGCGCGGATACGGCCAGCATGATCCATAGCAAAGCCCCCAACGCGCTGTTGGTGGCGGCCAGATCAGGCGCTACCCGCCAGCCGATCATGGCGTGCAGCAGCAGGGAAATCAGAAATACAGGGGCCAGGGCCATAACGATGGCCGCGCACGGACCGTGGGCGGCGGAGTGTCCATGCACCAGTAGATGGTGGGTGATGCAGTAAGTTCAATAGCCCAGTTTCCAGTGAAAACGCAGCCGGTCTTCC
>JACXTT010006026.1_pt1 | contig 17427 bp, 15 predicted proteins | sample 9270951 | NCBI WGS metagenome assembly JACXTT01 (sample SAMN15532306, study PRJNA645909) | rock metagenome | isolation source: weathered quartz diorite | place: Puerto Rico | collected 2017-06-21 | reverse complement strand
GTCCTCGCGGGTGTGCGTCGCGGTGTTTCTGGGTTGCCTGAATGGGACTTTCACCGCGGAATGGCGGGCGCGGACCTTCCCGCACTTCGAAGGGCCGCCCGAGGTGCAGTACGAGATCCCGCCGAATGTCGAGTATGGGTTGATGGTCGTGTCGACGGCCATCGCGGCGCTCGGCGCATGGATGGCGTACGCGCGCTTCTACAAACGGGGGCTGGAGGCTGACGCCGCGTTCGCCGCGCGCGCGCCGCAGGTGGCACGCGCGCTGGAGAACAAGTGGTACGTCGACGAGCTGTACGAGGCGATCGTCGTGCGGCCGATGGAGAAGATGGCGCAGTTTCTCTGGCGCGGCATCGACATGACCATCGACGGCATCCTCGCCTTCGCCGCCTACGCGGTGGCGCTAGCCGGAGACATGTTGCGCTTCTTCCAGACCGGCAACGTGCGCAACTACGCGCTGATGTTTTTCTTGGGGGTCATCGTCTTCGTGTGGGTGTTCGCGTGAACAACATCCTCTCCCTCACCCTCTGGCTCCCGATCGCCGCGGCGGTCCTGCTGGTCTTCCTCCCTCGCACGGCCGTGGGGGCGATCAAGGGCGTGGGGCTGATCGCGTCGCTGGCCACCTTCGTCGCCTCGCTCGGCATCGTCAGCGGATTCCGCGAAGGGGTGGCCGGGCTGCAGCTCGTCGAGGTGAAGCCGTGGATCCCGCAGTGGGGCATCAGCTACGCGATCGGCGTGGACGGCATCTCGCTGTGGCTGGTTCTCTTGACCACGCTCCTCACGCCCGTGGTCTTCCTCTCCTCGTGGAACGCCATCCACAAGCATCCGAAGGAGTACGTGATCTCCTTCCTGGTAATGGAAGCGGCGATGATCGGCTTCTTCGTCGCGCCCGACCTCTTCCTCTTCTACGTCTTCTTCGAGTGGACGCTGCGGCCGATGTACCTGGTCATCGGCGTGTGGGGAGGCGCCAACCGCATCTACGCGGCCATCAAGTTCTTTCTCTTCACCATCGCCGGCTCGCTGCTGATGCTCCTCGGCATCATCTATCTCGTCTTCCGCCACTACCACGAGACGCTGGTGCCGACCTTCGCTATCCCCGAGCTGTACGGCATGCATCTGCCGATGCACATCCAGACCATTCTCTTCTTCGCCTTCGCGCTGGCCTTCGCCATCAAGGTGCCGCTCTTTCCGCTGCACACCTGGCTGCCGGACGCGCACGTGGAGGCACCCACCGGCGGCTCGATCATCCTGGCCGGCGTGATGCTGAAGATGGGGACGTACGGCTTCCTCCGCTTCGTCCTCCCCCTCTTCCCCGACGCCACGGCGAAGTACGCGCCGCTGCTCATCGCTCTCTCGGTGATCGGCATCATCTACGGCGCTCTGGTGGCCTGGGCGCAGCCGGACATGAAGAAGCTCGTGGCCTACTCCTCAGTCTCGCACCTCGGCTTCTGCGTCCTCGGCATTTTCGCGCTCAACCAGACCGCCATCGAAGGCTCGATCCTGCAGATGGTCAATCACGGCCTCTCCACCGGCGCGCTCTTCCTCCTGGTCGGCGTGATCTACGAACGGCGGCACACCCGGATGCTGGAGGACTACGGCGGCCTAGCGCGGAGCATGCCGGTCTACGCCACGTTCTTCGTCATCGCCGTGCTCTCGTCGGTGGGACTGCCGGGGCTCAACGGCTTCGTCGGCGAGTTCCTCATCCTGGCCGGCTCGTACCGCACGCAGCCGCGCGCCACGGTGCTCGCCGCGACCGGGGTGATCCTGGCGGCGATCTATCTGCTCTGGCTCGTGCAGCGCGTCTTCTTCGGCCCGGTGACCAAGGACGAGAACCGCGCCGTCCCTGAGATCGCCTGGAATGAAGTGGCGGCCATGGTGCCGCTGGTCATCCTGATGGTCTGGATCGGCGTGCACCCCAACACCTTCCTGCGCAAGATGACGCCGTCGGTCGAGCAGTTGCTGGCCACGGTGGAACAGGGGCGGGAGAGCGGAAGCACCATGGTGGCGCAAGCCCGTCGTCATCCTGACCCTGAGCGAAGCGAAGGGGAAGGACCGGTGTGGGAGGGCGGCGCGCTGAAGCCGCCGATGCGCGCCACCAGTCCACACCGGCCCCTCGCTCACGCTCGGGGTGACGCCATGGCGGAGGCGATGCGATGATGCCGCTGCAAGGCCCCTGGCTCACCGCCATCCTCCCTGAGCTGATCCTCTCCGTCGCCGGGATGCTGCTCATCCTCTTCGACGTCTTCGTGCCGCGCGCGCGCTCGTTCATCCCCGCGCTGGCGGTGATCGATTTCCTCGCCGCGTTCTGGTCGGGCATCCTGGTCACCAACGGGACGTACTTCTCCGGCACCTACCAGATCAGCAACATCACGCGCGTCTTCGACATCGTCTTCCTCTTAGCCGCGATCCTGGCCACTCTGTTGGCCGCCGATTACTTGGAGCGCGAGCGGCTGCAGAGCGGCGAGTTCTACGCGCTGCTGATGTGGGGGACGGTGGGGATGATGATGATGGCCAAGGGGCTCGACCTGCTGATCGTCATCCTCGGTCTGGAGCTGCTCTCCATCTGCATCTTCATCCTGGTCGGCTTCCACCGCCGCATCCCCGTCTCCAACGAAGCGAGCCTGAAGTATTTCCTGATGGGCGCCTTCGCCACCGGCTTCGTGCTGTACGGCACCGCGCTCTTCTACGGCGCCACCGAGTCGACCAACTTCGCGGTGATGGCGCGCTGGTTCGCCAACGCCGACGCGAACAGTCCTCTCCTGACCATCGCCTTCGTGCTGTTGATGTCAGGACTGGGCTTCAAGCTCGCCGCCGCGCCGTTCCACGGCTGGGCGCCCGACGTCTATCAGGGGGCGCCGTCGCCGGTGGCCGGCTGGCTCTCGGTCGCGCCGAAGGCGGCGACGCTGATCGCCCTGGTACGCATCTTCACGGCGATGACGCCGGTGATCCAGCACGCGGCGTGGCTGAAGATGGTGGCCGCGCTCTCCGTTCTCTCCATGATCATCGGCAACGCGGTGGCCATCGTGCAGCGCGACCTCAAGCGCATGCTGGCCTACTCCGGCATCGCGCACGTCGGCTACATGCTCATCGCGCTGCTCTCGCTGGGCCCCGACTCCGTCGCCGCCATCGCCGTCTACACGGTCACTTACGCGCTGATGAACATCGGTGCCTTCGGCGTGGTCTCCATGCTGGCCAAGAACCAGAACGACCCGCAGACGCTCGACGATGTGGCCGGCCTCGGCTTCCGCCGTCCGTTCGCCGGCGCGGCGCTGATGGTCTGCATGTTCTCGCTCTCCGGGCTGCCGCCCACCGCCGGCTTCATCGCCAAGTTCTACATCTTCAAGACGGCCGTCGACTCCGGCCACACCACCATCGCGCTCATCGGCATCATCACCAGCATCGTTTCGGTCTACTACTACCTCCGCGTCGTCTACTACCTCTACATGAAGGAAGCGCGCGAGGGCGAGCCGGCGGCGGCGGGCGGCGTCTTCGCCACCAGCGCCCTGGCCATCTCCGTCGTCGGCATCGTCTACATCGGCATCCATCCCGCGCCGCTCTTCGACATCGCGGGCGCGGCCGCGCGGTCGCTCCTCCCCTGAGGCCATGGGCAACAACGAGGGGATCTCTGAGCTCACCACCGGACGCCTTTCGGTCTATCTCCGCTGCCTGACCTATCTGGAGTCGCTCAATCAGGAGACGGTCTCCTCAGCAGAGATGGCGGAGCGGTTCCATCTCAACTCCGCGCAGATCCGGAAAGACCTGGCCTGCTTCGGCGACTTCGGCACGCGCGGGGTGGGCTACAACGTGGGGCGGCTCAAGGAACAGCTCGTCCGCACCCTCGGCATCGACCGCACGCGCAACGTGCTCATCATCGGCGCCGGCAACCTCGGCATGGCTCTGGCCGACTACAAGGGCTTCAACGAGAACGGCTTCCAGATCGTGGCGCTGGTGGACGCCGACCGCGAGAAGATCGGCCGCGCCTCGCGCAGCGGCATCCCCGTCCTGGCGTACGAGGAGCTCAGCTCCGTCGTCCACCAGCGCGGCGTGGACATCGCCATCATCGCCGTCCCCACCTCCTCCGCGCAGCAGGTCTACGACGCGCTGGTCGACACCGGCGTGAACGCCATCCTCAATTTCGCGCCAGTGCAGATCCGCACGCACGACCGCGTGAAGCTCAAGAGCGTCGATCTGCGCATCAACCTCGAGTCGCTGTCGTTCTATTTGAAGGGGGTGGAGGATGGGGTGTGATCCGCATTTATCCTGAGCCGCGAAGACGGCTCAGGATCTGGCGCCTACGAAGCACTGCGCACATGGGCGCCAGATCCTGAGGATGTGGTGTAGGGGCGCGCGGCGGCGCGCCCGGCACTCACCGCCGTAGCTGCGGGCGCGCTGCCGCGCGCCCCTACGCATCGCTGAGGGCTGAGTCGAGACGTGATTCCAAATCGCGCAACTTCGCCTCCAGCAACGGCAGCAGCTCCGCGGCCCGATCGATGGCCTCTTCCTTCCCCGCCTTCTCGATCTCGCTCGCGGCGTGCACTGCATCAGCGACGCCGAAGTTGCTGACGGCGCCTTTGAGCGTGTGGGCCTTTTCGTAGATCGTGCGGCTGTCGCGGGTGCCGATGGCGTCGCGGATCGCTTGCAGAAGGCGCGGCGTCTGCTCGACGAATGCGTCGCGCACGCGGGCCAGCAGCTTCATGTTTCCGCCGACGGCGGTGAGCACATCGTTCTCCGCCGCGGCCTCGTCGGGCGTTGAGCCGCGCAGGACGGCGGCGAGGGCGGGCTGGCTCACCGGCTTGGTCAGCACGGAATCGAATCCGGCGGCCATGCACCGCTCGCGCGTCTCGCGCGTGGTGTGCGCGGTGAGTGCGACGATCGGCGTGCGCGGTGGGCGCTCCACGCCGCGGAAGCGGCGCGCCACCTCCAGCCCGTCGATGCCGGGCATCTGCAGGTCGAGCAGGACGAGATCGAACTTCTGCTGGCCGAGGAGGCGCAGCGCCTCGTCGCCGTTGTTGGCGGGCGTGACGCGGTGGCCGAGGCGGCGCAGCGCCTCGATGGCGAACTCCTGATTGACCGGGTGATCGTCGACCACCAGCACGTGCAGCATCCCCTCGGCGTCGACGCGGCGCTCGAGCGTGAAGGTCATCCCGCGCTCGGTGAGGCCGAGGGCGATGCCGATGGCGTCGAGCAGCTCGCGCTCGCCGATGGGGCGCGTCACCGTGACGCCGACCTCCGAAGTCGTCGAGAGCGGAGAAGCGATGCGCACCAACGGGATCACCGCGCCGACGATCGGCGCGTCGGCCACGATGCAGTCATAGCTCTGGTGCAGCGGGCGCGCGCCGGCGTCGGCGAGCGTGGCGTAGGCGTCGCACTCCAGGTGATGGGCGCGAAGGATGCCGGCCACGATGGCGCGGGACGTCGCTTCCGGCTCCACCACCAGGATGCGCGTGCCGGCCAGTTGCGCTTCCCACTCCGGCGGCGCGGTCGCGGCAGCAGGCTCGCACGGCAAGGTAACGGAAAAGCGGAACGTGCTTCCCTTTCCCGGCTCGCTTTCCAGGGTGATCTCGCCCCCCATGGCCTCGAGGAGGCGCGCGACGATGGCCAGGCCGAGGCCCGTCCCGCCGTAGCGCCGCGACTGCGAGGCGTCCGCCTGCGCGAAAGGGCGGAAGATCAGCTCGCGCTTGCGCGGATCGATGCCGATGCCGGTGTCGCTCACCTCGAAGACGATGGTCGCGCTGTCGGCGCCGACGGCGCCGCAGCGCACGCGCACGACGACCTCGCCGACTTTGGTGAACTTCACCGCATTGCCGAGGAGGTTCACCATGACCTGCCGCAGCCGCAGCGGATCGCCCCACACGCGGTCGGGAACATCGGGAGCCACGGAGAAGGCCAGCGCCAGATGGCGCTCCGCGGCGGAGATGCCGATGGCTTTCACCGTATCGGTGACCAGCTCGCGCATGGAGAAGTAGACCGGCTCGAGCTCCAGCGCCCGCGCCTCGATCTTGGAGAAGTCGAGGATGTCGCCGATGGTAGCCAGGAGCGACTCGGCGGAGCGGCGCGCCATCTCCAGTTGCCGCACGCGCTCGGGGAGAGTCTCGCTGTCGATGAGGAGCTGCAGCATGCCGAGGATGCCGTGCAGCGGCGTGCGCATCTCGTGCGACATGTTGGCCAGGAACTCGCTCTTCGCGGCGCTGGCCTCCTCGGCGCGGCCGCGCGCGTCGCGCAGCTCCACCGACTGCCGCTCCAGCTTGCGCACCAGCTCGCGCGCCATGCGCACGGCTCCGGAGAGCGCGGCGCGCCGCTGCTCCGATCCGCGCGCGGAGAGGGCGATGTACAAGCCGCCGCAGAAGATGAAGATCAATTTCACCAGCGCCGCGCTGGTCATCAGCGCGCGGTGATCGATCAACACTACCCACCCGAGCATGGCGGCGTAGCAGAGCGTGCCGAAGGCGGCAAAGCCGAAGCAGCGCGCCACGGAGGTCTGCGTCTGGTCGGCCACGCGCATGAAGAGGATGAAGTACAGCCAGCTCTGCTCGGCGCCGGAGAAGTAGATGGCCAGCGTCCAGATCGGCACGTCGAGGATGAGGAAGAGCAGCGCCAGGTCGACGCTCACGTTGCCGTACCAAGTCGCCAGCACCACCCACGACACCACGCAGTAGACGGTCAGGATGATGGTGATGGTCAGCCACGGCACCAGCGCCGAGTTGCCGAGCAGCAGGGTGTTGTTGAGAAAAACTCCGAGGGAGATGAAGGCCGAGCCGGTGCAGCGGAGGATGGGGACTTCCACGGCGTTCAGTTGCCGCGCGCGCTCCTCCTTCAGGCGCTGAATGGGGCCTGTGCGCGTCCGGAGGTCGGTCACTTGCTTCTGCGGACGCGCTCGCGCCGCTGCAGGATGGCGCGGACGCGGGGGAGGAGCGTCTCTTTGCGAATCGGCTTGCGCAGGAAATCGGACGCGCCGATCTCCAGGCTGCGCGCCTCCACCTCGGGGCCGGCCGTGCCGGTGACGAAGATGGCCGGGGTCTCCATCCCCTTCTGAATCATGATCTCGAAGAGTTTAAGCCCGCTGAGCGTGGGAACGTTGACGTCGAGCACCAGCAGGTCGAAGCGGCGGCGGCCGATTTCCAGCAGCGCGTCGGCGCCGTCCGTCACGCCGATCACCTCGTAGCCCGCCTCGGTGAGGAAGCTTTCGATGAGCGCCGAGGAAACGGCGTCGTCCTCGAGGAGGAGGATGAGCACCGGGCGGTCGAGCGGCTTGAGGAAGACGTCGCGCGGCGCGGGGGCGCGCTCCAGCGCGGCCATGATCTCCTCGCGCACCCGCTCGGTCTCCGCGCTCGGCTCGCGCTGGAACTCGCGGCGAAGAATGTCGGCACACTCCTGATAGCGGCGCAGCGCGGAGTCGGGACGCCCCTGTTCGAGCTGCAGGCGCATCAGCGTGCGGTGCACCACTTCCTGCGTCGGGTCGAGCGAGAGCAGACAGCTGGCCGTCTCCGCCGCGCTCTCCCACCAGCCAGCCTTGACCTGCGCGGCGAGCAGCTTGCCGAGCGTGGCCAGCGCGACGCGCCAGTAGCGGAGGCGCTGCTCGGCCACCCACTCGTCGAATCCGGCGATGTCGCTGGTGAACGAGTCCAGAAGCGGGCCGCGGTAGAGCTCCGCGGCCTCGCGCACGGCGTTGACGGCGGTGGAGGCGACGAGCGCCTCGAAGCGCGCGGTGTCCACGTCCACCGCCTGCCGGTTGAACCGCAGCGATTCCCCCTCGCCGATCAAGGCGTCGCTGGCGATGAAGCGCATGGCATAGCGGAGATCGCGCGCCAGCGCAAAGGCGTCTTCTTCGCCGAACTGAGCCGAAAACTCCCGCAGCGGCGTGACGTCCGTCAGATGCAGCGCCAGCCAGGCGATCAACGCCTGAGTCCGCCGGCTTCCGATGGAAAGCGTGTTTCCGCGATGATCGGAGACGGAGAAGTCTCCGAAGAGCTTGATGGAGAGCAGCGACATTGGACCCGCTGGAAGCGTAGCACAGCCGGCTCGGATCGGCTGTTACTTTTTTGCAGAAGGGCGGAAGCAAGCGCAGCGGCGGCTGGCTCGGTGATTGCTCCCCACCAAGCGGGAGGTATCAATCGATGAAGAGGTCCCTCATCTCACTCCTTGCTTCGGGCATGCTCGTCGTGTCAATGGGCTGCTCGAACTGGAACAGGGTTACCCCGGCGCCGTTGGACAACAAGGCCATGCAAGCCGAGATCTTCAAGAACCTGAAGACCGACGGCATCAGCGGCGTGGACGTCGACGTGCACGAGGGCGTGGTCACGCTCTCCGGCCACCAGCCCACCGCGTCCGACCGCCAAAAGGCGATCGACGACGCCCGCAAAGTGCCGGGCGTGAAGAGCGTGGTGAATCGGATCGACGTGCCGTAAGACTGTAGGGCGGGCTTCGGCCCGCCCACCCGACCGCGCGCCCCTACTCGAATGCGCCCTTCGGCACGTCGGGGAGCACCTGCAGATCCTCCAGCCGGACGGTCTGCTTCTTCGCCGGGATATCCCGCCGCGTCGAGATGAGCAGCCCCCCCACGCGGCGGAAATCGCGGAAGGTCACCGTTACCTTTGGGTCATCCGGTTTGATGGCCAGCTTCATGTCCCAGTAGTCGACCATGCCGGTGTCGCGGTTGATCCAGGCCCAGTAGATGTCGGCGGGATTGAGGCCGGAGCTCTGGTCGTAGCGCAGCCGCACCAGATCCCACGAGTGGTTGCACGCGTCCTCGCGCAGGGTTTCGTACGCCCGTTCCACGTTTGGATTGCGCATGGTCAGCGGCATCAGCAACCAGTGCGTGTCGTTCTGGAAGCGCCGGAAGGCCAGCGCCAGCATCTCCGCGAGCTTGTCGCCGGTCACCGCCGCGCCGCCCACCCACGCCTTTCCCGACTTGGAGTTGACGTTCATGACCACTTCGAACTTCTTCCCCTGGGGATCGACACCGCTGACGCGGTAGTCACCCGTGGTCCGGTCCCATCGCTGTGGGAACGACGCGGCCGGCTTGCCATCGCGGTCCAGATTGAAAGTGAAGGCGAAATAGCGCGCCTTCTCCCACGCCTCCCCCGCTTGCACGTCGAACGCGCGCCGCACCAGCGCCTCCGCCGACGGCTCGATCTTGGCCGGCTGCGCCGGCGCGACGGCGGCACACAACAACAGAAAGATCGCAAAGCGAATCTTCATCGGGTAACCTCACCTACCTGACTCAAATTTTGCAATGTTGCGGCTGCGGAACTCGTTGCGGGCGTCGAAATCATCGCATATGAACAACGGCCATCGAATCGTCATCACTGGAGTCGGCGCTCTCAGCCCTAACGGAATCGGACGCGAAAGCTACTTCGCGGCAGTGGCCGCGGGCCGCTCCGGCATCCGTCCCATCACACAGTTCGATGCGTCCTCTCTCCCCTGCCGGATCGCCGGCGAGGTCGACTTCGATCCTGAACAGTGGGTTGACGCGAAAAACATCCGCCACGTTTCGCGGGTGGTGCCGATGGCCGTGGCGGCCACGGACGAGGCGCTGCGCGACGCCAAGCTCGACCCGCGCGCGCTCGATCTGGAAGGGCGGCAGAACATCGGCGTGATGCTCGGGTCGGGCGGCGGGGCGGTGGAGTTCAGCGAGCGGATGTACGAGCTGTGGTTCGCTGAGCGTGAGAAGCAGGCCTCCATCTACTCGATCCCCTCGGGGACCATCGGCACCATCGCCAGCGAGATCTCCATGGCCTACGACCTCCACGGCTTCTCGCACCTGATCTCCACGGGCTGCACGTCGTCGACCGACGCCATCGGCTACGCCTACCGCAACCTGAGGCTCGGCGTCTGCGACATCATCATCTGCGGCGGCGCCGACGCCACCATCACCGAGGCGGTGATGACCGGCTTCTGCATCATGCGCATCGTGTCGAACACGCGCAACGACGAGCCGGAGAGCGCGTCGCGCCCCTTCTCGCGCGACCGCGACGGCTTCGTCCTCTCCGAGGGGGCGTGGATGTTCGTCATGGAGCGCGAGGAGACGGCGCGGGCGCGCGGCGCGCGCATCTACGGCGAGGTGGCCGGCTACGGCTCGACCTGCGACGCCTACCACCGGGTGCGCATGGACGACTCGGGCCAGGAGCCGGCGCGCGCGATGACCCTGGCCATGCAGGACGCAGGCGTCGATCCCTCGGAGATCGATTACCTCAATTACCACGGCACCTCCACCGATCTGAACGATCGCATCGAGACGCGCGCGGTGAAGCTCGCCTTCGGCAAGCGCGCCGCGACGCTCCCCGGGTCGGGGACGAAGTCGATGATCGGACACCCGCAGGGCGCCTGCGGCGCCGCCGGCGTGGCCGCCACGCTGATGGCCTTCCGCGACGGCGTGCTGCCGCCGACCATCAACCTAGAAACCCCCGACCCGGAGTGCGATCTCGACTACGTGAGCGACGTCGGCCGCCGCGCGCGGCTCGATGCGGCGGTGTGCAATACGATCGCCTTTGGATCGAAGAACTCGGCGCTGGTGCTGAAAAGATATGAATAGGGTTGCTAGGTTGCTGAGTTGCTCGGTTGCTGAGCCAAGCAACCCAGCAACGTAGCAACCCGGTAACCATGCTCACTCCCCCACGCATCGACGCCCCCGAGCTCCTCGACGAGCACGACGCGCCGCCCGCGGACGTCGAGCGCTCACTGCGCGATCTTCGCCGCTTTAACCGATACTGCGGCGGCATCTCAATCTACCGCCGCCTTCTCCGCCGGCTCGGCGACGGAAGGTCTGTCCTCGACATCGGCACCGGGACCTCCGACTTGCTCGAGTCGCTCGGCGGCGGCTTCCGCGTGGGGATGGACTTCAAGATCGAGCATCTGCTGCACGGCAACGGCGACGGCATCCGGCGCGTGGCCGGCGACGCGCTGCGCCTCCCGTTCCGCGACGGCTCGGTCGACGTGGTTACGTCGTCGCACTTTTTCCACCACTTCACGCCCGAGCAGAACGCCGGAATCCTCGCCGAGTCGCTGCGCGTGGCGCGGCACGGCGTGGCGGTCAACGATACGCGCCGCCACTACGTGCCACTCTTATTCGTCCGCCTCCTCGCCGTGCTCCATCTCGTCGGCCGCATCACGCGCTTCGACGCCCCCGCCTCGGTGCTGCGCGGCTACACCACCGGCGAGGCCCGCACCATCGCGGAGCGCATCCGCGCCGCGCGCGCACAGGTGGTGAACGCCTTTCCATTCCGCTTCGGGATTCTGCTGTGGAAGCGCCCGCAAAAACAGTAGACGTTGCCATCGTCGGAGCGGGGCCGGCCGGCTCGACGCTGGCCGCACTCCTCGCCGGACGCGGCGTCTCCGTCGCGCTCATCGACCGCGACCCCTTCCCGCGCGACAAGCTGTGCGGCGAGTTCCTCTCCTACGACGCGCTCCCCATCGCCGAGGCGCTGGAGATCGACTTGAACGGCGCGCCGCGCATCGCGCGATGCCGCGTCATCAGCCGCCATCGCACGTACGAGCTCGACTTCCCGCACGCCGCGCGGGGCGTCTCGCGGCTCTACCTCGACGATGCGCTGCACCGGCGCGCGGTCGCCGCCGGCGCGACGGCGATCACCGCGGCGGCGACCGGCGTGTCGCGCCACCGCGTGACGACGGAGAGGGGCGAGATCCGCGCGCGGGTGGTGGTGGGCGGGTGGGGGCGGTGGGGGCGGTTCGACCAGCAGCTCGGGCGGAGATTTGTGCGCGATCGCGCGCACCGCAACTTTGGATTCAAGCGCCATTATCGCGGTCGCCAGGCCGAGACCATCGATCTCTACTCTTTCCACCGCGGCTACCTCGGCGTCGCCGCCATCGAAGACGGTCTGACGAACATCTGCGGCCTGGTGCACGCCTCGCGACTCGCGCATCTGAAGGGGCGCTGGGACGCCTTCGTGGAGATGATTCGCGCCGAGGAGCCGCGCCTGGAGGCGATGTACGCGCGGTACGAGCCGGCGCAGGAGGGATTCCTCTCATCGGAACCGGTCATCTTCCGCGGACGCTCGCCGCTGGTCGACGGCATCTTCATGATCGGCGACGCCTCCGGCATCATCGATCCGCTGACCGGCAATGGGATGGCCATGGCCATGCAATCGGCGCTCGTGGCCGCGCCGTTCGTCATGCGCGCGCTCGACGGCGCTCAAGCCGCCGACGGCTATCGCGCGGCGCATCACGCCATGTTCGCGCCGCGCATCGCCTGGAGCCGCCGCGTGGCATACCTCCTCTCGCGCCCGCGTCTGCTCGATGCCGCGCTCGCCCTTCGCAGCCACTCCGCCGGGCCGTTCTTCCTGCGCCACACGCGCGCGCAACGCGATGCCGTGGCGCGTCTCACCGAGCGATGGCTCGCCCGCGCCTGAACAGCGTTCGTATACTCATCTCCGAACAATGGATCGCTTCCCCGCGGAGTTCGACGACCTCCTGAACCAGCGCGGCCGCCGCCTGCTGGCCGACCCTCCGCAGCTCGAGGATTTGATGGCGCGCCGGCAGACGCCGATCGTCTTCTTCGAAGGCGTCATCGATCAGTCGCTGGCGCGTGAGTGCATTCGCCTGCTCGACGCGGCGCTCTATCCGCGGATGCGCCGCATGCAGACGCCGATCGAGCGCGAGGCGCTCACGTCGATGAAGACCGACTACTCCGAGGAGCTCTCCAAGACGATGCGCGTCAAGACCGCGCTGTTCAACTCACGGCGCTCGAAGGCCCTTGACGCCGCGCGCGAGATCGGCCTCGACACCATGATGTCGTCGGCCAGCTTCCGGCGCGTGGCGCAATCGGTTACCCGGCCCACGCTCAGCGCCGACTACTGCGGCCGGCAGGTCATCTGTTACGAGAGCGGCGACTACAGCGGCCCGCACAACGATCACCATCCCGAGGAGGAGGGAACGCGAAACGGCTTCATCGATCTCCACATCATGTTCTCCAACGACGCCGTGGCGCAGCAGCTCTTGGTGTATGAAGAGCGGCGTTTCCTCTCCATGGCCCACGAGGTGTCGGGGCGGCCATCAATCGCTGTCTACCGCCTGCCGTTCTGGCACTACACCACGCCGCTCATGGCGCGGCGCGGCCAGGAAGGAAAAGCGCGGCGCTGGCTTCTGCTCGGAACGTTCGACTACGACCCGCCGCTCAAGAGGCTGCAGTACTGAATGTCGGAGTGCGGGCGTCCCCGCAACGCGACGGGCGTCCCGCCCGGCGCAATGGCTCGTTCTTCCGCGGCGCGGGACGCCCGCACTCCACTCAATTCTTGCTGGGGTCTGCGCCACCTTTGCGATATGGCGCGAGGAACCGCAGGCTCTCGATGCGGCTCTGCAGGTCGTTGCCGATCTCCTCGGCGCGCGCGATGAGGTCGTCGTTTTCCAGGAGGCGCTGCTTCTCCTCCACGTCTAGGTTCAGCGACATGATCAAGGCGTTGGTCAGCGCCTCGAGGCCGACGGTCTCGATCTCCGGCACGCCATCCTGCTCGGGGAGGTAGTGCAGGTATTGCTGGGCCAACTCGGCCAGCCAGGCGCGCTGCCCGTATGCCTCCTCCGCCGTGCGCTCCTGCTGCGGCTGCGCGACGACGCGCGCGGTGCGGTACGGCTGATGTAGCACTTCGTGCACGATGCGGAAACGCACCTGCCCGCGCACCAGGATGTTGTATCGCCCGTCGTCGAGCGGCACGGCCTGCTCGATGTGCCCAAGCGTTCCCGTGGCGTGGATCGGCGGCGCGCCGAAGTAGTCGCTCTCCCACCCCGGCCTCAGCAGCACGATGCCGAACAGCTTGTCCGCCGAGACCACGTCGGTCACGAGCTGCCGGTAACGCGGCTCGAAGATGTGCAGCGGCAGCCGCGTCTCCGGAAAGAAGACCATGTTCGGCAATGGGAACAGCGGCAGGAGGAACTCGCCCTCGGGATAGGCGGACATGCTCACGATTCTACGGCGTCGCGGAACAGCGTGTCGTGCGGTGCCGACCGCTCGTCCGCCGGCCGCCCCGCCGTGTAGTAGTAGAGCGAGACCGACTTGCGCGTGACGCCCGGCGGCGACGCCAGCGGATTGGGGTGGCCGTGAAACGAGGTGTCGGTGGTGGAGAAGACCACCGTCCGGTTGAAGAGCGGCAGGATCCGCTCGACGCAGCGGCGCACATCGCGGTCCCACAGCTCGAGATGGCCTCCCCACTCCTCGCGCCAGTTCTGGTTGAGATAGATCAGCATGTTCAGCCGCCGGTCGAGCTTGAGCTTGGGATGCACGTTGAAGTCGGCGTGGACTTTCAGGAACCCGCCGGGCTCGATCTGATGCAGGCCGCCGCCGCCGAAATACGGATCTGGGATAAGCCCGTCGATGCCGGTGAGCGCCTCGAGCCAGAGCAGCATCTCGAAGGAGCTCAGGGCGTTGAGGAAATGGCGGATAGTTCCCGGCACCGCGCTGGTCTCATGGAAGTAGCCGAGCTTCTTCTCCAGCGGGCTGTCGAAGCGCATCCACTTCATCGCCTCTGGGGACGGAAAGTCGCGCAGCACCGCGCGCAGCACGTCGTCGTCGAAGAGGCCGTCGAGCACAATGTGCGGGAACGGCTGCGCGTCGCGATACCGCGCCGCGAGCGCGCGCGCGTCGTGACGAAGATTCAGCGCTGCCATCGCAGATCGGGATGATGCACGAAGTCGAGCGGAATATCCGGGGAGTACGTGACCCAGCCGGCCGGAGACTCGTATTTCACGCGCAGCGCGATCCCCGGCACGTCGAGGCGAAACCCGTCCGCCGCAGGAACATCGTAGGCCGATACGCCATTGCCGAGGACCACGCGATAGTGGCCGTTCACATACGGGCCGAATCGCCAGAACAGCGCGCCGCGGCGAAAGTGGAACTCAGCGCGCAACGGCGCGCCGTTTCGCATCGACGCGCACGACCGCCGCGCCACCGCCGGCAGCAGCGCTGTGATCTCGACGGGATGTCTCGCCCTGGCGTCGAACTGCCAGGCACGCCGCCCCGCGAGATCATTCGTGCAGAGATAGATGTCGTCGTAGAACCATGCCGCGCCGGCCGGTCTCCCTGCGTAAACGGTTTTCAGCCAGTTGAGCTCCCCCATCGCCGCAGGCGGCACGATCGGTGCGCGCAGCAGCGCGTTCGGCGGGAGGTCCCAGAAGACGCGCCCTTCGTCCGACATCCGCTTCTCTCGCGCGAGCTCTCCCTTCCACTCTTGACGATTCATCACCAGGGCCAGGATCGGCACGGCGATCAGCAGGGCAGCGCGCCACTTGCCGCGCAACCTCTCCGCGCCGGCGATGAACGCGAAGACGAGCACGATCCACGGCACCAGCGCATAACGCCGCTGCATCTCCTTGGAGATCGGAAGGACCGGTACGGCGGCGAGAATCATGGCTACGGCCAGGAGGAGTGCGGAATGACGTCTGCGCAGCGCCAGCCCAGCCACCACTGCCATGATGACCACGACAGCCGCCCCGAGACGAACGTCGGTGCCGGCCGCGGCGAGGAAGAGCTTCTTGGGAAACGCCGCGACGAGCGCAGGCCACTCCCCGTTCTCCACCGCCCACCCGTAGCCGCCGATCAGCGTGCCGAGGACCAGCAGCCGCCAGCCGAGATAGAGTGCAATGGCCACGGCGTGCGGAGCGGCGAAGTGCGCGCGGGTGCGCCAGTCGCGCTCCGGCAGCACCACCAGCAGCGCCAGGAGAGGTACGACGGTCTCTCTTGCCAACATCGCGGCGAAATAGAGACCGGCGGAAGCGATGGCCATCCAAACGCGGTCCGCGCGCAGCGCCCGCACGTACAGCGCCGCCGCCAGCGCGGCCAAGGCGATGGACTGAAGGTAGTGCGTGGCGGAGAGCGTCGTCACCACGCTACAAAGCGGGACGGCAGCAAGATAGAGCGCGGCAGCGGCGAAGGCGCCGTCCGGTGCCAAGAACGTTCGCGCGGCGGCGTAGACGGCGAGCGCGCTGGCCGCGACCAGCGCGAGCTGCACCACGAACCATTGCGCCGTGTGGAGCCCGAAGGCAGCAAGCTGAGTGCGATACGCTACCGGCTCGAGCGGCGTAAAGAGCTTCTGCGGCCATAGCGCGCCGTCGGTGAAGAATGCGCGCAGGTTGTGGTCGATGACCAGATGGAGGTTGTACGCGTCGTCCCACGTCCACCACAAACGCGTCACTTTGCGATAGAGGACCCAAACGAGCGCCACCAGCGCCGTCGCTGCCACCACATCGAGTGCCCGCTTCACCGTGAATACCGTCCTCGAACGCCGTTCCACTTCAGGCGCAGCAAGTTCACCAGGTCGCGGCGCAGAAAGCGGAAAAAGCGGAATTGCGACGGGCGCGATTCCGGCCACGGCGGCAGCGGCAGCGTGCCGATGCGCATGCCGTTACGGACGGCGATGTAGAGGTACTCGATGTCGAAGAAGCCGTAATCGACCGTCTGCATCGATGCCAGGCGCCGTGCTGCCTCTCGCCGGAAGGCCTTGAAGCCGCACTGGGTGTCGCGAAACCGCGTGGAATGAAAGATGGCCACGCGCTGCGTGAAGCGGAGGCCCATGGAGAGAATGTATCGTCCGAGATTCTCGGAGCGGAAGCGCGTGCGTTCGGCGATGACGAAGTCATTGCCGTCGCGCACGAGCGCGACGAGATCCGGAATGAGTCGCATGGTCGGCTCGTCCGCGTCGGCGTCGATGAGGACGATCACCTCACCGCGCGCGGTGAGAAGTCCCTCGCGGACGGCCCCTCCCTTCCCGCGGCGCGGCCCGGCGATCACCGTGGCGCCGGGCGCCCTCGGGGGTAGGTCGCTGTCGTCGACGACGAGGATCTCCGCACCGTCTGCGTGGGCACGCAGCGCCGCCAGCCATCTGTCGAGCGCGGGCTCGTTGAAGGTCGGCACGACGATGGAGACTTCCACCACGCCCGTAGAATAGACGCCTTTCTGCGACGGCAGCCCGCGCCGCTCCGTATGAATGTTCGTGAAGCGCCGGCTGCTGGTGCTGGTCCTGCTCGCCCTCGCCCCGCCGCTGGTGGGGCGCACGCGCGCCGCGCGCCCACCGCAGCAGCACATCCTCTGGATCGGCGCGCATCCGGACGACGAGGTCCTCATCGCGCCGCTCTTGGGACGCGAGTGCGTCGAGGGACGCGCGCGATGCTCGCTGCTGGTGTTCACACACGGCGAGAACGGCGGCGACGGCGCCATTCGCGCGGCGGAGATGCAGCGCGCCGCGGAGATGCTGCACGCCTCTCTCACGCTCTGGACCTTCTCGGACGTGATGACCAACGTCGATGCGGCCTGGTCGGCCGAGGCCGGTGGTCGGGAGGCGCTGCTGGCGCGGATCGGCGCAGCGATCGTGGCCGCAGCGCCAACGATGATTTACACGTTCGACCCGGCACACGGGAACACCTGCCATCCGGCCCACCGCCCGCTGGCCACACTCGTTCGCGACGCCGTGGAAGCCATCGCCGGACCGC